>Ga0209619_10000998_pt1 | contig 20441 bp, 40 predicted proteins | sample Rifsed16ft3_FD_184011 | JGI IMG/M metagenome (GOLD analysis project Ga0209619, IMG submission 184011) | Soil microbial communities from Rifle, Colorado, USA - sediment 16ft 3 (version 2) | ecosystem: Environmental > Terrestrial > Deep subsurface > Rock core/Sediment | place: Rifle, Colorado... | reverse complement strand
TATTTGCCTCAATCTTGCTTCAATTCCAAGAAGTGAACCATAGTTAAGGAAGCATCTTTCCTGCGCCCACTTTTGCTTGATTGATTTCGTCATTTAGGCCACTCCAAGTTCTTCTTAACAGTTGTGTCCATCTCTGAAGGATTCCAGAACTCGACTCTGAAACCAATAGGAGGTTCGTAACAACGCTGTAACGGATTACTCCACGATAAACAGAAGTCATGAAATGGACAGCCTTTGTAGTCTGTGCATGACTTAGGATTCTGCTGAAAGGCCATCATTACAGGATCACTCTCCTTGCAGTGTGACAACCTATCAACGTCACGTTCTATGTTGTTGATTATGTCTAGGACGTTCCAAAGCCAGACATTCATCTGGTCAGGAGTTTTGAATGCAGGTACTCGCTGAAGAGTTGCGTGATAACCTGCTGAGCGATTGGCTGAGCCACGCTGAAGATACTCAAAACCTGTACCACAAAACTCCACTCCGAGGACTTTGTCAACTGGAAACATACAAAACAGACAGTGAGTATAGGTTCCATTCTGAACACTTAGATGAAACTGTTCAGTCCACTGCCTGGAGTTTATATACCTACCAGAAGTACTTTTGTGGTCCCAGGAGAAGATCATCTCGTCGGACATCCTCTCCATTATAGAGTCCATCTTGTAATAAAGGACTCTTTTCTCATCTACTGGTACAGTCCCAGAGATCTCAACCATTTTGATTCCGTCTATTTCGACAACCCTATTCTCAATAAGATCGTTGAATCTCTCATCCCGGAACTTTAGTAGTGCATTTAATACTCCAGCTGGGTCCTTTGGGGTATAGATTGAATCTGTTTCTTGGTCGAAGTGTTTGCGGTACTCACTGAGGAATGCAAAGTAAGCACTTTGCACATCCTCATAGCCGTGAAGCAACTGCCATTCTCTTGCCTTATGCCAAGCTGAGCCGAACCAAAGATCATGAGCAGGAATATCCATCCTCCATCCAAGGATATGAGTGAAGAAGAACTTACGTGGACAGGCTAGATAATCATCTAGCTTTGACGAGTCGAGTATCCACCAGTTTGGATTCTCAGGAATTGGGAAGGTCATGAATCCCTCCTCACCAAATACTGATCCATCAGTTCCTGAGTTAGCACTAACAGTCTCTTATGCAACTCATCCATTTGCAATGAGAACACATTATGAGCTCCTGGTGCGGCTGAGATCGGAGCTGTTTTTTGATTGAGGTGCTGAAGGGATTCTCTTCTCCATCGACGAAGTGTTCGTTCAGTAATCATGCTTTTTCTCCTTATTTTTGTTGAGTTCGTTGATGCTTGAGGTCCATTGCCTTACGACCCTGTTCCATTGTCAGTTGATTCATATTTAGTCCAACCCATCCATAGTCACCTCCCAAGTATGTCCATACCTTTCCGTCTTTGTCTAGTCCAGTTAATGCGCGCTCCCCAGATACGATCTGAGTTAATACTAGTTTTGGCTTGTTCCTTATCATTTTTCTTCCAGTGAAATCAATTGTACCATGTCTAACATTCGTTGTCAAGCAAGTTTTGAATTTACAGTACATGGTTGCGTTCGATGTACTTGCCATCCTTGAACAGAAGTAAATTGAGCTTTCCATGCTTCCTTGCGAATATAGCACATGCGATGCAGTTTGCTACATTCAGACTGCATGGGACCACATAGTCATGCTGGTCCGAGTCCCTCATTCCTTCCGTAAACTGCCGGAACATGGTATTAGTAGCAAACTTATTTAGGTTTCCCTCACTTAGGAATACTAACTCTCCATGCTTTTTCGCCTCACTAAAGTTATGGTTAGACTTATTTACTATAAATACTTTTGACATTATCCAGTTCCCTTCCTGGCTTTGAGTTGATCAAGTAGACTGGCAGGTGCAGTTGAATCTATAACATGTTCTTTGCTGCGCCTGTCACGCAGATCTATTGTTTCATCTGGCCCTGAAAGTTCGATCAAATTTTGTTCAAACTTATTCTTATTAGGAGTTTCGACGAAGACTGGTACCGGGTCCGGTTTTAGATCTAGTTCAAGTGGAACATGTAGACATTCATGATACCTCACCAGATCTACAATCCTGCCATACTTTGGTAGTGCTTTTCTAGTTATCTGAAGCTGCATACCACAGTTTGCACAATAAGCTTGCTTCATTCCTGACTCCTCACAGATACCTCACACTGTTCCCAGGGCTTTGCACTAGGACTGAGCTTAGTTATCTTACATTCTATGGAATCAACTTCCAACGCAGCACTTATTTCAGCGCTAAACTTTTTAGGCACATAGCCTAGCATCGTACCCTCATGCTCGATTCTGATCGCATTTGGATCGAACTTGTTTTTTGGCTCTGCTACAAGAGTGAGTCCTACTCCCTCAAAAAGATCCTTTATGACCTTCCCAAGATCGTGAAACTTCACTCCAGCTATAAAGAATGTCCTCTCAATCACTGGCTTTCTCCTTTCTGTTTAGAATTCTAGACAGACATAAAAGTGACCTGTCACCACAGTATGGACAGGTCATAGCTGACTGTCCTATACTATCACACGACACACATAGGTACGCACTACGTAGTGGAATAATGTCTCCGCTGTAGAGATCTGGCAGTCTAATTATTGAGATCATTTTTGTTACTCCTTTAAAGCACTGGCAGGTCGTAGGATGATCCATTGGGCCTCACCCTCCCCTGCGCCTGCTGCGCCCACCTCGTAAATTCCTTATACAAACAATCGGCGCTGTGGCCTGTTTCTTTGCGAGAGAAACAGAACGAGCAACCTCTGGCTTCAATCTTGCCAGACTCACCGATTAGTGGCTCGTTCCATTCAAGGGTGCTCAAGAGGCTTAGCAACCTCTCATTCTCCTCGCGGAGGCGACTAGTCTCATCCGCCTCCAAGATCGTCCACCCCTTCTCGTTGATCCACTCCATAACAATCTTGTAGCAGTCGTGGCAGATTCCCAACAGTCCAGGGTACTCGTTGACATCGTGCAATTCCCTGCACAGTCTACATCTCTCCGTTTTTGTCATCCTCACCCCCGTAGCGCCGCTCGGCCTCGGTGTAGAGCTCCTCTGCACTAACGATGCAGGAATCCCACTTCTCTTGATACTCGGAAGCTGCGAAGATCGCCGCCGCCAAGTAAATCAACCCGAACTTGGTATCTGGGTTAGTCGGTGGCTTTGGCTTCATTGAGGACTCTTCTGCACGTAACTTTTCAATCTCAGCATCTAGTTTCCGCAAAGAGGCGATAAATCCATCCATGCCCGTTCGCCATGCAACACAGGTCGCCACGATGTCTGCTATGGACATGGTATACACGTTCTGAGGCCGTTCACTCGGTGGTTTCGGTTTCATCCTCATCCTCCAAAAGCGGGTTCCGCGACCTCGGGCATCCGCACTCACACGGAGACCCGGAGCACTGAAGATGCCAGCCTTCAAGACAGCGTCGGCAGACAGCACAATTGGAGTACATGGCGAACCTGATTATGTCGATCTGCGCAGACAGCATTGTGTTATAGATCTTTTGGATCACAGATGCCTTCATCATTCCCCCTCAGAAGCGGTGCCTCCGACCTCAGGCACCCGCATTCGCATGGAGACCCATAGCAACGGAGGTGCTTCCCCGCTCGGCATGGCGGGCAAGTTGCACAGAAGGCTTCAAGGAAGATCTCATCGTAGCTCATGGTTCAGTCTGTGCTCTTAGGTTGCCGCATCCGGCGTAAGTCTTCCAGCAGCGCTTTAAACTGCGCGGCTCGACCGTCGAAGTATCTAACATGATCCTCAAACTGGCGCACGAGACTGCGAAGCGAATCGCACTCTTCCTTGAATGCCTTCAAAGCCCCTTCATAGTAGGCCACGGATTTTGGTTCGTAGCTCACGATGTAATATCCTCTCGGCAGAGCCCCGGCCCAGGCACGCGCCCGGAGCCCGGCGGTCATCCGTGCAATCGAAGGCCCATGACCGCCTCTTCAACGCGCCACGCTGTCGGATTAGCGTGGTGTGGGCCACAATACCGGGGCTCTAAAAGTTACAGTTTAGTATGGCGGATCTAGTGGACGTGTAACCTCAGCCCCAGTATCAAGCTGTATTCTTCTCCAGAGCGAGTTACAGGCATTCCAAACTTGTTCCTGAAACTCCTTGCCCATGTAGGCTATTCGCTCTGCGTTTAGTAATGGAGCGTCCTTTCCGTCAGATCGCTCCTGGATAATTCTGTTATACACTAAAGCGTTCCTCTTGATGTATGACAGATATGGGCCTCTTGGACTTGTAGGACTGCCATTTAGGTACCTTAGTGCTTCATCTCCATCTAGCTCTGGAAGGTTTCCATAAGGCCACACAGAGGCCTTGTTGCTCACTATGCCTGGATGCTCGGCTGGCGGGTCTAAGTCCATGCTGTTATATTCGACGAGCAGAAATCTACCAACCGCACACACTGCATTAACAGTTGCCTGTAGCGACTCCCTTGTATACGCTACAGAGGTTGGAAGTTTGTCTACTAACTCTTGTGGAATCTTCTCATAAGTCATTTTAATTCTCCAGTTTGATTTATTTTGGATTAAACTACGGTTTCACCTCAACTTCAACAAATACAGGAAAACGAGGGACGTTACGCCCACTCGTTATATGCTGGTACTTGACTCGAGCCGCCTGCCCTTTGAGCATGTCTCGTCCATGCCAAAGTTCACGTCTCCTCTCATCAGTGAATCCAGTGCCTACATTGAAGATGTCTCCGTCTCCTGAGGCACATACGAGAGCTCCGAGTGTATCCTTTGGAAATCCATCTTTATCAATCTCTTCCTGAAACCCTACTATTTCGTAACTATCCTCTTGCTTCGGCTTGAACTTCATAACCCAAGTTGAGCGCTTTCGCTCGTACGGACCTAAGTTATGGCGAACTATGATCCCCTCGTAGCCGTTACCGACTATGGAATCGAAAGCTCTCATTACATCCTCTAGACTATCACATAGATAGAATGGAGAGACTACTAACCACTGAGATAGTCCTCTAAGGTCCTCAATCATTAGTGTTCGTCTCAGCTGTGGTTCCTCAACTATTACGTCGAAGCAGTGGAATTGAATCCTTTTATGATCTTGATGTAGGGTGACTGTTCTGGAGGTAACTGAGACTATTTCCTCAAACTTCATCCCGTGACAATATAGCTCACCATCAAGCTCTGGTCTTGTCTCTGGAGCTCTGTATCTCATAAGGTGTGGAATTTCTCTACTGATGTGAGGAACACTAAAGATTATGTTCTCTTCACTTGAAAGCAGCATGTACTCTCCGCTTTCAAGTGGGACAGCTCTACACCTCACTCCGTCATACTTGGGCTGCACGATGTAAGGAGGCTGCCACTTAGCGAGGCGCTTTTCCTCAAATGGGTATGCCTTCATCACATTTTTCCATCTAGTCCATTCAGACATAGGTCCCCTCCTTTGATAACCATCTATCTGAGTGCCAGATGTGGTGGATGGTTGTCTGGTGAACTTTGAACATCCTAGAAACAAGTACCTGAGAGAATCTATATGTTGTCTTCTTCACTCCTTTACGAAGAACTATTTTGAGTCTCCTGATGAGCCAAATCTCTCCGTTATGTAGGTCTGGGTTAGCTAGAATATGGGCTGGTACTTTTGGGCCTCTTATGTACCTATCCCTCATATTATCCATTTGAGTACCAGCATAAAGATGACCTGGATTACAGCAAGATCTATTATCGCACATGTGAAGTATCATTTTGTCCGGAGGAACTTCACACTTTCTTGTAAGTGACCATACATAGCAGTGAGCACCTACATTTGTTATACCTGTCCAAAATCTACCGTATCCATCTTCATCTATACCGCTAAGATATGGCCAGCATTCATAAGATCCTCTCTTATCTACCTTTGTCCAAAAGACTAATTCTCTATCTAGTCGTTTTTGTCCTTGGAAGCTAGTCATTTAGGCCTCCACTTCATTATCCCTTTCCAGCGCTGCCACTTAGGCTGATTCATCTTTGACCTCCAGTGCCTTGATGAGTGCCTGGGACATTGACTGGATGAGTTCCCTCAGTTGTTCAATACTCCCTATGTGCATACTTATATCAGAATCTTTTACTTGTTCTGATGCAATTCTCAGATGTACCGGCCAGGGACTGCTTAGGTCCTTGCCTACTGTCACTTCAGCTACAAATTTTGCTTTTTTATCCATGAAGAAAATGGTTTGATAGTGTCTCATTGCTTTTTCTCCTTTTTTCTTGTTTAGATCTTTGATACTAGCTCTCTGGTGAGTTCCACTAACTCAGCTGACTTACCTTTCACAGCAGCAAAGGCATAGATGTTGAATATCGCTCTGAGATAAGTTCTAAATCTCTTATCTGCCTGATACGCTGTAAAGATAAAGTACAGATCATCAGTCTCCCTAGCTGATAGTTCATCCTTCTTTAACTCGTCTAATCCAACCTTTATATCCTGTATCATAGATCCTCCAGTTCGATCAATTTTTGATTAAACTGCATTCCATTGTACCTCTCCGCACATTTGCAAAAGTCACAAAAAAGTGCCCTCCAGCCGAAGCCAGAGGGCACTGGATTGAAAGAAGGGTTACTTTGAAGCTCTGGCCTGCAGTTCGGCCAGCATCTTCTTTTGCTCAGCTGGAGAGGCAGACTGGAACGCAGCCAAGTAGGCCTGTAGAGGGTCGACTCGAGCGCCCTTAGTGGCCACTCCCATCTTAGCCGATCCTAATCTGGCCTGAATCTGAGGACTGTTTTCCCCTCTCTTCAGAGCATTGCGGATGTTGCTCTGGAGAGTGATTTTCCAATTTGCGAAGGCATTACTCAAGAGTGCCGCAGCTCCGTAGAGCTTCTTGGCCTCCTCGAGAGCAGCATCTCCGCCATCGAGATCCGGGAATTCTACAGCTATCGCTCCTGATAGCTCAGGAGTCCCATTCTCTTTATTAGCGGGTACTTTTGCATCTATCGTATACTTTTTAGCCATTGTTACTTTCTCCCATTTAAGTTTTTGATTTTCCAACAGGTCATGATTAAAATTACCATAACTTGAGGAAATGTGTCAATGTAAAATTTGGTGCATTGTTTTGGCTATTCACCTCCCTCCTCTCTCATCCTCTTAATCATTGCTGATTTGAGGCTGTTTAGGGTTGATTTTGCTAACATCACCTTGTCAGTCATTTGCTCTATGTAACCAAGAGCTGTTGGCAAAGTTCGTGCCATTACTGCATCACCACTCAATCTGAGTAGCTTAGTCAGCTGAATTCCAAGATCGTCGGCGATCTCCCACTCGGTCTTAGTCTTTGTCACACTACCCTCCTTATTGGTCATGGCTAACCTCCAATCTTTTCAAGTGATTTTGAGTCATACTTCTGCCCATATCCAGGTCCAAGTCTGCCAGCGCAGAGAATGAAGTGACAATTTGGGCAGAACAGGCCCCAGCGACCTTTATTATCTTTTGCGTCGCAAAAGTACTTCATATCCACCAGGCGCTCTTCGCATCCGTCGCAGGATGCTGGCCAAGTACCTTCCCATTTCTTAACTGTCATTTTCCCTCCTTGAATGGAAGTGATTTTTTATCCCTTCTAGCCTCTCAGTTAACATCTCCTTTCGTTCCTGGAGCTTTGTGTAGTCATGATCGATCCTCGAGCTTCTGAGAGCCCTGTTGATTGAATTTAACTGCTTCCTAATACGCTGAGTTTTGTTCATCTTTCCTCCAGGCTTATGCAGTCTAATTCAGTGTCCAGTCTCTCAATTCTATCTTCCAGAATCGTCATTGCTTCTAACCACCCGATGAATGAGCGACCTAACAAGTAAAGTCTTGCTCCAACTAATATATCCTTAGCTGCTCTTATCTTCTTCTCACGCTCAGTCATCACTCCCCTCCTCAGGCTCGTCCTCGATAATCTCATCTAACTCATCAGCCTCAGCCCCTAACATCACCAGGAGCTCTTTGATCTGGGAGTTTGATAGCCTTTTTAGCTTGGGAGTATGCTTAGCAGCTTCAAGCTTCTGCAGTCGGCCATCCAAGATGGCTAACTGATGATCAATATCCTCATATGCTTTTTCATCTTCTTCCCAGCGTTTCTTCAGGCATTCGTAGAGACGCTTGGCTCTTACGTACAGCATGTGAGAGCTTCTAACTCGTTTCCATACCAGCTTGCGCTGGTCTCGGAGATATTCTATCTCATTCATTTAGTTTTTCCCTTTCTCAGTTCAGAAAGATGATTGAACAGTGTATCCCTGAGACCTTTATCCTTTGTGTGATCTAGATCTGAGTAACCACATATCCAGCCCTCCAACCACCCTGAATCTCCGGTCTCATATTGTTCAGTTAGATAGGCTTTCAACTCTGTCAGCTTCTTTTTACTTGTTTTCATAGTTCCTCCGATTTGATTCGGCTTTTTATCATGGACTTATTCTTCAGTGAACCATCCTCTCTTTTCACTAACCTTCCTGGAAACTCCTAAAGGTAGAGACTTTCCTTTTTTCTCGAGTGATTCCCAGTTGGTTAAACCAGCTGAGACTATTCTAATTGCAACTTGATAACAGGAGTTACACAAGCCTCTGGCGTAAACTCCATCCTTGCACCTTGGGTTTAAACACTCTCTTTTTTTCATCATGGACTCATTGTATCACAACTGTACGTTGGATGTCAAGAACTTTGTGAATTATCAGTTCGAACCATTTTCGATCGAACTATCAACTCAATCTTTATCTTCATTTTCAATCTCCTTATATTTAGCCAGAACCTCTTCGAGATCTAGCTCCTGTTTGCTCTTCTCGCTCAACAAAGTGTTGTGAAGGACGTTCTTGCGTCCTCTATCTCCCTTGTTGAGCTTCACCTTGAACCTCTTAGAAAGCATCTCTCGAGCTACTGCTGTATCCTCACTCATTGTCACTCTTTTGTCCTGAATTAGGTAATCAAGCAGCATCTCGAGTGGCCGTCTAACCACTTCGCTCAAGAAACGTGGATACTCACCGCTGGTCTCGAGCCAGTTGGTTAGAGTGGCTAAGAGTCTGCTATCAATCCATACCTGCACAAGAACATCATCCTTGTGCTTTAGTGGCTGGATTAAGCTCTTACCACGTGTACTGTTTTCAACATAGGGAATCTTTCGATTCCCCTCTTTGTCGTAGTCACTCATTGCATTACTGTTCTTCCTAGATATATCAAAATTGGTTCTCCGCAATTTGGAGCATCATCAACGTAAGCTATCTCATCCCATGTAGCCTCACCATCGTTATACTTCTTGACACTGATAAGCACTTCTGTGCTATTAGGGAGTTTATTCCTCCGTAATGCTTTGATTAATTCTCCCTTAGTCATTTTATCTCCTTAATTGTTAGTTTCAATCCCTCCCAGGACTCCACCATTTCTCAATGATGGAGCCGAAGTAGGAATCGTTAGTTTTCCTGTGTAGTTGTTGGTAACAAGTAGTCACCACACAACTGACACACGATAACTGGAGCATCAGCTATTTCTACTCCATCTACTATGTAATTGCTCCAGATCAAAGTTACTTTGGTAGTACATCCCAGACAGTGATATTCTGACCTAATCATCTTCTCCTCCCTCTACTTCACTTCCAACTCAACACCAAGCTCCTCAGCTGCGAGTTTGGCCAGGTGGAGCTTCTCCTGTTCACTCAGCTCCTTTATCTCCTCCATAAATCCCTTCAGTGTCTGGCCTTCCTTCTGGCCGAAGAAGGTTCTTAGCACCACGATTGGTGTCATAGTCTTCTTTTCCATTGTCTCTCCTCCTTGCCCAGCGGGGCTGCTAGTACTTGAAATAAACTTTCCCTTAGGTCCGATTCTGATGGGTTTTAATTCGTGATCGCAGTTCATTGTTCCCTCCATTGTTCAATTCGCTCATGTTGTCCATCATAACACAACTTACACCCAGTTGTCAAGCACTTCACAAATTACCAGTTCAATCCAAAATGGTTCGATCTATTAATGACAGATTGATCCATACCAAATAACCAACATTAACCATAATGTGTTAGTGCCTTATCCCACCACCCAACACACACCACACACTACTCTCCTATATATAGATATATATATATAATAATACATAATGGCACTCACACATTTTCGTTATTAACGATATTAACATGAGTGTCGTTAATATGTCAATGTACAATTATTATAGACACACAATATAACTACTCACTAACAACTCACAACACTACGAACAACTCACACTATCTATATAATAGAAGCAAAAGTTCAATCCAAAATAAATCGAACTATGGAACTACATAACTAAAGGAAGGAGGGTAGACAGCTGTGAACTATCTACCCTTCAGCAGTTGTTATGCAGTGGGTGGTGCGGTGGGTGGCGTAGTTCCTGGCCTATCTGGCCCTTTGAATACCTCATACAAGCCGATATTCCATATACCCCTATCCCAGTCTCGGATATCTGATAGGTGTAGGACTATCCTATTACCTCTACCACGTAGGAGTTTTGGATACTCCTTTGTGCATATTACCTTCCCAATTGATCTCATAACACCTCCAATTGGCTTAACCATCCAAAACTCGAGCGGTTCGTGGCGGAAAGTTGTTATTTCCCCAGCGGTTCCAAACCGCGCCTTTTGGCCTCGGCATCAAGCCACTCTTTTGGCGTGATACCGGCCGCACGTGCCTGCTCGTTGACATATGCAAAAATGTCAACGGTTTTCGCACCTGCCGATTTGGCCAACACCTTTACATGTTGGCCGATTTTCAACGATGGGTATGCCTTCCGGCCATTTCCACCGTTCGCCCATGCAATTCTCCGGTCCGCACACGCGAAGTCCAAAATATCTCCAAGTGTGCATTCGGAGAAATCAATATCGAGAAATATTGATTTTGCCTGGGTTTTCGGCATATCCGTATCCAACCTAACGGATGCGGATATTGTTCGGACGATTCCCGTCAATTTCTCGTTAAGGTTTATGGTCATGACAAATCCTTTCATGCCACAAATCCGCTCGAGATTTGAATGGTCGAACCCTAATTGTCAATGATCGTCTCGCGGTTTCACCCGCGATTGTCACCATCATAACCCCTCCCACGTTGTTTGTCAAGGGATTTGTTTCGAGGGCATGGGGGAGACGTATGACGTACGGCGCGGGGTTAGCTCTCCCACACTTCTTCCAATCAAACTAAAATGTACAATGCTCGTAGGATTGTGGTCAACGAATTGAAATGGATTGATCTTGGTACGGACAATTGAGTGGTTTGTGAGAGAGTAGTTGAGGAGATGCAACTAAAGGTTTAGTAATAGATCGAACCAAAATTGATCGTACTTTCAAATTGTACATAAAGTTACCTTGCATTTATTATGGAAGTGTGGTATGGTATATTTAGAGGTATAATGTGATGGAAGTGAGTGAGAGAAACGGACTTTATGGGTTTGAATATAGAGAAGAGGACAGACGTAGGGTTCCAGCTACTGAGAGGAAGGCTCACAACATTAAGCAGCTCTGGCAGCGCCATCATGAGATTGTTAATTTAGCTGCTAAGGGATTTAAGCAGACAGAGATTGCTGAGATCCTTAACATCCATCCTCAGACTGTCTCTAACACGTTAAATAGTCATCTTGGGGAATACAAGTTATCTGAGATAAGACAGGAACGTGATGAGGAGACTAAGAAAGTTGTTGAGAAAGTCAGAGTCCTCACTGATAAAGCATTAGCTACATATCATGAGATTTTTGATGACGAGTCTGGGGAAATAGGCTTGAGGGACAAGATGAAGGTAGCTGACACAGTCCTACTTGAGCTCTCTGGCCTACGTGTGCCTACCAAGATCTATTCACAGGCTACTTCCTTAAGTCTAACAGCTGAAGAACTGACTGAGTTCAAGAGAAGGGGTATTCTAGCAGCCAAAGAGGCTGGTATGGTGATAGAAGTTGAAGCTGAACAGAAAACAATCGGAGACAAAGGCGAAGATTGAAATCTTTGCTAAAATCTTTGGCATAGATCCTGCCTGGGCCAACTCAATTGCAATGGTTGAGAGTTCACTTGGCCTAAGACAAAAGTCACCTACAAATTGCCTAGGAGTCTTTCAGATGTCATCTATTGCTATGAAAGACTTGCTATTATCAATGCAAGCTATTGACGACGATCTTGTTGATGTAGCTTGTGGAGTAGCCTTTCTAAAGTTACTTCTTAAACGATGGAAGAGTATTGAAAAAGCTACTATTCACTTCTGTGATCCAAAGGACAGGTCAGTCTACTTAGCAAAAGTAAAAGATTGGATGAAACAGTTTGAAACTAGCACTGATAGTAATCTTAGCGATTAGCGTCAGTTGTGGAGGCCGTCAGGTTAAAGTTACAGGCCCTCAAGGTGGAAAGATTATACTTGAGGATCCAGTTGTTAAGGAAATTCTTAGGTCTAACCTCCCTCCTGATAAGAAATCAGACCTTGTTAAGGAGTGGTTTCAGCTACAGGAAAAGTTCAGGACACACTGGAAAGAAATTATTATTTCAATTACTGGAACCTTTGTAGCTGTATATGCAGGAGCTAAGGTAGCTAAATGATAGTATCTGTCATCATAGCTAATCGCAACGACTTAGCAATGCTAGCTGTAACGGTTAGATCATGTATAGAAGAGCTACGTCCACTTGGCAAAGGTGCTGGTGAAGTAATAGTCGTAGACAACTCTGATAAGAAAATTAGGGACCACTTAAGAGGTGCTCTTCCAACTGGTTACTGCAGAGATGGGACCCTCAAGTTGTTCTATCAGGACTTCCCATGTCTATTCACAGCTCGTGAGTTGGCTGCTGAGAAGGCTGTTGGTGAGTACATCATATGTCTTGATTCACACATGATAGTTGGTAGGGACTCCATTAAGGACTTAGTTAGTTTCATGGATCGTAGATATAACGACCCAACTCTAGGTTTTGCCCACGCTCCTATCTCCTGGGCTCATCAGCATGAGTCGAGGGCTAGGCACGATAGAAATATCTCCAGACATGAACTAGGTCCTTGGGGCACTGCTTATGATCACGAAAGGATGATTACTTGGAAAGGCATGCCATGGATCTGTCGAAGGAGCTGGTTCTTAGATAAAGACAAGGGCCTAAACGGCTACGGTGCCCTATCTGAGCACAGAGTCAGCTGGGGTGGAGGTGACATGCATATAGGAATTAAGCCTTGGCTCCTCGGCTTCAAAAACTGGGCAGTTCCTACCAACTCTTGCATTCACATAGGTCCATTTCCTCGTATAGGTAACAACGGAAACAGTAATGAGGCCTTCCTAGCCAAAGACCTAAACGATCATGAGAAGTACAGACGCTACACATCAAGTGGCAACTTCCCCCACACTTTTGGGTTCCTGGTTAGTTGCTACGTGCTTGGTGGCGAGCCAATGATGCAACGTAATAGGAAGGCTCTAACCGAACGCTTTGGTAAGTACATAAACATCGACAAGTGGTGGTCCAAAGCTATTGAAATTGGCACTAATGAAAAGAACTGGCTTGACAGTCGTAAGATCATGAGCTTTGAGCAACTACTTACCTCCAAGCCTTGGGATCAAGATCATTCCAAAATTGATCAAACTTATGCACAAGAGCGTAATGGACTTTCTGCGGTCTAATATAAGTCCTGAGGAAATCAAGGACAAAGTTGTACTAGAAGTAGGTAGTCTAGACGTAAATGGATCTCCTAGGACTATAATAATGTCACTCAAGCCACTCTCATACGTAGGCATAGACATAAGACCTGGTAAGGGAGTTGACAAAGTTATAGAAGCTGAAAACTTACCTGCAAACTACTCACCAGGACTATTCGATGTAATTATATGTACGGAAATGCTAGAACATGCTAAGAACTGGAGGTCAGCAATATACGGAATTAAGTACGTACTTCGTATGGATGGTACCTTATTTCTCACATGCAGATCTCGTGGATTCAAGAAACATGACCATCCAGCTGATTACTGGAGATTCAGTGTAGATAACATGTCTGACATACTCTCTGACATGGAAATACTTAAGTTGCACAGTGATCCTCAATGCCCTGGTGTTTTTGTAAAAGCTATTAAGAGAACCAATCAAGTTGCTGACTTGTTTTACATTGAGCCGTATGAACAACTGTAGCATTATCATACCTAACAGATTTGAAGATATAATCCAGCCACTTTTAGAGTCACTAAAGGAGTTTGGATGCAGTTTTCACATACTAATAATTTCCGACAGTCATGACAGAGGCTACGGATATGATTATGTGAGGACTGATTATGATAAGTTTATATTCAGTAGGTCTGTAAACGTAGGAATAAATCATGTAGCTCCTAATGATGTAATACTATTAAATGACGATACCAGGTTGATTCATAGACTAACATTCGAGACTCTCAGGGAAGCTGCCTACAGTGACATATCAATAGGTATAGCAGCTCCAGTTGTTGATGGAGGTACGAATAATAAGTTTGCCAAGCTGTCTAATTCGCATTTGTGGGTCAAGTTCCCATCCGGCATAAGATACTGCAGTGCTAAGAGCAATGATAGAATATCATTTACCTGCGTATATCTTAAAAGAAAAATGCTTGATGAGATAGGATTGCTAGACGAAAACTACTCTGGCTACGGATATGAAGATGCAGATATGTGTGTTAGAGCTATAATGCATGGATGGAAGTTAGCTCTAACCAACAAAGTATCTATCATGCATGGCTTGGGAGGTAGTAAATTAGTCGTAGGACACAACTGGCACAGCTCATACAGAAGAACTGGGAAAGTAGAGCCTAGAGTAGCCATGAAATACTTCCTATCGAAAAATAAGGAAGCTGTAGACCTTATCAATAGAGGTAGAACTAAAGTTGGATAATCAACTTTCTGAAATCCTGGTAAGGTGTGGCATCTCAACAAGGATGGTTGCTAAGACTTTCTTCCCTGAGCGCTTCTACATGCCATTTGCCGAGAATGTACATGGGAAGATATTTGAACTCATAGACGGCCCAGCACAGAAGGTTGCAATAGCTGCTCCTCGTGGCTGGGGCAAAACGTCAGTTGTTGCTGAAGCACTAATTGCACGCTACATTTTGTTCAGGCTTACTCCATTCATAGTCTACATCAACCATAGTCACGATGCGGCCAGTCTTCAAACTGAAAACCTTCGCCGTGAGATGGTCACTAACAAGGAAATCAGAGCTTTCTTCGGCGACTTCAAACAACGAGATGTGACTGGTGCTGAGTTCGACGAAGTATTTAGCAAGAAAGCTTGGGTAGCATATGATACCTTAGTATGGCCTCGGGGGGCTGGCCAGCAGGTTCGAGGTGTCTTATTCAAGAATAGTCGACCTGGGCTAATTGTCATAGATGATCTTGAGGACCCTGAAAAGGTTGAAAATGAGGAAATTCGCAAGGGCTGGTACTCATGGCTCTACGCTGACGTAATGAAAGCTGTGCCTAGAATAGGTGAAGAAGCAGGAAATTGGAAAATAGTCTACATAGACACCTTAAAACACGAGGATTCTGTACTTCAAAAGTTACTAGATTCCCCAGAATGGTCATCTGCACGTCTCGAAGCTTGCGATGACGACTTCAAATCCACTGCTCCTCACTTCATGTCTGACGAAGCTATACAAAAAGAGTGGCAACAGCATGTAGATGCCGGCCAAACTGATGTTTTCTTCCGAGAATTACGCAATCTGCCTATCTCTACCAAAGATTCTACCTTCCAACATCAATATTTTAAGTATTACAACCTCCCCCCGGAACGTCCTGGAACAGAAAATGACCTAAAGTTACTAGACGTCGAGGTTCAGCAGGATAAAAACATAGAGACTGTAGTAATTCTCGATCCAGCCAAGACTGTCAAGATTCATTCTGCCGAATCTGCTATAATTGGTATAGGAATTGACCTTGCAAGTGCCAAGGTCTACGTCAGAGATGCTATTTCTGACAAAATGTACCCAGATGAAATCTACGACGCTATGTTCGGCATGGGCCAAAGGCTGGGTGCAAAGGTACTTGGAATTGAAGAAACTTCACTCAATGAGTTTATCAAACAGCCTATCAAAAATGAGATGTTTCGCCGAGGTACATTTTTCGAACTTATTTGGCTCAAAGCTCGTGGTGGGATGAAGAAGGAGCTTCGTATACGTGAGCTTGTTCCATACTATCGTGGCGGCTACATCTACCACAATGCATCTTGCTTCACAATAAAGAAGCTTGAACAACAACTTCTCATGTTCCCTCGATCAGCTCTCTGGGATCTTATGGACTGCCTAGCTTATCTCGTGGAAATGCTAGAACTTGGAGAACGTTACTTCTCACCGAAAGAGGATCCAGGAGATATCGAGGCTGAATATAAAGAACTGACTTATGAAAAGCCAGTTGATGATTGGAGGTACGTATGATGGGAGTAAAAGTTGAGGACAGTGTTAGGAGTGGATATATACAAGTCAACAAACTTTGGGTTGTTGTACTTCCTATTGTCGGTGCTGCAATTGGTTTTATACTTTCTAATGAGAGTAGAATAACTACGTTAGAAGTTGGCCAGAAGCAACATGAGAAAGTCATTGAGAGACTTATAAGTAATCAAGAAAGTTTGACTAGTGCATCAATAAGCTTAGCAGCAACTGTTCAACAGTTAAACTTGATAATAAACAAAGATCAGCGTGGAGGCAAGAAATGAAAGTTCGATCCAAAATCGTTCAAACTATTGTCTTTGTGTTAGCCTCAGTCTATGCTATAGCTCAAACAAAGACTGCTACTTGGGAACCTCACCCTGAAGCAGCTGGACTAACTGGATTCGAGCTATGGGAATCAACAACTAGTGGAACCTTCCCAAGCATTCCTAAGCAGACAATACTTGGTGGGAACTCTATTCAAACAACTATAGACAAACCTGGAATAGGACGTTGGTACTACGTACTCACAGCACATGTCATGGAGGATGATGGAACTGTCATCAGGAGTGACCCATCCAACGAAGCATATGCTGATTGGAAACCAGTACCTCCTACCTTCACATCACCTGTAATAGCCTCAAAGGATCTTACAGATAAAAAGACTATCCACTTTACATGGAAGACTGACAGGTCATCAAATTCAGCAGTTCAGTATAATCGCATAGGCTTCTTACCTAAAACTGTTAGTGATGCATCCTATGTCATCAATCACTTCCTAACAGCATCAGGTCTGCAGCCTAACCAGAACTGGTTCTTCATTGCAGAAAGCTGCAACGGAGACGGCTGTGATCAGTCAACTGGTTCATTTTCTACGAGGTAGTAATGATTGTAGCTCTCGTTGCTTACATGATCTTTGCACTCTCACCTCTGTATGCACAGACTGCTGGTAAGGAAGCTGTTTCTCAATTTGACTTAATTCCTGATCAGTACTTAACAGCTGCCAGGGCCAAACGTGTCCTTTTCATGAACAGATCTGTTGGTGTCAATCTAGACAATGCTATTAACTGCTTCACTGCACAAAGTTATGGAAAGGCACAAAATGTCTGTCGTCGTGAGATGGTTCAGATAGGCGGAGTATGGCAGTATATTCAACACTCTGACGCAGATTGGTCAACACTTGATCCTTACATAAAGTTTACTCCATCACCTACAATTTATAATCGTTCAAACTGGAGTTACTTCATTTTCGCTGATACTTGGGAAACCATGGTTCAGGACTTCATTGAAGGCCTACACAATGGAGGTATCCCAGCTCAGACTAAAACTGGATCTCCTGTTACTGTAATTGTAGATAACTATGATATACTTAGTTTTCAGTTCTCATACCTAAATGTTGAGGTTGGAAGCACAATAAGTCAGTTCTTCACTGTACGTCCCGGACAATTTGATGATGCTTGGGATCTGGAGCGGGAGATAGATGATCACCTCACTCCCAGGGGTGCTAAGTTCATCTATTGGACTAGTAGCCTCGCCCGTAGCATTGGAACTGCTGAAGCAGAGCAATTCAACAACTCAGTACGTTTCTGGGCAGCTTTACATAACAGACCACTGTTTGATTTTGCAGGTGTTGGGCAGCACAATCCTGATGGATCTTCCTGCTATGATAACAGAGATGGGGTAGCCTTCAGTTTTGGGGCCCAGCAGGAAAATTACCCTGATGATGGTCTTAACATATCTGCAGTATGTCCAAACAAGACTCCTGAGGCCAACGGTGGACACTTAGTTACAGCTCATGGAACAGTCAGTGTAGCAAAGGCCTTCTGGGTTATGATTGCGAAGTTAGCTGGGTGGAATCCTTAGATGCCTATTACCTTTGTTGGAAAAGCTGAGCAGAACAACACTGGGGATGTCAATCCTCGTACATTTACCTTTGACATTGGCACTAGAACCAATGGTCTGCTGTTGGTAGATGTTGCGGAAACAGCTAACGCTTCATTTACTGTCTCATCTGCCACTTATGGTGGTCAGGCGATGACAATAGATAAGCAGCAGAACAGGACTGCTGCAGCTCCATTCCACACAGTAGCAAAGCTAAGCTTAAAGAATCCACCTAACGGATCTAATCAATTATCTATTACATTCAACAGCCTAAATGGCACATCTGCAGTATCCATCTTTGCTTCCTGGTACGATGGTGCTAATCAAACTCCTGGAGCAGATCAGACTAATGGAGGTACTGGTTCTACTGATCCGAGTCTTGCTGTAACTCCTACAGAAGATGGAGAGCTAGTCAATTCTGTTCAGATGAGCGAGGCAAATGATCTTTTAACGCCTGCTCAGACTTTGATCCATGACCATGATCTAGGTGTTCGTGTTGCTGGTGCGAGCTACATCATCCAAACTACTGCCCAACCACAGACTATGAGTTGGGCTGGAGCGGACGATGAGTGGACGATGGCAGTTGCTTCATACAAGGCATTTGTCGCACCGCCTACTACGCTGCCTCCGACAACTTTACCACCAACTACTTTACCTCCCACAACGTTAGCTCCAACTACGCTACCACCAACAACTCTTGCACCAACAACTTTAGCTCCTACTACTCCTGCTCCTACCACCTTAGCTCCAACTACTCCAGCTCCGACTACATTGCCACCTACTACGCTAGCTCCCACAACGCCGGCTCCTACGACTCTTGCTCCGACCACATTAGCTCCTACAACATCTGCACCGACTACCTTACCTCCGACTACGTTGGCACCGACTACTCTACCTCCCACTACGGTTGGTCCAACTACTGAACCTCCATGCTACAACGACGTATCAGACGATCCTAACGCTGTAGCACTGTATAGATTCGAAAGTGGAGCTTTAACTGTAGACTCAAAGGATGCTAATGATCTAACTGCATCGGCTAGTCCACCTACCGAAAACACAACTGATTTTTGGGAAGGTGCTTGCGCAGCTGATTTTGAACTTGGTTCATCTCAGCACTATCGCAGGAACAATGTTGGTCTGTCAAGTAATTTCCCGTTTAAGTCTGGCACAACTAATAAGATCCACACTGTCTTAATGGCTTTCAGAAGTGAATCTAACTTATCTGTAGGAGAAAACAGATATTTAATTTGTAAAGCTGACGCAGGTAACGGGACTGTATCTTGGGGACTATTATGGCAGAATGTAGGTGGAGTTGTTAGGCTTGCCTATGTTCATGGTTATAGCGGCGGTGGTAGTTGGGAGACGATAGTCCTATTTACATTCACTCCTGTCTTGGATAGATGGTACCACCTTGCATTCTCTTACGATGATGCTACAAAGGCATGGTATGCAAAGATTTGGGATGACATAACTGAAACAGCACAGGAGAATAGTGGAACCACTGTAAATAACATAGCGTTAACTGCTGCTCCATTTCTGATAGCATGTATTCACTCTAATACCAATCCTGTATTCTTCTGGGATGGTGAGATTGATGAAGTCTTAATATTTGATAAGGTTCTAACTGAAAATGAAATAGATAGAGTTCGTCAGGGCTTGTATGGTTGTGTGACTACGGCTCCTCCAACTACCCTTCCTCCTACAACTTTAGCACCAACGACTCCAGCTCCCACTACTCTTCCTCCAACGACACTTCCACCAACTACTGTTATACCTACTACTCCATCACCAACTACGCTTCCACTGACTACGCCAGCTCCTACAACACCTGTTCCGACTACTCTACCCCCAACTACCTTATTGCCTACAACTTCAGGTCCAACAACTGCTCCTCCACTTGAGATATGTGAACTTGAATTGATCTCAGCTATACCTATCGAACTATTACTTTTCTCACCTATAACAAAGGAGATTGACCTTGGCCTCTGCAGATAAAACCTTTGTAGGTGATACTCCGAGATTAGTTGTAAACACTGGAATTGATTTGAGTGTGTATGCTACTCTCATAATAAAGTTCAAGCGTCCTAACAGAACAACTGGTTACTGGACTGCATCTATAGATCCTGCAGACTCAACTCGTATGATCTATGATTTGCTTGTAACTGATTTAAACATGCCAGGACTTTGGGTTGTCCAAGCTCATGTTGAGGATACTGATGTAGA
>Ga0209619_10000996_pt1 | contig 20477 bp, 21 predicted proteins | sample Rifsed16ft3_FD_184011 | JGI IMG/M metagenome (GOLD analysis project Ga0209619, IMG submission 184011) | Soil microbial communities from Rifle, Colorado, USA - sediment 16ft 3 (version 2) | ecosystem: Environmental > Terrestrial > Deep subsurface > Rock core/Sediment | place: Rifle, Colorado... | reverse complement strand
TCCTCGTCCTTCGCGCCCGTCGTCGACGTCGAGCCCCGCCCGAGGCCTAGCGATTCTCCAGCGATCGGAACAATCTCACAGGAGGCCGAGCGCGTCCGCGGGATTTTCTCAGATTTGATATCGCTGCGGCGTGCAAGATGTTCCGTTTCGAGTAATCTTATAAGGCAGGCCCCTGTTGCCCAGCACGTGGCGCGAGGTTACCGCCGGAAGCGGTACTACTCGACGTTGCAGAGGATCCTCACGCATCTCTCCTCGGGGCCTCGTGAGCCGACGTCCCTGGGCGCGTACACGCAGGAGGGGATCGCAGCGGCGACGTACTCCGGACGGACGACCGCGACGAAGTGGCTCGCCCGCATGGAGTCGAGGGGCCTCGTCACGGGGGAGCGCGAGCACGTCCCCGCGCATCGGGTCCGGAAGACCGTGTACCGGCTCACACACGACGGCTGGGTCGACGCCTCACGGCTCCGCACACGCTTCGCGACGGACATCGTGGACGTGGTCGCACCGGACATCGATCCGACCCCGATGCGGGTCTCCGACATCCCGGACCTCTTCCCGGCGTACGTGAACCTGACCGCGACCGTGTCCCTCGTGAAGGGTGGGCGCCTCGATCTCACGAAGGTCCCCGGCATCGGGTCCGGGGCCATCGCCCCCGTCCTCTGGGGCGACACGGTCCGGCGGCTGGGACGGGTCTTCGGCCGCGCGGAGGAGTTCCGCTCCCTCGATGCCTGGGCGGGTTCCGCGTCGCCCGCCCTCGTGGTCACGGGGATCGCAGGCGTAGGCAAGAGCACGTTGGTCGCGAGCTGGCTCGTGCGCCAACGCCCTCGGCCGTACATCTACTGGTTCGAGATTCACGAGGGGACCACGCGCGCCGTCTTCCTTCGAGACTTCGCGGCGTTCCTCACGCGGATCGGCCGTCGAGGCCTCGCGACGATCCTCGCGGAGCGTCGCGCCGAGGCGCCGGCTGTCACGGTCCGCGTCCTCGAACACGAACTCCAGGACGCGGCTCTCATCATCGTCCTCGACAACTTTGATCAAGCGCCGAAGGACCTCGGGAGATTCCTCACGGACCCGGTCCTCGACATCTGCCAGTCGACGGCCTCGAAGCTCCTCCTGATTTCCCGGACGGTCCCGGGCTCCCTGGCTCGGCGGAAGGGCACGCGGGCCGAGAAGATCGAGATCCTCCGGGTGGACGGGCTCGACCGCGAGGCGTCCCTCTCCCTCCTCCGCGCGAAAGGCTTCGCGGGTAATGAGACCGCCCTCGAGGCCGCGGCGAGTTCCGCGCGTGGCCATCCGATCCTCCTGTCTTTCGCGGCCCAGACGGGATCCAGCGTGAGCGGCGAGATCACCCGCTACCTGGAGCGGGAGATCTGGCGCACCCTGTCGAGACCCGAGAGGACGGTCCTCGAGGCCGCCTGCCTGTTCCGGGGACTCGTGCCGCTCGACTCCCTTCATTGCTTCTCGCCGGACTGGCAAACGGCCCTGCACGGTCTCCAGGCGAAGAACCTGTTCGCGCCGACGATCAGCGCGGGCGTCGTCGTGCACAACTCCGTCCGCGACTACATCCGCGATCGGCTCCCGGAAGGAAGACGACGCCAGTTCCACGGCCTCGCGGCGACGTACTTCCTGGACGGCATGGAGTCGCGCGACCGGCTCGAAGGGATGTACCATCTCATCGAGGCGGGTGACATGAAGTCCTTCGGCGCGTACCTCTCGACCTCCGGGATGGAATTGCTGGACTCGACCCCCGCGTCGGAACTCCTCGCGGTCCTGCGCAAGGTCGACCGGGCATCGCTCGACTCCCTCGCGAGCTGCATCTTCCCGGAACTCATGGGGGACACGCTGCGGGCCGTGGGCGACCTGCAGCCCGCGCTGCTCGAATACCGTCATGCCTTGCAACGGTCGGAGACGGAGAAGCATCCTGAGCGGACTCCCGGACTCCTTCGAAAGGTTGCGACGATCGAACGCTGCCGCAATGAGCCCGCGAAAGCCCTCGGCCACTTGGTCGAGGCGCAGGCGCGTCTCAAAGAGCATCCGGACCTCGCGACGACAGGCGAGGTTCTGCGGGAGATGGGGCTTCTGGAGAAGACGCGGGGTCGTCTCGAGGAAGCAGCTCGCCGGCTGAGCGAGGCGGTCGACATCGCCACTGAGGTTTCGGAACCCGGCGCCCTCGCTAGGAGTCTGAGCGCGCTCGGGACGATTGAAAGGACCCGCGGTAACTTGGAGCAGAGCCTCCAGTACAAGCTCGAGAGCCTCCGGATCGCCGAACGTGGCGCCAACCTTACGGAAACCGCTAGGTCTTCCGTTGCTGTCGGTGTCTCCCTCCACGAACTCAGCCGCCACGAGGAAAGCCTGAAGTATTACGATCGGTCGCTCCAGCTGGCTCGCCTCGTTGGCAACATTCGGTTGCAGGGGTATTCCATGATGAACCGTGCGGCTGCCATGATGGATCTTGGCCTGTACCAGGATGCCGGCCCGGTCATCGAGGAGGCGAAGCGTCTCATTCAGATCTTGGAGGAACGCGACACCCTCGCATTGGTTGATATTTCTGAAGGCCAGCGAGAGATGGGACTGGGCCGTTGGAACCGCGCGACCCGGCTTTGGGAGCGCGGCCTTGCCACGTTGAAGGATTTCGGGGATGTGACGGACTACGCGCGAGCGCTCATGTACGTTGGCAAGTTTCATCTCGAGAAAGGGGAAGTTCGACCGGGCCAACGATTCCTCGACGAAGCCGCTGCGATTGCGAGAGAGCTGGGCGACCGTTCCTTGACTGCGTCCATCGAGGCATTATGGGAACCCTCAGAGCCCTCGCACACCGACTCCCGCCCTTAACGCAACTCCAATACGCCTAATCCGGCTCCTTCGGCGGTCCTGCCAGCGAGCTCACCTCTAGGACGGGCGGAGCGGGTTGGTATCGCATTTAAGAATGACGCCTCTTGTTCCGTTTTTCCGCCATCCGCCTCGCCGTGCGGGAATTTATGGGCCGACCGGCCATCCCCCGGCATGGTCTCGTTCCCGGATCCGAGGGCGCATCATCCGTTCCACATGCACGAGATGATTCGCCGGCAGCCCGTGTTCCTTTCCGAGACGCTCGATCGCGTCGGTCGTGTAGGTGCCGGCTCCTTTCTTCCGCCATCTCGCCGTCTCGTCGTGACGGGATGTGGCACCTCCTTTCACGCCGCGATGTACGGCGCCCGGCTCCTCCACGCGGTCCTCGCTCCGCGTGTGTGTGTCGAAGCGACGCACGCGTACGGCCTCGCTCATGATTCCGTCGCGCCTCCGCCCGGGTCGACGGTGCTCGGCGTGAGCCACAGCGGCGCCACGCCCACGACGAACCGAGCCCTGTCGAGGGCGAGGAAGGCGGGTCACCGCACGCTCGCTCTGTGCGGCCTCGCGAACACTGACATGGAGGCGGTCGCGGATGCGACCCTCGTGATCGGGTCCGTCCACGACCGTTCATGGGCGAACACGATGAGTTACACCTCGCAGCTCGCGGCGTTTGCGTCCTTGGCCGCCCGGGCGGGCCGCAGAGGCGCGGGGTTCCTCCCGGACCTCCGGGCCCTCCCGCGCCTCGCGCAGACGGCGCTCCGATGCGAGACCCCGATTCGTGCGCTCGCGCGCCGGGTCGCCCGCGCACCCCACGTCACGTTCCTCGCCAGCGGTTCGGACGAGACCACAGCCCAGGAGGCCGCCCTGAAGATCCGCGAGACCTGCAGTCTTCCCGCGGTCGGATATCACGCGGAGCAGTTCCTCCACGGACCCTTCCTGTCGATTGCCCGCAGGGAGCCCGTCGTCGCGCTGCGATCGAAGGACGACCGCGCTCGGTTCGAGACGATCCTTCACGCCCTCTCGCGGTCCGGCGCCGACGTCACGACCGTCGGGGAGAGCCCGCGAGCCGAGATCCGGCTTCCCCGCATCCATCCGGCCCTTCGCCCGATCGTGTCCGTGATCCCGATGCAGTTCCTCGCGTACTATGCGGCCCTCGCGCGGAAGACGAACCCGGACCTCATGCGGACGGATGTCCCACGATATCGCGCGGGGGTGGAGGCGCTGTTCCGGTGATCCCGAGGTCCGGTGGGATCCCGACGATCGTCTCGGCCGCCGTGCCGTTCCGGAGGATCAGCCGAAGTTGCATCTTCCCGTTCCCATACTCGATCCGGAAACGGTCCACTTCGGACTTGTAGAGGTGCGCAGGCCGCCGACGGCCTTCCGTGACGAAGCCCGCTTCCGAGACGAGGCCGAGCGCGAGCAGGCGGCGAATCCGACGGTAGCACGCGGCGATCGGGACGCGGTACCTCGCGGCGATTTCCTGGGCGGTCAGGCTCTCCTGGTGGAGGGCGATGAGGATCCGGAGCGCGTGATCGTCGAGGAGGGACCCGCCGTCTTTGTCGTAGAGAAGGAGTTCCTCGGCGAGAAGCTTCGGTCGCTCGGGAGCACTGCCGTTGGCTGGAGGCCCGAAACCGGCCACGCGTCGGATTCCGGGACCGGACATAAAAGGCCTGGGCTCTCGTTATCAATCCCGAGGAGCGGGGCGCATTCACCCTTCGCCTTTCAGGTCTTCGAGGATCACGTGCGCCGCGTTGTAGCCCGGCGCGCCGAGGACCCCGCCTCCCGGATGCGTCGCGGAGCCGCAGAGGTACAGTCCCGGCAGCGGCATCCGGTAGTTCGCCCACCCGGGGAGCGGGCGGAACGAGAAGATCTGGTCCGGGGTGATGTCTCCTTGGAAGATGTTCCCTCCCGTCATGCCGATCGTGCGCTCGATGTCCTCGGGCGTCAGGACCTGCGAGTGCGTCACGACCTCCCGGATGTTCGGAGCGTATTCCTCGATCGTGTCGAGCACGATCTCCGCGGCCTGGGGCTTGAAGTCGTCCCACGAGCCCGACCGGAGCTCGCTTGGCGCGTATTGCACGAAGCACGACATCGTGTGCTTCCCGGGAGGCGCGACGCTCGGATCGACGACGCTCTGGTATTGCGACTCGATGAACGGGTGGGTCGAGAATGCGCCGTACTTCGCCTCGTCGTACGCGCGCTCGACGTAATCGATGGAGGGGATCATGTCCACGGTCCCGCGGTGATGCGGCCCCGGCGTCTCCGGGAGGCACCGGAAAGTCGGGAGGCCGTCGAGCGCCGCGTTGAACTTCAACGCCGCGCCGCGCGTGCGGATCCTGCGGACCCGATGGAGGAAGTCCGGTTCGACCGCATCGGGCGGGACGAGCTTGAGGAACGTCTGCTTCGGGTCGAGGGACGACGCGACGACCTTCGCGCGAATCCGCTCGCCCCGATCCGTCTCGACGCCGACCGCGCGTCCGTCCTCGACGAGGACTCGCACGACGCCGGCGTCCGTGCGCACGACCGCCCCGAAATGCTGCGCGGCCTTCGACATGGCCTCCGCGATCCGTCCCATCCCGCCGCGCGCGTATCCCCACACCTCGCGGCGGCCCTCGAGGACCCCGATGCTGTGGTGTCCGAGGACGTACGCCGTCCCGGGGGCGCTCGGGCCCAGGAAGGTCCCGATGACCGCCTGGGTCGTGAAGGCGGCCTTCACCTCGTCGGACTCGAACCATTCGTCGAGGAAGTCCTTCGCGCTCATGAGGAAGAGATCGCGGAGGAGCCGTTCCGCCTCCGGACCGGAGAACATCCCGAACAGGTCCGCGATGGGGACGGGCGGCGCCATGAGGGTCGGCTCGACGAGCTCGAGGACTTCGTTCCAGAAGGCCGTGTACTTCGGGTACGCTCGCGCGTCCTCCTTCGAGAACTTCGCGATCTCCGCGGTCGTCTTGTCCTCGTCGAGCCAGAGGAGGAGGCTCCGGCCGTCGGGGAACGGGATGAAGTACTGGGGATCGTAGAGGATCGGTTCGTAGCCGAATGTCCCGAGCGTCAGGTCCTCGACGATCTGGGGGCGGAGGAGGCCGCAGACGTACGCGAAGGTGTTGATCCGGAAGCCGGGCCATGGCTCCTCCGTGACGCAGGCGCCGCCGACGATCCCGCGTCTCTCCAGGACGATCACGCGAGCCCCCGCCTTCGCGAGGTAGCCGGCGGTCACGAGGCCGTTGTGCCCGGCTCCGATGACCACGGCGTCGAATTCCGCCATCCGGATCGCGTTCCGCGGTAACGGGGATGCGTGGAAAACGGTTGCGTTTTCCGATCAGGCCTCGAGCGCCTTCTTCACGTTCGCCGCGAACTCCTCCGTCTGGGCCTTGAGCTTGGACCTCATGAAGTTGTCCATGATCCGCGCGAGGGGGCCTTTCGCCTGGACGGACATCGTGTACGTGACCTTCGTCGCGTTCTCCGCAGGGCTCAGCTCGATCGTCCCAAGCATCTCCATGTTGTCCGACTGACCGCGGAAGCGTCCCCGGCTCAGCGGCACCTGCTCGAGCGTCTCCGTCATCACGACGAACTGCTGGGAGAGGGGGCCGATCTTCACCTTGAGGTCCCAACGTGAGTGACGGTCGTCGATCACCTCGACGCCCTGCACGCCGGGCACGCAGCTCCCGACCTTCTGCATGTCGCTCAGGAACGACCACACGCGGTCCACGGGCGCGCGGACCTCGAACGCGACGGTGCCTTCGGGCATCCTGCGCGGGAACGCTTGTGCGTGTAAAATCCTTTGGTCCTTCACACGAAGAATAAGGAAAGGGGCCGAGGGCCTCCCCCATGCCTCGGCAGTGGGGTCGCGATGAGGCGTCTATGACTTCCGGAGGAACGGAAGGCCCGTGCGCTTGTTCACGCCGACCTTCCGATTCTTCGGCATCTCGTCCATCGGTTTTCCGCTCTTCGGCTTTCTCTTGCTGAAGAAGTAGATCGTCACTTTCGGCCCCTTCTTCAGCTTCACCTCTCGCGAGTACAAGGTCCATCCCTGGTACTGATACGGCATGTTAGACCTCGGCCCTCCATACAATAGGGTATCAAAAGCGTTTCCCTCCCTTAGAAGCGTCTGACGCAAAGGTCGAGATAGCTGTATCATGACCATTTTGAAGCCCATCTTGGGCGTATGGAGGGCGAGGGACGACGAATCCGGAACTCGACACGAAAGCATTGGACGCGCGCACGAAACGACCCGCGGACAATAATCACGGATGAAAAAGGGCCCGGAACCCCTTTTATCCGGTGGGACCACGGAGTCCTGACACTCCATGAAGGCGAAGCTGCACCGGATCGAATGTGACGAGGGCGACCTGATCGACCTCCCGGAATCGTGGATCCCCGTGCGACTCGAGCCGAACGGGTATGCGACGCCCGTCCGGAAGGCGTACACCCTATACTACCTCGAGCCCGCTTGATCCGCCCGAGCCGTTGAATACGGGACTCGCGTTGTCCGCAGGCCACCATGGTCCACGCGGCCGTCGCGGATCTCGCGAAGCACCTCGGGCCCGAGCGCGTCCTCACCGGCGAAAGGATCCCGCCGAGGTATCGGCTCGACGCGTTGCGCGCGCATCGGGGCACGCGCCTCCCCGTGGCCGGCGTTCGACCCGCCGCCGTCGTCGTTCCTCGTTCTCCGCACGACGTGTCCAGCGTCGTGCGGTTCGCCCGCGAGGCCGGGTTCAACGTCGTCCCGTGGGGCGGTGGCACAGGGCTCATGGGCGGAGCCCGTCCCCGCGACGATTCGATCGTCCTGGACTTGCGCCGGATGCATCGGGTCCGTTCGATTGACCGCGCGTCGTGCACGGCGATCGCGGAGGCGGGCATCGTCCTCGAGGGGCTCGATCGGCGTCTTCGACGACGCGGGCTCAGCCTCGGCCACGATCCATGGTCTCGTCCGCGGGCGACGCTCGGCGGTGCGATCGGGACGAACGGTCTCGGCTACGCCGGCTACCTCCGCGGCTCGATGGGCGACCAGGTCCTCGGCCTCGAGGTCGTCCTCGCGGACGGCACGATCCTCCGGACGCGCGCGGCCGCCCGCTCGACGACCGGGCTCGATCTCAAACGATTGTTCATCGGGACGGAGGGGACCTTGGGCATCGTCACGGCCGCGACGATCCGGGCCTTCCCGATCCCGGAGCGGGAGGACGTCCGATCCTTCGAGATTCCCGACTTCACGACGGGCTTCACGGCCGTCTCTCGGATGTACGACGACGGCTTGGTGCCGTCTGTCATGGAGCTCGACGAGTCGTTCCCTGCCCCCGCCCTCCCGTGGTCCTCGGACGAGGGTCCCCCGACGCTCCACCTGGGATTCGCGGGAAAGCGCGAGGTCGTCGGGGCCTCCTGGCGGGTCGCCAACGCCCGACTCCGCCGCTCCCGGGCGAAGCGGCTCCCCGCGCGGGAGGCCCGGGCGTTCTGGCGCCGCAGGCACGCGATCATCTACCACCACGACGAAGTCGCTCCGGGCGTCACGAGCGCGGATCGCCTCCTCGCGAACACGATCTTCGACTATGCCCACGTCGCGTTGCCTCGGTCCAAGGTCCTCGCGTTCCGACGGTCCGCCTTGTCGATCGTCCGCCGGCATCGGGTGGCGCCCATCGGGTTCGGGACGTGGACGCAGCCCGAGCTCGTCTCGCTCGAAATGGTCCGCCCCGTCCGCGCGGATCGGGAGGAGGCCCGCGAGGCGGTCGCGGACGCGATCGACGAGGTGCTGCGGCGGGCCCTCGCCCTCGGCGGCTCGATCGAGTACGTGCACGGAGTCGGCGTGAAGCTCACGCATCTTCTTGCGGAGGAGCTCGGCGAGGGCCTCGATCTCGCCCGAAAAGTCAAGAGGGCCCTCGATCCCGCGGGCACCCTGAACCCGGGAAAGGCGGGGTTCTGACTTCCTCGCGACACACCGCATGTTCCTGTGGAAACCGGGAATCGGCCCCTTCTTCCGAAATTTATATTAGTCACCTATTCTCCGGAATATATATAAATCCGGACATAACTTAGCCCCCAGAGGCTGGGATAGGATGCAAGCACCTCCACCGCCAATGATGAGTGCGCCCATGATGATGGATCGCAGGCGAATGATGGTAGCCGTCGCGATCGCCGCGGGACTCTTTTTCCTGATGGCAGGCGCCATGCTCGCCGACCTCGGCAACACGAGCGCGAAGCCGAACGACGCCCCCGATGCCGACTTGTATCGGCAGGACCTGCGGAACGTGTGGGGACCCCTCGTCGCCCACTTCGGTGTCTTCCTCTTCGTGATCGGACTCGTCGGTGCGGCTCTGATGCTCGAAGAGATGGACGTCTTCGTGCGACTGTTCCTGCTGATCCTCGCGTTCGTCGCCCTCCTGCTCGTGCTGGCGAACTCCCCCACGATCTTCGGGTGAGGTGGCACGAATGGCGGGAATCGGCGAGAAACTCTGGGACATCGGCAGGTCTCCGCCCCAGCACCTGAGCCTTCTGGTGTTTGGCCTCGTCGCCCTGCTCACCGGCCTCATCGCGCTCTCCATGCTGGGGGTCTCCGGCGGCGGCGCGGCGGACGACGCGATCATCACGGCAGCCTTCGTCCTCCTCGGGGTCGGGGGCTTCTTCGTGACGCTGGCCCTCTTCCTGGGAGCGTACACGGCAACGGGCGACTCGTGGACGACGACGGTGTGGCGGATCGCGCAACTTCTTGCGGCGGTCCTGGTCCTCATCTTCGTCTTCTGAAATCGGAACCGAACCTTTCCCGGGCGGCGCCCCACGCGCCGCCCTTCAAGTTTTCTTCGTCTCGGACCGTGGCCAGGGGGCTCTCCGGCCGCTCGACTATCGGGCCTCGGCCGCTTCGACGGACAAGACGGGCGGGAGGAAGTCCGTGATCATCCTCCACGTGGCGCCGTCGTCCCGGCTCGCGAAGAGCTGGCCCGTGTTCGTGCCGACGTAGACGCCGAGCGGGTCCTCCGAATCCACGGCCATCCCCTCCCGGAGGACGCCCATGAACGCGTTCGGCCCCGGAAGGCCTTTCGTCGAGCGCCGCCAGGTCTTCCCGGCGTTCGACGTCTTCCAGACGGCCATCTGGCCCCGCGGGAATACGCGGTTCACGTCGGCCTTGAGCGGCGCGACGAAGGCCGTGTGCTTCTCATGCGGATGGGCCGCGATCGGGAAACCGAAGTCGGATGGGAGGCCCTTCGAGACTTCCGTCCATGCGCCTCCATCCGGTCCGCGGTGGTAGGTGCCGCAGTGGTTCTGATGGAACATGGCCCCGTCGCCCGACGAGTCCCACGTGAGCTTGTGCACGCACTGGCCCCACTCCGGGTATTTGTTCGGCATGAACTCCGCGCGCACCCCCTTGTTCTCCGTCGTCCAGGATCGGCCGCCGTCTCGCGTCTCGAACGTACCGACCGCGCTGATCCCGACGACGAGGTGACGCGGTTTCCGCGGGTCGACGAGGACGGAGTGGAGGCACAGGCCGCCGGCCCCCGGCTGCCAGTCCTTGCGCGTCGGATGGTAGTTCAGAGCATCGAGGTCTTCCCACGAGTCCCCGCGGTCCCGGCTCCGGAAGAGGGCCGCCGGCTCGACGCCCGCGTAGATCGTGTCGGGCTCGTCCGCGGGCCCGGGCTCGATGTGCCAGATCCGCGTCACGGAGAGATCGGAGCCCTCCTTGAACTTCGGCGCGGCGGCCGAGGGCTTCGGCTCGCTCCCGATCCGGGCGCGGTACATCGCAGGCCCCCATGGCTCCGCGTTCATCGGCGCGCCTGCGTAGACCGTGCGGCCGTCCCGCGGGTCGACGATCATGTGGTACACGGCCTGTCCCGGCAAGAAGGGTCCGGCCACGGACCACTTCCGCCGATCCGCAGAGTGGAAGAGGAAACCGCCCTTCTTCGTCCCGACCGCGAGCACCACGCTGCCTTTCTTGATCGCCTTCGCCACGTCAACCACCTGCGACACTGGGGAGGATGTGCACGATGTCCCCGGGTGCGAGGCGAACGTTTGGCAACGGATCCCTCGTGAGCTCGTCGTTCACAAAGATGTTCACGTACTGCCGTCGCCGTCCGGCCTCGTCGACGACCCGGTCCCGAATCCCGGGGAACATCGCCTCGAGGGCATCGAGGAGCCCCCGCGCGTTTCCCGCCTCCGCGACGACCTCGTCTTGCCCCTGTGTGAACGTCCGCAGGGCGGGCGGGATCCTCACGAGGACGCCCGCGCGGGCGAGTTCCTCTGGAGAGGCGCGCACGGCCACCTCGGTCCCCCGAGCCCGAATGCCGGCCGCGGGAAAAGGCTTTGGCCCGGCGGGGCGAATCGGCGGGGGGAAGGCCTTATGCGGGAGAGGCCGCTGCCGGGCGCGTGGACACGAAGGCCATCTTGGATGTCGCCCTCGCCCTGGCCCGGCAGGCGGCGGTGCCCGCCGACACGACGGTCAACGTCCCCTCGAAGGATGTGCGACGCGCGTTGTTCGGGATTGACGTGGATCCCGGGGACCTCGCACTGGCGAAGGACAAGGGCTACGATCTCGTGATTTCCCACCATCCGACGGGGACCGCGAGGCTGACGTTCCCCGAGGTCCTCCGGAAGCATGCGGACATCCTGAAGCGGCACGGCGTGCCGTCCGACGTCGCGGACGCCGCGGCGACCGCGCTTCGTGAGAGCCGCGAGCCCGGCGCCCACGCGGACAACTACGATCATCTCCCGTCCGTCGCCCACCTCGTGGGGATCGGCCTCATGTGCATCCACAATCCCTGCGATGAGATCGGCCGGCGGGTGATGGACGAGACCCTGCGGTCGCGCCTCGGGCCCCAGGCCACGGTCCGCGATGCGATCGACATCCTCGCGTCGCTGCCGGAATTCCGGAATGCGAAGACGACGATCGTCGTGCGCTTGGGTCGGGAAGGGAATCCTCTCGGGAAATGGGCCGTCTTCCACGGAGCGGGCACGAACGGCGGCTTCGACGTCGCCCAGGCGGCGTTCGAGCACGGCATCGACACGGTTTTCTATATCCACATCGATGCGGGGCAGCTCCGACGCCTCTGGGACACGTACGGCCGCGAGGGCGCGAAGAACCTCGTGGTCACGGGTCACCTCGCATCGGACAGCATCGGCATCAACGCGCTCGTGCGCGAACTCCGGTCGCGCGGGATCTCGATCGACACGTACAGTGGAATCGTCGACGTGTGAGCGCTATTATTTTCGGGGGAGACGATAAAATTCAATCACAAACCTTAACTACGTACGCCCGATACCCGAGGCGAAGGGGTTCCCAGGTGCCGTTCGAGATAGCCGTGGTCAGCAACACTCCCCTCACGCCCCTGAAGGACATCGACGATGTCGCGCTCCTGTTCCTGAGCCAGATCGGCTACATCCCGAAAGGGTACGATCCGAAGACGGATGCGAGTTCCGTGCGGGATTCCGTCCCGTACCGCCTCTTCGTCGAGTGTCTCCTGGGACGGATGGACAAGGGCTGGACGGTCGAGCAGCTCGCCGCGAAGCTCCGCACGACGAAGGCGACGATCTACCGGCACATCAACAAGTTGAAGGAGATGGACCTCCTCGACGAGGTGAACGTGAGCGAGCGCGGGACCGTGCGGAAAGGATACCGGATCCGGTACGGGAACCTGTCGAAGGCATGGAACTTCGTGGAGTCGAACGTGGAGATCGCAATGGAGAACTACCGCAAGACGGTCGACCATCTGGCGAAGCTCGCCGAGGGGCGGAGGTGAGGAGGACGCCGGAGGACGTCATCTCCCTGACGAAAGGCTCTCGCTACCGGATCGAGTCCATGGAGACGCGGGAGCGCACGAAGGTCACAAAGGGAATCTTCCGCGGGTTCGCGACGATCGGCACGGACGACACGATCGTGATTGAGCTGGACGATTCCCACCAAGAGCTGAAGGGGAAGCTTCGGCTCATCCCGCTCCACGTGATCCTGGCCGTGGACATCCTCGAGCACGTGCCGGGCGAGGCCCCGAAGACCGAAAAGACGGGCACGATGTACGGCTGAGTCCATCCGCGAGGACGGCAAGGTTCTTGTGCCGCCGGCCCATGGGGACGCCATGGCGTCTCCTCAGGTGGCCTACGCGGGGATTCGCGCGCCGCGCGCATGGCTTGGGTTGGCGTTCCTGGGCGTCTGGCTGTACTTCATCGCGAAGATCATGGAGCTGTATCCGGAGCGCGTGGCCGACTCTGTCGGGGTCGGCCGGGGCGAGGCGCTCCAGCTCCTCGCGATCGTCGCGGGCCTCGCATCGATCCTCTTCTTTGCGGGCCTCGTGGCGGCCCTCTGGCGGGCGAACCTCGCCGCGGGCCTCTCCGGCTCGAGCGTCCGCGGGCTCGTGTTCGGATCCGCAGGCGTCGGGGTCCTCGTGATCTTCGAAGTCGGTCGCCTCCTCGAATGGTTCGGGGTGCGTGCGGACGCGCTCGGCTCGCTGCTCCTCGCAGGCGACATCGGCGACATTGCGGGAAACGCCCTCTCCTTTGCCGGGCTCGCGTTCCTGGTCGTCGGGCTCGCGGAGGCCGCCGGGATCTTCGGCCGGCCTGCGCCGGAACCGGCCCGTACCGCCGCCGAGGATACCTGAAGGCGCGATCCCTCGATCCGGCGCGCGTCGTCGCAGGCTTTATGGAGGGCCCGCGCCCTCGCCGCCCCGGCATGACCCTGCACGGGATCGGGGATCTGGATGCCTTCCTGCGCGACTTCGTGGACGAGGTCCTGTTGCGGGGACCGTCGACGAAGGACGAACTCCAGAGGATCAAGGGTCGGCTCGCGCGTTCCCATCAGCTCGCCGGGATCCCGAGCGACGCGTCCCTCCTGGCCCGGCTCCCGCGCGGGACGCCAGGCGGCTTCGAGGACCTCCTGCGCGTGAAGCCCGCGAGGACCGCGAGCGGCGTGGCGGTCGTGACCGTGATGACGAGCCCGAACGCATGCCCGCACGGCGTCTGCGTCTACTGCCCCGGCGGGCCGCGGTTCGGCACACCCCAATCCTACCTGGGCACGGAACCCGCGGCGCGTCGCGCGGCCGACCATGCGTACGATCCGCACGCACAGACCCTCGCGCGCCTCCGGGCCCTGAGGGGGATCGGCCATCGTACGGACAAGGTCGACCTCATCGTGATCGGTGGGACCTTCACGGCCCACGAGGCGTCGTACCGCGAGACGTTCATCCGGAGCTGCCTCGACGCGATGAACGGATTCCGCGCGGGATCCCTTGAGGCGGCGCAGGCCGCGAACGAGTCGGCGCGGTCGCGGTGCATCGGCCTCACGATCGAGACGAAGCCGGACATGTTCCTCGGGCCCGAGGTCGAGCACTCCCTGGGCCTCGGCACGACGAGGGTCGAGCTCGGCCTTCAGTCGACCCACGACGACGTCCTGGTGAGGGTGCACCGGGGCCACACGGATGCGCAAAGCCGCGCCGCGATCGCGCGCGCGAAGGCCGCGGGCCTCAAGGTCGGCGTGCACATGATGCCCGGGCTTCCGGGTGCCGACGTGGACCGGGATCTGGCGTCGTTTCACGCCCTATTCGACGACCCCGCGTACCGCCCCGACTTCCTCAAGATCTATCCGACCCTCGTCCTCCAGGGGACGGCCCTCCACGCGATGTGGTCCTCCGGACGGTACACGCCCCTCACCACGGAGGACGCGGTCGAGCTCATCGCCCGCGTGAAGGCGATCGTCCCGCGATGGTGCCGGATCCAGCGGGTCCAGCGGGAGATCGGGGCGCCGGAGATCCGGGACGGTCCGAAGAAGGGAGACCTCCGCGTCCTCGCGAAGGAACGCCTCCGGTCCCTCGGCCTGTCGTGTCGCTGCATCCGATGTCGCGAGGTGGGCTTCCGTGGGATCGATCCCCGGCCGGAAGCGCTGGCGCTCCGGCGGGAGGACTACGAATCCTCAGGAGGCCACGAGGTCTTCCTGAGCCTCGAGGATCCGGGTCTCGAGGTCCTCGTCGCGTACGCCCGGCTGCGGATCGATGGCCCCGCGCGGGCGACCGTGCGGGAACTGAAGGTGTTCGGCCGGATCGTGCCCTTCGGCGAGCCTTCCGGGAACCGGTGGCAGCACCGCGGGTTCGGGCGGAATCTCATGGTGGAGTGCGAGCGGATCGCCCGGGACGAGTTCGGCGCGCGCTCGATGCGAGTGACCGCGGGTGTCGGGGTGCGCGCGTACTACCGACGTCTCGGATACCAGCTCGAGAGACCGTACATGGTCCGCCCATGCTGATCAGGAGATTTCCTTGATCCAGCCGAGACGCCGCAGCTTGCTCGCCTCGACGTCCGCCGCATTGCGGAAGTCCGATTCCGCCTCCGCTAGGTACTCGACCGCGAGCCGCAGGCCCTCCCGGGTGGGCGCCTTCACGTCGACGGCCGCACGGGTGAGCTGCTGCCGCACGATGGGCATCGCGGCCTCGTGGCCGCCCATGACCTCGCAGAAGTCCATGATGATCTGATCCGCGACGACGATGTAGTCGTTCGCCACCTCGTCGACCCGCTCCCTCTTCGTGAGCCGCGCATCCGCCTCGGCGATCACGGCCTTCGCGAGGGCGATGAATCCCGCCTCCACGTTCTCCCCCGTCTTCGCGGAGCTCAGGAAGCCAAGCACGCCGAGGTCCTCCTTCAGGTCGTCGAGGGCCTCCTGGGCCTCCCTCCGGGATCGGGACAGGTCCACCTTGTTTCCGACGACCACGATGGGGATCGCCTTCGAGACATCGAGGAGGTGCGGGATCCAGTACTCCTGCAGGCTCCCCTCCGTTTCCGACCGGGTCACGTCGTACACGAGGAGGGCGCCCTTCGCCCCCTGGAAGGAACTCTCCTGGATCCCCCGGTAGCCCTTCTGGCCCAGGACGTCCCAGATCATGAACGTCAAGTCCGTGACCCTCCCGGGCGACTCGATCCGGAGGTCCTTCTTCGTGACCTTCGTGCCGATCGTGGTGATGTAGTCGTCCGAGAACTTGTCGACGACGAACCGCCGAACGAGGCTCGTCTTCCCGACCGCTCCATCGCCGAGGAGCAGGATCTTTCGCTTGATGTGGTCATCGACCATCGCGATGCCGTCTCATGCGGGGGCCACGCTTATAACGCTTGCTGGGCCAATGTCACCTGTGCGAATAGGCGGGCTCAATTCGGGTGGAATCGGAACCGGGAACGGATGAACCGCTGCGCGATCGCGTCCGCGTACGGGAGGAGCGCGACGTTCCCGTCCCATCGAGCGAGGATGTCCGCGTGGGTCCGCTCGAACTCGAAGACGGCACGTTGCAGCTTCGCCGGGAGGGCGTTCAGATAGCGGCCCTGGATCACGGCCGCGAGGACCGTGTGTTGCCCGCGGACCATGAGGACCTGGCGTTGGCCGAAGCGGAGCTGTTCGAGGCTCCCCTGGCGGTCGTCGAACGAGTCGCGGACGAACTCCTGGAGGACGATGAACATCCCGCTCATGATGTCGCTGTCGTGGACCATTCCCTGCGTCCGGGACCAGTGACGGATCAGCATGCCGCTGTCGTGCATGAGGTACAGTTCCTCGAGGCGCGCGCGGCGGATCACGTAGAGACCGATCCCGAGCACGCCGGCGCCGCCGAGGCCCGCGGCCGCTGCGGCCATCAGGTTCACGCTCTGCTCCGGCGGATCGTAGTTCATCGCGAAGCTCAGGTACCGGTGGATCGTCCGAGGCCGTTCGCCGAGGTCGTCCGTGTACGTCACGTTGACGTACATCGTCGTGAAGATCGGGCCCGGCGACGCGCTCCCCAGGTGCGCGCTCACGTTGAGCCAGAGATCCCCCGTGACGTTCTCGGTCTCGAAGGAGTACGTGCCGCCCGCGACGCCATAGTACGCGAGCTCCGGCCCGAAGTCCGCGGTCACGTTCACGGTGCGCGCGGTCGTGTCGCTGTAGTTCTGCCAGTCGTTCGGGTACGGCGAATCGAGCCAGAGTGTGAAGCGCACCTCGGGCGCGTTCGAATCGTTGATGATCACGACGAGCTGGAAGTACGAGCGTCGGGGCGCGGCGGTCACCGTGGCGGCGGTGAGGAGCACGAGCGAAGCGAGGAGGACCGCGACGGCGGCGAGGATGACTCGTGCGAGACGTTTCCTGGGAACCAGCACTGCGGGCGCCCCCCCAACCGTATGGCCCGTTCGATGGACGCCGACGGTGACGATTCGTGAGGGGTGTATTGAATCTTCCTACCGTATCCTGAGAAAACCGAATTTTGGAATCGCTCTTGATTATCATTTCGTCCGCGCGCGGCCGCAGGCCGTGATCAGCCGTCGTGTCTGCGGAGGAACTCAACGATTCCCGCACCGCGGGCCGGCGGACGACGGGGCACGCCCACGAGGCCGGGCGGGACTCCCAACAGCTCCGCGATCGCGCGAAGGCCCGAGCGGTCCAGCGGAGATCCCCGGGTCGCGGCCACGAGCGGGAGCACGGTCCCTCCGTCGGCGAGGACCTTCCGGGTCTCCGGTCGCATCCGCTGGGATCCGAAGCCCGCCACGAGGTGCCGGTCCGCTCCGGATCGCGCGGCCCAGAGAGGGACGAGGGAGCCGCATTCCGCGGACGACAGGCCTCGGCCGCGAGTGCGGAGGTCCTCCAGGAGTCGTTCGACGTCCCGGCGGCCCAGGACGACGACCTCCGTGCGGTAGTCGAGGAAGTCCTTCAGGATCTCCGCCGCGCGCACGTCCGGCGAGGCCTTCGTGCCCGCGACGATGCACACCATCTCCGCACGCTTCCGCACGAGGGCGGCGATCACGGTGCTCGCGAGGCCGCCGGAGAACGCGATCCGGACGCGCTCCCGGCCCCCCACGGCGTCCGCGATCGCGGCTTCGAGCCGTCGCAGCACGGCGCGATCCCTTGGGCCCGGGGCCATCGTCTCACGCCGCACCGAACGGTTCCTCGCCCGCGAGCAGTCGGTTCAGGGTGACCGCGAGGTCGTCCTCCCGCACGCGGATCTGCTTCTGGGAGTCCCGCTCGCGGACCGTCACGCCCTTCCCTTCCGCGGTGCCATGGTCCACCGTCACGCAGAACGGCGTCCCGATCTCATCCATGCGCGCGTACCTCCGGCCGATCGAGCCGGAATCGTCGTAGGACGCCGTGACGCGCTTCTTGAGCATCGCGAAGAGCGCCTCCGCCCGCTCGGGGAGGCCGTCCTTGTTCACGAGCGGGAAGACGCCGACGGCGACGGGCGCGACCCGTGGCGGAAGCCGAAGGACCGTGCGGTCGCCCTTCAAGAGCCCGAGGTCCAGGAGGGCCCACACGTTTCGGTCGACGCCGAACGAAAGTTCGAGGACGTGGGGGATGAGCTTCGTCCCGCCGACGTTGACGGATTGGGGCTCGCGGGACACGGCCTCGTGGCCGCGGAGGTCGTGGTCCGTGCGGTAGTGGACGCCGCCGACCTCCTTGAAGCCACCGAGGCTCTCCTGGCGAACCTGGACGTCGAAGTGGATCTTGTTGTAGAAGGCTCGCTCCTTCTCATCGAGTTCCGCGAACCGGAAGGCGTCTCGCGGCACCCTCAAGACATCGAGGTAGAACCGCTGTACGTGGACGAGATGGTAGACGTACCATGAGGGGAGGCCCCGTTCGACAAGGTCCCTCGCCGCGACCTCCCTCGCGGTGGGTTCGTGCTTCTCCGCCGCCCAGACGACGCGCAGGACTGTGCTCGCGATGGCGTCGAGCGGCACCGCGTTGGCGAAGGTCGCGGGATCGAAGAAGATCTGCAGCTCCGCCTGGAGGAACTCCCGCATCCGGTACGTCCCTTGCCGCGGGCTGATCTCGTTGCGGTACGCGCGACCGATGATCGCGAGCCCCATCGGAAGCCGTCGGCGGAGCGCCTCGAACTCCCGCTTGAAGTTCAGGTACACGCCCTGCGCCGTCTCGGGCCTCAGGTACGCGCGGTCCTCGCCGGTCGGTCCGACGCCGAGGGGAAACATCATGTTGAAGGGCCTCGCGGGGCCCAGCTCGCCCTTGCATTTCGGGCAGCGCACCTTGAGCTCGCGGATCGTTGCGTCGAGCTCCGCCGGCGTGAGGCCCTCGTGCTCTTCGTGGGTGAGGGCTTCGAGCAGGTGATCCCCGCGGAACGACTCGCCGCACTTCGTGCACGTGACGAGGAGGTCCGTGAAGTGATCGACGTGGCCCGAGGCCTTCAGGGGCGCGTCCGGAAGGATCGTCGTCGTGTCGATCAAGTGGTAGTTGTCGCCGAGGCCGAGGAACGTCTCGACCCAGAGGTCCTCCCATTTCCGGCGGAGGAGGGTCCCGTTGTGGCCGTAGTCGTAGAAGCCCGCGAAACCTCCGTACAGGTCGACCGCGGGCCAAAGGAACCCGCGACGGACGGACAGGGACATCACGTCCTCGTAGGAGGCCATCCGGGTCCGGAAGGCGGGTGGCTGGGATAAAGGATGGGGTGGTCAGCGTCGCCGCGATCTCTTTCCTCAATCGGGCGCCGCGTTCCCGGACCACGGGCGACCGCCCGCGACGACGAGGCCCACGTCGCTCGCCGTCGCTCGAACGAGGGATGCGAATCCGTTCGCGCCTCCCGGCAGATCGAACACGACGAGGTCCGCTCGCGCCCCCACGCGGATCCCGGATGAGACCTTCGGATCCGCGAGCGTGTGTCCGCGCAGCGCCATCTCAACGATCGCCTTCGCCGACATCGCGCCCCGCATCCGCGCCGCGCGATATGCGAATTCGATCTCGCGGAGCATCGAGGGCGCGTTGATCATTGCGTTGTCCGTGCCGAGCCGAAGGTCCACGCCCGCTGCGAACATCCTCGGGATGTCCGGCGTCAGGCCGAAGAACGCGTTGGAGCGCGGACAGACGACGATCGGAACGTCGGCGTCCGCGCATCGCGCGAGGTCCGCGTCCGTCGCCTGGACCATATGTACGAGGAAGGCCGGGTGGAGGTCGAGGACCTTGTCGAGGTCCTCTCTCACGCGCTCCGAACAATGGATCGCGAAGGTCTTCCGAGCCCGACGGACATCCCGCGCGAGCTTCTCGATGTCCCCCTCGGGCCAGTCGATGTACGAGCTCACCGCAATCCCGTCGGACGCGCGGAGCAAGGCGGCGACCTCCCGAGGATCGTACGATAGATTGGCCGGCCGACCGAGGACCACGCCTTGCAAGGGCAGTGCCGCGACCGCGGCGTAGATGAGCTTGAGGCCTCTCAGACCGCCCTCTCGGAAGTCCGCGAAGCCCGTCGTGCCCGTGCGCAGCATCGTCGTCATGGCGCGCCGCATCGCCGCGATGACGGCTGCGTCCTTCGCCCGCGCGAGGACGCGGTGCTTCAGGCCGTGCGGAGGCGCCACGAGTTCCTCGATCGTCCCCTTCAGCTCCTGAGTGACGACCGCATCACCGAGATGCGTGTGGGCGTTCCAGAGGCCCTGGACGATCAGGCCGCTCGCGAGCGCGTCCCGCGCGCGTCCTGCGCGGACCTCCACGATGACGTCGTCCTCCCAGCCGACGGTCCCCTGGCGGAACCGCGTGCCGTCGTAGAACCAGCCGGAGACGCGACGCACGCCGTCGCGAACGGGAGGCCGCGCTTAAACGTTGTCCGCGACAGGATCGTGTCTCACAACCTTTATGGCGGTGGAGCTTTTCCGCAGGCCTGCGCCGCCGTAGCTCAGCCCGGCAGAGCGGCTGTTTCGTAAACAGCAGGTCGGGGGGTCGAAGCCCTCCGGCGGCTTCTCCCTTGTCCTTT
>Ga0209619_10000994_pt1 | contig 20534 bp, 23 predicted proteins | sample Rifsed16ft3_FD_184011 | JGI IMG/M metagenome (GOLD analysis project Ga0209619, IMG submission 184011) | Soil microbial communities from Rifle, Colorado, USA - sediment 16ft 3 (version 2) | ecosystem: Environmental > Terrestrial > Deep subsurface > Rock core/Sediment | place: Rifle, Colorado... | reverse complement strand
CGGTATCCGGATGAACCAGTCCAGTGGCCCCGGGTCAATATATTATATGTATTGTTGTACTCTCCCATTTTAATTACATAAACGGGTGCAATAATGAAATACATCATCCTGAAGTTGATATTACTCACAGCCTTACAGTCTGCCGTTATATTTACCGGCGTGGCCAATGCCCAGGCCAGCTGGGAAATTCCGGATCCGGATTTCAAATACATCGCCATGGTGAGGAAATTTCCGCGAGAAAGGTATGCTGTGATATACAATCCGGTGTTGTGTGAAAAAATCGGTGATGCGTGTGCTTTTTTCCGTGCGCATGAATATTCACATGGTTTCCGTAATGACATTATTCTCCGGCCGGATGAATATCCTCAGTCACTGGAAGACAGAGGAGATTGCTGGGCAGCAAAATACGTTGATTCCCATGAAGTTGAAGCTGTTATCAATCTGCTCAGCGACAGTGAGGCCATAAAAGATTTACCGATCTTTGGCGACCCGGCTCATCGGATCGAAGTTATAAAGAAATGTGCAGCGGATGGCGGAATCTGGCTTGGCAGGAAAAAATAAAAAATATCGCTCCAGTAAACCTGTTTCATCAAATAATCTTTACCTGTAATCTTCCCTCCCTGTACCTGCCGGGAGGGGAGATGAGTTTCAATGAAAACAGGGCACATAAAATATGGGCAGTAATTTTTCTGTCGTTTGCCATCCTGATTTAATTTCTGGAAGGTGTTGCGCTTAATCCGTTTGCGATATGGAATGCTTCACCATTGCTGATCAGTTACTTTCTGATTTCCAGGGGACTTACATTGAATTCCAGACCTGTCATTATTGGTTTTGCTTTTTATACCATCATCAGTCTCGGTCTCCTGCTTTTCGGACATCTCGCCTGGTATTTTGATTGGCAGGGAACTAAAACCGGTTCCTCAACATCCGGTCTGATTTTTATATTTCTTCCTTTGTATGCAGTTATACTGGGTGGTATTGGTTATTTGTTCGGCTGGCTGGCCGGTACAGCGATAAACAGATTACGGAGAAAAACATAAAATACGAAGGCAGTTGTCATTGCGGGAAAATTGCTTACGAAGTTGAAGGTGAAATCGATTCATTGCTGGAATGTAACTGTTCGATTTGCAGCAAGCGTGGATATTTATTGTGGTTTCTGCCGCGTGATGCAGTCCGTCTGAAAATGCCAGAATCCGAACTGAGCACATACCGGTTCAACAAAAAAATGATCAAACATCATTTCTGTCCCGTTTGCGGTTGTGCGCCGTTAGGTTTTGGTTCTGACGGGAAGGGGAACGAAATGGCTGCCATTAATGCACGTTGCATTAATAATATTGATCTCTCCCAATTCAAGATAAATTTCTACGACGGGCGATCATTATAATCGTAATTCGTTATTCCGGGCTTGAGACTGCAATCAATATTGCTCTTTTGATCTCCTATAATTATTGAATATGAAACCGGAAATGTTATACGCAGAATGGCGTCCTCCTGAAGATGTTCCGGCGGAGCCTGCACCCCAGGAATTTCCACCGGAATATCCCGAAGGATTGCCACTCACACCCGAAGAAGAACCTCCCGCGCCAGAAGAACCTCCCATCCCGCCCATCCCGGATGTTCACTAATTCGTCATTCCGGGCATGCGAATTATGTACATGATGTACTGTATGTCGCGAGCGCAGGACGACATACAGGGATGTATTAGTGTCGCGAGAAGCAGGATGCTGAAAGCGACTGCGCAGGAGCGACCCAAATACCAGATACCAGATACCAAATACCAAATACCAAATACCAGATACCAGATACCAGATACCAGGTACCAGATACCAGGTACCAGATACTAGCCTCTTAACCTCTGCCCCTGTTTTAACTAGCCATCTCCTCCATACCGAATTAACATATCCCGGTCAAAGCGGAGGCAATGCAATGAATGCATCTTTCAAGGGGAAAGTGGCGCAGGAGATCAGCGACTGGGAAAACACCGGACTGATCAATGCGGAACAGGCGGCACTGCTGCATCAACGATACGATCCCACACCATTCCAGGGCGCGATATTCCTGAAGTGGCTGGGTCTGTTTGCCATCTTCATGCTGGCCATGGCGGTGCTCGGATTCATTGGTACTGTCCTCGCCATGGCCTCACCTACATTTGCCACCTTGTGTTTGATGGCCTTGTCCGCCGCTGTCATGTATTTCGGCGCCAAACTCGCCGCAGACAAAGAACAAAAACATCCTTTCACCGGTCAGGCATTACTTACCATCGGGCTGCTCGGCCTTTACGCGAGTCTTTCTACTATTTATCTCATCAGCGATGGTGATCAATATTCCAATGTCTTCGGCTGGTTTATGTTAATCACCAGCGCCGCCGCGTTTCTCACGGCTTATCATTTCCATTTGCGCTGGCCGTTGCTCATCGCCTTGCTCATGTTCTTTCATGGTGTCGGCAGCATGTCGGAATACTGGGGGCATGGCGGTTACTTCCTTGAAATACAAGATCCGCGCAGCATGTCCATCATTGCACTATTCACCATCATTCTCGGTTACTGGCACGAACACAAACTCGAATCCGAAAACCTCCAGAAATGCATCGGCTTCGGTCATCTCTATATCATCTTCGGACTGTTGTATTTCAATATGTCGCTGTGGCTGCTGAGCCTGGATTTTTACGGTTACTATTATGAAAATGCAAACGAAGCAAAAGATGCAATCCTGCTGTGGGTAATCCTGTTCACCATCGGCTGCATTGCGCAAATTGTTGCCGGTGCGCGATTGAAAGACGCACGCTTCACCGGTTTCGGCATCGTGTTCCTCGGCATCAATCTCTACACACGCTTCTACGAACACTTCTGGGACGATCTCTCCAAAGCCACGTTCTTCACACTGGCAGGCATCGCCGGACTGGTGCTGGCGTTTATTTTTGAAAAGCAACTCAAACCTGTAATAGCTCCAACATTAAATCCCTCCCCCTTAAAGGGGGAGGGCGTGGGTGGGGGTGAAATGTGAAACAAGTAAATTCATCATTCTATCCCCTCCCCCTAACCCCCTCCCGCAAGGGGAGGGGGGAACAATTATTGAGTTCATCATTAAATCCCTTCCCCTCGACGGGGGACGACTGCATGGAAGCAGGCGGTAGAGCGACGCAGGAAGCCAAAGCCGAGGGTTAGGGTGGGAATGAATGAAAGTGAAAGGTAAAACTTTATGACACCGGAACGTTTCAATCACAAAATGCAGTCGGAGTTAAACCGTCTCCTGCGCGAAGAAGTCATTACAGAAGCCACCTATGAAAAACTGATCGCGCGTTACCCCACCACTGAATGGGACTGGACATCCCTCGGCCGCTGGTTCGGTTTGTTCGGCGCCATCAGTCTCGCCACAGGCATTGTGTTCTTCGCAAAAGAACTCTTTGAATTCACCGCCGTAAAACTCGCGTGGCTGCTCGGCATCGTCATGCTCGCGTTCTTTGCCGGTGGCTTCAAACTGCGCAACACGCAATTCAACATGACGCGCCGTTCCCTCGAACTCTGCGGCGCATTCGTACTTATCGGGCTTACCTTCACGCTGGGTTATATCTTTTCCACCGGTTCCGGCAACTGGCCCGCGTTATTACTGATCGATCTCATCATTCTCATCCCGCTTGCGTATGCATTACATAATGTATTGATCCTGATTCTTTCCGCCGTCGTGTTCTTCTGCTGGTTTGGCGGTTTCACCGGTTATGATTCCGGCTGGGGCGCCTACTGGTTCGGCATGAACTATCCGCTGCGTTTCCTGCTGGCGGCGGGTGTCATCATTTGCATTGGGCTGTTGCACCGTGTGAATGAACGCAACCTGTTATCGAACTTCCGCGACTTTTACAAAGTCTGGCTTTCCGCCGGCATCTACTTTGCCGAAATGGCCCTGTGGCTGCTCTCGCTGTTTGGCAATTTCAACCTGGAAGAAAGCTGGTGGCACAGAGAAACCGCTGCAGAACTCCTGTTGTTCAATCTGATGTGGGCAGGCGGCAACATTGCGCTCATCGTCCTCGGCACCAAATACATGATGCGCATGCTGCGCGGTTATGGCATCACGTTCCTGATCATCCAGGGCTATACATTATATTTCTGGCATATCGCCGGAGAACTCGGCATTGTGCTGGGCGCCGCCGTCGCAGGTGGTTCTGCATTGTGGTTGGTATTCTGGTTTGAAAAACAGAGGAAGGAGAAGCAGGTTGAGGCATAAGCGTATTCGTCTTTCCGTGCGAGGGTTATTTACAGGAGGTACGGTATGTCGCGAGCGCAGGAGCGACCCGAGAAGTGGCACGATGTATAGGAAATACAAGTGTCGCAGGTGCAGGACGCACAAGAGCGACCATGGATGTGCCGTTTACGGAGCTAAGGACGTAATCCAGATCAATTAACTCATGTTTAATATAAGGAATACACTGCCGCACAAATCAGACATCTGTCGATCAATTCAAGCCGCCTTGTGAATCGTGATTTCCACATGTTGCCCAACACGGGCCAGCATGTTGATTAATTTATCAACGGAGAACAAATCAATCTTGCCCTGGTAGATTTCACTGATGCGGGGTTGGGCGACATGAAAACGTTCTGCGGCTTCTTCCTGGGTGATGCCTTCGGATTCAATATATGCCTTTATCGCCGCCATCAGTTTGGAACGCACCAGCAGATTCTCGGCCTCGGCCTGTTCAAAGCCCAGGTCGGCAAACACATTGCCGGAAGATTTGATAATTCGTTTGCCTTTTTTGCTCATGACTGCATCTCCTGAAGGAGTTTTAAACGGCCCCTGGCCAGTTCAATGTCCTTCCTGGGCGTTTTCTGTGTTTTCTTTTGAAATGCATGCAACACATATACAGTTTCATGCAGCTTGGTAATATATCACCCGGAATTCACCATCATGATGAATCCTGATTTCCCGGACACCGGAGCCAATAATACTCATTGGCTTCCAATCCGACGGCTCAAATCCGAGTTGAACCTGGCTGAGTTGGTAGCCAGCTTCCCTTTTTGCCTTCTCCGGAAATTCACGCAGATCATCCAGAGAACTCCCTGTAAATTTCAATGGCTGCATGGATGAAGTTTATACAAAATTCCGTATAATTTAAAGTAGCATTATTAGAACCTATCTCAAAATTTGGTAGTGGCCCAGTTTGAAATCTGCAAGCTTATTCCTGTCATTTCGAAGGAACAAAGTGACTGAGAAATCTCGTTTTTTTGATGCAGAAAGATTTCTCGCTGTCGCTCGAAATGACAAATTGAGCCACTACCTAAAAATTAACTGGATTTCAATATATAGCACTAAGTGCTATACTATATGAACCGCAAAACCAAGGGAGTGGGTATGCTCATCTTTAAAACCAAATGGTTCCATAAATGGGTAGCTAGAGAAGGGATCAGCGACAGGATTCTGGAAAATGCCATTACAGAGATGAATCAAGGCCTGATTGACGCAAACCTGGGCGGCAATGTTTATAAAAAGAGGATTGGCCTTTCCGGGCGTGGTAAAAGTAGCAGTATCAGAACGTTGCTTGCGTTCGAGGAAGGAGAACGCGCATTTTTTATTTATGGTTTCGCCAAGAATGAGCGAGACAATATAAACGAGCAAGAACTCAAGGCATTGAAAGTCTACGCAAGAGAATTACTCGGCTATAGCAACGTTGCACTCGAAAAAGCAATCAAGACAAAGATATTAATCAAGGTAAACAGCAATGAGCCGTAAATCGATATTAAAAGTAGTACACGAAGGCGCCAAAGATCTGCACAAGGTTGGTCTTATGGATGAGGTCACCATGCGTGAATTCGACGCAATGTGTTTGCCGCCAGTCAAGGAATATACTGCTGTACAAATCAAGCGTCTGCGCATGAAGCACAAGGCCAGTCAGGCGGTATTCGCCGCTTACCTCAACACAAGTAAATCCACAGTACAAAAGTGGGAGCAGGGCCAGAAAAAACCCAATGGTCCTTCATTAAAACTGTTGAATCTGGTGGAGAAAAAAGGCCTGGAAGCTTTAAGTTAATTGGTCAGGGATACACTAATCTATTTCAAAATTAATACCCTCTCAAAATATTTGTCATTCTATACGCCATTGACGTATAATCTGGCGGCAATACAAGGAAAAGGATTTCATGGTTATTATCGAAACCTCAATATTCACTAAACTGATTCAGGAATTAATTTGTGATGAGAGTTATCTGGAACTGCAATCGAACCTGGTTAACAACCCTGCAATGGGAGATCTAATCCCGGGCGGCGGGGGTTTACGCAAGGTCCGTTGGAAGTCTGATACGAAAGGGAAGCGTGGTGGCTTGAGAATTATTTACTATTGGCTTGTGCGGGATGAGCAAATTTTGATGCTATATGTTTATGCCAAATCAAAACAGGATAATTTGAGCAAATCTCAACTTGTCCTGTTAAGAGAGATAGTTGAAAGGTGGAAAGATGGAAAAAAAGAAGTTTGAAGAATTATACGCAAGCGTGAAAGAGATGGACGAAATTCTCAAAGGCAGGAAACGCCCTTCGCGCAAGTTTGTATTCAAAGAGCCCAAAGTGAAAAATATCCGTGAGCAGACCGGTCTGTCACAAACAGATTTTGCTCATTTGATCGGTGTAAGCAGGCGAACACTGGAGAACTGGGAGCAGGGGCGCCGCAGCCCGACCGGGCCTGCCCGGGCATTATTGAAGATCGTGGAAACTGATCCAGAAGGCGCATTACGTGCATTGCATGAATAAAACATCAGTAACAGTAATAGAAATTGGCTTTGCCCCTTTAATTATCTGACTGTATAACTAACTGATAATAAAAAATATTTTAATAGTGTAAATTCAAGCCACGTCCAATCAGACAGGACATTTTACGAAAAAAATAAACCGCTTGCCCTGTTCACCTGGCGGCTGAATCCGCAAACACGCAAGTTCTCACGGGTATCAGAAAAAATCATTGGCGTTACCTACGGGCCAATAATCCAGGTGCCCTGTGCCAGGCACTCAGTCCTGGTAAATCGGCGAGTCTAAAGGGGTGTTTTTAAACCAATCACTAATTATCTACAGGGATGTAGTGTATGCTGGAAATGCAGGAGCAATCGACTCCATGGATGGAGTCGGTAGAGCGACTCATGGAGACCAAGCCGATATCCAGTGCACCAATCACTGGTTCACCCGTCCTCAGTCCTGTATTGTCCCGTAATCCATTATCGATCATAATATCGTAATACGCATATATTATCGATGGAGCTTATATGACCACTGTCACCGTTTCCCCCAAATACCAGGTTGTCATCCCGCAGCATATTCGCGAGGCAATGGGCCTCAAGCCGGGCATGAAGGTCCAGGTCATACAATACGAAAACCGGATTGAATACATCCCCCGGGAAAAAATAAAGAAAGCCCGCGGTCTCCTGCGCGGTATCGACACCCGCGTGCCGCGTGACAAGGACAGGGTATGAACCTGGTTGATTCCTCCGCCTGGCTGGAGTACCTGGCGGATGGCCCGGCTGCGGGGGTATTTGAACCGGTCATCACCCGGACTCAGGATCTGCTCGTTCCGGTCATTTGTATCTATGAGGTTTTCAAGCGCGTCCTGCAGCAACGGGATGAAGAATCTGCATTGCGGGTAGTTGCCTTGATGCAACAGGGCAGGGTTGCCGGGCTGGATTCAACCATCGCACTATCCGCGGCAAAGCGGAGTATCGAACACAAACTGCCAATGGCCGCTGCCATGATCCTGGCCACAGCACAGGCATATCATGCTGTGATCTGGACCCAGGATGCGGATTTCAGGAACATCGAGGGTGTCAGATATCATCCTAAAACGCGTGGCCGGTAGCCGTTGTTCTCACCAATCACTGGTTTTTTTGCTCAGTCCTCAGCACTCAGTTCTGGTTGTTCTCACTAATCACCGCCGTTAATCCTCAGTCCTTTGTTGTTCTCACCAATCACTGGTTCATCCGTCCTCAGTCCTGATTGTTCTCACCAATCACTGGTTTTTTTGCTCAGTCCTCAGCACTCAGTCCTCAGTCCTGATTGTTCTCACCAATCACTGCTGTTATATCCCTGGCTCTATTAAAGACAAAGGCCCCACGAGGGGGCCAATGTGGCCTCAGGAACCAGCCCTGAGGGAAGTTGTGTGTATATAATAGGGTTAAATTGCCTGAATGCAATTGTGAGGAGATAATAGTAATCAGGGAAAACCTGCGGAGGATAGGTTATGGCAAGGGAGAGCAAAGATATTCAGGCATTAATCACAACGGACCATATTGAAGATCGGATTTTTCTCGTTCGCGGTAAGAAGATCATGCTGGATACCGATCTTGCAGGCTTATATGGTGTCACTACCAGTCGGTTAAATGAACAGGTAAAGCGCAATGCTGAAAGGTTTCCGGATGACTTCACATTTCGTTTGACAAATCAGGAGGTTGCAAACTTGATGTCGCAAAATGCGACATCAAGAACAGGCTTTCGTAAACACGGCGGTCGGCGTAAGTTACCACTCGCCTTTACCGAACATGGTGCCATCATGGCCGCCTCAGTATTGAATTCACCGCGTGCTGTAGAGGTCAGCGTATTTGTGGTTCGTGCCTTTGTGAAATTACGGGAGTTGTCCGTATCCCACAAGGAAATCACGAAAAAACTTGATGAACTGGAACGCAAGGTAACCGGACACGATCAGGCCATCGCAGGATTAATTAATGCCATCCGCGAATTGATGACGCCATCCGAACCAAAGAAAAAACGGCCGATCGGTTTTGCGCCTTGGAAGGAAAAATAAAAATGCAATTGTTGGTAGCTTGTTACTTATCACTAATTATCTACATGGACGACATACAGGGACCTCGGTACCCCCTTGTGGAGTGAGTATAAGTGTCGCAATGACAGGGAGTCAAAGAGCGACCGCCGGTGATAAATTACATCGGAACCTGGTTGTTGGTGTTAGCCCGTATTTCCAATCACCGGTGTTTTACTCAGTCCTCAGCACTCAGTCCTCAGTCCTGGTTCTGATCCATTCCTCAGTCCTTTGTTATTCTCACCAATCACCGCTGTTATCCGCCAGTCCTCTACAGTCAGTAGTCCGTTGTTAGTTGTGGGTTGCTAATCACCAATCACCAATTACCGCTGTTTTAGTAGAAAACAGGGGTTTTAAGGGCTATATTTAATGAGTCTTTTCGCAACGGGGGCGGAGATGACCTTCATGGATGAAGGAAATGCTGGCAATGCAGGGACGCTTACAAGGATGTAAGTGGTAGAGTAATGCAGGAGCAATTACCGAGCAATTGGCAGTGGGAATTAGATGGATTAATCCATGTCATTTCTCTAATTTATATCCAATAAAAAAGATCAAAGTCGTATTGCAAGACCCGACCCCGAATATTCCGTTTAACCATCAGTTAAGGAATAAAAACGATATAACAATGGCAGATAACAACAGTTGTCCATTTTGCAATATCGAACCGGATAGAATCCTGTATGAAGATGCGTATTGTTTTACTGTGCGGGATGGATACCCGGTTGCAAAAGGCCATTCGCTAATTGTCCCCAAACGTCACATTACTTCCTTCTTTGAAACAACGAAGCAGGAAAAGGATGCTCTTTTGAACGCTCTGGAATCAGCCAAAACAAACCTTGATAGTGAATTTATTCCGGATGCTTATAACATCGGTATAAATGATGGTTCCGAAGCCGGTCAAACTATTCCTCATTTACATATACATTTAATCCCTAGATACCGGGGTGATGTACCGGATCCGAGAGGGGGCATCCGCTGGATCATTCCAGACAAGGCAATCTATTGGAGCAGCAGTCAATGAGTCTTCAATATTATATTGACGCATTCTCCACACTTAGAATGAACAAATCAGGCGGTTCAGTCAGTCCGCATAAAGCCTGTCTTCTACTCTCCGTGATGGATTTGGTCGAGCAGGAGGCAATAGTTACCAACAGGATATATCTGGATGAGAATCTGAAAAGTGTATTCACGAAACATTTTGAATTATTGCGCCAGGGTAATGATCAGAACACACTTTATTTGCCATTCTATCATCTGAAAACCTCCGGCTTCTGGCATCACAAAATATATGAAGGGAGAAATGATGAATACAATAGCCTAAAAGAATCTAATTCCGAGAATAAGACATTGGCAACTATCGAATATGCCTTTGTGGATAATGAACTGTTTGAATATTTTAAAAGTTACAACGCAAGAGAAGCACTGAAAGCGGCACTGGCAGATAATTTTGATAATGAGCTGCGGGAGAAATTGCTCAATCCGGTAAATGGATGGTCCTGGTGGGAATGCGAAGCAATAGTTAAAGATTACTTCGCAATGCTTGAAGCTGAATTAAAAGGGGTGGCCTATAATAAATCAGAGCACAACAGGAGACTGCAGGAAATCCTCAATAATCGCAATAAAAGTTCAATCGAGAAAAAACATCAAAACATCAGTGCGATCCTGAAAGAGATGGGTATGCCAACCATCGATGGCTATAAGCCCTTATCCAACTATCAAAGAAATATATTGCCAGATGTTATTGGCGCAGAGTTGTCTAATCAAATAAATATGGCTGACTATATCGAAAGTATAACTACTCAGGATGAAGCTATCCCGACTGTTGATGATATTCTGAATCGCCTGGTCGACCCGCCTGAACCAAAAACAATAAATGATATTCAACCAGAACCTTATAAACGTGGTAGTTACCGGCCTAGGAAAGTGGATTACATCGCGCGGGAAGCTAATAATCATAAACTTGGGTTGTCTGGCGAGAAATTTATAGTGAATTATGAAAAGGCCCGTTTGATCAAAGAAGGTAGAGAATCACTTGCAGAGCGGATCGATCATGTCAGTCTGGATGATGATAGGCTCGGGTTCGATATTCACTCATTTGAAGGAAACGGCAAGGACAGGTTTATTGAGGTAAAAACGACCAGATATGCTCGATATACTCAATTTTACATCACAAACAATGAGCTTGAAGTATCCAGGAAACTGGATAATCAGTATCATCTGTACAGGGTGTTTAATTTCAGAACTGATCCACGCTTTTTTACCTGTCAGGGAAAAATAGAAAAGAATTTTGTATTGGAACCGTCTTTATTTATCGCTAATATTCTGAGTGCATGAGTACTTCTTGTTTTTGCAACTATTATAAAAATATTGTTGAAAAAGCAGAAAAATATATCACCGGTGAACTCGGCATTTGAGAAAATGATGGTTCAAGATTCAAGACTTGACTCAAATTATTTCACGTAAAAAATCCGATCTTGTGAATATATAATATGAATTACCTGCACCACCTAAAGGTAGCACCGTCGCTGTCAAGATTATTGACATGCTCGGCGAAGAATATATTTACACAAAGGAACTGGATTAACTAATGTGACAGAGGATGTCAAATGGCCCATACACTAGACCTCTTCGATTTCCATTCCCGGCCTGCTGAACATCATCCGGAATTACATTGGCCGGATGCAAACCGTTTTCCCCTCAATATTGACCTGTACAAGGTAGAAGAAAAAGTTATAGCTGATCTTCAATCCTCAGCAGATCCACTGATTATCGCAGGTTATGCATCACTGGATCGTTTAATCGAATTTATTGCTGAAAGGAATGAGCAGGCCAGCGCCCGCATATTAATCGGTTTTGAATCTTTCGCCTCCAAACGCGACAGTTTTTCCATGGCAGATAATCGCTTTGAAGCGGAGATTGAACATTACTGGTTGGAGCAGGGCATATCTTTATTATTATCAGCAAAATTAATCCTTTGCATTAATCGTTTGCAAAAGGGACAAGTACAAGTACGTTATTATTCTGGAGGTGAACGTCAGCATGCCAAAATTTATTGCGGTGATGATGCAGTAACACTAGGTTCCAGTAATTACACTGAACCAGGTTTAACACGGCAGTTGGAGGCAAATGTACGCTTTACCAGGAACAAGGATTCCGCCCGCTATAACGAAGCAAGACAAATTGCTGAAAATTATTGGCTACTTGGTAAAGATTACAATAAGAGATTAATTAACCTATTAAATAAATTATTGAGAGTAGTACCTTGGCGTGAAGCATTGGCCCGTGCGTGTGCAGAACTACTGGAAGGGGATTGGGCTAACCGATTTATAAGACATACGTACTTTCATGATGATATCCCACTTTGGCCATCACAGTGCCAGGGGATTGCTCAGGCCCTGTATATTTTAACCCGGCATGACAGTGTTTTGATTGCGGATGCTACCGGCGCGGGTAAAACGCGAATGGGCGTTTACCTAATACAAGCTCTGCTTAATCAGATTATAAGCAGTAACCGTATCAGAAAAGGAAAAACATTAATGGTGTGCCCACCGGCAGTTGAGATGAATTGGTTGTTGGAGGGAAATGCTGCTGATATATCTTTTGATATTTACTCCCACGGTACTCTGAGCCATACAAAAAGTACAAAACATGATGCATTGCTCGAAGCATTGCGCAAGACACAGATTTTATGTGTTGATGAAGGACATAACTTTCTTAATTTCAAAGCACAACGCACGCAACATCTTCTGCGTAATATGGCAGATCATACGTTGATATTTACTGCTACACCTATTAACAAAAGTGTGATTGATCTTCTGCGTATTGCCGATTTATTAGGAGCAGATAATCTGGAAGAATCGACACTTAAGGCACTTCAGAAGTTACTTGGAGTTAAAAATCTGCATCGATCACTCACTGAAGATGAAATTGATATTTTGCGCCATGAAATACAACGTTTTACTGTGCGGCGAACAAAACAGATGCTGAATGCGCTTATTAAAAAAGAACCGCATCTCTATCGTGACAGAACTGGCAGGGAATGCCGGTTTCCGAAACATAAACCCAAAACCTATACAATGGATGAGACAGACAAAGATCGTAAGCTTGCTAAACAAATACGGGATTTGGCAAACAAGCTTTATGCTGTAGCCTTTTTTGGAAAACCGATTGAGTTAACTGATTATCTGCGTAAAAGGGGCATTAAAGAGGAACAATATCTCAAAGGTAGATTACTATCAGCCAAAAAGATCGCTGTTCATTTCATCATGTCATCTTTACGGTCATCCCGTGCCGCTCTGGTTGAACATGTCTCCGGTACAACTAAAGCAATTGAACAATATAGTCTTGGTGGGCTTAAACGCACTAATGCATTGCAAGGTATGATCCATAAACTCGAACGCATATCAGGGAAACTGCCTGAGAACAGATTATCTATACCTTTACCTGAGTGGCTCAGTGATATAACTAAACATGGAGAGGCGTGTGCGCATGATTTGGATATTTACAAAAATATTCATGTGCTGGTTTCTCAAATGACAGATATCAGGGAAACAAAAAAAGCCAGTTTGCTTAACGCATTACTCGATAAACAGCATTTAATACTGGCTTTTGATAGCCGGCCAATTTCACTCGCGGTGATACAACAAAGACTTCAGAAAGCTAAAAACAAACCAAAAGTATTGGTGGCTACAGGTGATATTCATTCATCAAGATCAGAACTATTGGAAACGTTTAAACCGGGATCGGAAGAAAAGAATGTAATCGGTTTATGTTCAGACAGTATGGCAGAAGGCGTTAATCTGCAACAAGCATCCGCACTGGTGCACCTGGATATGCCTACAGTTGTGCGTGTTGCAGAACAGCGAGTGGGTCGTATAGACAGACTCGATACTCCTCATACAACCATCGAAGCATGGTGGCCGCAGGATGCTGAAGAATTTGCACTGGCCTCAGATGAGCGGTTTGTAGAAAGATATGAGGCTGTTGAGAGTTTGCTTGGGGCCAATATGCCATTGCCTGAGGCGATACAAAGCGGACTGAGTAGTAAACGTCTGAGTACCAGGGAATTGATTGAAGAATATGAAAAGGAATCAGGTCAAATGCGATGGGATGGTATTAGCGATGCTTTTGAACCTGTGCGGAGTTTGATATTAGGTGATAACAAACTAATACCGGAAAAAACATACGATTACTACAAGCATGTTAAAGCAAGAGTTTTATCACGGGTCAGTGTCGTCAAATCAAAAAAGCCTTGGGCATTCTTTGCCATATCAGCCGGTGCTTTTGGTGCACCAAGATGGATACTTCTGCCCGGTTTTAATGATGAACCTATTACTGAACTCACAGATGTTTGCAAAACACTCAGGGAAAATCTGGATGAGACAGTCACTGATCTGTCCATGACCCCTCATGCAGAATCACGCATGAGAATATTTCTGGAGCGTTTGAGTCGTGCTGAGCGGTTATTGATTTCCAGGAAAAAACAGAAAGCACTTGAAGAAATGGAAAAGGTAATTGCTGCATATTTAAAGGCAGCTTCCGATAATAACAATCAGGAAAAGATTGATTCCTATAAGTTTCTTATAGATATGTTGACCAATCCTCCCCTTGAAACACAACCGGATTGGGATGAGGTAGCTTCTCAATGGCTGGATCTGATCAGACCGATTTGGTATGAAAAACTAAAGCACGGCCAACATCGGTTGCTATTACTACAAAACATAAGGAATGATTTGATTAAAGCAGAAGATATTCTAGGGGATAAAATAATAACCCATATAGTCAAACGATTTCCTATTTTGCCTCTACCCGATAAACGCATTTCAGCATGTATTATTGGCGTTGATGGAAATTGATAAGAAATTAGCTATGGAATCAATAAGGCAGCGTGAGGGCAATTGGCAATGATTAACCCATAAACCTAGATAATCTGCATTTTAATGGCTATATTTAATGAGTATTTTCGCAATGGGGGCGGAGAGGGAGATTGATGGATTGAAGCAAGTCAATTTCCTTTCCTCATCTAGAAATACAATCTAATGTTATCGGCGTTGTTAATTTATGAAAACACACCCAAGTATGAATAAATGGATAAAAAATAACTTATTAGTTGAAAAAATCTGTAGATATTTTAGTAAACATTTACAAACAGCAAAGGAAGTAAAGATTGTTGATACAATTAAAAATGAAACCACAGACAAAAGATATCAAGTAGCGATTTATGAATCCGAACTTCGAATGATAGGTTTAGATAGCGCTTCTTGGGAAACCGAAACAGGGGGTGATCTATTTGGTGTATGGCTTGATATACCCGTGATTTATTTAGCTAGTCTTGCCGGACCAAACGTAGTTAGAAACCATGCTCATTTTCGCCTTGATGTTGAATATCTAATAAAACTCAGTGCTAAATTAGAGGCAGATTGGGGTTTAAGATATTTTGGAGATTGGCATTCTCATCATAATCTAGGTTTATTGTCTCCGAGCACTGGAGATAAAAAAAGAATAGTTGGCGTATCTAATAAAAACAATTTTGATGGCATGGCTGAATTCATAATCACATTTGAAAATGATGGGCATAATTCTAAAATGATAAAAATTAATCCTTATGCATATCTAGACCTTCCGTCAACGAAATTTACAGATATAGAGCTAATTGTATTAAAAGGCATCAGTCCTGTTAGATCCACATTAATCCAACAGTCATTATTACCAGAACAAAAATTATCATCATTCCCCTCATTCCCAATGAGCGATCTTGTAGCACCTTATAGCAAGTCTGAAAATGAAATAGCGGTATTGGATACTGAATCTACAAGAATGACTGAAAAATTAATTACTCATTTAAGATCATATATTGAGAATGTTTTAGGTAGGGATATAGAAATACACAAAACAGATTTTGGTTTTATTTTAGTTGTTCAGATTGAGGATAATAAATGTATTGCTTTTGCTCTTGGGAAAGAATGGCCAAATGAAGTTCTTCAAGTTAATTGGTTAGATAGAAGCAACGGAAGCTCCACTGAAATAGATGTCAACATATCAAATCTTAATGTTAAAAATTTTAAAGAATTTGAAAATATCATATTAGAAGTAAAAAATATGAAATTAAATTAATCCTGATGAATTTGCTTGATCGATTAATATTGGAAAATAAAATACTAGCCTCAGACGGGTTAGACCAATTTCAAGTGTATGTAAATAAATCAGATAATACCTATTATTTAACGGGAACCCATTACACAAACGCAGGTAATTCCTATGTTATTTATAGTCCTATCCCATATGGGTATCCATATAGTAGGCCAAAAGTCTATATAAAAAATCCTAATCCCCTGAGAAGCTATGATTACTCGAAATCTATAAATAGTTATGGAGTTTCACATAGAATGCATACTTTAGGTAATGGGCCATCAGGAGAAGTACAAATATGCCACTGGAGAGATGAAAAGTGGCATAGTGGGATAACCTTAAATAAGGTACTGTTAAAAACAGTTATATGGCTAGAAGCTTATGAGCAACATCTTTTAACAGGAAAAGACATATGTGATTTTGTAACCACCATGAAGGAATCAGCATGAGTAAATGATATGACAACACAAAAAGAAATGATAAATGAAGCAATGCAAGCTATTGCACAACGCAAGCAAGGCAAATCCAAGTTGGTTTATGATAAAAATAAAAAAACGATAATTGCAGTATCAACAACATCAAATGTAACTTCAGGATTGAATATATCTAGTGAAGATGCAGACATGTTTATTTTACAATGATAATCATAACTTCAGAATTTCTTGACAAGAATTGGTCCTCCCTTAAGGATAATTCTTTTGTTGAAGCATATTTCTCAGAATGGGATGAAGGTGACACTTATACATTATTGGATATTGGCCCCCTTTCTAGCAAGCACATAACTAAGGGGATAATTTGTTTGGAATCAGATTGTGTAAACAGTTGTAAAATTAAAATTAGATTAAATAGGTTTGAAAATGATGCGCCTGATTACTCATATTTGTCGCAATATGGAGATAAATATCATATTTCTGCATTAATAATGAAAGGCAATTCTCACCAAGAAGGCAGTATAAAAATAGAAAATATAAGTCATAATTTAACATTAAGAAGAAAAGGCATATTAGAGTCTGAAATACTAAAAGACAAAGTAGTTTTAATCATAGGATTAGGGACGGGCGGTATTTTTGTTGCACAGGAGTTAGCAAAGTGTGGAGTAGGAAATTTTATATTTGTTGATAATGATAGGTTAGAAGCTGGAAATATTGTAAGGCATTCAGCGGGAATATCTTGTATAGGGCGAAAAAAAATTAATGTTGCTGCCGATCTTGTGCGAGAAATTGATCCATCAATAAATGTTGAAAAACATTCTATTCGGGCTGAAGAACAATCTAAAGAATTAATGCATAAATTGATTAATTCTAGTGACCTAGTGATATGTGCAACTGATAGCCGACCAAGTAAGTTATTTATTAATGCTATCTGCGTTGAAGAGAAAAAGACTGTTATATTAGGAGGCGCATTCAGACGAGCTTATGGCGGGCAAATAATACGTGTTAGACCTAATGAATCTGCTTGCTATCACTGTTTTGTTATGTCTATGCCTGATAAAGAGGCGGATATGGAAATTTCATCTCAAGAAAATGTAGACGCCGTTGCTTATTCAGATCAACCTGTTGTTGCAGAACCAGGACTATCTTTGGATGTTGCCCCTATATCACTGATGGTATCTAAACTAGCACTACAAGAGCTAATAAAAGATAAACAAACTACATTACATATATTAGATGATGATTTTAAAGTAGCTTGGTATTTATGGTTGAATAGACCTGAGTCGGGGACACAATATTCGAACTTGCCCCCGTTAAGCGATAGTATAGATGAAATGACAATACTTAGATGGTATGGAATAGAACTCGAAAAAGAAATCTACTGTCCAACATGTGGCGACTTCGAGAAAGGTCTAAAAGATACATACAATATCAAATCTGATGTGGCTGACTTGCCTGGATTACCTGAAGGAAAACTTTAGATTATTAGTATATGGAACTTGATTCATATTTTAGAGGTTTGTTGAAAAATATTGAACCAAGTTCTACAGCAGTTAGTCATGCTCAAAATGCACACACAAATTTGAGAAAAAATATTCAGAATGACGAAGAACTAAAAGATGCTAATCCTGATACATTCCTAACAGGATCCTATGCAAGACAGACAGCAATAAAAGATATTAAAGATGTTGATGTAATTTTATTAATAGATATTGATATTTCAATAACTCCACCTGAGCGTGTATTAGCTTGGATTCATCAAATTTTACAAAAATATTACAAGGAGATTAGAGTTCAAGGTAGATCTATAGGAATCGTAACACAAAGTGGATTTGAATTAGATGTCGTTCCTGCAACTCCAGTTATATCGGTTGAAGGGCCACTATGGATACCGGATAGAGAAGTGCATTCTTGGGTAAAAACCAACCCTAAAGGTCAAATTAATTATGGAATAGAAAGAAATAAAATCACAAATGGAAAATATAAACATTATGTAAAGATACTTAAACATTGGAAAGATCGCATTAGTTCAGAATCCGCAAGACCAAGTTCATATATTATTGAATCACTAGTTGCACATAATCTGTCTAATTCATCAACAAATTATGGACGAGGAGTTGTGCAAATTTTTAATACTACTTATGATTTTTTGAAACAATATAAGGATTCTGGCACAGTTCCAAAAATACCGGATCCAGGCTACCCAGAAGTAAATGTTGCTAAGAGATGGAAATATAATGAATTTTCTCTATTTGTTGATACGCTTGAAACCTCATTATCAATATCAAAAAAAGCATTAGCAGAACCTGACATTAGAAAAAGTATATCTTTATGGAGGCAATTATTTGGCGATGAATTTGAGGAAATCTAATTATGGCTAATCAAAATAAAAAACTATCAGTTAAAGATGGGAAAAAGTTTATGCGCCAAGCATTTGAATTAGAGCAAAATGTGCTTGGATCCAAATTAGAATTGTCATCAAAGTCAGTGACTCATGACGCCACCATGGGGGAAGTTAATGAAAATCATTTTATAGATTTACTAAGAAGATATTTGCCTAAAAGATATTCAGTTAATACAGGTATAATTATTGATAGCAAGGGTGTCACTAGTGATCAAATAGATGTAATTATCTATGATAATTCATTTACTCCAGTATTACTTGACCAGCATGACCATAGATATATTCCTGTTGAAGCTGTATATGTAGTTATTGAAGTTAAATCAAAAATTGATAAATTCAATTTAGAATATTCATCAAACAAAGCAAAATCTGTTAGAGCTCTATTAAGAACACATACATCAATTACTAGTATATCTGGAGAGAAAATCGAACCAAAAAGAGAGCGGTCAAAAATATTATCTGGAATAGTGGCTTCTAATGTAACATGGAAAGAAGGTTTCAATAGTAGAGCGTTTAAAAATATTTTTTACAAACTAAATGATGAGCAACAAATAGATTTTGGATTAGGTGTGAATGGAGAATATTTTGATTTATATGATACTAAGATCGTTTACAAGACAGGCAAGACATGCACATCGTTTTTTTTATTTCGCCTATTACATCAGTTACAACAATTCGGTAATGTGTTACCAATAGATTGGAACAAATACGCTAACTTATTGAGCTAATTCAAATTAGTATTAACGAATAATATGCGAAGATTGGGGTCAGATACCGTCTTCTAGGTCAAGCGATTTTAACGAAAAACTTTTCATCAAACGGCATTTCGTTTTTTAGTACACCATAGACGATATGGATCAGTTTCCGCATGGCCGCGCCAATCACTTGCATCTTCGTCTTCCCCGATGCACGCAAGCGTTCTCCGAAAGATTTAATGATGGGGTTGTAACGCAACGCCACCATCGCCGGCATAAAGAATGCCTTGCGTAGCTGAGAGCGTCCTATCTTGGACATTCTGCTGCGTCCCCGCACGGAGGTGCCGGATTCGAACAATCGTGGTGCGACCCCGATAAATGCCGCCAGGTGTTTGGCGTTTTTAAACCGTTGCACCTGAGCAAACTCAGACAGGATGACATTGATCGTCGCTGGTCCAATGCCGGGGATGCTTTCTAACAACTGCTTTTTGTCTTTCAGGTGGGGATGGTTATCGATATGGTCATTGATTTTCTGTTGTGTCTGTTGGATGTCCTGTTCGAGATAAACGATGTGCGATTGAATAGCATCAGCCAGGACGGCATCAGTAGCCTCCAATCGATTACGCTCCTGTTGGCGCATATCAATCAAAGCATCCAGGCGTCTCACATAGGCACGTAACACGCGGATTTCCTGCGGTTCCGGTTGCCACAGTGCCGGTTGCATCACTGCACAGAAGCGGGCTATCAGCGCCGCATCCGTCTTATCGGTCTTGGTCCGGACCAACTCACTTTGGGCATAACCTTTAATCCGGGCCGGGTTGACCACACTGACATGCATTCCCTGGTCAAACAGATATTCCGCCAAGGGTTCGCTGTAATGACTGGTGGCCTCCATGCAGGCGTGTACTTGTTGTGCTCGATGTTGAGTTAACCACAACGTTAACGCCTTAAAACCTTCTTGATGATTCGGAAATGTCTTATGTTTAAATTTGCTTTCTCGCAACAACGCTACTTTAAACGTGGCCTTGGCGATATCAATACCTAATACAGCTTTAACTTGTTCTGAATGATTCATGATGTTTATCCTGTCTATTGTT
>Ga0209619_10000993_pt1 | contig 20569 bp, 16 predicted proteins | sample Rifsed16ft3_FD_184011 | JGI IMG/M metagenome (GOLD analysis project Ga0209619, IMG submission 184011) | Soil microbial communities from Rifle, Colorado, USA - sediment 16ft 3 (version 2) | ecosystem: Environmental > Terrestrial > Deep subsurface > Rock core/Sediment | place: Rifle, Colorado... | reverse complement strand
TGATTGAACTGGATATGCATTTTCAGTATCAGTTGATGACAAAAAGAGAGACGACAAAACCAGAGAACCTAATAGATAATCCCGCATACCCTGGATTTACTGCGCAGGGAGATATATTTAATGCAGGCTTTACTGTAAAATTTAATTTTCCACCTCCGGAAAGGGTAGAAAAAATAGATATTGAATCCTGAGTCAAAGCCGCAAAGCGGCCATACTCCTTTGCGGTTTTATTCAATTCTCCAGATAGTCCCGTCCCTTGTATCTTCCAGGGCAATTCCCATCTCCTGCAGTTTTGCTCTGATGGAATCTGCTTTTGCAAACTCTTTTGCGGATCTAAAAGATTCCCTTTCTTTTATAAGGAGTTCTACCTTGATTGCATCTATCCCAAGAATATTTGTTTTCCTCTTCCTGACCCTGAATAAAAATTCTTCAGGAGACGATGTGAAAATACCTAAAACCCCTCCTATTTTTGAAATTGCATGAAGCGTTTCTGATAGTTTTTCCTTTTTCGCATTCAATGCCCTGACCGCGGTAAAGATCATGGCAATTACTGCTGGCGTATTAAAGTCATCGTTCATGAATTCGCTGAATTTATCAAGCATTTCGTTCCCCAGCACTGCACCTTTAGCAACCGATTCTGCTTTCTGTACGCCGCCCCTCTGAAGAATGAGAATGTTCGTATACATCCTTTCCAGCGCCCGTTCCGATTCCTTTATATTCTGTTCGCTGAAATCAAGTGGCGAACGGTAATGGCCGCCAAGAATGAATAACCTGATCGCTTCAAAATCAAACCTTTCAAGGGCTTCGGAGATAGCAAATATGTTCCCAAGAGATTTTGACATCTTCTCCTGATTTATCGTAACAATTCCGTTATGTATCCAGTAGTTTGCAAACCTTTTCCCTGTCGCCGCTTCGGATTGCGCATTTTCGTTCTCGTGGTGCGGGAATATAAGGTCCATACCGCCGCCGTGAATGTCAAAATTCTCCCCCAGGTACTTCATACTCATGGTAGAGCACTCAATGTGCCAGCCGGGACGGCCTTTCCCCCAGGGGCTGTCCCAGGACGGCTCGCCTGGTTTGCTTGATTTCCAGAGAGCGAAATCAAGCGGATCCCTCTTGCGTTCATCTACTTCAATACGGGCGCCGGCAATCAATTCGTCTATTTTTTTACCCGATAATTTCCCGTAATTTTCAAATTTCTTGACTTCAAAATAGACATCGCCATTTACAACATATCCATAGCCTTTTTCAATCAATTTATTAATGAGCGCAACTATATCATCTATATGCTCTGAAACGCGCGGCTCTTTATCGGGTTTGGCCAGCCCCAGACGGGTCATATCCTTGAGGAATTCATCTATGTATTTATCAGCCACATCCTTCCATGACATACCGGTCTCTTTTGCCTTTTTAATAATCTTGTCGTCAACATCGGTGAAATTCCTTGTATAGAGCAGATCGTACCCTGCATATCTGAGATACCTGTAAATAATATCAAATACTATCTGCGCCCTGGCATGCCCCACATGGCAGAGGTCATACGCTGTAATTCCGCAGACATACATATTTACCCTGCCGGGAGTAATTGGAGTAAAATTTTCTTTCCTGCGCGTTAAGGAGTTGTATATCCGGAGCATTACGTTTTCTCCACAAGGGTTACCGCATTTGCCAGAATACCTTCGCCTCTCCCGGTAAATCCAAGCCCCTCAGAAGTTGTCGCTTTTATACTTACAGAATCAGCCGATATCTTCAGCATTTCCGCTATATTGTCAATCATCCGAGGTATAAAAGACTGTAGCTTCGGCTTCTCGCATATTACCATTGAATCAATATTTACAATCCGGTAACCCCGCTGGTAGCACATCTTTCCTACTTCCGCTAAAAGAACCATGCTTGAAATATCTGTGAAGCGCTGGTCGTCAGGAGGAAAATGGACACCAATATCGCCTGCCCTGATCGCACCAAGTATGGAATCGCAAACGGCGTGGATCAGGACATCTCCGTCCGAGTTGCCAATAAGGCCCTTGTAATACGGAACTTCCACCCCGCCGATAACTAATTTTCGTTGAGAAGTGGTAAATTTATGTATGTCCGACCCTATTCCAACCCTTATCATAATAATCCTCCACTATAATCATCCATTTGAAAGTAAGATTAGAGTCCGCAGATCCTCTGCTGTAGTAATCTTAATGTTTGAGCGCAACCCCTCAATTACAATAACTTTGTACCCTGCTTTCTCCACAAGCATTGCATCATCAGTTCCTGTATATTTTTCTCTTCTTGCTTTTTCATAGCTCTTTTTTAAAATTTCATACCGGAATGCCTGTGGAGTTTGAGCAAGCCACAGGTTTTCCCTGTTAACCGTCTCAACTATTTTATCATAATCATTTACAGCCTTCACTGTATCTCTGACCTTTATTCCTGGGATTGCGGCTCCGCAGCGCATTGCGGCCTTTGCTACTTTGCTTATTAACTGATCATTTATAAATGGTCTGACCCCGTCGTGAACCATAACAACATCCCAATTGTCTCCGATATTAATCAGCCCATTGTAAACCGAATCCTGTCTCTCCTTCCCTCCTCCAATAACCATGCAGACTTTTTTAAAATTATATCTTTGGACTATTTTCTTTCTTATCATTTCAATAGATTTCTTTTTTACTACAAGGCAGATTCCATTGATTATTGGAGAACTATCAAACCTGTAAAGTACATGAGCAAGAACAGGCTTTTTGCCAAGAACATGGAACTGCTTCGGTATTCTTGAACCAAATCTCTTTCCCGAACCTGCTGCCACAATTATTGCGCAAACACGCATAACTGAATTTTAATTTATACCAGCCGCATTGTCAATGAGCTTTTTGGGGGATATGAAATTTCTTGCAAATATTCAACAAATGTATATTTTAATTATAAATGCGTATATTCAGGAAACTATCTTTTATTTTTATGCTATCAAATATCATGACTTTAGAACTTATATCCTACTCAGCAGAAATAATATCATTCAATGTAATTCACACACCTCCTGTCCAGGCAATAGCGCATCAGCCGCTCAAAATCCAGGCAATAATATATGAACCGGAGAATGTCCTGCATGCAAGCATTGGCTATTGCATCTCCGGGGAAAATGATTTCAAGATAATTCTTATGAAGAGAAATGGCGCTATATTTGAAGGAACTATACCCGCAGGGGAGGTAATTTACCCCGGACTTAAATATTTTATATTTCTTATTGACAGAACCGGACTCCCGCATTTAATTTTCAGGGATCACAAAAAAGCCCAGTATGTACAAGTTTTTGATAGTAAACAGCAGGACCAGAAATTGAATCCCGTTACTCAACAGTCTCCTGTTATTCCGGAAGATACCATCCATACCCCTTCCAGATACGATCTACCTCCAGAAGAGGTGTTATTACCCGTTACAGTATTAAATGATCAAGAAATTCATGCCATGGGAGTTTATTTTATTCCGGATATTCTCAGATTTGCCCCTGGCATTGATGCACGCAATATTGATTCAGGGCTGTATGAATTGGGAGCAAGGGGCATGGCAAACCGGAACAATCAGATCAAAGTAATGGTGGACGGAAGAAACGCAGAAATAAAATCATTAGGAGTCCCGTGGTGGTCAGCAATGCAAACATCGCTTAACGATATAAAAAAAATAGAGATCGTGAACGGGCCCCTCTCATCCCTGTACGGCTCAGGCGCCTATGCGGGCGTAATTGATATAAGGACAAAAAAGCCTTACGAAATGGAAACTTTCAGAACCAGCCTGCGCGCTGGCAATGGGAATAGTCTTTTTATGTATGCTGGCAGCGGGATAAAAACAGGCAATATCGGAGCCAAGATTTCAACAGAGTACGGGCAATTAAATTCATGGGCTGATCCTGATAAGCAATTCTTCAGCTCTATTCAGGTGAACCCTTATTTTGAGTACAGCCCTGACAGTGGTAAATTATTTTCTTTAAGCACTGGATATTTAAAAAACAGAAAGCCCTTTTTTACAAATCAGGGGGACTTCTATTCTCAGTTTGAATCATCTTACGGCCAGGCAACATTGTCTTACAGAAATTTACTCATAGAAGGTTATTTGGTTAAAAACAATATTATGGTAACCAAGCCGGTGGATGTTGTTTTTTCTGATACGCCAGAACTCAGAACAACTGTTCCACCTTACAGCGGAAGTTCTGACGATTTTAATTTATATTCGCAAAAGTTGCTTTACGCCGGGCTATTGAACAGGATAATGGTGGGTGGAAATATCAGCATAGATGTATATTCCCCGGATGATACTCCGGGACACAAAATAACACAGAGGGGTATCGGGGTGTTTATTTCAAACGAAATTTCACCCTTTGAGAACTTAAAGCTGACCCTTTCCTACAGATTTGACTGGAACTCCCTCACACCCCAGACAAACTCCTATGTTTTGGGAATATCTTTTATTCCGGCAAAAGAAAGTTCTATAGGATTTTCTTTAAGAAATGGATACCGTCAGCCCTCTTTCGTTGAAATCAGAAACGCACCTGTAGGACTTTTGAACGAAGAAATAACAGCCTACCAGGTAAATTATTCAGTTGTATTTTTCAGAAGGATAAATCTTATGATTGCAACTTTTTATAATCGCCTGAAAAATTTTATAGAATTTGTTCCAGCGGAGAACGGTTATAAAAATTTTCCGGAAGATTTTGATTCGTTCGGCGGAGAGGCAGATCTAAGGGTCATTCTGATAAAAGACTTAAGTTTTTTTCTTAATTATGCTCATGTGAGGGCTATTGACAAGTCTAAAGATCCGGATATTACCCACATTAATCCTGATGATTCCAATCCAAATCACATAACAAATGCCGGATTCATTATCCAGATGTATGATAAAATTGAGGGTTCTCTTTCGGCAAATTATTCAACGGGCTTCAAAGAGCGGGTATTCCTGCCAGGAACTGATATTTCAGATGGGATCTCTGTTAAATCGGTAAAGCCATATGTAAACCTGAATATGAAACTCGGATATTCCCTGCTTGGCGGGCGAATGGAAGTTGGACTTTTCGGATCCAACCTCCTGTTCAGAAAACATCTTGAAGCATCGCAAGTGATAGATGGTAACAGTTCAACAACCTACCGTGCAAGAGAGATCGGAACACGGTTAGGCGGATTTATTTCAGTCAGATTTTGACCCTAATTACATAGAGATAAATTTATTTCATAACCTCAAGTTGTTTATTTAAAACAAACGCTTCTATCAACCCCCAGACCGCGCCAGAGCATGTTCGGGCAATATTAAGAACCTCCTTGTGCGCGTTATGCGCAACGCCTTCACCGGCATAATTCGTCAGCACAGAAATTCCAAACACCCGCATACCCAACACATGCGCCTGAAGCGCCTCAATGACCGTTGACATGCAGACAGCATCTGCGCCAAGCCGTCTCAGCATTCTGACCTCAGCAGGCGTTTCATATTCAGGTCCACGCACACCAGCAAGTACACCAACTTCAAGTTTTACATTATATTTCTTACATATCCTATTAAAATACTTTAATTTTTCAATAAAATAAATACCTGAACAATTAAGGAATTTCACATCATTCTTTTTTGCGATGAAAGGCGTTTTGCCAGTAAGGTTTATCTGGTCCTTAATCAACATAATCTGCGCAGGTTTGAAATTTTTATTAACAATACCTGAAGCATTGCTGATGACTATGTTGTCCGCCCCGAAGTTTCTTATAATTTTGACCTGCTGGCATACCTCCTGTGGAGAATATCCTTCGTAAAGGTGGAGCCTCCCGGTGAAGATCCCTGCCATTTTTCCAGCCATTTGCGCAATAACAAACAAATTCCCATGCCCTTTTACAGACGGGATAGGCAGCCCCAATTTTGAATACGGAATCCTTTCAACAATTCTGAGATGTGGGGGCATGTCAATTCCGGATCCGAGAATTATTCCGGCGTCAATTTTCTTTTTTGGCACGATTTGAACCTGAGGCAAGAATCTTCTTTGCCCATCCTTTTATCTCTTCCACAGCCGGCTGATCAAAGGGATTTACCTTAAAAAGGTTTGCAGCAAAAACTGTCATAGTCTCAAAAATAAAGAACAGCGCTCCCATATTATACGGAGAGACAGCATCCATGTGAACAGACCAGCTCGGCCTTTCTCTGGATCCAAGGACAATCTCGGTTGCCTTCTGTTCCGCAAAAAGAACGTCATTGACAGTTTTCCCCTCTAAATATTTGAAATTTTCACCTGAATTTTTTATTTTAAAATCGTATTCCGCACCAGCAGTAAGAAAGATCACAATCTTATCGTCAGGCCCGTCAAGGTAGAGTTGCATGAGTGAATGCTGATCCTGAACTCCAATTCCCCTGATTGGGGTTTGCCCGTTAGCAATACCGTTCCAGCTTTTTTTCCCCAGACTTTCTGCCCAGATCTGGGCAAACCATTCACCAAAACTGAACAGGGAATCCCTGTAGGGCATAATTGCTGCAATTTTTTTGCCTTTTTTATAATGAAAATAATTTACTGCCGCCCCCATCAATGCAGGATTGCTGTAAATATGTTTTTTCAGCGAAGCCCCCTTTCCTGCTCTGGCGCCTGCAATAATTTCATCAATATCAATTCCGGCACACGATGCGGGAAGCAGTCCTACGGGGCTCAGGACGGAATACCTGCCTGAGAGTTCAGGCGGAAGGGTGATAAGCCGGTAGCCCTCGCTGGCAGCAGCCCTGCCAAGCGGGGAGGACATGTTTGCCGTGGTTACATAAAAATGGCTGCCGTAATCGCTCCCGAGCCTTTTGCGGAAAATTTCCCTGAGTATAAAAAAATGCGTAACCGTCTCCAGTGTAGTGCCGGACCTGCTGATAAAATTTACCGCGGTTTTTGCCGGGTTAACAAGATCAAGAATTGAGGCAATAGACTGTGAATCAATGTTTTCCATAAAAAATACCTTCAGCCCCCTTCGTTCTTTTTTGTTTAAAAAATTATCATACAGGCACCTTGCCCCGAGAGATGATCCTCCAATCCCTGCCACGATGAGCGAGTCAAATTTCCCCCGGATCTCTCTGGAAATCTGCTTGATTTCTTTGATGACGCAAAGATCCTCAAAAATCCGTGCAAAGATAAATTCTCCGCTACCCTCTTTAATTTTTTTTAATAAAGCTGTTAGATTATCAAATGTTACCAGTGAAAAATTTCTTCCATTTTTTAAACCTGTTAAGGCATTGTCAAAGTCAAACGACATCATATTCAGAATGATACCCCGCCGGCAACTACAGCGTAGAAAAAGTTTCCCCATCCAGCAATCAGCCTGTTTAACTCCTTGTTCAAGCTGTATACGGTTGTCTTGCTAAACTGGGAAGAGTCCGCGCAGGTTCCTCCATCATTCGTATACACTGCCCCGTTAAATGATGGATCTGGCCACCCCCCATAGATAAGTGGCAGATAAACCGGATTGCCGTAACTGTCAATGCCTATCTGCACCCCAGTCTGATTGGGAACAGCACAGTCCGGCTTTATTTCCCCTGAAGCATGGTCTATACTGGTATCCGATGGATTCCAATCGGTTCCAATACCGAAGTGTTTGGCATCCCCATTAAACAAGTATCCTTCTTTTCCTTGTAACGGTGTTCCGAATATTTCTCCTTCTACAAGAAAAATCTGGTAGGTACTGGAATTACCGTCATGATCAAAAAGATAAGGTAGAAGGTCCCTCAGGGGTCTTACATTTTCCCCTGTGTAATCCATACCCTTAAAGAGCGCAATAATATCAAATTCAAGGGTATTGGATATTCCCAGCATGCTTCCAAACCATGGCAGAATCTCATCAAAGGAAATCCTTTCACCGGACGAAAGCCTGAAAGCAAAAGCATCCTCAACTCTTGTAATTTTCGCCCTCCAATCGTCCATGGATGAAGCGAGTATAGGCAGAAAAATGCCGGTGTACCCGCTGAGATCAACGGCTGGCTCGCCAGTATCCATTTTATAAACATTAAGGATTAATTTATCCCCTGATGAAGGAATGCCATCATTATCAACATCAACCCAGGCAATTATATCATCGTACGGGGTTTTGTCCTGTTCTGTAAAAATATTCAGTAATTCCTTCGCCTCATGAAACATTGCGGCGCAGTACTGAGGAACAGCATCAAAGCTTGCCCTGCGCACAGCATTTGTGCTCCATTTCAATAGTTCCGGACTTGTCTCAACAATAAACCCAACTGAACGCAAAAAAACAACAACATCCTCGGGATTAAATTTAAGCAAACCCGAATCACGGGCATCACGAATAGGCACTGTATTCACATCCAGATTATGGGCAATTAAGAAGTTAACAATTGCCTTCCCCCCATTTGACAGCATACTTATAAAATGCGCCTCGTGTTCATCCCATTCGCCTCGGAATTCAATACCTGAGCGTGATATTGGCAGCATTGAGAGGCTGAAAGAACATTTCATTTCCTTAACCCTAACGGCATAAAAATCCAGATTTTTAAAGTAGTCAAGAAAAATATTGGCAACTTCGTAGATAACTCCATCAACCACGCCAGCCTGCTGTAATCTCAAACCGGACTGAGCGCTTTGATTCCCGGTTATTGAATTCGTCAAATCAATGTAACCATAAACGGAATCAATAAAAGCCATCATTTCTCCAAGAAGCATCCCGTAAAGTCCGTCGCAATGACTTCCATCAAGGCTTAATATCTCGCTGAATTTTCCCTTTGCCCCTTCGTAATCTCCGGTTGAAAGAGATTCTTTCCCTTCTTTGGAAAGTGAGTTTATTCTGTTTTGCGTTCCGCTTTCACAGCCAAAAAATACAATTATAAATATCAGAGCGGCATAATTGAAGAATTTTTTCATTTTATCCCAATGCAACACTTATAAACATTTTAATCTGAATAGTCCGTTCTGTCAATTTGGCTTACCCTTACCACCCTTCGGCTGCATCTCTTCGCTCAATGCGTCACCTATCAGATTAAAGCCCAAAACTGTCAAGAGTATTGCTACTCCCGGAAAAAAAGAAAGCCATGGAGCGATATCAAGATTATCTTTGCCATCGGAAATAATACTGCCCCAGCTTGGCACCGGTGGAGGCACTCCCAATCCGAGAAAACTCAGGCTTGATTCGGCAAGTATTGCTCCGGCAACACCCAGGATAGCAGAAACTATAACCGGAGCCATAGCATTCGGGAGAATATGCCTGAGCATAATTCTTGTGCTGCTACTACCGAGAGCCTTTGAGGATTCCACAAAGCCCCTCTCCCTGAGAGAGAGCACCTCTGCTCTAATAAGGCGGGAAAGCCCCATCCAGGTTGTAGCACCAATGACGCCCATTACGGTGAATATGCTCGGTTCCAGAAATGCCACAAGTGCAAGAAGCAAAAATAATGTCGGAAATGTGAGCATCACATCCACAAACCGCATGAGAACTGCATCAACAATGCCTCCGTAATAACCCGCAACAGCGCCCACCAGGATACCGATTATCACCCTTATCAACACTGCAATTATTCCTACGGACAGGGATATCCTTGTCCCGTAAGCAAACCTGCTGAAAACATCCCTTCCCAATTCATCGGTCCCCATGAGGTGTTCATTTGACGGCGGCTGTAATATCTCTTTTATGCTGATAGCAACAGGGTCGTGTGCAGTAATATAAGGGGCAAAGGTACCTATTAACGCAAAGAAAATTATAAGCATTGAACCGAAAAGAAACATTTTGTTTTGCAAAAATTCTTTAATCAATTGTCCCTACCAACCCTGATCCTTGGATCCGCAATTGCGTAGCATACATCAGCAATAAGATTGCCAATCAGAGTCAGGACTGCCACTATTGCAAGAACCCCCATGATTGTTGGATAATCTCTCATCATTGCGCTTTGATAGAAGAGTTGCCCCATTCCCGGGATCGCAAATACGCTTTCAAAGATAACACTCCCGCCGATAAGCTCCGGGACGGACAGACCGATAATTGTCACAACCGGCAACAAGGCATTCTTCATGGCGTGGATGAAAATGACCTTGCCTTCGTTCAGTCCCTTTGCCCTGGCAGTGGTTATATAATCCTGATGCAGCGCTTCAAACATATTTGAACGGACATACCTGGAGAGACCCGCAAGCCCGCCAAAGGCGCTCACAAACACAGGAAGTATCAGGTGTTTTGACACATCAATAATTTTCCACCACATATCATCTTTCGCAACTATGGAGGTAATCCCGGAGATGGGCAGTATACCCAGTTTCAGGCCAAAAACATACATGAGAATCAACGCAAGCCAAAACCCGGGAATTGCAAATCCTATATAAACAAAAAGTGTAGAAAACTTGTCAAATAATGTGTCTCTGTAAATCGCTGAAAAAACTCCAATGGGAATAGCAAATAAAAAGATGAACAGGATGCTCAGCAAATTAATAGCAATTGTAATAGGCAGCCTTTCGGCAATTTTATCAATCACAGGTCTGTGGTCAGGGGAAAAAGATTCTCCGAAATCAAGTCTTATAAATTTCTTCAGCCAGATATAATACTGCTCGTACAGCGGCTTATCAAGGCCGTAAAACTCTCTCAGCCGCATCCTCGCCTCTGCAGAAACCTTCGGATTCATCTGCAGTTCTGCAATCTCCGGCTCACCCGGAGCAAGATGGATCACTATGAAGGAAATTATTGTAATCCCGAACAATATTGGGATTATGCCGCCCAGTCTCTTTGCGATAAAAACAAGCATGGTTAAAAATAATATTTCTGCATTTGTTGAGGAACAAACCAGTCCACAAAATTATACCCGATGCCAGCGGGCGCAGGTTTTATTCCGTAAAATCTTGAATGGACAATCGGCAGCGATTGCGGAAAATAAAGAAAAGTATATGGCTGATCCTCGGCAAGGATCTCCTGCAATTTAAAGTAGTACCCTTTTCTTTTATCAATGGAGCATGCATTTCTGCCAGCCTCCAAAAGCCTGTCAACCTCGGGATTTTCATAGGATACAAAATTAAATTCCTTCGGCCCTGTCCTGCTTGAGTGCCAGATATCATACTGGTCCGGATCCGGATCAAGGCTCCAACCGATTATCACAGCATCAAAATTCCTTCTGTCAATGGCGTCCAGAAAGGCTGTCCATTCCAATACTTTGATATTCATTTTAATTCCTATTTCTCCCAGATTCCGCTGCACAAGCTCCGCTGTTTTTAACCTCTGATCATTGCCCTGATTCGTAGTCACATAAAATTCAAACTTTTTGCCATTTTTATCCATAAAACCGTCGCCGTCAGTATCTGCCCATCCTGCATCCTGAAGCAACTCCTTAGCCTTAACAGGGTTGTAATCATATTTCTTTATCCCCGGATTATAGACCCAGGTGTCTGGTTTATATGGGGCACTTGCAGGAGAAGCAAGGCCCAGAAGAACTCCGTCAATTATCTCTTTCTTGTTTATTCCATAGGAAATTGCCTGTCTGACCCTTTTATCCTTGAAAATTTCCTTTTTCAAATTATAACCGAGGTAGGTATAACCAAAGGAAAGGTAATTGTACTTTTTAAAATTATCAGCAAAATAAGGGGTATCCGTCTGCCTTCTGAACTGTATCGGCGTAAGACTCGTTTCGTCAATATTTCCGCCCCTGAGTTCAAGAAACATGGTTGACTGATCAGGGATTATTCTGTAAATGTAACGTTGTATATATGGCTTTCCCTTTTCAAAGTAGTCTGGATTTGCCTCCAAAACAATCTTTTGGCCTGGAGTCCATTCTTTGAATTTATACGGGCCTGTCCCCACTGGATGCCTGAAAAGGCCGCTCTTGGTTATATCCTTCCCCTCCAAAAGATGCTTTGGCAGAACCACAAGATTTGACCAAGTTGACAGTCCTGGAGCAAATGGTTTTCTATAAACCACTTTAAGAGTGTGTTTGTCAGTTACCTCAACATTTTTCACCTCTTCAAAAGAGCTTGAATATGCTGTCGGCGTTTTTGGATTCACGATTGTTTTGTATCCGAATTCCACATCGTAGGCTGTAAACTCCGCTCCATCGTGCCATCTCACCCCCTTCCTCAGGTGGAATACCACCGTCCTGCAATCCCGTGAGATGTCCCAGGACTCGGCAAGGTCGCCGGTAAGGTTCAGATTTTCATCGTATTTCACAATGCCATTATAAACCAGACCAATAATGTCAAAAGAAGCGCTATCAGAAGCAAGTGGCGGCAGTAAATTGCTTGCATCTCCGATTGAGCCGACAATGATTGCGTCTCCGTATGCCGGGTCCGCTTTTTCTGTTTTTATCTGTCCGGATACTTTACCAGATTTTTTCTGCTTTACCAAGATAAGCGCAACAGAAGAAAAAAACAGAAACAATATCAAAATCATTAATATTTTTTTCATCTTCATCAATTCCTTTCAGGTATTTTTTTACAGTTTCCCGGTATCCGCAAAAAAAACTCAGCATCTTTCTCTTCAGAATTAAACACGGTGTCCTCCAGTTTCATCTCTATGCTTACACTTCCATGTTTTAAATTGACAACCGTTGGATATATCGTCCCCCTTGCATTATAGAACTTTTTGTACTCAAAAGTCATTCCATCAAGGTCGCCGGATATTGAGCGCTCAGGAATATCTGAAATTCTAATTATGCCTGTATCCGTTATATTCGGAGCATAGAGAAATTCAATTTCACTGTCAGTTTTATTTACCCCGTTTATTGCGGAAGAATCAAGATATGGAATTTTTGTTAAAATGATGGAGGTAAGTATATGAGGGTCCACTTCAAAGGGCAGAAATGCCTTTATGTTTTTCCTGTTCAGCGCACCATCAAAACATAAATTATCATTGTAATTTATAATGTAAAGCCTGTCGCCGTCTGTTGCGACGGAAACGGCAACCATGCCGAACGGCTTCAGGAGTTCTATGCGAAACATTGAGGGAGATTCAGCAGCGTAGATGCAGTCAAAACTGAACTCGCCCTCGGGTGAATGAATCTTTATCCAAGCGCGCGTTTTTATACTTGAAATTTCCGCTTCTCTTGTAATCAGGTCATTAATAATTTCTCTGTCAAGTTGTGGCTGCCGGACATAACTTTCATGATGTTGACATGAAAAAACAACCGCAACGATAGGAATCAAGAAGCAAATTTTTTGCAGTGAAACCATTCAATGCGCATTCTTTTTAAGAATGCCCAATTTATCCTTGATCCGCACAAAATCTTTATCCTTCATCTTCATGGTAAGCGCATGGGTGTACAATTCCACTGCCTTTTCTGGCTTTCCAAGCTTAAAATAAGTATCCCCAATATGTTCAAAAATTATCGGATCATCTCCGGCAAGTTTTAACGCCCTCTGGAGTTCTTTCATAGCATCCTTGTACCGGCCCTTCTGGTAATAAATCCATCCAAGGCTGTCCACAATAAATCCATCGTTTGGTCTTAACCCAAGGGCTTTCTTAATCATCTGTTCTGCTTTATCAATATTAATCGCTTTCTCTGCCCAGGTGTATCCAATATAATTGAGAGCAAGCGGATTATCAGGATTTATATCAATGACCTTCTGCATCTTTTCCTCTGCAATGTCAGGCTTACCATACTCATCGTATATAATACCCAATTGGAAGTAAAGCGTCTCCGAATCATGGAAATCCTTTAACCCCTGGTTTGCAAATTCAATTGCCTCGTCAAATAATTTAGCATCAGTGAGATAAGAAGCCGTTACCTTGTACAATTCAACAGACTTAACGCCATCAGATATTTTTGACTTGAGATAATCAATTGCATCCTTGAGATTGTTTTCTTTCTGATACGAAAACGCAACCCAAATAATGGAATCCGTATACAGTTTGGTGTCGGATGGCATTTTCAATAATTCGGCTCTGCCTTTTGAATACTCGCCTTTCTCAATATAGGTCATTCCAAGATAATAGAGCGCGACAGGGCTATCTGGTATTGAAACAAGTATATAATTAAATTCATCAATAGCCCTGGCATAATCCTTTTCGCTGAAATAGATTATGCCAAGTTTCAGGTGGAGATCAAGGTTCGTTGAATCAATGGACAAGGCTTCTTTAAAATATTTGATAGCTGCCTTTGCGTTGTCATTCTTTGTATAGAGATATCCTATTTTCTCGTGAATGTTTATATTCTGCGGCATAAGGTCCAGAGCTTTATTATAGGCAGTTATGGCTTCATTAATCATATCGGTCTTTTCATATAATTCTCCAAGTTCAAGCCACGCCCCGAGAAAATCAGGATTATTCTGCAGGGAGAGATTGTAATATTTAATTCCTTCATCCAGATTGTTTCTTGCTATTTCTATTTTGGCTATATAATAGTAAGCAAGAAAGAAATCCGGAATCACTTTTAAAAGACTCTCCAATGTCTCTCTAGCCTTAACATACTCATTAATTTCAGCATAGACCGTTCCCAGATCCAGGTACACATCAGCGTCATCCGGATTTTCCTGTATGCTCTTTTCAAACTCTTTTACGGCATTATCGTATTCCTTCGACGCATAATATATTTTTCCGAGAATTGCATGCAGTTGGGGTGCGTATTCCTCAGTATCCGCCACCTGCCGCAGAGCCTCTTTCGCCTCCGCAATTTTTCCGGTTTTTAAAAGAATTACAGCAAGTTCAACCCTTATATCAGTCACAAATGGATTAAGTCTCACTGCCTCCCTGAATTCCCTCTCAGCATCGTCATACTTACCGTCAAAATAATACACCTTGCCAAGAATGAAATGATAGTTCGCATCCGCATTGCTGTTATAGGAACTCTTGACAGGATAAGTAGATCCAGTCCTTGTCGCTGTAACCGCAGTTCCGCATCCGGAGATAATCATTAAAAGAATAATTAAAAGATGCATTATTTTTTTATTATGAACCATAAATGAGTCATTAGGCTATTGCGGCAATTTTGCAAGGGCTTCTTTAGCTTTCTTAGCCTGCGCAGAACCAATGCCAAGAGATAGGGTTTTTAGCAAGTTTTCCCTTGCTTCGGAATTTCTGCCAAGTTTTGAATACATAAACCCAAGGTTGTAATATGGTTCCGGATAATTAGCGTCGCGGCTTATTGCTCTTTTATAACTGTCCATTGCGCGCTCAAGTTCCCCCTTCTCCTCGTAAAGAAGTCCAAGGGAATAATAGAGGCTGGGTCTGGAGGGATCCACCTTCATTGCCTGCTTAAGAACCTCAAAGGATTTTGCGTACTCTCCCTGGGCTCTCAATATATTAGCGGTCTTTATAAGCGGTTCGGCATTCTGTGGCGAAAGTTTTAAACTCATTGCGTATTCGTGAAGCGCTCTTTGATAATCCCCGAGATAATCATAGACCATTCCCAGAACAAGATGAGATGGGGCAAACTCCGGAGCCAGTTTTACCGCTGATTCAAGATTGTGCTGCGCCTTTACAAAATCGTTCATAGAATATTGCGCTTTCCCAAGATAATAAAAGTATTCAGCCCTGGATTTGTCAAATTCCACAGATTTTTCATACTTTGAAATAGATTTTGAAATGTCATTCTTCTTTTCTGAAATAATTCCCATCCTGAAATATGCCGGAGAAAACTTATTATCAATGTTGGAAATAACTTTCTCATACTGTGCGTAGGCATTGTCAAGTTCCCCTTTGTCCTCAAGCGCCCTTCCTATGTTAAAATTGGATAAAAGATCCGTACTGTTATGCGATACAGAATCCTGAAAGGCTTTCAGCGCATTATTAAGATCCTTTTTACTGTAATAAATCTCCCCCAGACGGTAATAATTGAAATAATTGTATGGCTCCATTTCAATTGCTTTAAGAAGGTATTCTATTGCCCCGGCCGCATCGCCCTTTTTCTCCAGAATATCAGCAAAAGTGCGGCAGGTTGCCGGATCTTTTGAAAGACTTACCGCTTTTTCGCCATAGGCAAAGGCAGATGCTATATTCCCTTCCTTCAGGAATATTCGTGAAAGATTGGAATAAGGTTTTCCGTTTTTAGGATCTAATTTTATTGCTTTTTCAAGTTCTGCTTTTGCCTCCGGATTACGTTCAAGTTGTTCATAGGTCCTGCTCAGCGCCATCCGGGCATCAATGGAATCAGGCGCCGACGCCACTGCTTTCCTTGCTACCTCCAGCGCAGTCTCTTTCTCGCCTTTTTTCAGATAAACATTGCACAGGTTATAGAGAACATCGGAATTTTTCGGATCAATCTCCTGTGCCTTCTTTAATTCTGTTAAACTGTCATTTAACTGGTCGCTATACAGGTAAGCAATACCAAGGCCAAGATGGTATTTGAACTCCTTCGGCTGACCCTCAACCGCCTTTTTTAATCTTTCTATCGCCTGCGTGTATTTTTTAATTCTGACGTAAACCGCACCAGCAAGATAGTTCGCTTCTGGATTCTGTGGCTCAATCTTGAGAGCATTCTCGTAATAGCCGGCAGCATCCTCATACCTGTTTAGTTTTACTGAAACATCTCCCAGCATAAGAAAAGCCTGAACATCAGATTTGGATATTTTTAAAACCTCTTCAAGATCGCTTTTTGCGTTTTCCAGCTTTCCAATCTCCAGGTTTAGCGACGCCATTGAAAGGTAAATTTGTTTCTGTTCAATAATGTGAAATTTATTAATCCCAGAATATGCTTGTGTCAGCAGTGTTTCTCCGTCAGCATAGAGTCCAAGCCTCTGAGCCGTACCGGCCGCAGAAAGAATCGCTTTCAGATAATCCGGATGCAATGAAACTGCTTTTTTAAAGTTAGTCAGCGCAAGATCAAAAGACTCTTTATTTTCATAAATCTTCCCGAGGAGATAATACCCGGGAGCGGTCTCACGTATAGACTGTGCCTCATTAACAGACACCTCAGCATCACTCAGGCTTTCCGGAAGCATGCTTTGTATCTCCCCCTGCAAAATCAGCGCATTAATATCCTTTGTATCTGTGGAAATTGCCTTGGTAATGTACACTAAAGCCTCTGACGGTTTTCCCTGCACTTTATAAAAATGGGCGATCGCCCTCTGGGAGTAATGATTATCCGGAGCCATTTCAAGGGCGCGGGAGGAAAGCATGTTGCTCTCGTCAAGGTACCTTTTGTCATTAATAAAAATGCTGAGTTCCGCAGCAGATTCGGCAAGAAGCGCAAAGTACTTAGGATTATTGTGGTCAAGCACAATGCACCGCTTAAAAAGGTCATAGGATTTCAGATACCCGTTAACAGAATCAGTACTGTATGCTACTGTTGCTTCTGTAAAAAGCCGTTCTGCCTCAATCTTTTTTCCTTCGTTAGCTTTGAGTATCCCCTTGCTGACAGTGATTAATTTTTCTACATTTGGCTGTGTGCCGGTATATTCAAACTCCCAGTAATAAAAACCTGTCGCAGATGAAAGAATAAGCAACCCGGCAAAAATCAACAGATAAAGCGGTTTAATTTTTATTTTTTTCTGTGTTTCTTTTGCCGCAGTCCCAGCAGTATATATCCCAGTCGGCTGAGACACAACAACCTTGGGCCGCGTCTCGGCAAGAATCTCTTCATCAAGCTGCGGTGTTAGTGGCTCTTGCTCCACCTTTGTTTCAATCTCAACCCCTTCTTCTTCCTTGAACACATCCTCAATCACACCATCTGCGGTTACACCAGCATCAAATCTTCCAGTATTAAACCCTTCAACTACACTGTCCGCGTCTTCCGTCCTCTTTTCCAAGTCATTGAATGCATTTTCCGCTGACTCTCCAACCTGATCCTCTACCTGAGATTCTTCAGAAGTCATCTCTGATGCAAGTTCAGCGGAAGGGTCCTCTCCAAGGGTAAAAGAGCCTTCTTCCGGCAATTTAGATTCCCCTGTTTCCCCAAATCCCTCTTCTAAATCTTTATCAAATATATCCTTATCGACGGGTAAACCTTCTTCAGATTCTCTGGACTCTTCCTCAAAAACATCCTTATCAACAGGCAGGTTCTCATTAGAGAGGGCTTTATCTTCCAACGGCTCTTTGTCAACAGAAAATGCGCCTTCTTCCGGCAGCCCTTTTTCTTCCTGCTTTGCTGGCCCTTCTGTAAATTCTGTGGCCCCCTTTGCTTTTGCAAACAAATCATCAATAGCCCCGGAGATATCTACATCTGCCGTTTCTTTTTCTATAGATTCTTCCTCCGGCGCCTGAAGTATGTTCTCCAACCCGCTATCAGCAGGTTGTTCCATTTCAACCTCTGACTTTGGTTCATGCGTCGCTGATTCTTCCGGCTGCGCCAGCGATTCCCCGGATTCTATCAATTCTTTGAGTATATTATCCGCCTCTATATCCTTAGGCTCAAACATCTTAACTACATCTATTGCCCGCCTTGCCTCTTCAATCCTGCCAAGAGCCTTGAGAGCTATTGCAAGGTTCTTCTGGGCAAGGGTGTTTTCCCTTGATTGATTGCAGACCCTCTCCAGTTCACTTACAGCTTCCTTCCATCGCTCAAGTTTTACGTATGTCCTGCCGAGAATAAGCCTTGCAGTAAGATAGGCAGGATTATGCTTCAATCCTTCATTAAGTATATTTACCGCATCCTCAAATTTTCCCTCTTTGAAATAATATTCTGCTACCGGGAAAAATGTTTTGGATTTGGGATTGGCTTTAAATTGGTTCAGAAGTTCCGCTGTCTCCTGAGGCAAAACCGGAGCCGCTTCCTTTACAGGAGCCTGGACAGCAGACAAAGAGGGCTTATCCCCTTCCGGTTTGCCTTCGCCAGGAGGAGCTAACTGCGTGACATGCTGGCATTTCGTACAGGGTAATTTCCATTCCTGAGCCTTTAATTTTTCATCGCTCAGGATGTACATTGCCCCGCATTTCTCACATTTTACAACCATGCAAAAATTCTATCACAATAATTTATTTAAAACAATAAATTAAACTTTATTGACGGCTGATGAATTTATACTATTCTCCTGCAATAAACTGATGTTCGCAGGTCTCTCCGGCAGGGTCATGTTTAATGGAAAATTTGAGATTCATGCCTAAGGATCTGCCTATCCCCTCAACAACAGATCTGCAAAATTCCCTGCATACATCCTCAGAGATCCCCGCTTCTGTCAAATGTTTTTTAAAGGTGCACTCCGATACTTCCGTTTTTATTTCCCTCACAGTACTCACATCAACCTGATAACGATTTTTTGGCATGACAGAATTGTAAAAGACCTCAAGATAGCGCTGAAATACGTGCGGAAAATAAATTCCTGTTTTTGCCGCTACCATGTCTATCATCTCTGCTGTTCTGTCCCTGTGCTTTTTTTCAAGCGGGACAAGTTCCTTAACCACTTTAAAACCATAGTCTCTAAGGATAGCGCCTTTATCCTTTGAATTTCTAAGATTATCGGCTACCTTATCAAAATTGAAAACCGCGGACATCTCCTCAACAAGATGTCTCGGTATGTCATATTGATATGGCACGGTTGAACTGCCAATGACCATAAGATTCTCCGGAGACGGACAAACTATATCCTTTAATTTTTTCTTCGCCATATTACACCTCACGCTAACTGTTTGATCTCAATTGCGCTTACCGGACAAACCTTAACGCAATCCGTGCAACCGTTGCACATTGAATCATAAACAGGAAATAACTTATAATCCCCAGCGCTGGTTTCTTTAAATTTCTCCACCTTCATCGGCTTTATAATAAACACCGCTTCAGAACATATTTCAAGGCACTTTGCGCAATCAAGCGGGGATATGCATTTTGAATAATCAATTACTATCTGCATTACCACACCTCCTTCAATCCAGACATGCGCGCTCTGCCAGCCATTTCAATAGCCCGGGGCTTGCAGGCAGTTAAGCATAACCCGCAGCCAAAACAAACCTGCTGGTTGATATTTGCCTTCCCCCGTGAAACCTCCATTCTTATTGCGCCGAACTGGCACCTCTGAGCGCATATGCCACAACCATTGCATTTTTCAGAAGCCAATTGAGCAATCTGCTCCCCCTTCATCAGAATTCTCACCCCGTAGTCAAGCCTGTTCCTGATTCCAATGCAAACCGGATATTCGCAATTGCAGATTCCGCCAATGTACGGCGTGCCGAATGTCCAGAAGGTGTGCACCATGCCGAGTTCGTTTACATGCTTGAGCCATTCCCTTGCTTTTTTGGGAGACATGAATTCCACTCCACCGCGGTAGGTTTCGGGCCAGCGCTCCCAGCGATACATGCCAACACCAATCCCCATGCAGAGAAAATTATCCTTATCCCTTGCTCCCCTTGTCTTTCTTCTGCAGGAACAGGACATTCTTGCTATTGGATAGGCAATATCCATTATCTTCTCCACCTCATCAAGGGTAATAACCTGGCCGAAATGGATTGTGTAGCACATCTGCTCAGCCTTATTTTTGATTTCCTCGTAATCAGGCGCATTCAATCCCCTGGCCTTGACAGCATCCTCAAGAATGCCCTCCACCATCATCTGGACATCGCTTACTGCGGACGACGCTTCAGATTCATCCTTGCGTATCTTATACATTTTCTTCGCATAATTTGCGACATTCTCATACCACTTCCCGCCATCTCCATGTTTTGCACAAGAATCGCACATGATTACCTCCTCTGCTAAATGGCTTAAGTAATTATTTTATCATATATTATGGGTTATCTCCTCAAGG
>Ga0209619_10000988_pt1 | contig 20601 bp, 24 predicted proteins | sample Rifsed16ft3_FD_184011 | JGI IMG/M metagenome (GOLD analysis project Ga0209619, IMG submission 184011) | Soil microbial communities from Rifle, Colorado, USA - sediment 16ft 3 (version 2) | ecosystem: Environmental > Terrestrial > Deep subsurface > Rock core/Sediment | place: Rifle, Colorado... | reverse complement strand
CCCCGCGCGCCACGATGCCCGCCGCCAGAACCAGCCCCACCGCCACCGCGGCGGACCAGTGCCCGAGCCCCGCCAGCACCCCGAACGCGATCCACGGCACGAACCAGCCACAGACCGTGGGCCGCGCGGTCAGCCATGGCTACGTGCGCTTTCTGCTCTCCGATGAAGACCTGGCACAGATGTTGCTGGTCCGTGGGTATAGCCAAAGGAGGCTTCGGTGACGAGAACAATCATATCGACGTGTGTCTTCATGGTCTCTCTCCTTGCGACCATCTCCTCCGCGAATGGTGCTACCCAACAACGGCGGCTGGACGACTACGAGAGCGCGCTTCGAGCCAGGATCGAAGAGAGACTCGACGAGTTTCGCGTGGCTCTTCAGAATCCCGAGGCATCGGCCGAGCCGGTGGCGCATGCCGCCGCAAGAGCTCGGGCTCGCGTCGGGGAATCCGTGACGGACGACGCGCCCCACCAGACGTCGCTTTCCAATTCCTTCGGCAGCGTGGTGAGCGTCCACGAATCGAACGACGGTAAAGGTCAGGACGTGGAGATCCGGCTCACGATGCCCATTGGTGCCTTCATGGAGTTCGCGCCCATCGCCGCGCTCGAGGCGGCTTCCATTCCGCACAAGTTCCCCGTCGTCTACATCTACCTGCGCGAAGAGACGACCGACCGGGTGGCCCGGGTTGCGTTTCGGGACGCCGAACCAATTGCCGGGCGCTATCTCGCCGGAGATGAGGGCGCGGTGGACGAGATGAGGGCTGCCCTGATCTGGCACTGAGCGCGAGGGGTCTACGGCTGCCTCCGGTACGAACTGTATCGTGCAGACGACCGTTTGGGGCAGCGTATGAATCGCCCCGCAGGTGCCTGCACCTGGGGAGGGGCAACAGGTTTGCCACAAAGTGGCCACACCGAATGCGTGTAGAGGCGAGCGGCTGTCACTCTCACAGGACCGGCCGCTCGATATCGACCGAGGCGCTTTGTACATTCTTCCGCCAGCGCAGCGGATCACCCCCGCCGCGTGGGGCGCAGGGCAACGCGGCGGACCTCGGTGACGACAATGGCCCTGCAGGCGTCACCGTCGAGAACTGCAGGATCCCAGGTCCGTCACGGACATCGCCAAGCTGAACTTCCGCCGAGCCGTCAAAGGAAGGCGTTGGCCCCTGTCAACTCACGGAGGGCAGCAATCCACGATCGAGTCGCTCTTGCACCACGGCCCAGTTGAGGTGGCTCAGGACGCCTTCGACGTAGTCGCTCTTTCGAAGCGAGTAATCGAGAAAATACGCGTGCTCCCAGCAATCGATCGCCAACAGGACCGCCTGGTTGGCGAACAGGCCGCCGTCATGCTCGGAATGCACGAGATTGTGCCGCAGCCTCTCCGAGCCGAGCTCGCACGTCACCAGGACCCAGCCGTGAGTCGATTGGGTCATGGCCTTGAGATCGGCCATCGCATTGTCCCAGGAGCCGCAGGCCTTCTCCTCGGCCTGCCGGAACGCGGCCGACACCTCGGCTTTTGCCGGACCGAGGTTGCCGAAGTAGAGCTCGTGCAGGAACGTGCCGTTGTACGCGACCGGTTCGCGGCGCCGCAGCTCGGAATAGGCGTCATGGCTGTAGTTGGCGCCTTCCCGCGAGGCCGTCGTGAGCAGAGCCTCGATCTCGTTGAGCTTCTTCACGTAGCCCTGGTAGAGCTCGAAGTGGGCGCGAAGCTGGGCTTCCGAAAGGAAGCCGTGGCATTGAGCGACGAGACGGCCGTAGTCCTTCGCCTGATGGATCATCATCCAGTCCACTCCGAGACCTGCACCATTTGCTTCCCGAGGTTTCTCCCATGCAGCATCCCGTCGAAAGCCGGCGGGGCGTTTTCGAGACCCTGGGCGACATCCTCCCGATCGCTGAACGCTCTCGGACGTCGGCGGATGCGGTCATTTCCGTTCTCTACTTGCTCGGCCCTCAGCAGCCCCACGACCGCCATTACGACGCCGATCGACCGTCTTAACAGTCTCGAGTGGTTCATGAAGTTATCTAGGTGACCTTGAAGTCCTTGGTGCCGGCAGAGGTACCATTCAGGAGAACCTCGACCTTGTATCCGCCTGCCGGCCAACCGTCCGGCTTGGACAGGTGGAACTCGGTGACAGCGGCGCTGCCACTAGGGGCGATGTCCTGCCTCGACTCGTCGACCACTTGCCCGTCCTGGTACGTCCAGCGGGCGGTGAGAGTGGCGCTCGGGCCGGAGCCGTCGGTCTTGATCGACACATAGAACGTGTCGGCGGGTCGAAAGGAATCGGTCTTTTCGGCGATGGCCTTGTCTGCGGTGAGGCCCCGCCCGACGTCGATGTCGGTTACCCTCACTCCGGTCTGTACCGCCGGCTTGGATGCGGAGCAACTGAAAAGAGCTACGGCCGACAGAAGGCTAACCACGACTCGGGTGTACTGATGCATCGTCATTCTTCTTCTCCTTAGGCTTCCGGGATTCGCAATTCTTGTCCCGGGTAAATGAGATCCGGATTCTTGATGATGTTCCGGTTCGCCTCGTAGATCTTGGGCCACTTTTGAGCGTCGCCGTACTCGCGCTTCGCGATCTTGGACAGGCTGTCGCCGCTGACGACGACGTAGGTCCGCCCGGTGGTCACGGAAGGGCCGACCGTTTCCGGTCCACCCACACCCGCGGTAGGGGCCGTGCTGGAACCGCCGCTCCGAACGTTGGAAAAGTCCGCCCGCGGCTTTTCCTTCTTACCAAAAAGGTCTCCAAAGATTCCCATGTTTCCTCCTCTCGGCGCGCGAATGAATTTCTGAATCTGTCTTTCGCGAGCCGCGTCTGTGTATGAGCAAGTGCCGTGCCAGCAGCCGATCGAGGATGAATGCAGTGGATTGGCCGTTTCGTCACGCGGGGCGGCGGAGCGCATGCTGTCTCCGTACTATAGAATCTACAATCCGCACCCCGCCGCCTTGCTCCTGGCGCCGCAGTCGGGAGAGTCACCGGGCCATTTCGTGGGGCGGCGGCGGTTCGAGTGTCCCGAAAATGCCGCGGCGGGGAGCGGCTTGGGGGCGTTCCGCGGCGGCCCACGTGAGCCGATGCTTACTTCTTTCCGGAGAGCAGAAGTCCACCGCCCACGACCAGGAAGGCCACCCCAGCCCACACCGGGACGTTGACTCGCTGTTTCTCGGTGATGGCGATCTCCACGGGGCCGAGCTTCGCCTCGTGGGTCTCGCTGGTGTAACTGAATCCCCCGTAGGCGAGGGCCACGGCCCCGGCGATCAAAAGCACGATCGCGAGCATTCTCATTCCAATCTCCTCATGCCGCGCGGAGTGCGGGAGCGAGCGTACGACGCTGGCTCCCGCATCACCCGTGCTAAAGCTGCTAGTCGTCGATGACGAACGTGAGCATCATGTTGACCTGGTACTCCGTAATGGAGCCTTTGCTCAACCTGACCTGTTGCTCCTTGATCCACGCGCTCTGGACGTTCCGGAGAGTCTTGTTCGCCCTCTCGATACCCTGGTGAATCGCATCCTCGAAACTCTTCGTGGAGGTTGCGCTGATCTCGGAAACCTTTGCTACTGACATCTCCATCCTTCCTTGAGAATCGTCGTGCGAGGAGCCTTTCGGCTAGCGCGCTGAGGTCAACCTGGAGAAGACGCCGAGCGCCCGCAAAATCCAGATGAGCAGCGCTGCGCCGAGAACGGCGACGATCCAGGCTGCAGGCGCCCCGTGAGTCCGCACGCCCAGGGCACTCGCGACGTAGACGCCGAGAAACGAGCCGAGGATGCCGATGATGACGTTGGCGACGATACCCATCTGGCTGTTGGCTCGCATCAGGATGCTCGCCAGCCACCCGATGACGCCTCCGATGATGAGTGTAACGATTAGGTTTGTCGATGCTAAGTCCATGATTTCCTCCTGGCGCTCGCGACACCTATGTCGGTATTCGGCTTGGTTGCCGTGACCGCCGATGGTTTAGGAAGCAAGACTTGAGCCACCTCGTCTGAAACCTCGCCCTTCTCTTCTGTGTTCCTGCGGCGGCAGGGCTGAAGGGCGCCGGGGAGGCGTTTGGGGGGGTCCATAGGAGCCGTCTTCGGCAGCCCTTTTCTACAAGTTGCCGCCATTCCCCTTCCCTGTGGCTAGACGGATGAAATCTAGGGAGGTCTGAAGGAAGCTGGTGAAACGCGGGAGCTCGAGAGTCACCCACGAGCCGAGCTGAAACGAGCTTGCGATTGATCTCTGGGGCGCGAGATATCGAAAGGGCAAGCGTTCCTCTTGGCGCGAGGCTGGATCCTTGTCTGAAGCGCTTCCTCAGGCCCGACTACTTGGCGGCACTAGCAGAGAGAGACAGCGAGAGCACGCGCGATCTTTCTTGCCGTTGCGTCTATCGCGGAGTTCCGCGGAGAAGAACTATCCGCGGGCCGATAGGCGTCGATTAGTTTGAGGTAGGCCTGCGCAAGCCTTTGCGGCTCGATTGAGTTGAGGGTACGTACATATGCGTACCCGTACGAATCTTCGGTAGTCCCGTTCTCGTAGTTCATCCTCTCCCCCTACTCATCATGCGGGCCAGCAGGGCCCAGTACAGTTTGTCGAAGCACTCCCGCCTTTGCGGGCGCGAATTGACCTCGACGAAGTCGAGCGGTTCTGCGTCTATCTGATGCACGGGGCGTGCCAGCGGTCGATCGGAGTTGGACGCAGTGGACGGGCCGTCTTGTCACGCGGGCGGGGCGAGCGTAATCGGCACGTCGTTGCAGACTCTACAAAATGCCGGAAAGAAAGCGCCGATGAAGATCGCGACGAAGTGACGACGGTGGAGATCGTATGGTGCCGACGATGCTCATCGTCTGCTGCACGAGAACGACGCGCTACAACTTGAGGACAGCTAGGACCGCCGGCATTCCCGACAGGCCGCGGTCATTCGGTCTTGTATTCCCTCAACCGGTTGTACAGGGTTTTCACGCTGATCCCGAGGATATCGGCGACCTTCAGCTTGTTGCCTTCGAAGTGCTCGAGGGTCGCGAGAATGAGGCGGCGCTCCATCTCCGCCATGGGGATCCCCACCGGTATCATCAAGCTCGAAGTGGGCGCGGGCGCGTCCTGTTCCTCGGTGACCTCGAGGGAGAGGGAGTCGACGCCCACGTCCTCCTCGGCGAGGATGAAGGCGCGCTGAACCACGTTCTTGAGCTCACGAACGTTGCCGGGCCAATGGTGCTGGCGGAGCCGATCGAGGCACGCCCGGGTGAAGCGCTTGGCCGTCCCCTCGGCCGCGTTCAGCTCCTTCAGGAACTCCTCGGCCAAAAGCTCGACGTCGTCACGGCGCTCCCGAAGCGGGGGAATTCGGATGTGGAAGACGTTGAGGCGATACAGCAGGTCCTCACGAAGCTTCCCCGCCGAGATCGCATCCTCGAGCCGGTGGTTCGAGGCCGCAATGATGCGCACATCGACCTGGAACGAATCGCTTCCTCCAACGCGGGTGACCGCGGAGGTCTCGAGCACGCGGAGGAGCCTCACCTGGAGGTCCATCGGCATCTCTGCGATCTCGTCGAGAAACAGGGTCCCTCCCTGGGCTCGCTCGAAGTATCCCCGGTGCATTCTATCGGCCCCGGTGAAGCTGCCGCGCTCGTGACCGAAGAGCTCGCTCTCGATCAGATTCGCCGAGACCGCTCCGCAGTTCATGGGAAGAAACGGAGCCTTGCTTCGTCGACTCAGGTCATGGATGGTCCGTGCGACGACCTCCTTTCCCGTACCCGTCTCACCGGTGAGGATGATGCTGGCGTTGGTTTTGGCCACGCGCGCGATCAAGTCGTAGATCTTCTGCATTGCGGGCGATGCGCCGACGAGGGGTCCGAACCGACCCAGCTTGCGCAACTCGGTGCGCAGTGAGCCGATCTCACCCTTCATCTGAAGGGTGCGAGTCAGGTTGCCCAGAGCCATCTTCACCCGGGCGATATCGACGGGCTTCGTGAGGTAGTCGGCGGCGCCGCGGCGGAGGGCTTCGACCGCCGTCTCAACGCTCGCATTCCCCGTGATCAAAACGACCTCCGGAGTTGCCGTGCCTTCGAAATCGTCCAGCAGATCGAGGCCGCTCCCGTCCGGTAGTTGAAGGTCGACGAGCACGATATCGGGCGGGCTCGCCGTGATTTCCTCGCGGGCTTGCTTCAAGGTGCCGGCGCCGGTCACCGCGAAACCTTCGCGCTTGACGACTTCCGAGAGCCCCATCAGGAACCCGGGGTCGTCATCGACGATCAACGCGCGGGGTGTCTCCGCCAATGGGGCCAAAGGGCTAAGCGGAGTGGCATCGTCAGCTGACTCCCCAGAGCTCATCGACGGGCCACCCCCTTGCACGCGTACAGAGTATACGACGGAGGGAATCGCCCTCCAGGAGTACGGAGGGCGATCCCGGGCCGGCGGCAAGGGCCACCAAGGAGCAGCGGACCTGCGACGGGCGGGCGCGCTGATCACGCCTTTCTTCTATTTCGGACGTCAGGCCTTCAAATCTTGTGGGATCTTCGACGCTTGTCCGAGCCGGTGACGCCGGCGTATCCGACGGGTGATGATTGTAGACTCTACAACACGGATTACCGGCGGCGACCTTGATTTTCTGTTTCCTACCTTCGGACGACGAGGTTGGACTTGACGCTCTTCACGCCGTCCACGGACTTTGCCAGGTCGACGGCTTTGCCTTCTTCCGCCGAATTCTGAACCGTCCCGTTCAGCGTGACCTTGCCATCGGTGGTATCGACGTTGATTTCACTGGCAGACACCATCGGATCGTCGGCCATCTTCATCTTGACCGCCGCGGTAATGCTTGCATCCGTGGCCGTTTGACCCACTTGCTGAGCGGCTTCTTTGGCGCCCTCACCCACGGCAACCCCGGTATTCTTCGTGGCCGTGCAACCGGACGCCAGGAGAGCAGCGAGACAAATGAATGAGATCGTGAAAGGTCGGTACTTCATTAGAATGTCTCCTCGAAGTTCTATTTCGTTTTAGAGTTTCCGATCGTCGAGCCCTTTCGCCTCCTCGGCTGTTGTCTCAGTGTGGAGAGCCCGACACCGCCGTAGAAGAGCAAGCGCCGTGCCACCGAGCGGCCGGGGTGAGAGTGCTATTCTGGGGGCGCCTTGACGTTTCTGGTACTCGCCTCTCTGATCTTCCTGGGAGAGCCGTTTACTGAAGTCGAAGTGCGCGGAAACGTTCTCGTTCCTACCGAGACCTTTCTTCACCATCTGGGGACACCCGATCACGCGACGCTTCCGGCCGCGATCCAGAGGCTGTTCGACACGGGGCTTTTCGAGGACATTCGCTTCGAGACGGAGACGACGCCTTCGGGGTTCCGCCTCATCGTGCTCATCGACGACTCCATCGTCCGCGGGACCACCAGCCGGAAGATCGTGGGCATGGTGCGGCATGCGGGAGCGAAGGAGATCCACCTCCGCATCTCGTCCCTTCCGACCACCGGCCCCTGCCACTACGGCATCGACACCCCCAAGCGCGAGGAGCTCATCGCCGCAACCCACAGCGTCGCCGAGATTGCGAAATTCGTCGGCGCGGACTCCGTAGGTTATCTCTCTCAGGAAGGGCTTCTCTCCGCGGTGGCCGAGGATAGAGACCGTTACTGCTCCGCTTGCTTCTCCGGCAACTACCCGGTGCCTCTCCCCGAGGAGGGCCGGGATCAGCTCAAGCTCTTCGAGAAGGTCAGGGAATAGCTCTCCGGCTAGCGGTCCTCTGTCCTGCGGTCTTCAGACGGCGTAACCCCCGCGCAACCTCTCTTCTATCCCAGCGACACCGAGGGACTCCACAAGCTTGCCTGCTATTTGATGCGCCCGCCTCTGAACCTGAACCTCTCCCGGCTTCGCTATCATCCACAGTCCCAGCTCATCTTCTACGAGCCCAAAGCTGGACAAGCGGTCGACGATGAGGCCCCCCTCGACCCGCTCGAGTTTTTGGCCCGCGTGCTCATCCACATCCCCGAACCCAATAAGCATCTCGTCCGCCCGGCGCGTACGTCGTTACTGGCCGAACCGAGGATCGACGGAGGCTCGGTTCTAACCTCTCGGTCTTCTTTCGCGGCCACGGCGCTCCTTTCGGTCTGGGTCGCTCTCGCGCTCGACCCGCCGTTTCTCTTCCCTCGCTATTTCCTGGTGAGCGTCGTTTTCGTGCCCCTTCTCGTCGCGGGCTTCTCGAGCTCGCTCGGGCGCCCGTGGCCCGCCGTTGTTCTCGTCGTCTGGCTCGGGGCGAACGGGCACTCCCTGCTTCAGTTCGCGCGAGAGGGGCGCGGGTGCTACGAGGAGGCCCTCCGCTTCCTTCTAGTGGCGTCGGATGACGACGTCGTCACCCTCGGGAGCGACCACGACCTCAGGAACGAGAGGATCCTCGGCTTCTATCGCGGGCGGATGGGGACGGAGGGGAAGCGCCTTCGCTATGTGAAGGAGGAGGAGCGGGTCGAAACGGGAATCGGTTTTTGGATCGGGAGCTACGAGGGGTCCAATAAGACGGGGAGGAGCAAACGAACCGCTGCGCCGACACCGCGGCATGCGGGCGCCGGCGCAGGTGAACCGTCTTACCTGACCCGGATTTCCTTGGCGGTAAACTTTCCGCCCTTTTCCATGTAGTCGACGACGACCGTCTGCTTCACCTTGATGAAGTCGGTGATCATCGTGGTCTCTTTTGCACCTTCCGCCTTGCGCGTGGTGTGGCTGGCGCCCTCGGCAACGACGTTGGTGTCCTTGTCGACGATGAAGGTCCAGTCCTTTTGATCCACGGTGACGACCATGGTGTCGGCGGAGAGGGATTTCACCTCACCCGTGACGTTCTTGGTCTCGGTCTTTTGATCCGCGAGCACCAAACCCGTTGTGAAGAGACACAATACCGCTAGCATGATTTTCTGTAACATTATGATCCTTCCCCTCAGAGAAGTGATTTTCGCTGAGATACGCCACCTTAGCACGCTGGCGAAAAAGAAGCAAACAAATCGAAAATAAGAATTTTGGCCGACTTGGTCCGCGACCGCACCGACATGCGGGTGCTCGAGTTAGGAAACATCCGGTACGCGGCGGAGGCAGAGCGGACGCAGCCGATCACGAGGCTGCTACCTGACGCCGCGCGAGGCTTTCGACGTCCTTTGCTACCGGAGAGTAGAGAAGTGCGACTCGCTGAACGAGCGCTCGCTCTTCAGCCGCTGGGAATAGGCAACGGCGTCGCGCGGCAGGGATTCCGGCATGGCGGCGATGCCCACGGCCGGCATGCCCCAGATCAGGGCTTCGACGCCGCGTGAGTTTAGAACAGCCCTGATGGGCTAACGAGGAGGATTCACGACGACGTAGGTCGTCGTCGTGCGGGGACGAACGGCTTAGTCGTCGATGACGAAGCCGATCATCATGTTCACCTGATACCCCGAGGGTGAGCCTTGGCTCACCCTCTCCTCCTTGATCCACCAGACGCGGACGTCCCGGAGCGTCTTGTTCCCTCTGGCGATTCCCTTTTTCATCGCGTCGTCGAGACTGAGAGTCGCGGTCTTCGTGAGCTCCGAGACGAGTTTGGATACTTTCGCTACCGACGTCTACATCTCTCTCCATCCGCTAGCGAGCCGAGGCCAACCGGGAAAAGACGCCCAGCGCCCGTAGAAGCCAAATGAGCACCGATGCGCCGATAACGGCGACGATCCAGGCCGCGGGAGTGGTGTGCGCCTGCACCCCCAGTGCATTGGCGAGAACGACGCCAAGATACGATCCCATGATACCCACGATGACGTTAGCCAGGATGCCCATCTGCCCGTTGGCCCTCATCACGATGCTCGCCAGCCAACCGACGACTCCGCCGATAATCAGTGTCACGACTAGATTCGACATTTAATTTCTCCTTGAGCCTCGCCACCCAGGCCGATATTCGGCTCGGATGCCAAGGCCGCTAGTTGATGAATTAAGCAAAAGGAGAGCCAACCGCCTTCCAGTTCCCGCTCCGCTTCCAAGTCCGTGCAATGTCGGAGGCAGAGGTCGTCGGAGGCATGGGCGGGGGGGAAGCGCGAGCCGTCGCGTCGTGCCTTTTTCTACAAATTGCCGTCGTAATCGGCCGGCGCGGGATCCGAGCGGGCCATTGGCGCCAATGGGCCGTGTTTCGTCGGGTTTATGCGGGGCGGGTTCTCGAAGAATCGAGGGCACACGCCTTGCAGCGAGTCGAGGTGTGACGATCGAGAGAGGACGGTTCGCTAGGCCACTGGCCCTGCGCAGGGCGGCGGCGTACACTCACATGCACGCGACGAGGTGGTTCGCGGAAGGGAACCGGGGCTACGGCATCGGCTTCGTCGGCATCGTCGTTGCCGTCGCCGTGAGGCTCACCCTGGATCCCTCTCTCGAGATGAAGAGCCCGTTCCTGCTGTTTTCCGCCGCCGTGCTGACCGCGTCCTGGTTCGGTGGATGGAGGCCCGGGTTTTTGACGACGTTGCTGGCGGCTCTCGTCGGCGATACCCTATTCCTTTCACCTGTCGCCTCGTTCAAGATCGGCCATTCCGGTGACGCTCTCGCTCTCGGGCTCTTTCTCATCGAAGGCATCTTCATCAGCCTCGCCGCCGGGCAGCTCCGGTCGGCCCGCGCTCGCGCCGAGCGGGCCGTGGGCGACAGGGCGGAGCTCCAGAATGCCGAAAAGACTGCGAGCGAGTTTCAGGCGGAGATAGCAACTCTCTCCCGGCTCGGGTTGACGCTCGGAGGCCAGCTCGACATGGGAAAGCTGGTCAAAGCGGTGACCGACGCCGGTGTCGCCATCACCGGCGCCGCGTTCGGAGCGTTCTTGTACAAGGACCCGTCCGCCGGTTGGACCCATTTCGTTTCGGGAGCGCCACCGGGGGCTTTCGTCGACTTCCCGTTGGCTCAAAATGCCGATGCCTTCGGATCGCCTTTCCAGGGTGACGTCCGCCGGACCGACGATCTCACACAAGACCCGCTCTACGGCGAGAACCTGCCGTTCAAGCGCATGCCGCCTGGCCAATTACCCGCGCGGAGCTATCTTGCTGCTCCGGTGCGCTCTCGCTCCGGGGACCTGCTGGGCGGGCTGTTCTTCGGACATCCCGACCCGGCGGTTTTCCACGAGGGCGACGAGCGCCTGGTCGCCGGCCTCGCGGCTCATGCGGCCATTGGCCTCGATAACGCGCACCTCTACCGAGAAGCTCAGGAGGCCCGCAAAGCGGCCGAGGCCGCGAGCCTCGTGAAGGACGAGTTCCTGGCTACTCTGTCGCACGAGCTGCGAACCCCCTTGAACGCCATCGTCGGGTGGGCGCACCTCCTCAAGCGCGGCCAGCTCACTCCCGTCGAGAACGGCCAGGCCATCGACACCATCATCCGGAACGCAACGGCGCAGAGCCAGATCATCGAAGAGCTCCTCGACGTATCGCGGATCGTCACCGGGAAGCTTCGCCTCGATCTGAGGCCCGTCGAGGTCGGGACGGTGGTGAAGGCGGCGATCGAGACGGTGACGCCGGCGGCCGATGCCAAGAGCATTCAGGTCAAGCTCATCCAGGATCCGGCCGGGAGCTACGTCATGGGCGATCCCGAGCGCATTCAGCAGGTCTTCTGGAACCTGCTGTCGAACGCGATCAAGTTCACATCGAAGACGGGCAAGGTTCGGGTGAGCGTCCAGTCCGTCGATTCTCACGTCGAGATCGTGGTCGTCGACAACGGTCTCGGCATCGACCCCGAGTTTCTACCCCTCATCTTCAACCGCTTCACGCAGAAAGATTCGTCGAGCACCCGGTCCGCACGCGGACTGGGCCTGGGGCTCGCCATCGCGCGGCAACTCGTGGAGCTGCACGGCGGCACCATTGATGCGGAGAGTCGCGGCACCGGGCAGGGGTCCACCTTCACGGTGAGACTTCCACGTTCCCCGGTCACATCCGCGGCATCGATCCCGCGCATCTATTCGCACGCGGACGGCGTCGTAGGACTGGAGGAGGCGCCCGAGCTTGCGGGGATCCACGTGCTGGTCGTGGAGGACGACGACGACGCCCGGATGCTCGTGGCGAAGGTGCTCGAAGGTCAGGGCGCTTTCGTCAAAGCGGTCTCCTCCACCCGTGAAGCCCTGGATATTCTGGGACGGGACAGGGTCGATGTGCTCCTGAGCGATATCGAGATGCCGGGTATCGATGGCTACCAGTTTATCCGGGATCTGCGCTTGCGCCCCTCGCAACTGGGCGGCGCGGTGCCGGCGGTGGCGCTGACGGCCTATGCCCGAACCGAAGACCGCCTCCGCGCGCTGCGCGCCGGATTTCAGTTGCATCTGTCGAAGCCCGTGCAGCCCTCGGAGCTGGTCACGGTCGTCGCCAGCATGGCGGCGCGTCGCAACTGATGGCAAGCGAGCGGTACCTGCCCGAAAGCGATTCCGAGTTGCGTGAGTTTCTGGACGACGCCACCGTCGGCCTGCGCGTCGTGAGCCCGGAGGGCCGCATCCTCTGGGCGAACCGGGCCGAGCTGGAAACGGTAGGATGCTCCGAGCACGAATATATCGGTCATCACATCGATGAGTTCCTGGTGGAGCCCGGGGCCGCCGCGGACCTTCTCGGCCGGCTCGCCCGCACCGAGAGGGTCGAATCCTATCAAGCCCGCCTTCGAAGGAAGGACGGTTCCATCCGGCAGGTTTTGATCGACGCGAGCTCACTCTTTCGGGACGGCAGGTTCGTCCACAGCCGCGCCGTCACCCGCGACATCACCTTCTTCTTGGAGAAGGAGCAGGCCGCGCGCCACGGGGTGGAGGAGACGAGCCGTCTGAAGGACGAGTTCCTGACTCTTCTCTCCCACGAGCTGCGGTCGCCACTGGGAGCGATCCTCGTGTGGCTCGGTCTCCTCCAGCGGGGCGGGCTCGATCCTGCCGAAAGCGAGCGCGCCCTCGGGATCATCGAGCGCAGCGCGCGCACGCTGGAGCACATCATCGAAGACTTGCTCCACGCGTCGCGCATCGCCGCCGGCGGTCTCATGCTCATCCCGCAGCTCGTCGACCTGCGAGGTGTGGTCCAGGTGGCTGTCGACACCGCCTCCGGGGACGCGGCCCTGAAAAGCCTCGAGCTCACCTGGTCTCCGGGAGAGCCGATCTGGGTGATGGGAGATCCGGGCCGGCTGCAGCAGGCGGTCTCCAACCTGCTTTCGAACGCCATCAAGTTCACTCCGGCCGGAGGCAAGGTCGAGGTCTCCCTGGACAGGGCCGACCATCACGCCCGGCTCCGCGTCACCGACACGGGCGAGGGAATGAGCCGGGAGTTCTTGCCCTATGCATTCGAGAGGTTCCGCCAGCAGGACAGCACGAGCGCCCGCGCCCACCATGGTCTGGGTCTCGGTCTCTATGTAGTACGCCACGTGATCGGGCATCACGGCGGTGCTGTGACCGCGGAAAGCCCCGGCGCCGGGCGGGGAAGCACCTTGACCGTGCTCCTTCCTCTGGCGACTCAAAAGCTCGGGTACCCGAGCCCGTCGATCGGCAGGGAACCGGCTCAGAGTGACGCCCGCCTTCCCGCCGGCCTCAAGGTTTTGCTGGTCGACGACGAGGAGGATTCCCGGGAAGCGATGAGACGGATCCTTCAGCAGAACGGGATGTTGGTGACGACCGCGTCTTCCGCGCGAGAGGCGTTCGAGCTGATCGAACGGCTCGAGCCCGACATCCTGCTGAGCGACATCGCTATGCCCGGAGAGGACGGCCTGTCTCTAATCCGCCGGGTGCGCCTGTTGCCGCTCGATCGCGGCGGCCGAATTCCGGCGGCCGCCATCTCGGCATACGCCGGGATCGAAGACCGCCGCAAAGCGCTCCTGGCCGGATTCCATTACCACATTCCAAAACCCGTGGACGCGGCCCACCTTCTCGCCGTCATCGCGGCCATGGCCCGAAAGAGCGACGGGCCGAGGTAAGGGGGCGAGGAAATCACGTTCAGCGGGAAGAAGTCGCGCGCCAAAGGACGGCAGGGCCGCCGCCGATTGCGGGCGTCGGCTCGTCATCGCGCGCCTTCAGCACGGCCTGCATCGCCAGGTACGTGTCGATCCCTTGCTCGATCTTGCGGGGGAACTTCGGCACCGGCCCCGCCAGATGGTCCTCGTATACACGGAGCATGACCGCGCGGAAGATGGGCAGCGCCATGCGCCCGCCGGTCTCACTCTCTCCCAGCGGGCGGTTGTCGTCGAAGCCGATCCGAACCGCAACCGTGATCCCCTTCGGCCCGTAGGTGGATCCCACGAACAGCGCGTCGCGAAAGTCGCTCGTCGTCCCGGTCTTACCCATCACCGGGATCGGGAAGTTGCGGTCATCGAGACTGTGGGCGGTGCCGTTCGGGAGACGGACCACGCCGCGCAGCCCCTCCTGAATCAGGCTCAGTTCGGCGGAACGATTCTCCGGCGCGGGTCGGGGCGCCTCGTAGAGCACGCCGCCGGAGGCGTCCATAGTGCCGGCGCATCTCTTCCTCGAGCCAGAGCGCCAAGCGCACCTCCTCCAGCTTGCGGAGGAGCTTGTTCGCAGCCGGAACACCCAGGGCCGCCGAGAGGAGCCGCACGGTCGGCGCGTCGTGGAAGAGAGCGTCGCCGTTCTCGCGGCTCGTCCGGTCTTGGACGAAGTAGCCGCGGACCAGCTGCTGCGTGAGCGTCGATCCACCCTGGGGCATCAGCAGCCGGAACGGGGCGCCGTCTTTTCGCCACGCGGCCAGGGAGCGCACCGTCATCTTCAGGACCACGCGCGGCAACGCCGAATAATCCACGCCGGAGTGAGAGAAGAAGTTCTTGTCCTCGGCCGCCAGGATGGCCTGCCGCAAGATGAGGGGCATCTCATCCCAAGAGACCACCCGGCGGCGCTCTCGGGCCAGCTCGATCAGCACCTTGCCTTGGGCGTCGTAGATCTTGCCGATCGTGGGGGGCTCGAAACGGATGAAAGGCTCGAGGTCGGGGAGGCCGCTGCGGTCGAGGTAGACGTGGTGGAGAAGCACGGCTGAGGGGAGCAGAAGGGACAGCGCGAGAAGCGGGGCCGCGACGCGCACCGCACGGTGCGACCATGCGGACCGCACGCAGCCGGCCACGAAGGCGCGAGCGTAGCGCAGCCGCGATGCGGCAGCGCCGATCCGGTCGCGAGGGAGCATGCTCTCTGCTACGACTGCGCCCGTCTCGAGCTGCTTCTCTGGCCCATCAGGCACGTCTTGGTTCATCCGGCTTGCGGCGACGAAGCCGCGAGAGAGTTGACTGCACGCTGTGTGCCACCGTGTCCGGAGCGCTAACTTGATACGCCAGGAGCCACAGGAGCATGGCACTCGCCCACGGGTTAGGAGCAAGGAGGAGAGAATCTACAAAAGGCTGCTTCCGGAGGTCTCGGATTTCGACTTGTCATTTACCGCTCACCGACCACCCCCGCAGTATCGTGAGCGATGACCGCTCGGTTCCTGGCGCAGGATTTGCACGAAGCGGAATCTAGCCCGGTACGATCGTCGTTATGTCGTCCAGAGAGGCAGGGAACGTTTCGTGAACCAATCAAGTCGCAACCGCATCCTCATCGGACTCGTGGCGGCACTCGCCGCTCTCGCTCTCGTCGTCGGCCTCGCTCCGGGGCTATGGGTCTCTCGCCTTCGACCTGTGGCGCGGGAGAAAGTCATCGAGCTTCTCGAGAAGCGTTTCGACGACGTTCGACTCGCGAAGCTGCAGATCCGACTCGTTCCCGGCCTGGCCCTCTTCCCGCGCCTCGCGGCCGTGGGCGAAGGTCTCTCGGTGGGCCTTCCCGGGCGGGCGGCGGAGGGCGTTCCTCCGTTCGTCACCATGACGGAGTTCGAAGTCGAGGTCGGGCTCCTCGGGATGCTGCGCGATCCCATTCGCGTTAAAAGTCTCCGTCTCGACGAGCTCACGATCCAGATTCCGCCGAAGCGGCACGACTCCACGCCCAAGTCGGAGCGGGAGCCGCCCCCGGCCTTCCTCATCGAAGACCTCGTCGCGGACGGCGCGATTCTGCGGATCATTCCACGCGACCCCGAGAAGAAACCCCTTCAATTCGACTTGAACCAGCTCAGAGTGCAGGCGGCGGGTCTGAGCGAGCCGATGCGGTTCGACGCCACTCTTCAGAACGCGAAGCCTCCGGGCGAGATCCAGACCAAGGGCGAGTTCGGCCCGCTGGTTCTCTTCGATGCCGGCGCGACGCCGGTCTCGGGGGACTACGTCTTCGCCGACGCCGACCTGTCGGTGTTCAAGGGAATAGGCGGGAGGCTCTACTCCGAGGGCCGGTTCGACGGCGTCCTGGAACGCATCGACGTCAAAGGCTTCACCAAGACTCCGAATTTCCAGCTGACGTCGGCGGGGACTCCGGTGGATCTGCGGACCGACTTCGAAGCCGTCGTCGATGGTACGAATGGAGATACGCTGCTTTCCCCGGTTAACGCCACACTGGCGAGCTCGGACTTCCAGACGGCAGGCGGCGTCACCCATCGAGCTGGAACCCCGGGAAAGACGGTTTGCCTCGCGGCGGAAGGCGCCGACGGTCGCATCGAAGACTTCCTCCGGTTGGCGATGAAATCGGAGCGGCCGTTCATGAAGGGGGAAATCCGCTTCCGATCCTTGATCTTCATACCGCCGGGAGACGTGGACGTGGTCGAAAAGCTCGTTCTCGACGGAGAGTTCGTCATCGACTCCGCTCTCTTCCCCGAGTCGGAAGTTCAGGGGAAAGTCGACGACCTGAGTCAGATGGCTCAATCGGAGAAGGGCGATGAAAGTGCCCTCTCGGCGCTGCAGGCGGAGCGAGTGCTCTCGGACATGCGGGGCTCGTTCCGGCTCGAGAACGGCGTGATGTCCATTTCCTATCTTTCGTTCCGGGTGCCGGGAGCGGAAGTCCGGCTCGAAGGTACGTACGGCCTGGTGAACCGGCGGATCGATTTCCGGGGAGAGCTCCGGATGGAGGCAAAGGTCTCCGAGATGACGAGCGGATGGAAATCCTTCTTCCTCAAGATCGTCGATCCTCTGTTCCAGACGAAGAATTCCGGTTCGGTCATCCCCATCCAGATCCGGGGCACCCCCGATGCCCCGTCCTTTGGCGTCGAAGTGGGACGCGTCTTCTCGCGTGAGCAAGTCACTTCGGAATCCCACGGTCCCAGCGAACACGGCCCATGGAAAAAGGTCATCCCCTCGTGCACCGAGATCCTGGCCAATGGGAGAATTCCCGTCGCTGCGGGGCCCGACGTCACCTCCAGTCTTCCGTTGGTTCACGAGAGGACTAGGGTTCATTCGAACCGGGGGAACGCTCCGGGGCTTGGCCGAGAAGCAGATGGCCGGCCCCGGCCCCCAGGTTCAGCGTGAAGGAGCGCCAGGCCGGGCGGGTGCCACCAGGCTGGCCACGGCGGCGGCCAGTTCGGCCGGCGTCACCGGCTTGGAGACGTGGATCTGGAAGCCGGCCCGAAGCGCGTCCACCCGATCCTGCGGGTTGGCGTAACCCGTGAGCGCGATGGCCGGCGTCGCGCCACCGCGCTCGGCTGGGAGCGCCCGCACCTTCTTGAGGAGGGCGTAGCCGTCCTCGCCCGCCATGCCGATGTCGGCCACGAGCACCTGGGGGCGCTCCCGCGCGAGGGCGCCGAGGGCCTCGCTGGCCGAGGAGGCTGTGGCCACCCGAGCGCCGTGGCGCCCCAGGCCGATGGCCATCGCCTCGCGGGTATCAGTCTCGTCGTCCACGACCAGGACGCTCACGTCCTGGAGCGATGGTGCGGGCTGCGCCCCTTTTCCTCGAGCGCTGGCAGGCGCGCCCTGCTCGGCCGACTTACTGTCGGCCAAGGCGCCTTGCCTCCGCGGCAGCCGCACGATCAACATGGCGCCCGGTCGGTCCTCGCGGTTCCGCGCCTCGACGGTCCCGCCGTGCAGGTCGACCAAGTGCCGCACGATCGCCAACCCGAGGCCCAGTCCGCCGTGCCGGCGAGTGCTCGAGGAGTCGGCCTGCCGGAAGCGGTCAAACACGTACGGCAGGAACGCGGGATCGATCCCGGGGCCGTCGTCCGTGACCGAGAGCTCGATGCACGAGCCGGCATCCTCCAGCCGCACCTGCACCCGCCCCGCCGGGGGCGCGAACTTGATGGCGTTCGACAGCAGGTTCCAGATCACCTGCTGCAGCCGGCTCGCGTCACCCAACACAGGACCGATCGCGGGATCGATCGCCAGCTCGAGCACGATGTCCCTGGCCCGCGCGGCGGGCCCCACGATGTCCGCTGCCGACTCGATCAGGTCGGACAGCCGCACCGGGCCCAAGCTCATGTGGAACTTGCCGGTGATGATCCGCGACACGTCCAGGAGGTCGGCGACGAGCTGGGCCTGGGCCCGGGCGTTGCGATCGATGGCCTGGACGGCACGGCTGGCGGTGGCGGGATCCAGGCCCGGCTCGCACAGGATGTGAGCCCAGGACACGATGGCATTGAGCGGCGAGCGCAGCTCGTGAGACAGGGTGGCCAGGAACTCATCCTTCAGCCGGTTCGCCTGCTCCGCCTCGGTCCGCGCGACTTGCTCGCGCTCCAGGAGCTCGCTCCGCTGCTTCTCGGCCTGGCGCAGCGACTCCTCGACCCGCTTGCGCCGCTCGATCTCCTCCTGGGCGATTCTGTTCGCCTCCTCCGCCGCCCCCCGCGCCACCCTTTCGCGTTCGAGCTGCGCCCGCTCCTCCTCCCGGCGCTTGCGCTCCGTCAGGTCCGTGACGATCATGCAGAAGACAGGCGCGCCCTCGAGGGGGAGCAGGGTGAGGGAGACGTGGGTGGGGACAGAGCCCCTGCCCGTCCGGAACGAGACCTCTCCCCGGCTGACCCCGCTGCCGGCGGCCCGCAGCAGCCCGCTCAGCGAGACCGCCGTCTGCGCGTCTAGAAAGCCCGAGAGCGGCGCGCCCAGCACCGCCTCCACGGGTACGTCCAGCAGCGCGGCCAGGAACGGGTTGCAGTAGAGCACGACTCCATCGTCGGACAGCGTGGCCGCGCCCTCCTGCATCTCTTCCACCATCAGGCGGTAGGTCTGGTCGGCGCTCTTCAGCGTGAAGACCTGGTCCGCCCCGGCGGTCTCCACGACGAGCGCGTCCACTTCGCCGCTGCGGATGGCGCGCAGCGTCTCCTCCAGCTCCTCCAGCCGGGCGCGCAGCTTCTCGCTCTCTCTTCCGAGCGGGCGCCGCCCTGCCTTGACGCGCATGGCGTTCCTAGGAAGTGCGCGCGACGAGGCCCAGGCCCTGAAGCACCTGCTCCGTCCTCGAGAGGTCGCCGACCAGGAGGCGCAACGGAACCGGAAGCTTCTTGATTAGCGCCGGCACGGCCACGATCTGGTCCCTGCGCAGGCGCGCCGGCCGCCGGTAGATGTCCACGACCTCCAGGTCGTAGCGACCCCTCAGGTACTGCTCGCAGATGGTTTTGATGTTGGCGATCGCGCGAAGCGACCCCGCCGTGGCGCCCGTCACGTACAACGTCAACACGTAGCGCTCCGTCTCGTTGCCGGCCCCTGCCGATTCGAGCCTGCCTTGCTTCGATCGACTCTTCTTCTGCGCCATCTCAGGGCTCCGCGACGAGCTCCATGCCGACCAGGGTGCGCTCCTTGTTCGAGAGGTCACCGATGATCCTCTTTACGGGTGGCGGGAGCTTGCGGATCAGCGTGGGTATGGCGACGATCTGGTCCGCTCGGGCCAGCTCGGGGTTGGCCAGCAGGTCGACGATCTCGATCCGGTACTTGCCCCGGAGGTGGGTCTCGCAGATCTTCTTCAGGTTCGCAAAGGCGGCCAGGGACTTGGGGGTGTGCCCGGCCACGTAGAGGCGCAGCTCCCAGCGCTCGGCGGCCTCCAGGCTCGCGGCCACCGCGCGCAGCGCGGACGTGCGACCGGGCCGCCTGGCGGCAGTCATCGCGTCGCTCCCTCGTTGGCCGGGACTCCGGGACGCTTCCGGCTCCGGACCTCCGCCGGCGGGTCAGGCAGCCCCGGCTGGTCCTCGCCGATGTCGATGCCTCGCCTCGTGATCCGGAACTCCTGGATGCCGTGGGAGTGGGCCATGCCGCGCGACTTGAGCACGCAGAGCGCGCGGTAGCGCCGGCCCTCGCGTTCCAGGTCCCGCAGCACGATCCAGGTGTCGATGAGAGAGGACACCCCCGCTTCCGACTGCTCCACGTTCGCCCCGGCCGAGGTGAGGCTCGTGAACACGGCGGTGATGCCTTCCATCTTGAGGAAGTCGATGAGCCTCGTGAGCATGGCCTTGTTGTCGGTCAGGGAGTCGGTGAAGTCCGTGATGGGATCCACGAGCACGGCCGCCGGCCTGAACTCCCGGATCGTCCTGTGCATGAAGGCCAGGTGGGTCTCCAGCCCGTACACCGCGGGTCGCGCCGACTCCAGCCGCAGCAGGCCCCGCTTCCGCCAGTGGCCCAGATCCATGCCGATCGAGCCCATGTTGCGCGTGAGCTGCTGCGGAGATTCCTCGAAAGCGAAGTAGAGGCAGCGCTCTCCGCGCCCGCAGGCGGCCTGGACGAAGCGGGCGGCCACGCTGGTCTTGCCGGACCCTGGCGTCCCCGAGACGAGGACGGTGCTGCCCCGAAAATAGCCGCCTCCCAGCATGGTGTCGAGCCGAGGTACGCCGCTCGACACCCGCTCGGCGGACGCCCGGTGTTGCAGCCCCAGCGAGGTGATGGGCAGGACCGAGAAGCCGTAGTCGTCG
>Ga0209619_10000986_pt1 | contig 20615 bp, 16 predicted proteins | sample Rifsed16ft3_FD_184011 | JGI IMG/M metagenome (GOLD analysis project Ga0209619, IMG submission 184011) | Soil microbial communities from Rifle, Colorado, USA - sediment 16ft 3 (version 2) | ecosystem: Environmental > Terrestrial > Deep subsurface > Rock core/Sediment | place: Rifle, Colorado... | reverse complement strand
AGAAACGCTCAGTACATCGCCTCTTCGCATTCTCGTTGTGGACTTGGAAGCAAGACGCTCGGCAGGGCCATCTTTGCGGAGAAGAGAATACTGGCCAGAAGCACCCGCCTTTCCGCCCTGAAAACCCCAAGGCGATGTTGTCTGCCTGTCTCCAAGCAGGGAGACTGTGGCTTCGTCCGAGAGAACCTCCAGTTCTCTCCTGACTCCTAGTCCTCCTCTGAACCTTCCGCGCCCGCCAGAGCCTGGGACCAGCTCGTACCGGCGCACCCGCAGCGGAAACCCCGCCTCTAGCGCTTCAACTGGCGTGTTCAGCGTGTTCGTCATGTGGCTATGAACCCCGTCAATACCATCCCTCTGATACCTGCCGCCGAAACCGCCTGCTATGGTTTCGTAGTAGGTGAAGTATCGGCCAGTCTTGGGGTCCGTCCCTCCAATCGTAACGTTGTTCATGGTTCCCTGGCATGCGGCGCACACACGTTCCGGGACGATGGACCCAAAGGCCTTCAACGCCACATCCACGATCCGCTGAGAGGTCTCTACGTTTCCACCTGCCACAGGTGCCGGAGGTTGCGCGTTGACGATTGTCCCTTGAGGCGCGATCACTTCGATGGGCCGGAAGCATCCTTCATTCGGGGCTATGTTCGGGTCCGTCACGCAACGCACAACGTAGTAGACTGCCGAGAGAGTGATGCTGTAGACAGCGTTCACAGGACCCTTGACCTGTTTGCTCGACCCTGTGAAATCGAAAACTAGCTTCCCGTTTCCAACGGTAAGCTTGACCTTGATTGGAATGTTGGCGGCGTCAAAACCATCGTTATCGAGATAGTCAACGGCTCTGGAGGATCCGCTGGGGATCTTTCGAATCTCCCTTAGCATGAGGCGTGAGGAGTAGTCCATCAGCTGGCTCATTCCGGTGAGAACCGTTCGGATGCCCATCTTCCCGACTAGTTCGGCGAAACGTTTCGTCCCGACGTTGTTGGCCGCTTGCTGTGCTCGAAGGTCGCCGAGCCGTTCTCTCGGGGTCCTGACGTTTGACAGAATGAAGTCTAACAGTTGACTGTTGACTCTGCCCTTGTCCGCTAGCTTGACTGGAGGGATTCTAATTCCTTCCTGGAAAACATCTGTCGAGAGTGCCGACATGCTCCCAGGTGTTCCGCCTCCCACGTCGGAATGGTGGGCACGGTTCGCTGCGAACCCGACACGTTCTCCGCGGTAGAATATCGGTGATACCATGGTAATGTCGGGCAGATGTGTTCCTCCGCGGAAAGGGTCGTTGAGAATGAACCCATCTCCCTCCGCAATGTCATCTTCATACTCCTGAAGAACCGTTTTGACGGAGTGGGGCATTGCTCCCAGGTGTACTGGAATATGCTCGGCCTGTGCGACTAGCCGGCCTTCAGCATCGAAGAGGGCGCATGAGAAGTCTCTTCGCTCCTTGATGTTTGCCGAAAAACCCGACCGGCGAAGAACTACACCCATCTCTTCAGCAAGAGAGACTAGCGAATTCTTGACAATCTCGAAGGTCACAGGGTCAAGCTTTGACAAGCGAGTATGCCTTTCTGAGTTCAAACTGGACTTTGAGCGTCTTGAAGTCTTAAATTGAAGGCTTCGTTACAGGCGGGTAACTTTGCCCGCTTCCCGGCGGTTGATAGCATTCGCGCTCTTGTTCGTCTCCGTAATGGTTCTTGGAGCGTTTCTTGGCGCGCGCTCTCAGGCACAGGCAGCCCATTCACCGGCACACTCCTCAGCACTTGGCTCAGCGCTCCAATGGTTATCCGCAAACCAGTCGTCGACGGGTTCGTACGGAAGCTATTTCGAGCACTGGACAGCGGCCGCAGCTTATGCTCTGTGGCTGAACAACTCCCAGTCCCAGAAGGCAGCCCTGTCGTATTTACTGCTAGCAGAGCAGTTGAACAGCTCCGCCTCATGGTTCTGGGGCGAGTATGGCGAAGCCGACGTTCCGGGTGCAATGCTAGGGAGCATTGCCGCCAGCCATAATCTAGCCCGGGTCAACCTGACAGGGGTCTCATACCGACTCTCACAATTTCAGGCGCCAAACGGGGGGTTCAGAGGATACTACGATTCCACCGCGGGAGAGGGGGTGACGAGTAGTGTGGATACCGCGATGGCTCTCTGGGGACTTGCTCAGGCAGGGGCTATGAATTTCTCAGCTCAGCAACTTGCGGTTGGCTATCTATTTTCGCTGCAGAATCCTGACGGCAGCTTCAATCTTACTGAAACGGTAGCTTCTGACCCCATCTATTCTCACGCCCCGGAATCTGTAAGCTTGACAGCCCTCTCAGTCCTCGCACTAGGAGCAGCATTTGTTGAAACGAGTGATACACGGTTGGAAAGAGGGCTTGATTTCTTAGGCAATTCTGTGTCTGAGAACTTTACGGGAAGCGACGTGGGAGGCCACGTGTACGCAGCTTCTCTCACTGCCCTAGCGCTAGACGCCTATGGGAAGAAGGCAGAGGCCTCTAGGTTGATCCCTTTCATAATCTCCAACCAGAACACCGATGGAGGGTTCGCGGATGGCAGTCGTCTCTCAGCTCAGTCAAATGCCCTAGACACTGGCTGGGCTAGCGTAGCTCTACAGCTGGTCCAGCCAGAACCTTTACGCAGCCCAGCGTTGAACCCACTTGTCCTAACTGTCTTCGTTGCAAGTGTTGCCGTTCCCGTTGTCGCCATTCTGGGGGCTGTGGTCTTCTTTCATAGAAGAAAGAGAAGGGTTCTGACGCCGGCCTAAAAACGCCGGTCTGGGTCTTTAGAGGGTTCTGGGGCCTGGTTAGGTTGGGACTGGTTAGTCTTGCGGGTTGTGCCTTGTACTGTGGGCCGGTCCTTCGAAAGCCTTGACGAACGTTGTGAGCATTCTTAGTGTTGGGAGTAGTGCGAGCAGCAGGAAGATTAGCGGAATCGCCCACGGTGTGCTTGTGAAGTAAGGAGTTGCGAGAGGGTTGGTCACTGCGTACAGTATTCCTATGGCCACGATTTGGAAGAAGAACGCCAGCAACGGTATCCAAGTCCGGTATGCCTTGTACGCGGTCGAGGCCGCGGTGGCCAGCTGTGTGCCGAATTTGAGGACGATGAATGCCACGAACAGGCCGATACAGAAGACTGTAAGGCTTGCAATGGATACGGATGTCCCGGTTATGTTCGTGTTGATTCCCGGAAACCCTAGTACAACGACGTTAACGACCAGCAGAACGACGACGCTCGCTATCAGTCGAACGAAAGCCGGCATGACTGGAGTGAAAGCGCCCCATTGACTGTTTGATGTGTCGGTCATTTTTTTCATACACTCTTTGAGTGTCAAAACAATCCACAACCAATCGCACTTGTCCATACTGGTACCGGCCCCCTCTCGTCCCGGTTACAGATTCTTGACCCAGGCCCGGCTCATGAAGGCACGGCTATTCTGAAAGACTCTTTCCGGTCGACCTCGTAGGAGCATCCTGAAGGAATAATCAGAGTCGAGTCGTAGTCCTCAACCACACAAGGACCCTTACCTTTCAACCCGGGTCCCATCTCCCGCCGGTCGAAAACGGGACAGTCGTCTACAAATTTGCCACCGAGGAACACTCCTCGGCGTGTCACCGGCGAAACACGTCTCCCAACAGGCCTCCCAACCTCCAGCTCGAGCGGCCTAAAGGTACCCCTGCAGTAAACCCTGAGGTTAACAACTTCCACCTCGAGCTCGGAGTCAGAATATCCATACATTTCCCTGTGGATACGGTGAAAGGAACGTACAGCTTCCTGGACCAGTCCACGGTCAACAGTCTTCTCTGGAACCCTAACCGACAGCTCGTAGGCCTGTCCTCGGTAGCGCATGTCGAAGGACCTCTCAAAAACCATGACGCTCTCCTGAACTCGTTCGGCTCGCAGAAGCGTTCTACCCTTCCGCTCCATTGAACGAAAACCGGACTCGATTGAAGACACGCTAGCCTGGTCCGCGGGTCCCAGCATTGTCCTGACAAAATCGTGCAGGGGCTCAGAGAGCAGAAGCCCCAGGCTCGACAGGAGGCCGGCTCCGGGTGGGACGACGACACTCGGTATTCCCATCTGCAGCGCGATCTCGCAAGCATGCATCGGGCCAGCGCCCCCAAACGCGACAAGCGCCATGTCTCGCGGGTCGTGTCCCCTCTCGACACTCGCTACCGTTAGGGCTCTCGCCATGTTGGCGATCGCCACCCTCAATACTCCTACCGCAGCGTCCGAGACCGAGGTCTTCATCGGCTGGGCAACATGCTCCCTCAGAGCCTTCTCCGCGAGTTCCCCGTTGAGTTCCAACTCTCCTCCGAGAAGATGTTCGGGGTTCAACCTTCCAAGAACCAGGTTGGCATCTGTCACTGTCGGCCTTGTCCCACCATTTCCATAGCACGCGGGCCCGGGCGACGCGCCAGCACTCTCAGGCCCCACATGCATTACACCGGCCTCGTCGACAGCCGCGTAGCTTCCGCCTCCCGTCCCAACCTCTACGAGGTCAACGAAAGGAAAACGAACCGGGTATCCTGAACCCTCCAGCGTTCTGACACCATGCAGTCGCCCACCCACTTCATAGTCAGTTGTAACTGCGAACCTGTCGCTCGACCAGACTCCGGCTTTGGACGTGGTCCCGCCAACATCGATTGACATGATTCCACCAGGGTGTTTGCCATAGTAGCGAGATGCCACCGCGCCGGCCACTGGTCCCGACTCGATGATTCGAGCGGGCTCGCGGGCCGCCTGACGTGAGAGGATTGTTCCGCTGTTTGACTGCATGACGAAAAGCGGAGCACGCACTCGCAGCTTTACCAATCCCTCTTTCAGGTCCGCAAGATATTTCGAAATCACGGGTTGGAGGACGGCGTTCACAACCGTCGTGCTCGTCCTCTCGTACTCGCGAAACTCTGGAAGTAGTTCCGATGAGACGGAAACATGGGCCAGGGGAAGCTCGTCTCGAACGATCTCCGCGGCAGCCTTCTCGTGCCGCGGGTTCGCGTAGGAATGCAGGAAACAGATAGCTACACTCTTCATCTTCAACCGTCGAAGTTTCCTAGCTACCTTCCGGACTTGGGGTCGGTCGATGGGGTGGAGAATTTTCCCATCGTGGCCGGTTCTCTCAGGGATCTCGAAACGATGGCGCCTGGGAACCAGGGGGGGCAGTCGTTCTACTTGGAGGTTGTACAGTTCGGGCCGGTTCTGGCGGCCAATCTCAAGAACGTCACGAAAGCCCTCGGTCGTTATCAGCCCGGTCTTAGTATCCCTGCCCTGGAGAAGCGTGTTCGACGCTAGGGTCGTCGCGTGGACTACTGCTCTGACACTATGGGGAGCGACCCCGCTTTCCTGAAGGAATTTTTCAACAGACTCCAACGCGCCCACGGCAGGGTTCGCCGGGGTCGTGGGGACCTTGACCCTCCACACTTTCCCAAAACCATCGTGAGCGACTAGGTCGGTGAAGGTTCCGCCGATATCTATGCCGATTCTGGTCCCAGAATCCTCCTCTTCGTGTCCGGAACTCTTCACGCTAGATTCACCCTTTCAGAATTGTCGCCACAAACCCTGCGCGTCAGAAATCGAAAGCTACCCCTTCATTCACAGTAAGGTATAACGTGCCTTAAATTGCCGGTGGAGCCAGCTTTCCGTTCGGACAAATGACCCTGCTGGAACCGACCGGGATCAACGTTCTCGACACAATACTCGGCGGAGGCCTCCCGCGTCCCTCAGCCGTAGGCCTGATCGGAAACATGGGAAGCGGAAAATCACTATTCGCAAAACAGATCGCAGTGAACATGCTCCGGAAAGACTTCCGCGTCCTATACTATTCGATTGACGAGTCCGCCGATGACTTGAGGGAAAGCCTCGTGTCCCTGGGTCCCGGCGTGGAAGAGGCCCTCGAGGAGGGAAAGCTGGCCCTCATCGACATGTTTGCCCTGGGTGTCGAAAGGCTCGCAGAGGCGTATCCTTCAGAGGAGCCTGAAAAGGTCGCGGATATCGGGTTCAAGTTTTCCGACCTCATAGCGCAGGGCAGAAGCTTCACCCTCAAACACTTGGGGAAGAAGCAGCTAGTGGTGATGGATTCCTTGACACCGTTCTTCTTGATGGAGGAGCCTAAGAAAGTATTCCAGTTCGGCCAGGTCCTGAAGTACGCGACCCGGTTCGCGAAAGCGATAGGATGCGCCACGTTTCACACCAACGTCCTCGACGAAACAATACAGAATGCGCTAGTCAGTTTTGCCGACGTGGTGGTCGAAATCAACAGACACGCCGCCGAGACCTTTGCAAGGCGGGGCACGCTAAGAGTGGTCAAGCTCGGCAAGCTTCCGCTTCCCCCCAGAGCATACTACTACGAGCTAACGCCACAGGGCATAATGATCTCCACCGCTCCAGTCATCTAGACGAGGGGTTTCGATAATGGTCCTCTCACCCATCTTCGCCCTCGGCATCGAGGTAGGCTTCTACGTGCTCTTCGCAATTTCACTCTACGCATCCAGTAAACGGTTCGGTATGCAGACCACACAACTCCTCTTGGTCGGAGCCACAATCTGGACAATAATCATCGAGAACTTCATCGTGCTCAACGGCGGGTACGACTACTACGCCTACTCAACAGGCAGCTTCCCAGGCTACATGGTGTGGGTCGGGGTTGTTCCCCTATGGATAATACTCGGCTGGTTCGTCATGACAATATGCTCCTACATCCTCACTGACACCTTATTGCCCGGAAGAAGCCCGCTAACGCGAAGCCTAATGACTGCACTCATAAGCCTGAACATTGACCTTCTCCTAGACCCCGTCGCAGTAGCGACCGGCCTCTGGAGATGGACGCATCCCTCCGTGTACCTTATCGGAGTTCCCTTGACCAACCTGATAGGATGGTTCCTCATAGTATTCGTCTTCATCCTCGGGTTCGAAACGAGAATCGTCCCGCAGATAGGCAAAGCAGGCCTGAACCCGAATCCACACGGGTACGACTGGTGGAAGATGCTCGCACGCTTCCTCCGACTCTTCCTGATACTCCTGCCCGCCGTAGTCATAGCGACATTCGTCGTACTGGTAGTGCTAATCCCATACAACAACCTGAACGTGGAATCTTTCGGAAACGTCTTCCCCGCGCCCTTTTCATGGTGGTCCTAGATGATAGGAAAGCCGCAGACAGACGCGGTCAAATGGGTATCTATCGCAATGGGCTTTCTCTTGACGATGCTCATAATATCCGTGGTACTTGCAGGGGCCCTCGTGGGGTTCACGTCGCTTGCCGAGAGTATGCTCTACGCCTCAGCTACAATAGCCCCATTAGCCCTGCTCCTTTTCCTCGCTCTCAGGAAGACAAACAAGGCAACAAGCTAGAATCTCCCCGAGCAGCATTCACCCCTCTCTAGGAACAGGTTATTCCAGACAACAACACGAGACGGTTCGCCAGAGTTCTCACTCGACGTTCCGGCTCCTTCGGGTTACATCACCCCTTTATGGCCGCCAGAGCGTCGGCCAGCCGTTTCATCATCCCCCTGGAGAGGGCGCAATCTGCTATTCCAAAGGCTAGCCCGGCTTATCATTAGGCGTCACAAGGCCGTATTCATAGTCTGGATCATCGCCCTAGCGGCCAGCATCCCAGCTATTCTCCAGATACAGAACGTGATCGTCTACAGCGACACCGACCTCAACCCTCCAGACAGCGAGTCGAACCAGGCAAGACAGATAGTTAGCCAAGAGTTCGGAATCGACGAGGGCGCCAGCGGAGTCGTCGTGATAACCGATAGCGACGTTCGAGGCGACGATGTCCGAGACTTCACACTCGCCCTCAACCGGACCCTCCAAAACGACCGTACGCTAGACAATCTCAGCAACATTACCACCGTCTACGACCTTTACTACCAACTATTACTCGGCTATACCAGCGTTACACACCTCCAGCTCTACCAGATGAAAAGCACCACCGAGCTGGCCACCTGGCTGGAACTCGGAATACCCGCGACCTACGTGAGCATCTGGCGAAACCTTGTCCTCAACGGGCCCGCGAACCCCACACTCGCCCAAGTATCACAGTACAATCAGCAAGCTAACCAGACGGCTTGGCCAACGGTAGAGGCTCTGACAGCGCAACCATACCGGTCCATTGCTCTAGCCTACCTGAACCAGTTCTACCTTGCCTGGAACCAAACTTTCACCGCGCCCTCGTATACGCAGTTCCAGCTAACTTTCGTCCCTGACACCAACGGCCCAAGCTTACGGGCCCAGAACGTCACCAAGGGAAGCCCTCTACTCTCTATACAGCCCTCGTTCTACAACATCACTCTGCCTTTCTTCCTATCCCTCGGTCTCGACCCCCAGATAGATCCCGTATTCATGGGGGCGGTCCGCTTCTTCAACCTCTACTGCAGCGCTGCCAATAGCTGCACCACTCCAAACTACTGGAATGACCCAGCTGCAACCCGTAGCTTCGTCACCGACACTTTGGCTCAGGCGGTCAATGCCGACAGTGTACAGAGAACCATCATCGGCCAGACCTACGACCTAGGACCAACACCCTCAGCTGGAACTTTCGCAAGCTTCTCCAGCCAGATCCTACGCACGTACAACATCGGCAGCGCCCCGGGCCGAGGTTACCCGGTACACCCCAGCCGCGCTGTCTACTCCCAGTTCATCTCCAACGATAACAAGACGATGCTCGTCATACTCGACTTTAGGGCTGAAGGCCCAGACCCGAGAACAAGTATCCAGAAGATAAGAGACAGCGTCAAGACAGCCAACCTCGTCAGCAACCAAGACCTAGCAGTCTACGTAACTGGCGCACCAGCCTTCAGCTATGACATTGAGACCGAGACTGTAAGAGATATCGAGAGAATCGACCCCATAACGGTCCTCCTGATCACGATAATCATCGGCATCTTCTTCGCATCACTGGTCGTTCCACTCGTCCCGGTCTCAGCAATCGGCCTCTCTATTGGAGTAGCCTTCGGTTTGGTATACGCCATCGGGTCGGTCTTCACCGGCATGCACTTTCTAGTCCTGACGCTGCTTCCTGTTGCCATGCTAGGCGTAGGTGCAGACTACTGCCTTTTCCTCATCAACCGGTACTCAGAGGAACGGAGGACTGGCCGTGGAAAGAAGGATGCTGTGGAAAGAGCCGTAACCTGGGCGGGTGAAAGCATTGCAACAAGTGGAGCCACAGTCGTAATCTGCTTCGCAAGCCTCGCCATTGCGAGCTACGGAACTCTAAGGTCGATAGGAATAGCCGCAACACTTGGCATATCAGTTGCACTGCTCGTTTCTCTGACCCTTGTACCTGCTACCCTCGTCCTCTTCGGCGACCGTCTCTTCTGGCCCCGAGGCGTTGGGCTCTGGAGGAAAAAGAGAGAGAAGCATACGAGTTACTATGCCGGTGCGGCCAAGTTCACCGCCAAGCATTCTAAACTCATCCTCATCACAGCCTTACTAATCACGCTGCCAGCGGCGAGCAACGTACTCTCCTCACAGGTCAACCATGACGTCATAGCGCAGGTTCCAAACGCGCTCGAGAGCAAGGTCGGATACAACGTAATGAGCCGGTCCTTTGGCCCCGGCACGATAACGCCCAGCTACATAATCGTCCAAACCCCAGTCTTACTCTATTCAGGGAACACCGTCAACATTACCGCTCTTCAATCTGTCTCTGCAGCCGAGAACTCGACACTCCTAATACCAGGAGTCTCAAAGGTCTACGGTCCGACACGCCCATCAGGCGAACCGATCCCCTACTCCACATACAACCAGCTAACCAGCGCAGAACAGGAACAGATGCTCAGGAGCATGAAACTCTTCCTTGGAAAGACCGGAATGTCAGCTATGATCTGGGCAGTGCTCTCAACAGAGCCCTACTCAGACTCGGCAATCAAGACAGTCAATACAATCCGGGAGAATACTGAACAGTTGAGGAACTCACTGCCCCTCTTCTCCTCCTCCACGATCTACGTTGGAGGAGCCACTGCCTCAGTTGCCGACCTTGCAGCGGCAAACCCCCACGAGCTGTTCAACACAGGCCTTCTGGTCTTCAGCGGCGTCTTCATCATCCTCCTAGTCGCCCTAGGATCTGTCTTTACGCCTCTGCGACTAATATTCACCATACTACTCAGTATTTCATGGGCCATGGCGATGGTCTTGTTCATTGCTGAAAACCTCATGGGGACACAGCTGATGTGGATGCTGCCTGTGATGCTCATGGTGCTGATGGTAGGACTTGGGCTAGACTATGACATTCTCCTAGTGACTCGCATCAGGGAGTACGTGGCTTCAGGAGCCAAAGACGAAGAGGCGATCGAGAACGCGGTCGAGCACACGGGCGGAATAATCTCAGCGAGCGGCCTGGTGACCGCGGGTGCCTATGGAACAATGATGCTCTCGCGAATACCTATGCTTCAACAGCTAGGTCTTGCAATATTCATCGTGGTCCTCCTTGACTCATTCCTAGTAAGAATCTATCTTGTGCCTGCGATCATGATGCACATGAAACGTCTCAACTGGTGGGCACCAGGACCTTTGAGACGCGTCCCCGTCCGGCCGGAAGACTCACTCATCCCACCAATCCCGCTGAAGACCAAACTCGCAGTGAGCTCAGAGACTCTGATTCTGGCCTTACTGGGCACGGCGCTGTATCTAGACTATGCGAACAACGCCTTCCTCCGAGAATTCGTGAACAGAACAGTGGCCAACATACTAGCAGGCATCAACGTCTGGACAGGCGTCATACTCGGCTTAAGCTCGTTCCTAGTAACCTATTTACTGTTGCGGGAAAAAATCCGGCCAGGCCAGTTCTCTGAGAAGGTCCGCAACAAGCTGCGCTCCCTCCACCCAGCCAAAGCAGCCAGCATCGCACCAGGACTGTCCCCTTCAGAAACCAGCGTGACTTTCCCAGCACCCACTCCGTCGCCAGTGCAAACACACCTCCCAGACCAACCAATTGGTTCCGCCCGAAATGAAGTTGCTCAGCGACCTGCTGAGAAAAAGGAAAACTAGGAAGATACACGGTACAAGTCCACGATGACCTCTTTCCACTTTCTCCTGTGAAACTCGAAAAGGTGCGGAATCTTCATGCTCATGCTGCGAACAGCATCAACCTTCCAGCCCTTCCTCTTCGCAAGCCGGAGAAGGAACAACCTAGCTGCGGCCTTGTGAATAGAATAGACGACCGGAGCCAACTCTAATGCCCGGCCGAGAAAAGCCGTGTCGGCGTGCCGGACCCGTGTCCCGTAGGGCGGGTTCATCACTGCCGTGTCGAATAGTCCTCTGACAGCGTCTAGGCTGCTGACAAGCCAGTCAACTTTGGCCTCTGCCTTTCGGGCGTTTGTCGCCGCCACCGAAATCGCCCGTGGGTCAATGTCAACTCCCAAGACATGTTTCGCCCCCATTAGAGAGGCTCCTATTGCCAGACGGCCGGTTCCTGTTCCTAGGTCTACGACCTTGTCTTCGAGGTCGTTGTGTTCAAAGCCTGCCATGAATAGGAGTTCTGATGCTACTTCAGGTGATACCGGGTACTGTTCCAGTTTCAGCTGAGGGTTCGGTAGGGTCTGGAGCTGCCCAAGCTGAACCTCCAGCTGGCGTTTGGATAGTTGCCTCCTAGGCCTCGCCATCTAGAGCCGTACCAGGCCACGGTCTAGAAGCTGTTCCCAGGTCCAGGCTCCTACTGCCACCATGATTTCGTCCCGTGTGAGGATGGGTTTGGGAAACCTCTCAGGGTCGTCTAGAGCCAGTCTTGGACATGCAGTATCCACGAAAACCTCAAGGTCTGCGAAGTCCATGAGTTTCTCCGGTAAGACTTCATCAGCGTATAGGAGGACCCCGCTCTTGCCTTTCTCTTCCAACTGTTGGAGAATGGACATTGCTATCTGCGGGTTGCACTGTCCGGGCTTTGTGGAGATGATTATTCCGAACCTGTTAGCCATGCGTGCTTTCTCGATCATGGCGAACCGTTGGCGGACGATTCTCTCCCTGTCCGAGTCTAGTGAGCGTACTGTTCCGTCGTAGGGGTCCGCTAGAACAGTAGGCTTCTCAACAGACAGTGCGGCTCCTATTCCGTGAAAGTAGCTTCCGACAACGAGGAACGAGTCGACCTGCGGCTGTATTTTCCTCAAGCCAAAGTAGTCGCAGCCCAGGACCTGGCCCTTATCATGGGCCCATGGTCCTCGCCCAGGGACGTGGACGGTGAAGCCCTTCTCGCTGAGAAACTGTTCGACCTGTGGAAGAACATGAAGGTGCTGTAGAGTGGTTGCAAGGCCGATTGTCTTGCCGTGAATGAGCGGGAGAGACTTTTCTACGACCGGGATGACTTCGTGCCTGCTCCTGGCGGGAACGTAGACCACCGGTACTCCATTAGAGCCGTCTCGAAGGAACTCGTTGTGGCCATAGTGTACTAGAAGGTCTGCTTTCAGACGCGATGCTGCGTCCAGTGATAGGTCACAGGCTCCCCACGCGGAGACGGCTGACACGAACACCTCCGCCCCTGTCTTTGCTCGGACACGGCTGGCGAGGCGGGGTCCTTCAGCCTTCAACCCATCCGGTAGCTGGATGAGTATCCTTCGGGCACCTCTCCCCGTTATCTCCGCCACGAGCCTCTCCTCTTCCAAATCGAACATGTCCACGTCAAACACCGAAGCGGGAAGCTTCAGTGCCCTACCCGGGCGATATAAACAATCAACGCAGAACAGCGGGTTCCGTTACCAGAGACACCCGAGTAACACGACCGTTAAGGTGTCAATCCCTGGCGCGAGAGCATCGCCATGACCGAGAAAGTGGGAGGACCCGGCACAGTTGTTCTCACGGGCTATACTGGTCCCGACGCAGTTTCCCGGCTGATAGACAAGTCGCTCAAGCCTGGGACCAGTATGTCCATTGGGGTTTCGGGAGGAAGAGTGAACATCACGCTGGATGGCTCGGGAGACTGGACCATAGTGGTGGGCCTGCATCCTCGCTCAGAGCGGACAACAGCTACAGCTCACTCACTTGAGAAGCTTGGATTCTTCAGGGCCACGGAAAACGACGGAACCATCTACCTCCTATGGACATCGGCCTTGGCAGAGCGGGGGGGCGATAGATCCGTGGTAGAAGGCACATTACTCGAAACTCTGAATGCCCTACAGAGGACCGCGCCGACAAACTACATCTGTTAGGTTCCGTTCATTCGCACAGTGGCAGCTCACAGGGTCGCCGTGAAGAGATGGGTCTGGATCACAGTGTACATATCCACGTATGGCTTGACTTCGACCTTTCCAAATCCATTCTTCTTCAGCATATACCCGATCACCCAGGGAGTCCAGAGGTAGACCTTGACGGTTTCATGCCTTGACCGGCTATAGTACAGGCGTTCGAAATAGCCCTCCCGGGGGTTGAAACCATAATGGACGTTTAGAACTGGAGGCTTGAGGTTGGGGACGAACGCGTCCCTGTATTGCGGGATGATTCGGAAGACCATATCGGTCTGGTCTATGAGGAAGAACCCTTTCTTCGCAAGAAGCTTCCTGACTTGGGCTAAGACCTCGTCAAAATCGTATATGTTGAGGTGTGGAAGCGGCGACCCCATGATAGTGATAAGGTCGAACCGCCCCTCTACATGCCGGGCGAATTCTTTGACATCTCCGACAATCGTTCTAAGGGCGAGTTTGCGCCGTCGGGCTTCCTTCTGTCCTTTGGCGAGTAGTCCTTTTTGTAGGTCCAGGCAAAACACTTCTGCGTTGTAGAGCTGAGCGAGGGCTATCCCCTCGATGCAGGAGCCTGCCATTAGACAGAGCACCCTTGGCCTTTGGGGTAGTTTGACGCCTGCGGCATCTAGAATGCTGGGTAGTTGCTTGAGAAGGGTTTCCAGTCTCGCCTTGCCCTGTTTCGTGTCCAGACTGTAGGCTCTGAGTTCGTCGAATGAGTAGAGCCAATCTAAGCTCAATCAGAATCAGGCCGGTAGCTGTACTGGCTGAGGTAAAGAGGGTTTTCGACCAATGACCTCGCGGACAGTACCATTTTCCATCTGGATTATGGTATCGGCTTCCGCCTCTAGGTCGCCTACATGGCTTATGAGGAAGATCTGTTTGAAGTTCCGGGACAGTTCCTTCTGCAGAAGCGTGACTATTCCTTCTCTACGGATCCTGTCGGAGCTTCCTAGGGGTTCGTCCAAGAAGAGGAACTCGGGGCTCTGCCCTTTGGCTTGAGGAATCAAAGCAAGGGCGAAGGCAAGACGCATGGCCAGCAGCAGCTGGTCCTCTGTTCCTCCTGAGAAGACCTCTTTGGGTTTAAACTCGCCCGCCTCAGGGTCAAACACCCTAACTGTATAGTCATCGTCCAGTTCAACCGCCTTGTAGCGGCCCGACGTGATAGCGGGCAAGATCAACCCCATGTAGCGTTCGACCTGAGGCTTTACCCTGTTTCTCAACGATTCAGAAGTCTGTTCAAGCCCTCTGACTGAGAATTTCACAACAGCAAGTTCTTTCTCCAGAAGGCGCACCTTACGCTGCTGAGCTTCCACTTTTCCCTCGATATTCTTGTTTTCTTCTAGGAAGGTTTTGATTTCCAGCTGGCGAGCCGTTGCCTCTTCAATCTGGGTTCTGACCCGAGAGACAGATTCGTTCAGAGAATCACGGTATTTTCCAGTCTCCGCTAGAAGGTCCTCAGAGAAGACGACATCAGCAGGGAGGGTAGGACGCTGGATGCCTGCTAGTTTTCCGTCAATGACCTCGATCTCCTCTCTCGTAGTTTGAAGCCTGCTCCGAATCTCAGGCTCCTCCCGTAGTTGTCTAGTCAGCAGTTTGGCCCTCTCCTCCAGAACACTGCGGGACCGCTCATCGGTCTCGAAGAGAGTGGAGGCCTCGCCGAGAGCGTCCTTCGCGTTCTCCACATTTTCCAGCGCACTGGTATAACGCGGTATTGAACGCAGATCCTCGATAACTTGCTGAGACCCGTCAGATACGCGGCCTCTAAAGACAGATAGCTTCTGTTCAACCTCTGCAAGCTCGGTTTCCCGCGAACGCACTAATTCTAGGCCGGCTAGAGCTTCTTGTTTCTCGTCAGAGACTTCGGCAGCCCGCGAGAGAGAAGCTATCTGTCGTGCGAGTAGAATGAGAGAAACGACAGCAAGAGACCCTAAGACTACTGCGGCAAGCACAAGAGATAGGAAGAACGATAAGACGGCACCTGCTCCCAGGGCACCGGTTGCTGCGAGGTAGGTCCAGACTCTTGATGAGGATGGCGCGGTGGCCGATGGCCCCTTATGACGCGGAAGCTCTCTTCTCTTCTCCTCTATGCCAGCCTTTAGTTGGTTCTGCCTCTCTATGGACTGGTTGAGCAAGAGTTCGGACTCCCGCACTGCTTCAAGCTCTTCCGCGGCCCGGGTGAGAGCCGGCCCGACTTCGTCGAGTCCATCATAGTCCTTGAGCTGCCCTTGCACTTGTTCTAATTCTGTTCGGAGATTCGAGATGCTGGCTAGTTGTCGGCCAAGGCTGTTCTCTAGCTCAGCCTTGCCGTCTTTCTCCTTTGTCAGGGCTTCCTCAAGGTCTAGGGCCTCTTCGTATTCATTGAGGGTCCTGTGGAGCCGGTCTGTTTCGTCGAATTGTTTCTCGAAATTCTTCAGTTCTAGTTTGAGCTTCTCGACTTTCTCGGCCAGGCCCGACAGCTGAGCTTCCTGGTCCTTGTAGCCTTTCATTTGTTCTGTTAGTGCTTCGAGAGCTTGTCGTTCGACTGTTAACTGGCCCGGGGTCCGTGCTTTCCCTTCCAAGCGGACTCTCTCCTCGCCGAGCGAGTCTTGGACCTTGTTGAAACTGTCTAGGTTGAGGAATACGTTGATGACTTTTCTCCGGTCGTCCAGCCGTTGCTTGATGAGACGTTCCAGGTCTTTCTGGGCGACCACGCTGCTGGCCACTATTTCGTTGTACGTGATGCCTCCGAGGAGACGTTCAATTTCCTCAGTTGTTTCGTTCACGGTGGTGGCGATATTCTTCAAGGCGCCGTCCTGTTTGACCTCAAAGAGCTTCGCCGTGTTGGCCCGGGTCTTATGGATTTCCCGGACCACTCGATACTTTCTATTCCCAATAGAGAATTCAAGCCGAACCTGCGCCTCGCCTGACCCATAGCTGATGATTTCCTCATTGCTGGGTTTCTGGTTTGGCTTGATCATTCGTCCGTAGAGCCCGTAGAGAATCGCGTCTAGAACTGTGGACTTGCCGCTCTCGTTGAGGCCGGTTATCAGGACGATGCCTTCGGTAAAGGTTAGGGGCTGTTTGAACTTGAGCTTCTTGAAATTGCTGGCATGGAGGCTGAGAAGTTTCAACTTACGCCTTCCTCCTGAAGCTTGGAACTGGTCAACTTCCAAGCCTCGTGGACCAGCGGCTTCTCTTCCTCTTTGGCCTTTTCCAATAGGTCGCGGAATGTCCGGTCTAGTTCTTGGAGGGGTGTGGTTTTGGGCAGGGATTCGAGAGGCTCTTGTGCCAGAACGTTCAAGCCCTCCTCGTCGAACTCTAGATGGAAGAAGCGGTCTTGGCCATAGCTCAGCAGTATTGAGCGTTTGTACGTTGATAGTTGTTCCAGTGTGACCCTGCCGGATACTAGGACCCGAAGAATCTTCTCGGTATCAGCCCGCTTCTCAAGCGCGTCCTGGATCTGACGGGTGAGACTTCCCTCACTCGCGACGTGGTGGCGCAGGGTTTCCATTGGCCGTGCCGGGGTTTGATGGAATTCTTCGTGAATGATACCTGTCTTGTCTAGTTCGAGCCAGACAAAGCCCTTCTTTTCATTCTCCTCTTGGAAGGATGCCCGCTCGGTGCTACCTGGATAGATGACCGGCGTCCCGTTGACTGTGCGTTTTTGGCGGTGGTGGAGGTGGCCTGTTGCGAAGAGCTGGTAGCCTTGTGGGACCGAGGATGTGGCTATGTGGGTTTCCTGGCCAAAGTAGCCTTCGAATCCTTCGACTGGATAGTGCGTAAGGAAGATGTTGACGTCAGCGTCGTGTGGGAGTTGTACGCTTTCGAGTGGGTCTTGGTCGGATGTGAGGGTTGGGTTGAGGCTTAGACCGGTGACGTTAACGGTTGTTTGGCTGGTGTCGAGCTTTTTGGAACTGGGCGTTTGATCGTGGAAAAAGATCACATGTCCAGATTTGGCGTGCACCGTAAGAGGGGAGACTCCTTGTTCGATGCTTCTAGGGGTGTCGTGATGTCCACTTACGAGTAATATCTTGATATCTTTCTCGCAGAGGTGTTTGAACTGTTCTGCAACAAAGGCCCGTGCGGGGTTGCCGGGAAGGATAGTATCGTAAAAGTCTCCTCCCACCAGTAGGAGGTCCGGACGGTTTTCCAGGGCGAAGTTGACGAGCGTTTCGAAGCAACGTTGGAAGTCTCTCTTTCGCTCGAAACGTTTGGGACCATACTGTACGGCTGAAGGGTCAAGATGGTTGTCGGCTGTAAGGAGAACCTGGATTGTCGTAGAGGCTATCCTCCCTAGGGATGGGTTCCGGGTTCGAACAGAGTAAGGCCTCCGAGTGAGCTGTCGGGTCGTGGTTGACGGTCGGTGGTATTAAGATTGGAGATGGTTGAAGGTGGGTGTTCTGAGGAGGGTCGCGGGTTAGGCTGACCGGTTTCGTCTGTTCTCTTCCGGAGAAGCTTCGAGACATCTCTATATGTTGACCTCGCCATTCGTCCCATCGTGGCTGAATGAAACCAGTGACGTTGTTGCTGGCACAGTCAGGTCCTAAGCTTGGCGATAAGCAGGGGAACCTCAACCTGATGGCCCGCCAGGCCAGTTCCGCCCGACGCAAGAACGTGGACATTCTGGTCTTTCCAGAGCTCCACTTGACAGGGTACGCGATGCGAGACGAGGTCTACAACCAAGCCGAGCCGATACCCGGGCCAAGCACGGACAAGGTGGAGAAGCTCGCCAAGGAACACGGCGTGCACGTAGTTTTCGGGATGCCGGAAGAAAGTAGTGTGAAAGGGGTCCTTCACAACACAGCGGTGTTCGTAGGGCCTAAGGGTATCCTTGGCAAGTACCGGAAGATTCACCTGCCGACGCACACGGTCTTCGAGGAGAAACGCTACTATCGTCCAGGACAAGAAGCGCCGGTCTTCAGCACTCCCTTCGGCACGATAGGGCTGAACATATGCTACGACCTGTACTTTCCCGAGCTGACAAGGCTCCAGGCATTGCAAGGAGCGCAGTTGATCATTTCCATATCTGCCAGCCCAAGCCTGCGACGGAGGTTCTTCGAGGGCTTCTGCCTAAGCAGGGCGATGGAGAACGCTGTCTACCTGGCCTATGTCAACCGTGTAGGAGTTGAGGATGGGCTGCAGTTCTGGGGAGGGAGCCGGGTAATATCGCCCAGCGGGTCTGTACTCGTCCAGTGCAAGTATGACGAGGAAGAATACCGGCAGTGCAAGATTGACCTTGACGAGGTTTCACGGTCCCGGGCTTTCATTCCGACAATAAAGGACCTAGACCCGGGGCTTTTCGACCAGCTGAGCAGGAAGAGCAGAGAAGCCTAACGGTCTTGGCCAAGAAGCATAGACGCTTCACTCCGGCCCAGGGAGCAGCATTCTGCGCCACTGGACTGGTTCTCGGATTGTTGGCCTGGCAGATGGCAGTGGTTTCGACTCAGTATCCTCTCCTCCTGCGGGTTCCACTCCTTCTCTTCGCATGGTTCAGTTTCTGGTTCTTCATCCACGACCTTATGCACCACGCCGTGGGGAAGATGTTCGGAATCAGGTTTCAATACTATTTCCTGGGAAGGTCAGCGATTCGAAAACTGAATCTCCCACTGGTTTCCAGTCTTATGCGGAGAGTTCCCGTCTTCGTCCTCAAAGTCGACCGGAGCTCGCTGAGCGGAGCCTCTCCGAGGAAGCGAAGATGGATGTATGCGTCGGGAGCAGTAGCCTCGATGGGTCTGCCGTGGATTATTGTCCCGAGCAGTTTCTCGCTGGGACCCTACTGGGTCGGGGTCTTCTTTGTGATGCTTGTCCTTGGAAATACGTTGTTCACCCTTTATTTCAGCCCGAAGACAGGAGACCTCTACCGGGCCAAGTTAGTGAAGGGATAGCCTTCTCTCCCAGCACAGTGAGGGTATAGTGCCTGCCCTTGTGTAAGTCTTTGGGAATCCGGATATTCCGGGTTGTGTCTGGCGGGAACAACCCTCATTAGCCCCCTTTGACGTGGAGTCGAGTGGTATTACGCTCATGAGGGGTCGAAACTATCGTTCTCCGAGGGGCCAGCCGTTCACGCGGCTGAAGTACATACGTGGAAGCCCGGCTGTGAAGGTTTCTAAATTCAACATGGGAGACCTAGCCCTCAGCTTCCCGTTCAAGGTTCACCTTCTTGCACGTGAGAGCGTGCAGATACGCCACAACGCCTTAGAATCGGCCCGTGTTTCGGCCAACAAGGTCCTGGTCGACAAGTACGGGGACACAGGCTACCGAATACATCTTCGGCCCTATCCGCACATTATTCTGCGGGAAAACAAGATGATTGCGACAGCAGGTGCAGACCGACTCCAGGAAGGAATGCGGCGTTCTTTTGGGAAACCTACCGGTAGAGCGGCCCGCGTCGACGACGGCCAGCCAATCATAACAATCGCGGTCAACAAGGATGGTGTTGAGACGGCCAAGAAGGCGTGCAAGGTAGCGTCGAGCAAGCTTCCCATGAAGACCAGAGTTATTGTAGAACAGGAAACAGCGGTGCAGCCCGTCGAGTCCGAAGCCGAAGCCGTAGTGGCCATTCCGGGAGCCTAGAGTTTCTTGGCAGATAGGTCAGACCCTGTAGTCCTCTGGCTTGAGAACGTACGAAAAGAGGACGTTCAGATTGTAGGGGGTAAGTGCGCAAACCTAGGAGAACTCACGGCCAAGGGCGTAAGGGTCCCACCTGGTTTCGCCGTAACCGCCGGAGCCTTCCGCCGATTTCTGGACGAAACAAGAATCGGCGAGGTTATTCACAAGACTCTTCGGAATTCTAACGGAACAAGGGACCCTAAGCTCTACGAAGAAGCCTCACAGGAAATCCGGAAAATCATAGAATCCGTCCCGATGCCTGCTGATATTGCCGACGAGGTCCGAAAGGCGTACCGAGAGCTCTCGAAGAAGACGGGTAGCGGAGAGGTTCTGGTTGCCGTAAGGTCGTCTGCTACGGGGGAAGACCTTCCTGACGCCTCTTTCGCGGGCCAGCAGGACACCTTCCTCAACGTGAAAGGCGAGGAACAGCTAGTACACTACGTCCGGAAGTGCTGGTCGAGCCTCTACACTCCGAGGGCGATATTCTACCGGGAAGAGAAGGGCTTCCCACATGAGAAAGTTCTCATCAGCGTTGGCATCCAGAAGATGGTCGAAGCCAAGTGCTCAGGGGTCGTTTTCACGCTCGACCCTGTGAACGGCGACCCGTCAAAGATAGTCATTGAGGCGACGTGGGGCCTCGGAGAAGCTTTAGTGGCCGGCCACGTGAGTCCTGACCGTTTCATCATTGACAAGGGAACTCTCCAGATTATTCACAAGGAGATCGTTCCCAAGAAGTTGGAGCATGTTCCTAACCGCGCGACCGGCCTGACCGTTCAGCAGGAAGTTCCGCTGGAGCGGCGCAACGTCGCTTCCCTATCGGACCAGGATGTTGTGGAGCTTGCTAAGATTGCGCGGGACATTGAGGACCATTACGGC
>Ga0209619_10000982_pt1 | contig 20637 bp, 27 predicted proteins | sample Rifsed16ft3_FD_184011 | JGI IMG/M metagenome (GOLD analysis project Ga0209619, IMG submission 184011) | Soil microbial communities from Rifle, Colorado, USA - sediment 16ft 3 (version 2) | ecosystem: Environmental > Terrestrial > Deep subsurface > Rock core/Sediment | place: Rifle, Colorado... | reverse complement strand
CATTACGCCGCGCGGCGGAACGAAGCCTCCAGGACGTCGAGTCCTGCATCGAGGACATCCTTCGAGATGTTCAACGCCGGGATGTACCGCAGCGTCGACTCGCCGCACGGCAGCAGGATGAGCCCGTGCTCGTAGGCGTCCTTCGTGATTGCATCTCGGATTTTGGGATCGGGTTTCCTCGAACGCCGGTCCGTGACGAACTCCGTCGCCTGCATCATGCCTAGGCCTCGGCGGTCCCCGATGAACTCGTAACGGGACGCCATCTCGTCTAGGCGCTTCGCCATGTGTTCGCCGAGCGAGGCGGATCGGGCGACGAGGTCCTCGTCCTCCAGCACGTCGAGGGTCGCGAGGGATGCGGCGCATGCGATCGGATTTCCGCCGTACGTGTTCGAGTGCTTCCCGCTCTCCTGAAAATCCATGTCCGCGCGGAAGACCACGGCTCCGATCGGGACCCCCGAACCCATGGACTTCGCCATCGTGAGGATATCCGGCACGGCCTTCGAGTGCTCGATCCCCCACATCTTCCCCGTCCGGCCGAAGCCCGTCTGGACCTCGTCATCAATCAGGAGGAGGCTGTGGTCTTTCGCGATTTTCGCGATGCGGTCGAGCCAGCCCGGAGGCGGGACGATGTAGCCGCCTTCCCCCTGGACCGGTTCGACGAAGATTCCTGCCGTATCCGCAGGCGGCGCGACGGTCTTCATGTACACGTCCTCGATGATGTTCGCGCAGTACAGGTCGCACGAAGGGTACGTGAGCTTGTAGGGACACCGGTAGCAGTACGCGTAGGGGACGTGCACGACCCCCGGCATCGTTGGGAAGAATCCGGCCCGCTGCTTCGCCTTGCTCGCCGTCAAGGCGAGTGCGCCCTGCGTGCGTCCGTGGAACGCCCCCAAGAAGGCGAGGAACATCTGCCGCTTCGTGTGGCTCTTTGCAATCTTAATCGCGGCCTCGTTCGCCTCCGCGCCGGAGTTCGAGAAGAAGACCTTCTTCGGATATGCCCCGGGCGTGACCTTCCCGAGACGCTCCGCGAGCTTCGCCTGGATTTCGTAATAGAAGTCCGTCCCGGCGAAGTGCGTGAAGTCCTTGGCCTGGTTCGAGATCGCTTGGACGACCTTCGGGTGTGCGTGCCCGACGTTCAGCACGGAAATGCCCGACGCGAAGTCGATGAGGAGGTTCCCGTCGACGTCCTCGACGACGGAGCCGGACGCTCGCTTGATCACGATCGGAGCGGACTTCGTCGTCGTGGCGACGTATAAGTGGTCCCGCTCGACGATTGCGCGCGCCTTCGGTCCGGGAGGGGTAACTTTGATATCAGGGACTTTCACGCTCGCACCATAGCCGCTTAGCGGATGAATCTATTAATACTCTTCCAACAGAAAATCCCGTCGGCCGAGCATGTTCGGGCGCGGCTCACTTCGCCGCGCCGATCCGCATGATCGTCGTGCCGCAGACGGGACACTTGCCCTTCATCGCCGGCTTCCCGTTCTTCAGCTTGACCGCGACCGCGTCCTTGATGTCTCGCTTCGCACGACACTTCACGCAGTAACCTTGCACCATGAGGATTTCACCTTCTCCCCGGGTATTCCGCGGGTGTCATAAAACTATGGGCGCAAATGCGAGACGATGAAAACGCACATTGCCGCGCGTTTCCTCGCATTGAGAACGACGCGCCAAAGGTTAAAGCGCAGGGGTCGATGGCGCCCTCGGGGACCATGTCCGCGCCTCCACCGCCCGGGGTCTATCCGCCCCCGTACGCTGTGCCGCTGCCCCCGCGTCGCCCCATCGGGATCGCGATCCTTGCGATTCTTGTCGTCCTGTTCGGAATCCTGTTGGTCCTCGGGGGCGTCGTGATCCTGCTGTTTTCCGGCGTGGTTGCCCTCGCGGGCCTCGGTGTGTTCGGCCTCGCCGGAGCCGTGCTCGGCGGCGCCTTGCTGATTTTCGGCATCATCTGGCTCGCGGTCGGCTTCGGCCTCTGGAACCTCCGGAGCTGGGCCTGGTGGCTCGCGGTCATCGTGATGGTCCTCACGATCCTCGGCGGCATCAGCGCACCCGCAACGATTGTCATACCCGCGATTATCCTCATCTACCTCCTTGTCGTGCGCAACCGCTTCCATTGATTCGTGGGCCAATGGATGGCGTGGCGAGAGCGAAGGTACCTGGTGGAAGGCTTTTTAGCATGTATGGATTTTATCGCAATTCATATATATTGGCCGGTGGATACGGCCGCCGATACGGAGGTATCACGTGGCTGAGAAACCAACGGCAGCGTTCGTGTTGTCTTTGATCGGTGGCATCTTCATTTTGTTAGTGGGCCTCGCCATTGCCGTCCTCGGGAGCATTCTCGGGAGCATGATTGGAGGGGTCGGCGGGCCCGCAGGGGCTGCGGACGTCATCACGCTGTATGGGATCGTCGGACTCGTTAACGGCTTGCTCGTGATCGTCTTCGGAGTTCTGCTGTATGTGAAGCCCCAGCAACATGTCATCTGGGGCGTCCTCGTGCTCATCCTGTCCATCGCGAGCTGGTTCACCACCCTCGGCGGCTTCTTCATCGGTCTCATCCTCGGCTTGATCGGAGGCATCCTCGGGATTGTGTGGAAGCCTCCGATGCAGATGGCTGCCCCGATGATGCAGCAACCGATGCCCCCGCAGTGAAACGGCTCCGCTGGACAAGGATCCGAGCGACGCAGGGTGGCAGCACGCTCCGGGCGGAAACCTTTATATCCATCCGCCCACTCGGCGACCGACCCGGAGCCTTTTCATGTTTCCGACGAGGTTTGAACGCGCGCGAATCATCGGCGCGCGCGCCCTACAAATCGCGATGGGCGCGCCAACTCTCTTCGTGACCACGGGTCTGGAGCCGGACCCCATCGCCCTGGCGTTCCGCGAGTTCGACACGGGCGCTCTCCCGCTGAACGTGTCCAGGCTCCCCCCATGACCTCGATAGAGGCCTCCAGGATCCGAGCCCTCCTCGACAGCCGCGGGAACCCGACCGTCGAGGTCGAACTTCGGTCCGGATCCCATGTCGCCCGGTTCGCTACGCCGAGCGGCGCGAGCACGGGCGTCCACGAGGCCCAGGCGTTTCCCGCGGGCGGCGTTGACGAGGGCATCCGTACCTTCCGCACGGAGGTCGGGCCGGGCCTGCGTGGGCGTTCCGTGGAAGATCAGGCCGGCCTGGACGCGTGGCTCCGTGAACTCGATGGGAGCCGGGACTTCTCGCGCATCGGGGGGAACGTGGCCGTCGGGGTCTCCCTGGCGAACGCGAGGCTCGCCGCCGCGGTCGCGGGGCAGCCTCTCTACCGCTTCCTGGGCGGGCCGGCAGGGCGTCTCCCGCACCCCCTCGGGAACGTGATCGGCGGAGGCCGACACGCGATCGGCGGCACCACGATTCAGGAGTATCTCGTCGTGTCGCAAGGCCGCACGATGTCCCAGAGCGTGTTCGCGAATGCCCGCGTGCACCACCTCGTGCGCGACGCGCTCGCGAAGAAGCGCCCGGGTGAGCCCTTGGGCCGAGGGGACGAAGGCGCGTGGATCGGGCCCCTGGGCGACGAGGAGGCGTTCGCTCTCCTCGTGGCCGTCTGCCGCGAGGCGGAGCAGGAAGTCGGCTTCCCCGTTCGGCCGGCGGTAGATCTTGCGGCCTCGGAGTTCTTCCACGACGGCAGCTACCGGTACCGGGACCGCGTGCGAACGCGCGAAGAGCAAATCGACTTCGTAGAGCAGCTCGTCCGAGAGCACGATCTCTTCAGCGTGGAGGATCCCTTCGACCAGGAGGACTTCGACGCCTTCGCGGAGCTCACGAAGCGCGTCGGCGGTCGCTGCAAGATAATCGGAGACGACTTGTTCGCGACGGACGTTGAGCGACTTCGGCGCGGGATCGAGAGAGGCGCGTGCAACGCTATCCTTATTAAGCCGAACCAAATTGGGACGCTCTCCGACACGCGGGCCGCCGTGGACCTGGCTCACAGGTCCGGCTACGCGACCGTGATGTCCCATCGGAGCGGCGAGACGACGGACGACGCGATCGCGCATCTGGCCGTCGGATTCGGGTGTCTGGGCATCAAGACGGGCGCGGTCGGCGGCGAGCGGATCGCGAAGTTGAACGAACTCATCCGGATCGAGGAAGAACTGCAGGAAGGCACATGATGCAGGAAGAGGAACAGACGGGCGTCCAAGGCCTGCTCGTGCCCGAGGACGTCTACCTGACGTCCGGCGTGCACATCGGCACCCAGCAGAAAAGCGCGGACATGAAGGCCTTCATCTACAAGGTCCGGATCGACGGCCTCTACGTCCTGGACATCAAGAAGACGGACACGCGGATCCGCGAGGCCGCCAAGTTCCTCGCGCGCTTCAAGCCGGAGAACATTCTCGTCGTCGCGGCGCGGCAGTACGGACAGAAGCCGTCGCGCATGTTCGCGCAGCGAATCGGCGCGCGGGTCCTCGCCGGGCGATTCGTCCCGGGCACCCTGACGAACCCGAACCTGCCGGAGTTCATCGAGCCCGAGGTCCTCGTCGTCACGGACCCCGCGGCGGACCAACAGGCCCTCCGCGAGGCCCTGAACGTCGGGATCCCCGTCGTCGCCCTGTGCGACGCGAACAACGAGACCCGCTACGTGGACCTCGTGATCCCGACGAACAACAAGGGGCGGCGGGCCCTCGCCACCATCTACTGGCTCCTCACCCGGGAAATCCTGAAGGGACGCGGCGTGATCACGTCGGACGAAGAGTTTACGTCCGCGATTGATGATTACGAGGCGTCCCTGTAAAGGGGCGCCGTCCATGCGGTATCCAGCCGTCGCGGGAGCGTTCTACGAGCGGTCGAGAGAGGACCTCAAGCGCCAGATCGACTCCTGCTACGCGCACCCACTGGGTCCCGGTCGCGTCCCGCACGCAGTGGACGGACCGCGGAAGCTCCTGGGGCTTGTCGTGCCCCACGCCGGGTACATGTACTCCGGCCCCGTCGCCGCGCACTCCTACGCCGCCCTCGCGGCGGACGGGCTGCGTTCGTCCTACGTGATCTTCGGCCCGAACCATCACGGACAGGGTGCGCCCCTCGCGATCACGCGACATGGATGGCAGACCCCCCTGGGCATCGTCGAGGTGGATGAGGCCCTGTACGGGTCGCTTCAGAAGCCTCCTCTCGAGGAAGATGTCGTCGCGCACCGCGACGAGCACTCGATCGAGGTGCAGCTCCCGTTCCTCCAGCACCTCTCCCCGGGCCTGAAGTTCGTCCCGGTCTGCATGGCGTTCCAGGAGCATGATCTCGCGGCGGAGGTCGGCGAGCTCGCGGCGAGCGCGGTCCGAGGACGGGAACAGGACGTGCTCTTGATCGCCTCCTCGGACTTCACCCACGTCGGCTCGCAGTACTTCCAGCTGCCGCCCCGCGGGATGACGGCGCCCGCGTTCGCGAAGCAGCAGGACGCAAAGGCGATCGACCGGATCCTCGCCCTCGACCCGAAAGGCTTCGCGGCTCGCGTGGTCCAGGACGAGATCTCGATGTGCGGACACGGTCCCGTGACGGCCCTCCTGACGGCGACGAAGCGGCTGGGCGCGCGGGAGGCGGAGCTCCTGCGATACGGCACGTCGAGCGATGTGAGCGCGGACGACCGCATGGCGGTCGGCTACGGCGCGATCGCGATCTACCGCTGAACCGTCTCCCGGTCGATCCAGTTCGTGTACGCCGGGAGCGCGTCCCCCATCCGGTAGGAGACGATGCACGGGATCTCGTACGGATGGAGCGCACGGACGGCCTCGATGAGGCGCCTCACGAGCGCGGCGCGGGTCTTGAAGACGATCACGACCTCGCGGGCGTCATCGAGCTTGTCCTTCCACCAGTACATGGACTCGATCGGCCACAGGTTCGCGCACGCCGCGAGGCGCTTCCGGACGATCGTCCGCCCGATTCGGCGCGCCGTCCTGAGATCGGGCGCGGTCACGTAGGCCATCGCGTGTGGGCTCCGGGGTTTTGGCATGGGTTTCCTCCAGGCGTTATCAGGGTCGGGAACAGGAATGGGGGCAATGCCCTTTTATCTCGCGGTCCGGGTGACGACGCGTTCGAATGCCCGTTGTGACGATGTCCGAAGTGTTCTCGGCGCTTCGGGCCACGGTCGGACGTCGTGGGATGTCGGAAGAGGACATCCGGGCCCTCGCGGACTACCTCCTGTCGTTCTTCGGCTTCAACACGGAAGCGATCGACAACAACCTCGACGTGGCGGACCGCGACGTGTTCTACATGCTCGAGGAGGAAGGCCTCCTGACGACACGGCAGGAGGAGGTCTTCATCAAGAAGGGCAAGATGTGGCGGATTCACTACTGGATCCTCCGGGTCGAGCGGATCAAGAGCCTCGCAAAGGGTGCGGGCCCGAAGGGCCCGGCGGACGCTTTCGCGGTGTACGACGACCTCCCGGAGGATATCTGGACCCGCCAGGTGTCTGCGAGATAGGTTGAAATAGACCGGCAGAATCGTTCGGGACTGCGCATGTGGGAATACCTCGGGCTCTTCGTCGCCCTGGGCCTGATCGTCCTCTGGTGCCTCGGGGTGTACGCGTTCCACAAGCGTGGCCTCCTGGAACCTCGCGGCCTGCACGCGTCCCCTCCTCCCGCCGGCCCGTTCCTCATGTGGAAGACCGTCCGGGGGCGGAGGCTCATCGAGCGCCTCGCGCGGCCGAAGCGCCTGTGGAAGGCCTTCGGGGATCTCTCGATCGTCCTCGTCGGGATCACGATGGCCGGAACGACGCTCCTCCTCCTGTGGGAGGCGACCCTCGTCCGGAACGCGGCGATTCGCGCGAACCCGCCGTCCCCCGACTTGCTCCTCGGCCTGCCCGGCATCAATCCGATCATCCCCTTGGGATACGGGATCTTCGGCCTCGCGGTCGCGATCATCCTCCACGAGTTTTCCCACGGGATCCTCTCGCGCGCAGCGAACATCCGGATCAAGTCCCTCGGGGTCATCTTCCTGATCTTCCCGATCGGCGCGTTCGTCGAGCCCGATGAGGACGAGCTTCGGGCCCTGCCGCGCCGCGAGCGCGCACGCCTCTACGCCGTCGGTCCGGCGACGAACATCGTCCTCGCGATCCTCTTCGCGGTCCTGTTCTCGAGCGTCATGATGGCTTCCGTGAGCCCGGTCCACGAGGGCGTCGGTATCGTCGGCTTCCCATCGGAGGGTGCCTCGCCCGCCCAGGCGGCGGGGATGCAGACCTACACGGTCATCACCCGAGTCAACGGCACGGACGTCCACAGCTTCGCGGATTTCACGTCGGCCCTGTCCGCCGTCCAGGCGAACCAGACGATCGAGGTCGTCGCCTTCAATCCGTCAACGGGAACCTCCGCCGCGTACGCCGTGACGCCGGTCGAACGGAATCCCGTCACGGGCCGCGCGGTCCTCGGCGTCCTCGCCTTCGATGTGGAAACGAGCTACTACCATCCCCTCACGGATGCCGAACGGTTCGGCGGCGTGCCCGGCGCGATCCTCACCTACATCTCCCTCCCGTTCCAGGGCCGGGCCCCGATCCAGGAGCCCGCCGTGCAGTTCTACCGGGTGAACGGGCCTCTCGCGGTCCTGCCCGCGCCCGTGTTCTGGATCCTGGCGAACACGGTCTACTGGCTCTTCTGGCTCAACATCATGCTCGGGGCCACGAACGCCCTTCCGGCGGTCCCTCTGGACGGCGGCTACATCTTCCGGGACGGCATCGAAGGCCTCGTGTCCCGTCTGAAGAAGGGCCTCCCGGCGGAGTCCCGGGACCGGGTCGTGCGCGGGGTCAGCTACACGTTCGCCCTACTCATCCTGGCCCTCGTGATGTGGCAGCTCATCGGCCCGAGGATCTGAGGCAGAGTCCGTCGGGGTTTGCAACCTTCACCTGAGGGTGCCCGCGGCGATCAGGCCGAGGATGCCGCTGATGATCGCGAGGACCGCTTCGAGATTGCCGACGAAGAAGAGCGCGACGATCCCGACGAGGAGGTTCACGAACCCGCCCGCGTTCGTCGTGCCGCGGTAGATGAGCAGGCTCCCGAACAGGATCACGAGGCCGAGGACGATTTCCACGATTCGGTCGACGATGAGTTCGAGGTCGATCGCCTGGTTCCGCCCGAGCCGAAGCGCCCCGACGACGATCAGGATCGCGGAGAGGAGCCCGAGCACAAATCCCAAGAGCGCGAAGGTTCGTTTCTCCATCATGAAACCCCGAAGTCCTCCCGCTAGTTCATCCTTTCTCCAGGCCCGCCAGGGCCCAGGTGCCTTCCGACCGGTCCGAAAATCGGTCCTGGCCGTACCCCATCCGTCGGGTGCGGAACACCTCTTCCAATCGGGCGTAGCGCACGAAGTCCCGCAGGTCCTCGTTCGGGTCGGGACCGCTGAATGCGATCGAGCGGGCACCGCTCGCCGCCGTGAGGGCGTGGAAGAGGGAACGGGCGATCCCCGGGAACCCGGGTTCGACGACCCAGGGCCCGATCTCGCACGAATCTCCGCTCGGATTCCCAACGAGGTAGCCGCGCATGCGACCGCCTCGGATCGCGACGAGGAACGTCTCCGGGAACTCCTCGGCGAGACGCGCGAGCAACCGGTCCCGCCTCGCCCCGAAGAACGGGGCGTCGAACGCGATCAGGGACGGGAGGTCCGCGAGGCGGACGGGACGGATCCCGAAGACCGGCCCTCCGGGATCCGTTCCACGCCAGCGGACGACCTCGTACTCCGGGCGGAATCCGAGGCGCTCGTAGAACGGGATCGCGCGGAGATACGCGTTCAGCCGGACGGTCTCGACGCCTCGCGTTCGAAGGTGATCCAGGGCGGCCTCCATCATCCTCTTCCCGAGGCCCTGATCCCGTAGACCGGGCCGCACGATGACGGCGCCGAGGAAGGCGAGACCGTCGTAGGTCGTCGTCGTGAGGACGCCGACGAGCCGGTCTTCGATTTCCGTCGCGAGGCAGCCGTCCGGAGACAGGAAGAGCAGACGCCGGAAGTCGGCTCGCGTGTAGCCCCAGGATTCGAGGTCCGTCAGGGCGATCGCGTCGTCGATGTCTCGCTCCTCGAGTCTTCGGATTCGCGCGATCTCCACAGGTCCACCCGCCGTTCCAGCTCCTCGCCCTCATCGCACTCATGATACCCGTACGTGACGTACCGCTTCTCCCTCCGCATGTGCTTGTACATGCACGGACCGTACTCGTCGTCCTCTTGCCCGTACCATTTGTCGCAATCCTTGCAGAGATGCTTCCGGGGGAGCGCAGCCTGAAGGTCCTTTACATGCCCCAAAACGGATCCTCCTTCCGCTTGATCGCGCTGATCTCCCCAAGGACCGCAACCTCATCGTGGCCGAGGTCCATGCGGCGGCCCAGCGTCCGGGCGTCCGCCTCCGGGAGGTCGACGTAGAGGACGTCGCCCTCGGCGATCTGCCGCCCGATCGTGATGCCGTCGACGGCAAGGGCGACCTCCTTCCCCTGACCCGCCGATTCGAGCGTCTGCTCTCCGCTCCGGATCGATTTGATCCGTCCGAGGGATCGCCCGTCGGCTCGCATGAGGGCCTCCCCCGTCCGGATGCGGCCCCCGAGGATGCGCACGCCGAAGATCGCGGGCTTCGATGTTCGGAAGGAATGGTCCGGGAGGAAGAGGAGCTTCGCCGGGTACGCCATCCCCTTGCGGCTCTCCTCCTCGAGCTGCCGTTTCCGCTCCGCGAGCCATTTCTGGTAGTCCTCGATGAGCCGGTAGATCACGTCGCTCTGGAGGAGCGCGAGGTCCGGATGGTCCGCGAGCGAGGCCTTCGCATCCGGAAGGACCTCGAGGTTGAAGGCGAGGATCGCCCGGTGCAGCGGGTTCTTCGCCGTCGCGGCGTCCGTCACGTCCCGTCTCGACACAGGGCCCAGGCGCGCGAACTGGATGGGGATCGAGGCCTGCTTGCATTCGAACGCGAGGCCCTCGAGGGAACCGATCGCATCCGCCTTCACGAGGATCCCCTCCTCCTGGGTCTCGATGTCCACCTGGGACTCCTTCGCGATCTGCTCGATGACGCCCGCCAGGTCGGCCTTCGTCGCGCTGCGAATCGGTGCGCCGGCGACCGCGCCGTCAAGACCGCTCGCGACGATCTTCACGCCGGAGGCCGCGCCGACGCGCGGGACGGAGTCGAAGCGCTCCTGGGGGTCTCGGATCTCGTCGAGGGGCTTCGGCTTCAGCAGGGCTTTCACCCTGGTCGTGCCGGGCGCGCCTCCCGTCCCGAAGACGATTGTGTCGCCTCGGGACAGGACGCCCTGGTAGATGATCGCGTCGAGCGTGACGCCGACCCCCTTCTCCTCCTTCACCTCGAGGATCGTGCCCTCCGCCGGTCCCTCGGCGGTCTGCAGTTGGTCCTCGAGGAACCGCTGGGCGAGCCCGATGAGCATGAGGAGGATGTCCGGGATCCCCTCGCCGAACTTCGCGCTCACCGGCACGACCGCGAGGTTCGCCGTGAAGTCCTCGACCCGGTCGTAGCGCTCCGCGGAGAAGCCGTGCTCGTAGAGGCGCCCCGCGAGTTCGTACAGCCGACGGTCCAGCTCGTCCCGCGCGGAGGCCGGCTGGTCCGCGTACGACGTCACGAAGGGCCGATCCTCGTGCTTCCGCCAGCCCGGGACGAGGTCGATCTTGTTCGCCGCAACGATGAAAGGCGTCTTGTACCGCTTCAGGATGTTCAGGCTCTCGATCGTCTGCGGGCGGAAGCCCTCGTTCACGTCGATCACAAGGACCGCGAGGTCCGCGAGCGCGCCGCCTCGCGCCCGGAGGGTCGAGAAGGCCACATGCCCGGGCGTATCGATGAAGAGGAGGCCCGGGATCCGAAAGGACTTGCCCTTCACGAGCTCCCCGCACGCCTCCATGATCGCTGTGAGGGGCACCTCCGTGGCGCCGATGTGCTGCGTGATCCCGCCAGCCTCGCGGCCCGCGACCCCCGTGCCGCGGATGCGGTCGAGGAGGGTCGTCTTCCCATGGTCCACGTGTCCGAGGACGGACACGATCGGCTGCCGGATCGAAGCCATGGCCGGCGTTCGAACAGGGGACGCCTATTAGAAGTTGCGGTCCGTGAGCCTCACCGGAAAAGAATTGGGAGCACGAGACTTCCGACGAACAAGAGGAAGAGGATCACGAAGAGGATGGTGGCCCAAGGGCTCGGTTCCCTCGGCTTTGAGCCCGCGTTGGAGGAATCGTTCGCGGCCGTGTGAAGGCGCATGTGCTGGTCCGCGATCGAGCCCGCACCAACGGAGAATCGGGCGAGGGCGGAGTCCGGGAGGAATCGGGGCTGAGCGGACTCGGGGGGAACGCCATAGCAGTTGCGGGTGTATTGAGCCCTCCTGGAGGGCATAAAGCTTCCCCGGAGAGGCAGAACGCCGTCGAACTACTCCCGCAGCGACGACTCGTCGATCCGTGAGTAGCCCAAGAGTTCGTCCGCCCGGAAAAACAGCGGGATCTCTCGCTTCGCGCTTTCCGGCGAATCGGACCCGTGGATCACGTTCCGACCGATCGTGAGGGCGAGATCGCCGCGGATCGTCCCGGGCTCCGCTTCCGCCGCGTCCGTCTTGCCCATCATCCTCCGGACGATGGACACTACTCCGTCGCCTTCGAGGACCAGCGCGACGACCGGTCCCGACGTAATGTACGACATGAGCGGCTCGAAGAAGGCCTTGCCCTTGTGTTCCGTGTAATACGTCTCTGCGAGGGACCGCGTGACGCGCACCATCTTCAGCCCGACCAACTTCAGCCCGCGGCGCTCGAACCGTTGCACGATGTCGCCCACAAGGCCTCGTTGCACCGCGTCCGGCTTCAGGAGCACGAACGTCCGGTCCGCCAGGGTCATCCCGCCTTCTTCGCCTTTTTCGCCGTCGGCGCGGGAGTCTCCTCTTCCTCCGCTTCCCGTTTGCGGCCCTTCACCTTTGCCCACTGATGGTCGAGCCACGCCTTGAACACCCGGCGGCCGTCGGGCGAATCTTTCCAGGCGACGAACTCCGCCTTCTCCACGCGGGTCACGGGCTTCGCCCCGTGCTTCTTCTTCGTCCAGCCGAGGATCGAGGTCCGGAACGCGTCGCTTCCGACGAAGTCCCCGTACAGGCGCTCAATATCCCCCCGCGAGAGATCCGGTCCGATCCGCTTGTCGATCAGGTCCGCCAGGTCCGAGGGTATGTCTTTCCCTTTGGGCGTCTCAATCGTGACCGTCGCGGCCACGCCGACCGCGGGTTGGACCGGCTCCTCCGCGACGACCGCCTCCTCGGCCGCCCGAGCCGTCGCCCGGCGGAACGCCTGGGTCCATGGCGTCCAACGCGGCACGCGTCCGAGGGTCAGGAGGTTCGACTGGCACTTGTGCGAGCAGAACAGGTACACGGTTCCGTCCTTGCGGATGAACATCTTGCCCGTCCCCGGTTCGATCTCATTGCCGCAGAACGAGCAGGACCGTCGAATCGGCATCGTCTCACCGGATGGAGAGCTTCCGGGCTTCGCGGGCCGTCTCGCGGAGCATGAGGACGTCCCCCACCTGGACGGACCCCTTCACGTTCCGAGTGATGATCCGTCCCTTGTCCCGGCCGTCGAGCACGCGGACCTTGACCTGGGTTGCCTCGCCCGTCATCCCGGTCCGCCCGACGACCTCGACGACCTCTGCAGGGATGCTGTCTTCGTCCGCCATCGTTCACCTTCACCGAGTCCGAGGATCGTCACTTCTTCAGGGCACGGACCTTCGCCGCGAGGTCGTCCAGGAGCGGCTTCGCCTTCCCCGCCTCCATGATCGCGACGGAGGCGGTCGCCTTCCCCAGGCCGACCGCGACGCCGAGCTCCTGCTTGCTCGGGACATACCCGTAGGGCACGCCCTTCTCCTCGCAGAGCAGGGGCATGTGGGCGAGGATCTCCTCTGGCTGGACGTCCTCCGCCATGACAACGAACGCGGCCTCGCCTCGCTCAACAAGCTTCGTGACCTCGTTCGTCCCCTTGCGGACCTTCCCGCTCTCCTTCGCCAGCTCGATCGACTGGTACATCTTGTCGACGAGCTCCTTCGGCATTTCGAAACGCACGTACATGGGCTTGGCCATCGTGGAGACCTCCTTCCGCCCCGCACGCCCGCGGGGCGTCATCAGTCATCGGCTCCTCCCGGGAAGAGCGCCCGTCGAAGTGGCGCGGCTTATAAAAGGTTTGCTGCGTCTGCAACTCAGGAGCTGCCGACGACTCGACCGAGGAACTCTGCGAGATCGGTCGTCTGTATCACGGATCCACAGTGCCGGCAGTGACGAAGCGAGCCGGCGTCGGTATCGGGTGTGATCCGGATCGGGCTCTGGCACGAAGGACATGTGTATGCCGTCGTGAGGCCACCCCGGCGCATTTGATCGATCAGGCTGTTCAGGTCGACCTGAACCTGGGTGACGACCGTCCTCTTGCCTGTCCGGCGCACGTCGCCCGCTTCCTTCCACAAGCCGAGGGATTCGTAGACCTTTGCGGCGTCCTCGAACCGCTCCGCCGTCACGAGATTCTTGGCGTGTTGCAGCTGGAGGTTCACCCTGCGTTCCTCCGCCATCGCGCGAAGCCTCGGGACGTATTGCGGATACAGGACGGTGTCGCGGAGGATCCAGTTCTGGCCCCATGGCATGGGGGTGTACCCCTGCGCGATCACGCCGGAGGCCCACCGGTCGAAGCAGGGCCACGAACACACCCGCTGCGCCAAGATGTCCTTCGACGGGTCCGGCTGGACCGTCCCAAAGGTGAAGAGACACTTCTCGCATCCGCGCTTGCCGCAAGCTAAGCACGCGGCCTCTTTCAGGAGAAGCTTGCTGTATCCACAGGCAGGGCAGTTGGCCGTGGCAGGTCCCTCCGACGCGGCCATCGTCGGAGCCGTCCTAAATCTTACGTCGACAATCTCGGTTTCGGCATCTACTTCTGTAACTGCTCACGGACCATCCGGTTCGCGATTTCGAGGAACCGCTCTTCCGTCCCGGGGGGGATCGTCGCGCCGGCGGCGGCGTGATGTCCACCGCCCTGCCCGCCGACGGCCTTGCTCGCGGCCTGCATGACCGCCGCGAGATCGAGTCCGCGGGCGACAAGTTCCCGCGTCGTCCGCGCGGACACCTTGATCCCGTCGTCCGCGTTCGCGAACGCGATGATCGGCAGGTCCTTCGAAGTGTTCTCCCGACTGAGGGCCATGCTCGCCGCAATCCCGACGACCGTGTCGCGGATCTTGTCCGCCGCGTGGAAGTACTGGATGGCGTCCATCTGGTTGATCCCGGCCTCCGCGATCGCGTCCATCGAGCCCATCAGGTACTCCCGGTGCCCGCGGAGGAGCTTGAGCGCCTTCGCGAGGTACTCGTCGCGGTCCCCGCGGCACACGCGATACCCGATCTCGGGCTCGTCGTAGCGACCGCACGCGTTGATCAAGGTGCCGAACTCCTTCGCGTCGCGCGTCGGGCTCCCGATCGGCTCCCGCACGAGGGTGTACGTCTCCCCGACGAGGCGTTCGACCTCGCGAATGCCGCAACCTCGTTCGAGCATGTGACTCACGAGGGCGGACACGACCCGTTGCTTCTCGCCCCGGTCCAGGTCCGACCACGTCCGCCAGTGCTCCTCGACCTTCAAGTCGATCCCGAGCTCCAGGAGGAACGCGATGCACGCCTCCTCGCTCCCGCTCAGGCGCGGGATCCATGGATCCGTCGCATACTGGAGCATCTTGTAGGCGGGGCGGGTCTCGCGCCCGAAGAGGCGAAGATCCGGTTGGGCCTGAACCACGCCGGCGGTAATGCCGTCCTCGAGGATCGTGCGGTTGTATCCCGAGAGGCGGCGGAACTCCTGGTCCTGAACGTCCCCGACCGCGCCTACGATCGCGACTGCCGCGAGGTCCGTGTTCCGCGCGTCGAGGGCCTTTGCGACCGCGTATGCGCACCCGGCGCCGCTCGCCACGTCGGACCCCTCGCCTTCGAGGTGGGGGTTCAACATGAGCACGCGATCGACGGATTCGGCGAAGCGCATCAGGTCCCCCCGCAGGGCCTTCGGGACCTCCCGCTCTGTCGGGACGTGGTGGTCCGTGATGACCGCATCGAGTCCGTGCATCGCGTGCATGAGTCCCGCCCCGAGGTCCACGAACCAGACGAGCGGTGGTCCCGGCCTCTTGATTTCCGCGAGGGTCGCTTCGTCGAGCTTCTTCGCGAACGCGACCTCGTGCTCGATCCCCGCGCGGGCAAGCGCCTCGGAAGCGATCGCACCGCCCGTGATCCCGTCCGCGTCGATGTGGGTCACGATCTTCACGAAAGGGGCGACCCGCAATCGCTCCGCGATCTCCTGGGCGACCGCCTCCATCGTTGCATGCCAGGGGCGACGCGCGCATGAATCTTTGGGAGGCTTCGGAGAAGGACCGTGGGAACGGATCTCCATCCATCGCGAAGTTAACCTTGTTTAAGGTTAACTTTTCCAGCTCCGGCGAATCAGATCCTCGGCCCGAGAACCTGGATAACCCGCGAGTGCCTTCCCCGGCCCGTGATCCATGTTACCGCAACCGGCCTCCTCGTGCGGGACGGTCGCGTCCTCCTGGGAAAGCGCACGAGCGCGGTACGCTTCGCGGGAATGTGGGACGCGTTCGGCGGCCATCTCGTGCCGTGCGAGGAACCCTCCCAGGCCCTCGTGCGCGAGCTTCGCGAGGAACTGGACATCGAGGTCTTCGGCCCGCGGTTCCTCGGCATTTACGAGGACGTCGACCCGACCTCGAAAGAGGTGTTCCGACACTATCTCTTCCTCGTGACTCGATGGTCCGGGGAAGTGCGGATCGCAGACGAGGAGCATTCGGAGATCCGGTGGTTCCCGCCCGCTTCCGTCGAAGGGCTCGACCTGGCCGCGAGTCTGAAAGAGGCGATCCGCCGCCTTCTCCCGGCGAAGACTTAAGCGCGGCGGCCGATTCTTCCCGACGACGCCATGGTTGACGACTCGGAACTCAAGCGGATCCTCGGCGAGATACGGACGATCGCAGTCGTCGGCTGCTCGAAGGATCCTGCGAAGGATGCGCATCGCGTCCCGAAGTACCTCCAGATGCACGGCTACCGAATCATCCCCGTGAACCCGACGGCCACGGAGATCCTGGGCGAGAAAGCATATCCGTCCCTCGATGCCGTCCCGATCCCGTACGACGCCGTCGACATCTTCCGACCTTCCGCCGACGTACCGCCCGTCGTGGACCAGGCGACTAAGGGTCCGGCGAAGGTCATCTGGATGCAGCTCGGCATCCGCCACGACGAGGCCGCGAAGAAGGCGGAGGCGGCCGGCAAGCGGGTCATCCAGAACCGCTGCATGATGAGGGACCACGCGCGCTTATTCGGCGGCACGCTCCTCGAATGAGGACGCGGCGAAGACGAGGGCCACGCTGGGGCTCGATGCGCGTCGCGCGGCCGCCGCGAGCGCCTCCAGCTCCCCGAGGACGCTGACGGCCGTGGGCGGCGCATCGAACTTCGCGGTCCCGGTCGCGTCGTACAGGGCCTTCAGCTTCCCGTTGGGGACGATCCCGACCCGGACGGGACCCGAAATCCCAAGCTCGAACTTCACATTCGGGCTGATCCCTGCGAACGCCTGCACGGGAATCTCGATCCAAATCGAACCTTCCCGCGGGAAGAGCTCGAGGAAGACCGGAGCTGTCGTCGTCCGCTCGGCCGCGTCGATCGCGCGGACGCCGTCCTCCCCCGTCCACGTCCGGCCGAGGCGCGTTCCGACGGAGACGACCGTGTGATCGAGCCAGGCGAGGTCGTGCACCCGTTGGATCGACGCGCGCCGCGTCCACAGGACCTTCGCGAGCAGGCGGTACCCCTCTCGAAGCGTCTTCACCTCGGGAGCCAGGGTGCCGCTCGCCCGCTGCGCCTTGTCGAGGGCCGCCGCGACGACAGGCTGGGCGGACAGGAGCGCCTGGAAGTCCACGACGCGCAGAAGCCCTCGCCAGCCCATCGGAACCGCCACGGGGCCTCTCCGGGAAAAGTCTGTCGGCTCAGTGCAGGACGACGCTCTTCACGCCGTCGACCTGCTTGATCTGCGGCAGGAGTCGCTCCGGCACGGGCGCCTCCGTCACGATGAATCCGTGCGGGTCGTCCACGAGCTCCGGGTCGTCCATGATCACCTGCCGGATCGAGATGCCCGCCTGCGCGATGATCGCCGCGACGCCCGCCAGGATGCCGGGCTTCGCCGCGTTCAACGGCACGATCTCGATCGCGCCCCAGTTCATGAGCGGCGCAACGTCGAGGAGGTTGCAGACGGGCCGGAGCTTGTCGAAGAACGAGCGCAGCTCCGCGTTCTTGTCGATCGTGTCGACGGTCGCCGTCACGACCCTCCGGTCCACGCCCGCGGCTCGGGCCATCGCCGTGTCGGACAGCTTGATGTCCCCCGCGAAGACGTTCCCGCCCTGGACGCGGAGGCCGTACACGACCATGATCTGCGCGACCTTCTCCTGCGCCGGGAAGCCTTTGAAGTACGTGCGAAACCGAGCCCACATCGTGATAACGCAATGTACGGAACGGTGCGCTGAGGGTTAATCCTTTCTCTTATGAACGAATACAAATGAACACCATAGAACAAAATCGTTATATATTGTCACCGAGTTCGCGCGAGCTCCACGGTGGAGGCCATGCAGACGACGCATGCGGAATCGGCGGAGTCCGGCGATGTGAGAATCCTTCTCGGAGCGGACGACCTCCCGCGCTCGTGGTACAACATTCTCCCGGACCTTCCCGGCCCCTTTCCGCCCTACCTGCACCCGGGCACAAAGGAACCCGTCCCGCCGCAGGCCTTCGAGCCCCTGTTCCCGAAGGAACTCATCCGCCAGGAGATGAGCCCGAACCGGTTCGAGCCGATTCCGGAGGTCCTGCGCGAGGCGTACTACCGCCTCGGTCGGCCGACGCCCCTCTGCCGCGCGACGCGCCTTGAAGCGTACCTGAAGACGCCCGCGAAGATCTTTTACAAGAGGGAGGACCTCTCGCCCGTTGGGTCTCACAAGCCGAACACGGCGTTCGCGCAGGCGTACTTCGCCGCGAAGGAGGGGATCGAAGCCTACACGACGGAGACCGGGGCGGGGCAGTGGGGATCCGCCCTCGCGCTCGCGACGAACTACTTCGGCATGCGGTCGAAGATCTTCATGGTCCGCGTCTCGTACGACCAGAAGCCCTACCGAAAATACCTCATGAAGCTCTTCGGCGCGGACGTCGTCTCGAGCCCGAGCGATCAGACGAACGTCGGGAAGAAGATCCTCTCCCAGGATCCGGACCATCCCGGATCCCTCGGGGTCGCGATCTCGGAGGCGATCGAGGCTGCCGTGACGAGCACGAACACGCGATACTCCCTCGGGAGCGTCCTGAACCACGTCCTCATGCACCAGACGATTATCGGCCAGGAGGCGAGGAAGCAGTTCGACCTCGCGGGCGTGACCCCGGACGTCATGGTCGGAAGCGTCGGCGGCGGCTCGAACTTCGCGGGCTTTGCGTACCCGATGATGGGGGAGCGGCTCCAGGGACGCGTCGACACTCGGTTCGTCGCGGTCGAGCCGGAGACCGTGCCGTCGATGACGGCCGGACGGTACGAGTACGACTTCGGAGACACGGGGGAGATGACGCCCCTCGTGAAGATGCACACGCTCGGACACACGTTCGTGCCACCGCGGATCCACGCGGGCGGGCTCCGATACCACGGGACCGCCCCGACCCTCAGCGTCCTCCTGGACGCGGGCCTCGTCGAGCCGCGGGCGGTCGGACAGGGAAGCACGTTCCAGGCGGGGGAGATCTTCGCGAAGACGGAAGGGCTCGTGCCCGCGCCGGAGACATGCCACGCGATCCGCGGGGCGATCGACCTCGCCCTCGAGGCGAAGCGACGGAACGAGGAGACCGTCATCGCCTTCAACTACAGCGGGCACGGACTGCTGGACCTCGAAGGGTATCGGCAGTTCATGGAAGGCTCTCTAAAGGACAACGGGAACTCGTGACACCGTCCGTGAGGCGGCTTCCGTCGTCGCGGGAATGCCGGGAACCTCGCGGACAAAGGACTTGAAGCGATCCTCCATTCCGCACGCGTGGACGTCGGGGTCGATGTGGGCGGCACGTTCACGGACTTCGTCGCGTTCCAAGCCGGCCGGGTCGTCTCGACGAAGATTCCCTCGACCCCCGTCGCGTCCTCCGCGGTCCTGAAAGGCCTTCGCGAACTCGGCGCGACCGCGATGGCCCACGGGACGACGGTCGCTACGAACGCGATCCTCGAGCGAAGGGGCGCACGGACTGCCTTCGTCACGACGAAAGGGTTCGAGGATCTCCTGACCATCGGCCGACAGAACCGGCCCTCCTTGTACGACTTGAGGATCGCACGGCCTCCGCCGCCCGTGGAGCGGGACCTCTGTTTCGGCCTCGCGGAGCGGGTCGATGCCTCGGGCCGGGTCCGGAAGGCCCCGTCCGCCCGGGAGGTCGACCGGGTCGCGCGCGCGATCCGAAGGAGCGGCGCGGAATCCGTCGCGATCGCGCTGCTCTTTTCGTTCCTCCGCCGGGACCACGAACGCCGGCTTGCGAAAGCCCTTCGGGGGCTTCCCGTCTCCGTGAGCCACGAGGTCCTCGCGGAATTCCGAGAGTACGAGCGCTCGTCCACGACGGTCCTCGACGCGTACATCAAGCCGCTCGTCGCTCGATATCTCGAGGACCTTGCGGACGGGTTCGGGCGCGACTTCCAGGTGATGAAGTCGTCCGGCGGCACAGTCCTGCACCGCCAGGCGGTGCGCCGACCGGTCGACATCGTCCTAAGCGGCCCCGCGGGGGGCGTCGCAGCGGCCGTGGCCCTCTCCCGGCGCACGGGCCGCAGGGACCTCGTGACCTTCGACATGGGCGGTACGAGCGCGGACCTCTCCGCCATCGTCCGCGGCCGGCCCTCGTGGACGAGAAACGCGATGATCGACACGTTCCCGATCGCGATCCCCGTCGTCGACATCGAGTCCGTCGGCGCGGGCGGGGGCAGCCTCGCGTGGGTCGATTCCGGCGGAGCGCTCCGTGTCGGCCCGCAGAGCGCGGGGGCGGACCCGGGTCCCATGGCCTACGGCCGAGGCGGCTTGCAGCCTACCGTCACGGACGCGGACCTCGTGGCCGGGATCCTCGGACCGAGCCTGCTCGGAGGCCGCCTCCCCCTTGACGCGGACCGCGCCCGTGAGGGACTCGCGTCGCTCGCAGCGCGCCTCGGGCACTCCCTCGACGAGACCGTGATGGGAGTCCAGCGCATCGTGCGCGCCACGATGGCGAAGTCGATGCGGCTCGTCCTCGCGAGGCGCGGCCTCGATCCCCGAGATTTTACCATCCTGGCCTTCGGCGGGGCGGGTCCGATGCACGCGCACGCCCTCGCAAGGGAGATCGGCGCTCCGCGCGTCCTCATTCCGTTCCTTCCGGGCGCCTTCTCCGCGTACGGGATTCTCATCTCCGACGGGCGGCTCGAGTACAGCCGAAGCCTCGTCCGGCCGCTCGAAGGATCCGCGTCGGACATCCGACGGATCCTGGCGTCCTTCGAAGCGCGTACGAAGCACGACCTCGCGGCGCAGGGACTCCCTTCCGGCAAGGCGATCCTTGAGGCGAGCGTGGACGTCCGATTCCGCGGCCAGAGCTATGAGATCAACGTGCCCGCCCGAGGCGACCTGGCGTCCGCGTTCCGGCGGGCGCATCGGCGCCGGCACGGCT
>Ga0209619_10000980_pt1 | contig 20658 bp, 18 predicted proteins | sample Rifsed16ft3_FD_184011 | JGI IMG/M metagenome (GOLD analysis project Ga0209619, IMG submission 184011) | Soil microbial communities from Rifle, Colorado, USA - sediment 16ft 3 (version 2) | ecosystem: Environmental > Terrestrial > Deep subsurface > Rock core/Sediment | place: Rifle, Colorado... | reverse complement strand
CATTTCAAGGAGGAAATAAGCAATACATATTTTTAGAATACTACTGAAAGTGTAAGAGGTACTGAATCCCAGTATTCTCAATCACTATTTAAGGTTCCTGAAGGCAATTCAATTTTTTACTTAAAAGTAATAAATAATTCAAATAGTTCTCAAGCATACCATATTTATGAAAGTTATAATGATGGCAAAGCTACATTTACAGATTACGATCCTAACTACACAATAATTTCTCCCGGCACTGCCGACCATGCATTTACCGTAGGTGCATTTGTATCAAGAATAGAATGGACCTGTTTCAGCGGTTCAACAAACTCAACTGCATTCGGTGAAGTTGGAGATATTTCTTCTTTTTCAAGCAGAGGACCAAGAATTGACGGTTTACCAAAACCCGATATTTTAGCTCCAGGTAACTCAATTATTTCACTAATGGATAAAGATGTTTTTACAAATCCGAATATGTACTCAATTGATGACGATGGAATACCGGGCGGTGAAGTTGAATACACTGTCATGAACGGAACGAGCATGGCGGCTCCATTTTGTGCTGGTGCCGCAGCTTTAATATTAGAAAAATTCCCTAATGCTACCCCCGAAGAAATTTATGATGCTTTAAGAAATAGTGGAGTGTACGATCAAATAACCGGGAATTCTCTTAATAATACTTCCGGTTATAGAAAATTAGATGTCTATTCTGCAATTGAGAACGGCGATATTACACCGGTTGAATTAATTTCATTTGACGGTTCGATGACAAATGGGATTGTTGAGCTAACCTGGAAAACAGCAACAGAAACAAACAATTATGGTTTTGAGATAGAAAGACAGTATAAGTTTATTGATAATAGTAAAACGAATTGGCAAGCTATTGGATTTGTGAATGGAAATGGAAACAGCAGTTCAATTAATCAATATACTTTTAATGACAAAGAATTGAAGTTGTCGGGTATTTATTTGTACAGGTTAAAACAAATAGATTTTGATGGTCAATTTTCGTATTCGAATGAAAAAGAAATTGATTTTATTTCACCTCAGCAATTCGAACTTTTTCAAAACTATCCAAATCCTTTTAACCCTGTAACTAAAATAAAATATACAGTTCCGATAGAAAGTTATGTTAAGCTTACATTGATTAATCTCTTAGGCGAGAAGATAAGTGCACTTGTAAGCAAAGATCATCAGCCCGGTGTTTATGAGGTCGAGCTGAATGGCAGTAATTTATCTTCCGGAGTTTATTTATACGAGCTTGAAGCAGCAGCACAGAGTGGAACCGTTAACCGGCAATTTAAAAAAATGATATTAAATAAATAATAAGTCATCGGTTTAAAACAATAAAAAGCCACTATTACAGTGGCTTTTTTATTGTCGCTATTATTCCTAACAACGCTTACAATTTCTTTATTAAAATTTACTTCTGCTGTGCAGGATTTTGCTGTGGTAATGTCGGTGTTTGCGGAATTGTTTGTCTTCCTGATTGCTGAATTATACTTTCTCTTTGTTCTGCAGTCGTTTGTCCCGGGAGGAAAAACAAATTAATTGCTAAAGCAAGAACAGCCAATGCACCGCCAAGCCACCAGCTTGCTTTACTCAAAAAGTCAGCAGTTCTTCGAGTACCAAACATAGCACCCACATTTCCACCGCCAAATGTTCCTGCCAAACCGCCGCCTTTACTCGATTGCAGCAATATAACAATTATTAAAAAAATTGCAATTATTGTAGATAATGTCATTAATAAAGTATACATTCTTACTCCTTTAATTTTTTGTAGCGGGGGAGGGATTCGAACCCCCGACACGTGGATTATGATTCCACTGCTCTAACCAACTGAGCTACCCCGCCTTTTAAAACGGAGTGCAAATATAGAAACAAAACCTTCGATTTCAAAAAGAATCATCACGTTTTTAACCCTTCAAACGCAAACCAGTAGGGAAAACCTTCAAGGTTTTGATATTTCAGTAGCATACGCAAACCTTGAAGGTTTCGTGTTATAGTTAATTCAAAAAATCTTTAGGATAACACTTTAGATTATATCCGGATTTTAACTGCTTTTCCATACGACACGACCAAACTAACTGTCCATTTCATACAGTAATATCTCATAGGCGTCAACCTAAGAGAATCTAATTCTCCTTTAACTGATGGATTAAATATTGGCTAATTGTTTTATTTCTGATTTAATTAAGCATTAATAATATGTCATACCTACGGCATTTTATTCTACATTATTTTCGATTTCTATAAATATTCCATCCCTCTGGGATGAAGAAAAATAAATCCCGATAGGGATTAAATATTTATAGATACATTGTTAAAAACAGTAAACCGAATCCCTTTAGGGATGATATATAATGCTTTAATTTGTTTTAAAATCAGAACAACTGAACCAATGTTCGATAGAAAACCTGGTTGTTAAGTTGACGCCTATGAGTAATATCTGGACAACCATCACACATATTCTGTCTTCCATCTTGCAGAAAATCTACGGGCTGAATTATCATAACTGACTCATAGTACAATTTCTTAGAAATGTTTAATGGATTCTTAAAATATTTTACTACTAAAAAAAAGACTTATAAAATCTAAATGAAAAAAAAATCTTTTCCCAATTAATACCTTTAGAGTGTGGAATGAATTCTTTCAATAAGTGCTCTCTAACAACTCCCAAATTTTATCAAGCAATTCTTGAATCCCTTCATTCGTAGCAGATGAAATCGAAGTGATAGGAATTTTCGCTCTGAATAGCTTTTGTTTGGTCATCTTCTCTAAGCTTTTTTTATCAAGCAAATCCGATTTTGAAAGTGCTATAATCTTTTTTCGTTCAGCTAATTTCTTACTGTACTGCTTCAATTCATTCAATAAAATTTTATAATCTCTTTCAATATTTTCGGAAGTAACCTCAATTAAGAAGAGAAGAATTTTGGTTCTCTCAATATGCCTTAGAAATTTTAATCCTAATCCTTTACCCTCATGTGCACCCTCGATAATTCCTGGAATATCAGCAACAGTAAAACTTTTATAATCCTTGTAATAAACAATTCCAAGATTTGGCTCAAGAGTGGTAAACGGATAATCGGCAATTTTAGGTTTAGCAGATGAGATAACCGAAATCAAAGTAGATTTTCCGGCATTTGGAAAACCGATAATTCCAACATCGGCAATCAATTTCAATTCAAGAATGATTTTTTTTGATTCGCCTTTTTTACCGTTTTCAGCATATCTTGGTGCTTGATTTGTTGATGTTGCAAAGTTGCTATTTCCATTTCCACCTCTTCCGCCTTTAGCTATAACAATTCTTTTCCCTTCTTCATCCAAATCTGCAAGAATCTTATCATCGTCAAAATCTTTTATTAAAGTACCGACAGGAACTTTTATTAAAACATCCTTACCATTCTTACCATCCTTCAACGAACTGCCCCCAATTGCTCCATCACCAGCCAGGTATTTTCTTTTGTACTTAAAATCTAAAAGTGTATTAAGGTTACCGAATGCCTGAATTATTACATCCCCGCCCTTTCCGCCGTTACCTCCGGAAGGTCCTCCCTTCGGAACATACTTTTCTCTTCTGAAAGTTACAGCACCATCGCCGCCATAACCTGCTTTAATTTCAAGTTCCGCTTGATCAATAAACATAATTATGCTATCGTAAAATATTTAGCGACCGCGTTGGTTAAAAGAATAGCATCGCGTGAATAAGGATTCACATTATATGTTGTGTAAAGCGACTTCAGAATTTCTGTGGCTTTTTCGTAAGTCTTACACTCAGAAATTGTCTCGATAGTTGTAGCAAAATCTTCTTTGTCTTCGTTAAAAATTGAACCTATTATTTTTTCTATTTCTCTGTTAGACAGGAACGAGAGTATATCCTTATCGCTTTTTTTATGAGATGTTATTTCATCAATAGATTTTTCCTGAGATGATTCTGGAAGCTCCTCCACATTAAGAGGAAATGTTTCAGTATCCTCTTCAATTTTTATTTCGTCTGATAAATTAATCGTTTCATTTGCATTTGGATTGGTTATCTCAAAATCATCTAATTCTATTTCTTCGGTTTCACTTATAGTTGGAGAATCAGGAAGTAAATTTTCTTTAACAATTGTGTTTATCCCCGGTTTCAAATCCTCCGAAACATCTACAGTCTTGGTTTCCTTTAAAGATTCATCTTCAGTAGATGTTAATTCAGATTCCGATGCTGCCGTTTTTTGTTCTTCAGTAGGAACAACAGTGTAAATGATTTTCTTTATCTCATCAATTTCGTACTTTATTTTTGGCGATTGAGCTAAAGCATTTTGAAGACGTGACAAATGATCATTTAAGTTTTTTTCTTTAAGATACAAATCAATTGCTTGCGGCGGTATTTGTGAACGAAGAACCGCCCCGATATTAAAAAAATCAGCCATCGTCTCTAATGCATTATCAATTAGATCGTTCGCCTTCACAGAAAATAATTCACTATCAATTTTATTCAAGAGAAATTCCAATTCTTTTTTCTCCAGCGTAAGCAGTTGTTTTTTTCCCATGTATGAGGAAAGAATTTGTCTTAAATAATTGTAGTAGTAAGGATAATCCAAGATCATCGCCATTTCTTCGGGAGATAAACTATCGGATTCTTTGAAGATAAAATCTACAATAGTTTCATTCGGTCTGGTTATGTAGTTAAAATTGAAGGTTACCGCTTGAGAAATCAAATCATTTATTTCATTCTCACTTATTCTTTTAGATTTTTTTATCTCAAGAGCTATCATCCTAAAATACTTTGATATTTCAGAACCCGAATAATCAAAAGCAGATTTTTGCAGAAGCACTTGACGATCCTTAAAAATTTGGAAGTCCATTCCCGCTGAAATGTACTTAAGAATTGCTGGATGAATCTCGATTCCTTTAAGCTTTTCAAAAGTAAGGAATGAACCGGCTTTGCTTATTTTGTTGAGACAAAAATCGCTTATAAATTTTATTTCTTTTTCAAACATATTATTACCAAAAATTTTTAACCAAAATTAAAATAATCTTTATTGATTTTGCTATTGATGAAAAGAGCACATAAGGAAAATGCTTAAAGACCTTGGGAATTTTTTCGGGTGAACTTCAGATTAAGCTCTGCGCTTAAGCTGTCTATTTTTCTCATAGACAAATAAATTTTATACATGCTCTTACTTGATTCATTCCAGATCTCTTGCTTGACAGACACAAAATTAAAATCTGATTTTCCCTTCTCAGATTCAGATCTGCACCCCGAAATAATAATCAGACAAATAAAAATGAACGAGATTTTAAGGAGTAAATATAATTTCATTTATTGTTTCTTGTAAAAATTATTTTCGACTCTAACATAAATAAAAAATCCCGATATTACTCGGGATTTAAGTGTCAAAAATATACAGGTAATTCAAACTTCTACAACTTTCGATTTAACATTTGCCATCACAAAATCTCTATTCATTCTTGCAATGTTTGTGACTGAAATTCCCTTGGGACATTCAGCTTCGCAGGCATAAGTGTTGGTACAGCTTCCAAATCCAGCTTCATCCATTGCTGCAACCATGTTCATCACACGTTCATATCTTTCAGGTTGGCCCTGTGGAAGCACTGCAAACTGGGACACTTTTGCTCCAACAAATAACATTGCAGAAGAATTTTTACAAGCTGCAACACAGGCACCGCATCCAATACACTCAGCAGCATCTAAAGACAAAGCTGCAACATCTTTAGAAATAGGAATTGCATTAGCATCAGGCGCACTGCCAGTATTAAATGATACATATCCGCCAGCTTGTTGTATTTTATCGAAACCTGAACGATCAACAATTAAATCTTTGATAATTTTAAATGCAGTTGCTCTAAACGGTTCAATAAATAATGTTTCTCCATCTTTAAAATTACGCATGTGCAGTTGGCAGGTGGCTATTTTCGGAAGTGGTCCATGTGGATGCCCGTTAACAACAAGCCCGCAGGTACCACAAATACCCTCCCTGCAATCACTTTCAAAAGCAATAGGAATTTTACCTTCTTTTTCTAATTTGTTATTTAACTCGTCAAGCATTTCAAGAATTGAAGCATCAGGCGAAACAGAAACTTTAAATTGTTCAAAATCACCAATTGCATCAGTAGATTCTTGTCGCCAAATATTTAAGGTTAAATTTATGTTAGTGTTAGTCATTATTTATAACTCCTTGTTGCTAATTCAACAAACTCAAATTCAAGATTTTCTTTATGAAGATTCCATTTGCCAACTTTTTCGAATTCCCAAGCAGCTACATAAGCAAAATCTTTATCATTTCTAATTGCTTCACCCTCTTCTGTTTGATGCTCTTCTCTAAAATGTGCTCCGCAAGATTCATCTCTATTTAAAGCATCAACAGCCATTAATTCACTAAGCTCAAGAAAATCGGCTACTCTACCAGCTTTTTCTAAAGTTAGATTTAACTCTTCACCCTTACCAACAACTTTTACATCGTGCCAAAATTCATCACGTAGATCAGTAATCTCTTTAATTACTTTTCTAAGTCCGGCATCGTCACGGGACATTCCAACTTTGTCAATAAGTAAATGTCCTAATTTTTTATGAATTTCATCAACAGTTTGTTTGCCATTAATTGTTAGGAGTTTATTGGTGTTTTCCTTTACTTGTTCTTTTGATTCTTTAAACTCAGATGAATTAACATCAGCTTTAGTTGGTTTATCACTTCCAAAATAATTTCCGATTGTATAAGGAATAACAAAATAGCCGTCTGCTAAACCTTGCATAAGAGCACTTGCGCCAAGCCTGTTTGCGCCGTGATCAGAAAAGTTTGCCTCTCCTGCTACAAATAATCCAGAAATATTACTCATCAAATTATAATCAACCCATAAACCACCCATCGCATAATGTGGTGCTGGATAAATTTTCATTGGAACTTTATATGGATCTTCATCCATTATATTTTTATACATATCAAACAAATTGCCATACTTTTCTTTTATAACATGAGCACCCAAGCGTTTAATAGCATCGGCAAAATCAAGATAAACAGCCCTGCCTCCATTAACACCACGACCCTCATCACAAACATATTTTGCACTTCTTGAAGAAACGTCTCTTGGAGCTAAATTACCAAATGATGGATATCTTCGCTCAAGATAATAATCACGTTCATCTTCAGGGATTTCATTTGGAGGTCTGTGATCACCAGCTTTTTTAGAAACCCAAATCCGACCGTCATTTCTTAAACTTTCACTCATTAAAACTAATTTAGATTGACCTTCACCATGTACTGGAAGGCAAGTCGGGTGAATTTGAGTAAAACAAGGATTTGCAAATAAAGCTCCGCGTTTATGAGCCCGCCAAATAGCAGTAGTATTGCACAACATTGCACTTGTAGATAAAAAGTAAACATTCATATATCCACCCGTTGCAAGAATAACTGCTTGTGCAGCATAACTTTCTATTTCGCCGGTAAGCAAGTTCCTAACAGTAATACCTTTAGCTTTTCCGTCAACTATTACCACATCAAGCATTTCACGGCGATGGAACATTTGAACGTTACCTAATTTAATTTGTCTATTCAAAGAACTATAGGCGCCAAGTAATAATTGTTGACCTGTTTCCCCACGCGCATAAAAAGTTCTGGAAACTTGTGCTCCACCAAAAGAGCGGTTTGCTAAAGTTCCGCCATATTCTCTTGCAAAAGGAACACCCTGAGCAACGCATTGATCAATTATGTTATTGCTAACTTCAGCTAATCTGTAAGTGTTTGCTTCACGTGATCTAAAATCTCCACCTTTTATTGTATCGTAAAATAATCTAAATACAGAATCACCGTCATTTTGATAATTTTTTGCAGCATTAATCCCACCTTGTGCACCAATTGAATGAGCACGCCTGCTTGAATCATGATAAGTAAAAGCTTTTACTTTATAACCTAATTCACCCAAAGTAGCCGCGGCAGAAGCACCGGCTAAACCGGTTCCCACAACAATAATATCAAATTTTCTTTTATTAGCCGGGTTTATAAGTTTCATATTAAATTTATGATTTGTCCATTTTTCAGCAAGAGTACCTGCTGGAACTTTTGAATCAAGCTTTATCATAAGTTACCTCCGTAAAAAAAGAAAAAGTAAATCGGCATAGAAGCAAATCCTAAAGCCATAATAATTGCGTAAATAGTTCCAATTTTTTGAACAAGTGGAAAATATTTTTTATTGTTCCAACCAAAAGTTTGAAATGCACTTTGAAATCCGTGGTTCAGATGAAATCCCAAAAGTAATACGGCGATAACATAAAGAGCCACATACCACCAAATCTGAAAGAACCCAGTAACAATGTTAAAATACTCATGCGTATTAGCTAATCCTTCCGGATCATGCACATTGAAACGCCAGAAAAATGTTCCAAGATGTAAAACAAGAAAAATAAAAACTATTGATCCTGTAACGAACGATGTTCTGGATGAAAACGAGCTGTTTTGTCTTGAGGCATTAATTCTATATTTACCAATAAATTTACCACCTTGCATTTTCTTGTCCTCTAACCATAATAACGTTCCATAAAAAATGTGAAAAACAAATGCAGCAAGCAGAACAACTTCAATAACACGAATTAGTGGTTTAATGACATCCAAGGTTTTAACATAACCGTTAAAAGTATTTGGACCAAAAAATAAAGTAAAATTTCCTATCAAGTGTATGATTAGAAAAATCAACAAGAAACTCCCCGTTACAGCCATTATAAATTTTTTGCCGATAGAAGAGGTTAGAAATTTAGAAAGCCAGCTCATTAAAAGCTCCTTTTGAATAAAGAATAAATTTGGTTCAAGGTGAAATTGAAAATTTGTATTTCTATATGGAAAGAGTCGAGAGTCGAAGCAAGAATATTTTGAGTGAAGAATCTGAGAGAATACATAGTTTAATAAATGAGAATAAAATTCGTCTGTAACTTAGAAAAATTTTTCGAAGGTGAAAAGTTTAAATGAAAAAAATTTTAAATATGTTTGAATCTAAATATTAAAAAAGTATTTTAGCATTAGTTCTTTATACACGACTTTTGGTGTCCCGATCCTAATTTAAATTGGGATAACGGGAAATATAGGGAAGTTCGGTGCGAGGTTCTGTCATTACGAGCGAAGCGAAGTAATCTATGGTTTAAAATTAGATTGCTTCGACATGCAAAGCATGTCTCGCAATGACAGCAATCATCAATTCCGGCGCTGTCGCGCAACTGTAAAAATCAGTAGGCAGTTGACAGTAAGCAATATGCAAAAAATTGCCTACTGCCTATTGCTTCGCCTTTGGCGAATTGCTTACTGAAAACAAGCCAGGAGACCTGCCATAAGTTATAATTAATCAACCTTCGCGGCAAAGGTAAGATTAACGGTGGTCTCTCACAATCTCCATTCGTTTGATCTCAACTTTCTTATACGCGGAGTTACTTAACATCATTTATATATAGGAGTAACTTCATGAAAAATCTCTTTTTGCTCTCGTTCTGTTCGGTCTTTTTTTTCTCTCAGTTAAATTTCCCTCAGGAAAAAATTGTTGAGAAAACTGAAGTTCAAGGTCTTTACAAACTTTCCGAAGTTGTGGTTTCCGCAACTAGAACCCAAACCAGCACTTTAGAGCTTGCTAATTCTGTCACTGTAATTGATTCGGCTGAAATAGCCAATCGAAATTCTTCCAATGTTTTTGACTTACTGAAGAATGAATACGGTGTTAGCTACACAAGGCAAGGCGGACCGGGAACTTTATCAAACATCAATATCAGAGGGGGAAATTCTTCATACACATTAGTTTTAGTTGATGGAATTGAAGTCAACTTAAACAACGATCCATCAAACTTCTACGACTTTGCTTCTCTATCAACTGATAATGTTCAGTCAATTGAAATTTTGCGCGGACCACAATCAACTTTGTACGGCTCAAACTCACTGGCTGGTGTTATTAACGTGATTACAAAAAAAGGAATTGGGAAACCAAGCTTTTCACTTTTATCGGAAGCGGGTTCATACAAAACATTCAAGAACACACTTGGCATGAATGGTAATGTTTCCAATTTTAACTATTCAGTCACTTTAAGTAGAGCGGAAAGTGAAGGGTTCTCTGCAGCATCAGAAAAATATGGAAACACTGAAAAAGATGGTTATAGAAAAGATAATATATCCGCAAGGTTAGGTTATGACTTTACTGAAACCGCTCAACTAAATCTCCTGATGAGTTATAACAATTCAAAATCTGATTACGATCAAACCGCAGGAAAATTTGGCGATGATCCAACATACATTTTTAACCAGGAAGAATTTTCTTTCCGCGGTGAAGGTAAATTTGATCTATTAGATGGAAAATGGAATCAGAAAATCGGCGCCTCCATTTTTAGAAACGTTAGAAAATATAATTTTGATTATTCGAAATTCAACGCTGCCGCATCAAACAGTTCTTACGACGGCAGAAAAATTAAAATTGATTGGCAAAATAACTTTAACCTATTAGAAAATCACCTGCTGACTTTCGGCATTGAAAATATTAGCGAGGCAGCAGTATCTGAATATTTCTACTTCTCACAATTTTTTAATTACGAAAGTCTTTTCCCGCAAAAAAAATCAAACACCTTTGGCACTTATCTTCAGGATCAACTAAAAATCGGTCAAAGTTTTTTCAGCACTTTAGGAGTTAGATTCGATAACCATGATAAATTCGGTTCGGTTTTCACATATCGATTTGCACCGGCATATATAATTTGGGAAACAGGAACAAAATTGAAAGCCACCTTTGGTTCAGGATTTAAAACTCCTTCATTATTCAATTTGTACGATCCCGCTTACGGCAACCTGGATCTAAACCCTGAAGAAAGCATTGGCTTTGACGCGGGAGTTGAACAATTTTTAGCTAACGACTTATTATCTATTGGTGTTACTTATTTTCAAAATAATTACAAAGATCTTATAGGTTTTGATCAGAGTTTTAAAGCGATCAACGTTAACAAAGCGAAAACAAATGGAGTTGAAACATATCTTACTGCTCAGATGTTTGATAAACTTAAAATTAAACTGAACTACACATACACAAATGCGAAAGATGAAAGCGAAGGACTTGACGACGACGAGCGAAAGCTCATCAGAAGGCCAGAACATAAAGTGGGTAGTTATTTAAGTTATAATTTCTCCCCAAAAGCTAACGCAAATGTTGAAGTGATTTACATTGGAGAACAGGATGATTTAGTTTTTGATAATCTTACTTTTACATCTTCAAGAACTCAGCTTGATCCATATATTCTGCTAAATTTTTCGGCACATTATCAATTGCTGGAGTTTTTAAGATTTAACTTGCGTTTGGAAAATATACTTGATTCAGATTATGAAGAAGTGTATGGTTATGCAACTCCCGGCTTTTCAATTTACGGTGGAATAAAATTGAGTCTTAATGACCTATAGACGCGCACTATTTTTTTTGTATTTTGATTTACGCCATTAGAATTTTTATCTTTAATTAGTTGTAAATGTATATAATGGAATTACTCATAAAGAATTTAAAAGAAAGGAACTGATATGAACTCAAATAATTTCACATCAAAATTCTGGCTTGTAAGTGTAATGATCTTAGCCGCCGCTTTTACAAGATTAATACCTCATCCACCAAATTTTACTGCGGTTGGAGCTATTGCATTATTTGGAGGAGCTTATTTCACGGAGAAAAAGTATGCTTTTATTATTCCAATGCTTGCAATGTTACTATCTGATTTGATAATCGGCTTCCACAATGGAATGCTATCAGTTTATGTTAGCTTTGTTTTAATTGTTGGAATTGGAATTGTACTTAGCAGGAACATCAAATTAAAAAATGTTGTTACCGCTTCTTTGTTATCATCAGTTTTGTTTTTTATTCTAACAAATTTTCAAATGTGGATTCAGGGTACATTGTATGCAAAAAATATTTCTGGCTTAATTGCTTGTTACGTTGCTGCTATTCCGTTTTTTCATCACACAGTTTTAGGCGATTTATTTTTTGTGGGAATATTATTCGGATTGTTTGCAGCAATTCAATTAAAGTTTTCTGCTCTTGCAAAGATAAAAGCTTAATTAAATTTGGGGCGATGCAAATCGCCCTTTTTCTTTATGAACAAAAGTCTCCCAATTCCATTTCTAATTGATTTTGACGGTGTGATAAATCTTTATGGAAAACCTGCTCCATATGCTGGAGAATTTCTTAACTATTTAAAAAAGTACAAGATTCCCTCGTTTATTCTTAGCAACTCTACTTTAAGAACGAAAAAGGACATAAAGGACTTCTTACTTAAAAACCATTTACACAATGATAGTCCAGTTATGACAGCCGCAGATGCCGCATTAATTTATGTTAAAAAAAATTATGAGCGTGTTTCAGTTTATTGTGTTGATAATGTAAAGCAGGAGTTTGAAAAGTATATTGATAATACTAATTCGCAAGCTGTGATTGTGGGTGACATGGCTGAAAGTTGGTCAATAGAAATTTTGAATGAAATTTTTCTTAAAGTTAATAATGGTGCTGATTTAATTGCCATGCACATGAATCGTTATTGGTCACCCGAAGGAAATAAGTTTGTTCTTGACGCAGGATCGTTCATTACTGCAATTGAGTACGCAACTGATAAGAAAGCCGTTCTCATTGGTAAACCCTCTCCGATATATTTCCAAACTGCCTTAGAAATGTTAAGCTACCCTACAAACTCCCCTTTTATAATGCTTGGTGATGATATTGAGTTAGATATTACGCCGGTGAAGAAACTGGGAGGGAAAACAATATTGATTCTAACAGGCAAAACTAAACTGCCGCTTTCAACATCTGACTCACCAGATTATGTTGCCAAAGATTTAGCTGAAGTGATAGAAATATTAAGGAGGGTTTATCCCTTACCGACTTAATATATCACACCGAAACTTTCCCTTTACGAGCATAGGCCATATTAACCAACCTTTTCAGCACCTCAGAATAAGATAAGCCATGGGCTTCAGCAGAACGCATAAACCCTGCTCCCTCAGTTAAATCGGGGTTGGGATTTACTTCAAGCACAAATAATTGGTCATCTTTGGATAAGCGAACATCAACTCTTGCATAATCTCTACAGCCCATAATATTAAAAGCATGTATTGCAATTTCTTTTGCCTCCGCTTCAATTTTTTTAGGCAAGTTTGCCGGACAGATCGGAATTGTTTTATGATAAGATTCATGCTGCGGATCCCACTTTGCTTGATAACTTACAATATTTTGAAGATGATCGGGCATCTCAGTAAAATCAATCTCGCTGATTGGCAATGCTCTTGTTCCTTCATCTTGAAAAACAGCAATATTAAGTTCACGTCCCTCAATAAATTCTTCAATTAAAACCGGTTGTGTAAATTTCTGCATGACAAGTTCCATTCTCATCAATAATTCATTCTTATTAAAAACAATAGACTCGTTTTCAATCCCAACACTTGCATCTTCAAAAGCGGGTTTAACTATAAGTGGATATTTTAAATCATGCTTTATTCTTTCGGGAAGATCGGCTGCTAAAAAATAAGGAGGAGTTTTAATCCTACTTATATTGAGCAGTTTTTTTGCCATTACTTTATTCTGACAATTAGCTAATGCCAATGGTGGAGAACCTGTATATGGAATTCCCATAAGTTCAAACAGACCAACAACATTCATTTCAAGTTTAGGATCATCCTTGTAAAGTTCAACAAAATTAAAAATTACGTCCGGTTGATTTTTCTTAACATCGTTTATTAGAATATTTATATCGTCAAACAGATTAAAAGTATAGCAATCGAATCCCTCCTCAACCAGTTTTTCTTGAATGTATTTATAATCCTCCAATGGCGTAGTTTTGTCAACTTCAAAGTAGGGTACAAAATTTTGTTGTTTTTTGCGGGTTTTTGGGGGTTTTCGATAAAGTTCCGGGTTTGGTTCGTTAAAAATTACTGCAACTTTTAATTTGGGTTTCATTATCTTACCAGCCCTGAAAAATATTATATGAGATTAAAAAACTAATCTTGTTACTTTAACACTACTAATTTAAACTTTTAAAAATTAAAATCATGAGCTTTTATCCTCAACCTTACAAATATCAGTGCGGACCATTCGCGTTAAAATATGCTCTCGTCATGCTCGGACAATTTATTAATGAACGGGAAATAGCTAAAAAAGCTGGGAGCAATTGGTGGTATGGAACGGACGAAATTGGCTTAGCTAAAGCTGCAAAAAATTACAACTGTAAAATGAGATACTTCAGGCGCGAATCTCCCAAAGAAGCACTGAAAGCATTAAAGGATCATCTCAGAAAATGTTATCCATGCATCCTTAGTGTTGATAATTGGGAACATTGGTTTACAATTATCAATGTGCAGCAAAATAAATTCATTGTTGTTGATAGTGCTTTAGATAAGGTCATTGTTACCTATACTCCAACTCAATTGGTGAGAAGATGGAAATACACCGATGATGAATCCAGTGAAATAAGTTATGATGGTTATGCTTTGATACCTAAATTTAAAGTCACTACAAAAGCTAATTTCTCCCTTGAAACTGTGAAACACATTATGCACGAAAGGAACCGGAATCTGGCAACAAAGTGGGATACTTATTTTAATGACTTAATAAATATCTGCAGACCGCATTCACCAAATTCATACAAAACAATTTCCTTCAACGAATTTTTGAGAAGGCATGAAAATATTCTTGTAAAAGAGATAGTGCACTGGCATGGAACTCCAACCTCACGAGAGCTGAAAAAAATCTTAGATAACATGAAGTTTGTAGCAGAAGTTTATGACCTAGTTATTTTTGAAGAAGATCAAAAAAAAGCGCTGATTGATTTGTCTGCAATTATGATGATGTATTCCTGCGGAAAGTATGGAATGGATCCAATTTATTAAAAAATATTTATTTTTACTATTTGTAGCTAAAAAAAATAATTTTATATGAACCTTAACATAATTCGTCATCCAACCATTTTAAAAAGAGAGCAAACTGCTCTTTTGGTTATTGACATTCAAGAGAAAATTTTCCGCGTAATGTTAAGTCCAGAATTCATAGTTCAAAATACTATAAAGCTGATAGAAGGATTTAGAATTTTAGGATCACCCATTTTTGTGACTGAACAATATCCTAAGGGCTTAGGTGAAACTGAGAGCAGAATAAAAGAATCCTTGAAAGGTATTGTTCCCATTCAAAAGTTAAGTTTTAGCTGTTCCGGCGCAGAAAATTTATTTGAAATGTTAAAGTACAAAAACATTAAACAAGTGGCATTGGCTGGAATTGAATCTCACGTTTGTGTTCAGCAAACAGCTTTAGATTTATTGGCAAATGAATTTCAAGTCAGTTTAGCCGCAGACGCTTGTTCATCTAGGAAAGAAACTGACTATAACATTGCGCTTGAAAGGATGCGATCTGCCGGTGTTATCGTCACTACAACCGAAGCAATATTGTTTGAATTGATGAATGTCTGCGGAACCGAAGAGTTCAAGCAAATTTCAAAAATTGTAAAGTGATCAAAAAAAACATATATCATATAAATACAGTGAATCTTATCCCATAATAATTCATCAAACAAATAAATAAAAGGAGTTCAAAATGAAAAAAAACATAGGAAGTGTAGACAAAACAGTTCGAATTATTCTTGGTGTGGTGATAATTGCATTGGGATTATACTACCAGAGTTGGTGGGGTCTAATTGGATTACTACCATTGTTAACTTCACTAGTAGGAATCTGTCCTCTTTACTTACCTTTTGGAATTTCAACCAACAAGGAAAATCCCGATACCAAAAAAAACTGAATTTTTTAATTTTAAAGGGCTCTTCGGAGCCCTTTCGTTTTTCATAATTTCTATGCGTCCCTCTTAGAACTTCAAAAATTAAAACTTAAACATTTTCTAATAGAATTATAACCTTTTAGTTTTTTCTTTTATAATTTGCTTGCAGTAATAAAAGAAGTTTACAAGTGCTTAATCATAATTCTAAAACATCTGCCCAAAAAGGAATTAGGTCAACCTTAATTGGAATTATTACAAGTATTTTACTTGCAATAATAAAAGCTACTGCAGGTGTTCTTGGTAATTCAAATGCTTTAGTAGCAGATGCAATTGAATCAACTGCCGATGTTTTTACATCAGTAATTGTGTTAACGGGATTGAAGATTGCATCAAAACCTGCGGACATGAATCATCCGTATGGACATGGAAAAGCCGAGCCAATTGCAGGAATGATAGTCGCCTCAGCATTAATTGTTGCCGCAATTATAATAATTATTCAAAGCATATATGAAATAATTACTCCTCATCATGCTCCTGCTGCATTTACCTTGATCGTTTTGGTTGCTGTTGTTATCACCAAGGAATTGTTATTCAGATTTGTAATTAAGGTCGGGGAAAATATTGAAAGCATATCAGTAAAAAACGATGCATGGCATCATAGAAGCGACGCGATAACTTCTCTTGCGGTTTTTATTGGAATATCAATTGCTCTGATTGGCGGGAAAGGATACGAAGAAGCTGATGATTACGCTGCTTTGTTTGCTTCGGGAATAATTATTTTCAATGCCTATAGATTATTTAAACCTGCCTTCTCTGAGATAATGGATACTGCCCCGCCGATTCATATTTTAGAAGAAGTGAAATCTGCAGCCGGTAAGGTTGACGGTGTTATGGCAATTGATAAATGCTTTGTTAGAAAAATGGGATTAGAATTTTTTGTTGATATTCATGTTGTGGTCAATAGAGATTTACCGGTTCATGCCGGGCATTTAATTGGTCATAACGTTAAAGATGAATTGATGAAATTTAATCCAAAAATTTCAGATGTGCTCGTTCACATTGAACCAACTCCAATTAGTACTTAGATTATAAGTAATGACATTTCTCATCATTCTCCTTGTTTTCAGTTTCTTAATTGTATTACTAAACATCGGTTTTCTAATCGTGTTTCCGAATTTCACTAAAAGCAAATCTGATAAATCCAACTATTTGAACATTTCAATAATCATCGCATTCAAGAATGAGGAGAAAAATTTAGGCGATTTATTTTCAGCATTAAAGATGTTGATTTATCCAATGGATAAATATGAAGTCATTTTAGTTGACGACAACTCTTCCGATAACTCATATCAAAAAGCTGTCGAGCTTTCCAGCACGAATAATAATTATCGTGTTCTAAAAGCAGAGAACAAAAAATATCCAGGGAAGAGAGGCGCCCTGGATGTTGGAATTCGCAATGCAAAACACCGCTACATTTTAATTACCGATGCAGATTGTATGCCTGGTAAAAATTGGCTGATTGGTTACTCAGAAAAATTTAATTCTGGTTATGAAATGCTATTCGGGCTTTCACCTTTTAAGCAGAGCCAAGGAATGATTAACAAAATATCATGTTTTGAAAACCTAAGAAGAAGTCTCTTAACGTTTTCCTTCGCTGAATTAAAACTTCACTACTCTGCTGCGGCAAGAAATTTCGGATTTACCATTTCAGCTTACGAAAGATTGGGAGGATTCGCAAATACTTTAGAAACACCAAGCGGTGACGATGACCTGCTGATCAGAGAAGCAGTTAAAAATAAATTGAAAATTGGAGTGGTTGATTTTAAGGAATCCTACGTTCTCTCCGAATCAAAGAGTAAACTGAAAGAATTTCTAAATCAAAAAGCGAGACACACAAAAACATCTTTATATTATTTATTTATTCATAAATTTTTATTGGGTTTGTGGCATTCATCAAACATTCTAATGCTATTTTCACTTTTCCTTTTACCGGTAAGTTTTTTCTTCATTATACCATTTCTTATAAAATTATTTGGTGATCTGATTGTTATTCTGAGTACGCAAAAAAAACTTAATTATAAATTTAAGTTGAATGAAATTCCTGTGTTACAAATGATTTACGAAATTTTTCTCATCGTGAATTTTTTCGCTTCATTCAGGAAAAACATTGTTTGGAAAAATTAATTTCAATTTATTTATCCATGAAAATTACATTCTCAAAAGCTTTAATTATAGTCTTAGCACTTGCAGCGCAAAATCTATCGCAGCAGTTTAGACTAATGCGGCCGGTTCCCGATAATATTCAAACCAATGGTTCTTATCTTTTTGGTGAACCAAACTTTCAGAATCCTTCACTTGCTCATCATGGAATTGATATTTCCATTGCTTATGATACTGTTCGTTCAGCATCAGATGGAATCGTTTATGCAGTTGGCTACAATCCAAATGATCCTGTTGGAGGATACGAACCTGGTGGCGCTGGCAACTACATCATCATCAAAAGTATGTGGAACATTAAAGTTATCTATCTCAATTATTTTCACTTAACTAAACCACTTAAAAGTAATGGCGATTCAATTTTTGTGAACATGCCAATTGCGATCAGCGGTAATACGGGTAATTCCACAGGACCACATTTACATTTCGAGATCAGAGAAGGAACACAAAGTCCATCTGGATTACGAACACGCCGCAACCCAGAATTATGGGTCGCTATTAACGGAATGGGCGCAATCTATGGCAGAATTCCAAACGCAGCAAACAGCAGTCGAGTTGATATTGCGCCTGATCCAAAACCGCGTCCGCCTTACACTACCTTTGGTTATGCTTTAACATATAATTTTAATGATCCGGCAATTCAGAGTGATGACATTTACGGAGAGAATTACGCAATCGGCGATGTAAAACCAGGCACTTATGTTATTACCGCATTAAATGGTACTTACAGAAGAACTGTTACAGTTAATGCCGGCGAAGTAGTAAACACTGATGCAGTGGTTGGAATTGATGAAGAAAATCTGATAGCAAATAATTTCCAGCTATTTCAAAACTATCCAAACCCTTTTAATCCAGAAACGAAAATTTCTTATAACTTGGATGAAGATGATTTTATTTCTCTCAGTGTTTATAATCTGCTCGGAGAAAAAATAATTACATTAGTCGAGGAAGAACAAACCAAAGGATTTCATGATTTCATTTTCAAAGCTGAAAATATCGGGAGCGGAATTTATATCTACACACTGAGATCAAATAAAAAAGTCATCAGTAAGATGATGACTTTTCTAAAGTAAGCAGATGCGAAAAATATTTAGGAGTTATAGATTTTAATCCAAACGCCTAATTACAATTCTGTTATTCTTCAGTCTTCCCTCCAAAGTATTATTTTCAGTAATAGGTAATTCGCTGCCTTTACCATAAACTTTAAACATAAACGAAGGCAGCCCTTTGTTAATTAAATATCGAACAACTGTTCTTGCTCTTTCCAGTGATAATAATTTAAGAGAATCCTGAACACCATTATTATCGGTATAACCTTCAACAGTCCATTTAATGAATGGATCATTCGCTAAAAATTCAGCAGTTTTGTCAAGTTCTTCATAAGCAGTTGATTTGATTTCAGAACCACGGTAATCGAATAATTTTATTCCTTCAAGCATTATTTCTTTTACGGATATTGTATCGCTTACCGCAACAGAATCGGGACATCCGTCATCATCTTGAAAACTATTGAATGTTTCTGCTTGATCCGGGCATTTATCAAGATAATTTGGAATGCCGTCTTTATCATTATCTAATAAACGCTGTGTATTATCTAATATATCTGGACAGCCATCCTCATCTTCAAATCCATTGAAGTTTTCCGGTTGATCTGGACATTTATCTTTAACATCCGGTATTCCATCTCCATCATTATCCAAATCTGGGCAGCCATCATCATCCTGAAAGCCGTCAAAATCTTCCGGATCGTTGGGACATTTATCTCTCTCATCAGGAATACCATCCTTATCATTATCATAATCAGGACATCCATCTTCATCCTGGAAGCCATCATAATCCTCAGGATTGGAAGGACAAGCATCATCGGAATCCCATATGCCATCCCCGTCAGAATCTTTTCTGCTGAAAAGTGTGAAAGAAACTCCTATCCTACCCGAATAATAAAAATCGTCATTCTCTCCAACACTTATATCATCGAAATTATCAGTTTGCACAAAATGAACTCCGACTCCGAAAAACATACTTAGCCGATCCTGAAGGACAATACGAGAACCAATCTCAGCATCATAAGCAATTGTAGATCGGGAATAAGCATTTAGACTATTATTCAATAATCTTTTTCCATTTTTATCTTTAGGACTGAACCATAAATTTGATACCCCACCATAAACATAAGGGAAGAACTCATTATCAAATGTGTAACCCAGAATTAAACCACCACCCAAAATGTACATATCAGTCATAAATTCCGTCGGGTCTTTAAATTTATCCTTTCCGCTAACTGTTTGACCGCCGAATAATAATCTTAATCCAAAAATTGTAGAAGAATGTGTTGGAATAAAATACTCCGCCATTCCGGCAGCACCAAAAACAATTTTGCCATTGCTATAATCAGAATATCCTAAAGTGAATATACCGTTAATAGATACTAAACTGCTTCCAGAAAAATTGTGTGTTCGTAATTTACTCTCCTTCTGCGGTAGTATGAAAACAATTGGCAGAATGATTATTAATAATATTTTATAAGTGAGCTGCATTGTCGTTCCGATTTAATTTTGAATAACTTATTTAAGTCAGCAAGCAAAATCGCATCTGGTCTATAGTGAATGATTTTCAAAGAATAATTTAGAAATATCTAAGCAAAAAGTATACAAAAAATTTATTGAGGAAAAAGGTTACTTTCCCTATAGAAAAAAAATAAATCTAATG
>Ga0209619_10000979_pt1 | contig 20701 bp, 13 predicted proteins | sample Rifsed16ft3_FD_184011 | JGI IMG/M metagenome (GOLD analysis project Ga0209619, IMG submission 184011) | Soil microbial communities from Rifle, Colorado, USA - sediment 16ft 3 (version 2) | ecosystem: Environmental > Terrestrial > Deep subsurface > Rock core/Sediment | place: Rifle, Colorado... | reverse complement strand
CCGGCTTTGATCGCCTGCACATCGTCGCCGAGGCCCGGCGCTTCGACGACGACCGTCGTCTGGGCCGTGCGCGCGATTTCCACTTCGGTCTGCCCCGCGCCCACTGTTTCAATCAGGATCGTCTCAAAACCGGCGGCGTCGAGTGCCTTTACCACATCCCCCGTCGCGCGCGCCAACCCGCCGAGCGAGCCGCGGCTCGCCATCGAGCGGATGAAAACGCCGGGGTCGCCGGCGAGGTCGCGCATCCGGATGCGGTCGCCCAGAATGGCGCCGCCCGTGAAGGGGCTGCTCGGATCAACGGCCACCACCGCTACGGTACGCCCGGCGCGCCGCAGCGCCTTCGCCAGTTCGTTGACGAGGCTGCTTTTGCCGGTTCCAGGCGCGCCGGTGACGCCGACGACGTGCGCCCGGCCCGTGTGCGGGAATAAAGCCGTCAGCGCCGCCTGCGCTTCCGGCGCGGCATTCTCGATCCGGGTCAACAAGCGGGCCAGCGCCCGGCGATTGCCAGAGAGGATAGGCGCAGGGTCAAACATAATCCGTGATGTATGATGCGTAATCTATGCGTGGATCAATCACGGATCACGCCTCACGCTTTACTTCTCACCGCCTCCCGCACAGCGCGGATAATCGTCTCCGTGCTCGCGCCCGGTCCGAAGACCCCTGCCACGCCCAGCGCCTTGAGCGCGGGAATGTCCTCGTCGGGGACGATTCCCCCCACGAATACGGCGACCGCGTCCTGGCCGTTCGCCCGGAGCAATTCCAGGACCCGGGGGATCAATGCCATGTGGGCCCCGGAGAGGATCGAGAGTCCGACGACATCCACATCTTCCTGCAGCGCAGCTTCGGCGACCATCTCCGGCGTTTGCCGCAGGCCGGTGTAGATCACCTCCATGCCGGCGTCGCGCAGCGCACGCGCAATAACCTTAGCGCCTCGATCATGTCCGTCGAGGCCGGGTTTGGCGACCAGAACACGAATTTTGTTTTCTGCCATGGGGATGTCTTAAACCGGATCACGGAATGGATAAAAACGGCATAAGAAACAAATCCTATGCCCACGCTGTGAATTATACCGCAATCTAACTTGCCCCACTCTACTGAAGAGCGTAGAATACCAGATATGCCCGAAAATCCAGCATTAACTGCTCAAGCCGACGAGGCCGCGCTCGATCAACGCGCGCTGACCGATCGGGTCCTGCACGCAGTTGTGCTCCTGATCCTGGTTCTCACGGTGGGGGTGTACGTGATCGCCATTCCTCTCGCCGCCGGCTGGATTCAACGCCCGTTCGTCGGGGCCTTTATCGAAAGGGCGCTCGTCTTCAACGACATCCGGTCTCAGGGCCCGGATAAGTTCCCGGCCTTCACGGAGGGGGTGCAACCTTTTGACCGTCTGACAGCGCTCAACGGCGTCCCGGTCTCCACCGACGCCCAGCTCAACGCCGAGCTCCAGCACTATGTCCCCGGCCAAGTCATAGAAATCACCGTCGAGCGCCGCAGCGGCGGCCAGTCCCGTGTACCGCTCACGGTGCAGTCTTTCTCGTTCCGTGATCTTCTTTCCTTCTTTATCATTCCCTACCTGATCGGCCTGGTGTACCTGGGCATCGGCGTGTGGGTCTTTCACCTGCGCGGCCGCGAACTGGCCGGACGAGCATTCGCCATCTTCTGCTTTACCGTTGCCCTGACTCTCGTCGGGGTATTCGACTTTTACACGACGCACTTCCTGGTGCCGGTCTGGACCGTTGCCTTCCCGGCGATTGGCGCCTCGGCCGTCAGCCTGGGCTTCGTCTTTCCTCAGGAACTCGGCCTGCTCCAGAAGCGCCCGCTCCTGCGTCTGGCGATTTGCTACCTCCCGCTGATTGGGCTGGCCGGTTATACCCTGTCCACCTACTGGAGCGCCGACCCGTGGGCCTATCTCGCGCCGTGGGCCTACCAGAATTACTTCATGGGCGCGGGTATCCTGATCTTCCTGTTCACCATGGCCTATCGCTGGCTCTTCAGCCCCTCGCCCATTGTGCGGGAACAGAGCCGGATTATCCTCATCGGGACGCTCACCGCCGCCTCGCTCATCCTGTTTAATACCATTCAATTGCTGATCAGTTCGTTCCTGGGTCGCTCTCCGGCGCCGTTCAATTCCCTGTATTTTCTGCCGACCATTTTTCTGCCTGGCGCTATCGCCTATGCCATCCTGCGTTATCGTTTGATCGACGCCGACCGGCGGCTGGCGCAGGCGCTGGTGTACTTCACGCTCGCCGGGCTGACGCTGGCGGCCTATGCGCTGATCCTCGGCGGTCTCAGCCTGATCGTCGGCGCAGCCGTTGACGCGGACAGTCCGATCGTGCTGGGACTGATCGTCTTTCTGCTTGTCGCCGCCTTCCATCCTGTGCGCGAACGCCTGCAGCGGGCTGTTGACGTTCTCTTCTTTCGCGGCTCGCGCTCCTATGCCCAAAGGGTCGAACAATTCGGGCGCGCGCTCAGCCGGGCCGCCGGCCTCGGCGCCATTGCGTCGGCGCTGGCCGAGCAAATCGAAGGCGCGCTCCGGCCGTCGCATTTCTATCTGTTCTTGCGCGACCACCTCAACGACGACTTCGCCGCTTACGCCCCTGGCGATCAGCGCCCGAAAACGGAGGTGCGCTTCGCCGTGGATGGCGGGTTGGCGACCACGCTGAGCCGTGATCGCGTCCCGCTGCTCCTCACGCCCGATACGTCCCTGCCCGATAACCTGGCCCGCGACCGGGCCAGGCTGGCGGTGATGGGCTCGGCGGTGTACGCGCCCCTGCCGGGCAAAACCGGGCTGTCCGGCTGGCTCGCCGTCGGCCCCAAGCTCTCCGGCGAGCCATTCACCCGCGACGATCTGCAATTCGTCGAAGCCCTGGCCGACCAGGCGGCGCTGGCGGTTGAACGCGCCACGGTCATTGACGACCTCGAACGGCGCGTGAACGAGTTGAATGTCCTCAGCCAGATGTCGCAGGCGGTCAATTTCACCACCTCTTACGACGACCTGTTGGAACTCGTTTACGCCCAGGCTGGCCGGGTCTTGGATACGCGCAATTTCTACGTCATCCTGAAAGACGTATCCGGTGTGTCCTTCAGTTACGCGTTCTACGTGGAGAATGACGAGCGGATCACGGACGAGGAGGGCAAACCCTGGCCGGCCAAGCGCGGCCTGGCGGCCGAAATTGTGCGCACCGGCCAGCCCATTCGCACCGACGATTACCACGCCGAATGCCGCCGCCGCAACGCCGCCCCGCGCCCGAAGAATTACAAGGCCTGGATGGGCGTGCCGCTCAACGCCGGGGCGGAGACGATCGGCATCATGAGTGTGGCCTCCTTCGAAAACGGCGTGGTCTTCACCGAAGACCAGCTCAAAGTCTTCGGCGCCATCGCTGACCAGGCGGCTTCCGCCATCGTCAAAGCCCGGCTCTACCGCCAGACCGAGCAACGCGCGCGGCAACTGGCCACCCTGAACGACGTCAGCACGACCATGTCTTCGACGCTCGAACTGGACCCTCTGATCCAGCGCATCGTTCAAAGCTCGGTGGATATTTTGGATTGTGAGGCAGGCAGCTTGTTCCTCACCGACGAGGAAACCGGGGAATACGTCTTCCGCGTGGCGGTGGGGCCGGTGGGGCAAAACCTCGTGGGGATGCGCATCGCGCCCGGCCGGGGGTTCGTCGGCGAGGCCATCGAGTCCGGCCACCCTCTCATCGTCAACGACGTGCAGAACGACCCGCGCTGGTTCAAGGGCATGGACCAGTCCTCGGGCTTCATCACACGCGCGCTCATGGTCGTGCCGCTGAGATTCCAGTCCCGGCCCATCGGCGCGGTCGAGGTCATCAACAAACGCGACGGCACGCCCTTCAACGAAGGCGACCAGAATCTACTGACCGCCTTCTCCGGCCAGGCCGCCGTCGCCATCCAGAATGCGCGCTTGTTCACGATGACCGACCAGGCTCTCGCCGCCCGCGTCGAAGAACTGTCGGTGATGCAGCGCATTGACCGCGAATTGAACACGGCACTGGACGTGAAACGCGTGATGGGCATCACGCTCGACTGGGCGATCAAGCACACGGGCGCCGCCGCCGGCTCGGTGGGCATGGTCGGCGAGACTGACATCGGCATCATCGCCACGCAGGGATACAACGGCGAGATGATGCCAGATACTGTCTTGTCGCTGGGGAAAGGCATCCTGGGTCAGGTGGTGGCCACGGGCGAAACCCGCCTGGTGCGCGACGCGCAGGCGGCGGATTCACAGCGCCTCCCGACCACCCGCGTCCAGTTGGTCATTCCTATCAAGAGCGAGCAGAAAGTGGTGGGGTTGGTCAATCTCGAAAGCCCGAATGCCGAGGCCTTCACCGAGGAGCAGGTGGCCTTCGCCACCCGCCTGGTGGATCACGCCTCAGTGGCGATCACGAATGCCCGGCTGTATACGGAAGTCCAGGCGGCCAACATCGCCAAGAGCGAGTTTGTGTCGTTCGTGGCGCACGAGCTCAAGACGCCCATGACCTCTATCCGGGGCTACACCGACCTGCTGGCGGGGAGCGCCGTCGGGCCGATCAACGACATGCAGAAGCAATTCCTCGGCACCATCCGCGGCAATGTGGATCGCATGGCGACGCTGGTCTCCGACTTGGCTGACATCGCGCGCATCGAATCTGGGCGTCTGCGGTTGGAACCAAAATCCACCCCCTTCCATGCGGTGATTGAGGATGTCGTGCGCACCACCCAGGCGCTGATTGACGTCAAAAAACAGACATTGATCCAGGAGACCGAGCCGAGCCTGCCCAACGTGACGGCCGACTACACCCGCACCGTGCAGGTGCTGACCAACCTGGTCTCCAACGCCTACAAGTACACCCCGGAGGGCGGCGAGATCGTTCTGCGCGTGGCAAAAGAAGCGAATCGCTGGGATCCCGCCAACACCGCCGCGCCGGAGGTGCTGCATATTTCTGTGAAAGACAACGGCATCGGCATCGCGCCGGAGGACCAAAAGAAACTGTTCCAGAAGTTCTTCCGGGCCGAAGATCGCATGGCGCGCGAGATGGCGACTGGTACTGGCCTGGGCCTGAACATCGTCAAGAATCTGGTCGAACTGCAAGGCGGCAAAATCTGGTTCGAGAGCGAGTTCCGCCGAGGCAGCACTTTCCATTTCACCCTGCCCCTGGCGCCGGAGGCCGAAACCGTTGGCGCATAAGGGCAGCTTGCGCGGTCGTCTTTCCGTAAAGACGACGGGGCAGGTTCTGCAGAGAGCCTGCCCCGTTTCGATTCCTGCCCTCTCCCGCCCCAACGAGCGCCCAACCGGCGCAAAGGCAGTAACCGGGTGATCGATAGTAGGAGGCGCTCATATGAATAAGGCGCTGACCGCACCCCACAGATTGGAAGACGAAACCACGCCCAAACTCCGCTGGAGACAGGCGGTGTTTGCGCTCGGCGCGGTGGGGGCTTATGTGTTGCTGTTCCTCCTCCTCTACCCAGGGCAGGGAGCGGGGATGGCAGCGCTGTCTTTCTTGCCGGTGGCGGTGACGGCGTGGCTCTGGGGTCTGTGGGCCGGGCTGCTCGCCGGGTTGCTCAGCATCCCCCTGAATACCCTCTTGCTGAATATCGGGGGTTATCAGCCCGGAGGCTGGGATGTGGTCCTGCACAGCGGCGGCGGGGCCGGGTCGCTAGTGTTGCTGCTCATTGGCGTTGTCGTCGGGCGCATGAGCGACCTGGGCAAGCAGGTGCAACAGCAGCTCGCCGAGCGTCAGCGCACCGAGGAAGCCCTGCGGCAAAGCGAGCAACGCTTCCGGGCGCTCATCGAACACAGTGCGGATGGGATAGCCCTCCTCAGCGCCGCTGGAGTGATTCAATACCAGAGCCCGGCCTATACGCAGATGCTGGGTTACACCTCGGATGAGCGTGCCCGCATGGGCACATTCGACCTGCTTCATCCAGATGATGTCCCGCGCGCCAGAAGCTTGTTCGCCGATCTCCTGCAAAGTCCGGGCCTGAGCATTACCGCGGAAGTGATTTCCCAGCACAAGGATGGTTCGTGGCGGTGGATCGAGACCACCGGCACGAACCTGCTCGCCGAGCCGAGCGTGGGGGCCATCCTGGTCAATTACCATGACATCACCGAGCGCAAGCAGGCCGAGATGGCGCTGCGGGAGAGTGAGCAGCAGTACCAGACGTTGTTTGCGAGGGCGCAACGACAGGCGCAAGAGTTGACGCTGCTCGACAAGGTGCGCACCGCCCTGGCGCGTGAGCTGGACCTGCCCATCCTCCTTCGCACCGTGGTCGAGGCGATTGCCCAGACATTTGGATACACCCAGGTCAGCCTCTATCTGCTTCAGGGGGAAAAGTTGATGCTCCAGCATCAAGTCGGCTACGAGCGCGTCATCCCGGAGATTCCGGTGACACAGGGCATCAGTGGCCGCGTGGTTCGTACGGGAAAGCCTGCACTCCTGGAGAATGTGCGTGCTGACCCCGAATTTCTTGGGGCCATCGAGGGCATCGTCTCCGAGGTCTGTGTCCCACTGCTCGACCAGGGTCGGGTTGTCGGCACCCTGAATGTAGAGAGCATAGGCGGGGTGAGGCTTTCGGACGCCGACTTGCAACTGATGATCGCGCTCAGTGAACATGTCAGCGTTGCCATCGGGCGGGCGCGGCTGTATTCCGAGGACCAGAGGCGCAACCGCATTCTGGCGGCCCTGTACGAAACGACCCTGGGACTGATGAATCGGCTGGAGTTGAACGATTTGCTCACCGCCATCGTCACGCAGGCGGCTCAACTGTTGGGTACCACGCATGGTTACCTATACCTGGTCGAGCCTGGCGAAACAGAGATAGAGGTGAAGTTGGGGACGGGGATATTCACCCAATATGTCGGCTACCGGCTGAAGCCGGGCGAAGGCCTGGCCGGGAAAGTCTGGCAAACGGGCCAACCACGGGCCGTGGCTGATTACCGTACCTGGTCGGGCCGCTCGGCGCAGTTCGGCCAGACGGCGTTTCGCGCCACCGTGGGCGTGCCGCTCACCTCCGGCCCGCAGATCGTGGGGGTGATTGGCCTGGCCTCGCTTGAACCAGGCCGGGCGTTCGGGGACGACGAGGTCGAACTGCTGAACCGCTTTGCCCAATTGGCTTCCATCGCTCTGGACAACGCGCAGTTGTACACCCTTGCCCAGAAAGAATTGGCCGAACGCAAGCAGGCGGAGGCGGCGCTGCAGGAGAGCGAAAAGCGATACAGGAGCCTCTTTGAGGATTCGCCCATTCCGCTCTCAGAACAGGATTTCTCGCTGCTGGCCCCGTATTTGGACAGATTACGCGCCGCCGGGGTCACCGACTTCAGAGCCTACTTTGAGGATCGGCCGGCTGAGGTTGCCCGCTGCGCGACCCTGGTGAAAACCGTTGACGTCAATAAGGTCACGTTGAAGTTATACAAAGCGAAATCCAAAGAGGAGCTGCTGGCGGGCCTGAGTGTGTTGTTCACCGAAGAATCATACAGCGTGTTCAGAGAAGAACTGATTGCTATGGCTGAAGGTAAAACCAGATTTGAAGCCGAAACTGTCAATCGGACGTTGACCGGCGATAGCATTCATGTTGTCCTCACCTGGTTCGTAGTTCCCGGCTACGAGAAAACCTTGATGAAAGTAGTGGTCTCGCTCGTTGACATCACCGATCGCAAGCAGGCGGAGGAGAGACTCCGGGAAGCCGAAGCCAAATACCGCACGCTGGTCGAGCAAATGCCGGCGGTTACCTATCTTGACGCCCTGGATGAGACCGCCTCCACTCTCTACATCAGCCCACAGGTCGAGGCGGTGCTGGGCTACTCGCCAGAGGAATGGATGGCCGACCCGGAGTTGTGGCCGAGACTGCTCCACCCCGACGACCGCGGACGCGCGCTGGCGGAAAACGCCCGCCACAATACGACCGGCGCGCCGTTCAATCTAGAGTACCGCCTGATCGCCCGCGATGGCCGCGTGGTGTGGATCCGTGATCAGGCCGTGATCGTGCGGGATGAGACCGGCCAACCCAGATATTCGCAAGGCCTCATGATGGACATCACCGAGCACACGCGAGCGGAGCAGGCGTTGCGGGAGGCCGAAACGAAATATCGCACGCTGGTGGAACAACTTCCCGCAATCACTTACATTGCCGCGCTCGATGAGGCCAAGACCCGGCTGTATGTCAGCCCACAAATTGAGACGCTGCTGGGCTTCACGCAAGCCGAGTATCTGGCCGATCCTGACCTGTGGCGCAAGCAACTTCACCCCGACGACCGCGAGCGTGTGCTGGCCGAAGCAACTCGCCTGTATGAGGGCAGCGAAACGTTTGTCTCGGAATATCGCACCTTAGCCCGCGACGGCCACGCCGTGTGGTTCCACGATGAAGCCGTGATCGTGAAGGCCGAGGCCCGGCAACCGCGATTCCTTCAGGGCGTCAAGATTGACATCACGGCTCGCAAACAGCGCGAGCGCGAGCTGGAAGCCATCGCGACAGTGAGCGCCGCGCTACGCGTGGCGCAGAGCCGGGCGGAGATGCTGCCGATCATCCTCGACCAACTGATTGAACTGCTGAAGGCCGACGGCGCCTCGCTCGCCTTCCGCGAACCGAATTCGGATGAGATCGCGATTGTACTGGGCCAGGGCAACGGCGCGCCCTTCACCGGCACGCGCCTGCGCGTCGGCCACGGCGTGACCGGCTACGTCGTCGAAACCGGTCAACCCTATCTCACCAACGACGCGCCGCACGACCCACGCTTTCTCTGGCCGCGCCTGCTCGGCGATTTGCGGGCGGTGGCCTGCATCCCGCTCTTGGCTCAGGGGCAGACGAGCGGCGCGCTGTGGGTAGGCCGCACCACCCCGTTCGCCGACGACGAAGTCCGCTTGCTGATCGCCATCGCGGATATTGCCGCCAATGCCCTCCGGCGCGTGAGCGTGATGGAGACGCTCGAACAGCGCGTGGCCGAGCGCACCCGCGAACTCGAGGCCGCTAATGAACAACTCAAGGAACTTGACCGTCTCAAAGACCAGTTCGTCGCGAGTGTTTCGCACGAACTCCGCACCCCCCTCACCAACATTACGTTGTATCTCGGCATGTTGGGCAAGACCGGCGCGGAAGGCCTCGGCCGCTATCTGTCCGTGCTCCAACGCGAAACCCGACGTCTCACCCACCTGATCGAAGATGTGCTCACCCTCTCGCGGATTGGGCAGGGTGGGGCGACCCTCGCGTTGGAACCGCGGGTGCTGGATGGCCTGATCGCCGAAGTGCTCGAGGCGCACGCCGCGAGCGCCGAGGCCAAAAGCTTGACGCTCACCCACAAACCCAACCCCGACGCACCCGTCGTCCCCATTGATTACGCGCAGATGATGCAAGTGTTCACCAATCTGATCGGAAACGCCGTCGCTTATACTCCGGCCGCCGGTCAGGTGACGGTGACCACTGGTCTCCGCCGCTCCGGGGCACGTGCGGGCGTCGTGGTCTGTGTTCACAACACCGGCCCAGTCATCCCAGCGGAAGATTTGCTGCACCTGTTCGAGCGCTTTTACCGCGGCCGCACGGGCTGGGAGTCAGGTGAACCGGGCACGGGGCTGGGGTTGACGATTTGCAAGGAGATCGTGGAACGACACCACGGGCAGATCAGCGCGAGGAGCGAAGAGGATTTCGGGACCGAGTTCGAGGTCTGGCTGCCCATGCGCACAGATGCGCGGCAAACGGAAACCTAACTCTCACCGCCTGCCGCCTGCCCAGCCCATTGCCCCGAACAGCAGTTGTGGTTATACTCTAGCTCAGACATAGCTGGAGCAGTCGCTGGCTTGTTTACGGGCCAGTCCGAGCGGTTTAGCGCAGCCTCGACCCGAAAGGCGGTCTTTCGCGTGACTACAGCGCCGATTTCAACCATAGACAAAATCAGCTTACTGGATCAAGCCTTCCCCGGCCTGGCCCCCGACGAACTGCAGGAAGTGGCGAAGTTGACGAGCATCAACGCCTACCCGCAGGATTTCCGTTTGTGCCACGAGGGCGCGTACGAGGACATCTTCTACATCATCGCGCAGGGCGAGGTGGCCGTCACCAAGAAAATCAGCGACACAGAGGGCGAGCGGGAACTGCGCAAGCTGGGCTGGGGGGATTTCATCGGCGAAATGGCCCTCATCCAGAACGCGCCGCGCTCGGCGACGGTGCGCACGCTCACCGAGTGCGCGGTGCTGGAGATGACCAAGCCCAACTTCGAGTCGCTGCTGAGCCGCAGCCCGCGCATGACGTTGAGCATCATGCGGAGCACGCTCGCCCGGATGCGCCAGAATGACCAGATGGCGATCAAGGACCTGCAGCGCACCAACCAGATCCTGGCTCAGCTCGACCGCAACAAACTGGAATTCATCGAGGTCGCCGCGCACGAGCTCCGCACGCCGCTCACGGTGATGAAGGGCTACATCAACGTGATGAAGATGGACACGGCGGTGAAAGCCAACGCGGTGCTGATGGAAGTGCTTGACGGCCTCGGCAAAGGCACCGACCGCCTGCACGAAATCGTCAACACGATGCTGGACGTGACCCGCGTGGACAGCGACAAACTGCGCATCGCCCCGGTGCCGGTGCCGCTCCGCAGCGTGGTGAACGACATCGTCCACCGCCTGCAGGCCGACGCCGAGAACCGCCAGCTGACCATCCGCATCGAGCACGCGCCCGACCTGCCGCCCATCAACGCCGACCCGACGCTGATTCAAAAGGCGCTGTATCACCTCGTCGTCAATGCGATCAAGTACACGCCGGATGGGGGGACCATCACCATCCGCACGCAGGCCGTGAGGCTGGAACGCGAGGTTCCCGGTGTGCAGATCAGCGTGCAGGACACGGGCGTCGGCATTGACCCCGAACATCAAGAATTGATCTTCGAGAAGTTCTACCAGGTGGGGTCGGTGGCGTTGCACTCGTCGGGCAAGACCGCCTTTAAGGGCGGCGGGCCGGGGTTGGGGCTGGCGATTGCAAAGGGCGTCGCCCGGGCGCACGGCGGCAAGATCTGGGTCGAAAGCCCGGGCTGCGACGAGAAGAAACTCCCCGGCAGTGTGTTCTATCTGCAATTGCCCGTCAACCCACCCATGCTGTCCAAGAAGGACGGGGAGAAGAAGTAAGCTGCGTTGCGCTGGCTGACATCAAAAGCGCCCGCCGGTTTTCGGCGGGCGCTCGTTTTCCAGAACTGCTCTCTCTAACTCAAATGCGGATTGAGCTTGGCGAGGATGCGTTCCCGCGGCATGAACCCCATGAGGCGCTCGACCGGCAGGCCGTTTTTGAACAGGATCAGCGTCGGGACGCCCATGACTTGGTATTCCATCGTCGTCTCGGCGTTCGCGTCAATATCCAGCTTGCCCACCTTCACCGCGCCGTTCCAGTCCTCGTTCAATTTATCCACCACCGGGGCCAGCATGTGGCACGGCCCGCACCACTCCGCTGTGAAATCCACCAGCACTGGCTGGGCGGTCTCTAAAACCTCCTGCTTGAAGCTGGCATCAGTGAAATGATGCATCGTCGCCATGCGTCAGTGTCCTTTCAACGGTTACAGTTGGGGAAATGGTAGCCTCAGCCGGGAGAGAAGTCAAGAAGCCCTGCCTGGTGATTTATTCACAAACGCTCCAGGCCCGCGTCCTCACGGACCATCTGCGGGGCCGTGGACGGCAAGCCATCAAGATGCGTGCAATCACCAGGCCCCTGCAAGATCATACCCCCCCTTTCTCCTACCTGACCATTCTTCCAGCCTAAAATTGCCTCAAACTTATTGACACCCCCTCCCGCAGGCGTTATAATCTTTTCCAGCGTGTTAGCACTCTCAAGCCGAGAGTGCTAAAAGATGTAGAAACTATGGACCCGCTAACTGAACGGCAACAGACTATTCTGGGCCTAGTCGTCCGCGAGTATATTGAAAGCGCCGACGCGGTCAGTTCCAAGACACTGGTGGAGAAGTATCAGTTGGGCGTGAGCTCGGCCACCGTGCGCAACGAAATGTCCGAACTGACCGACAAGGGCTACCTGCGCCAGCCGTACACCTCCGCCGGGCGCGAACCCACCGAAGCCGGCTACCGCTACTTTGTCCAAAAACTGCTCGGCGAAACCGAGTTGCCGCTGGCCGAACAGCGCACGATCAGCCACCAGTTCTATCAGGCCCGGCAGGACATTGACCAATGGATGCGCCTCGCGGCCTCGGTCCTGGCCCAGCACGCCCGGGGCGCCAGCCTGGTCACCGCCCCCCACCAGACCCAGGCCCGCTTCAAGCACATTGAACTGATCTCCACGCGTGGGCGGCAAGTCTTGCTCGTTCTCGTGCTCACCGGCGGCGAGGTGCGCCAGCAGATGCTTACGCTTGCCGAGCCGGTCACGCAGGAAGTCCTGACCGAATCGGCTAATCGCATCAACGCCGCGTGCAAAGGCCTCGACAGCGATGGCATCGCCGCGCAGGCCGCGTATATGCCCACGCTCGAACAGGAGGTCTGCCGCCTCATGGCGGATGTGACGAAAAAGGCCGAAGCGTTTTCCGCGACCGAGGTGTTCCGCGACGGCGTGACCAACGTGCTCGCCGAGCCTGAATTTGCCGCATCCGACTCCGCCCGCCAGGCCTTGCGCGTCCTCGAAGAGCGCACCTACCTCGAAGAGTTTCTCGCCAAAGTTCTCGCCCCCAACGTGGGCGGCGTGCAGGTGGTGATCGGCGGCGAGAACTCGTGGCAAGAACTGAAAGACTGCTCGATGGTGCTGGCCCGCTACGGCGTCGCCGGGCATGCGACCGGCGCCATGGGCGTGCTTGGCCCCCAGCGCATGGCCTATGGCCGCGTCATCTCCACCGTCCGCTTCGTCACTGGGATGATGAGCGACCTGATGTATGAGATTTACACCGAATAGCCGTTCGCCCATCCCGACTGGAAATCTGATTTCGCGTCACAGCCCACCCTTCAGACGCAAAGGCGTGACCGGCGTGTAATTCAGGGCGCAAGGATTGCATCCGTTTACTTTCATGGAATCTGAACCTACCCCCCCCGAACAACCCGAAACCCTGGCCGAAGCCTCGGCCCCCAGCGCCCCGCCGCCTGACGGCGAGGCGCAAGCCCAGGCGGCCACGCTCGACGAACTACAAAAAGACCTCGAGGCCGCCCAGACCAAAGCGGCCGAGAACCTGGATGGCTGGCAACGCGAGCGCGCGGCCTTCGCCAATTACAAAAAGCGCATCGAAAAGGAGCAGGCCGAGATTTACCAGACCACGGCCGGCAAAGTGATTGCGCGCTACCTCGACGTGCTCGACGACTTTGAGCGCGCCATGAAAGACCAGCCGCCGGAGGGGGACACGGCCAAATGGGCGGAGGGCATCGCCCTCATCTACCGCAAGTTCCAGAACCTCCTCGAGGCCGAAGGCGTCACGCGCATCGAGGCCGAGGGCAGGGAGTTCGATCCCAACCTGCACGAAGCCGTCACGCATGAGGAGAGTGAGAACCATTCCTCGGGGCATGTCATTGAAGTGTTCAGGCAAGGGTACAAGCTGGGCGACCGGGTGATCAGACCGGCGTTAGTGAGAGTGGCGAAGTAATTGGGAATTACGGATTGCCAATTACCAATCACAGGAGTCGCAACATGGGCAAAATCATCGGCATTGACCTGGGCACGACGAACTCGGTGGTGGCCGTCATGGAAGGCGGTGAACCGGTGGTGATCACCGCGTCCGAGGGGGCGCGGCTCATCCCCTCGGTGGTCGCCGTCAATCCTAAGACAGGCGAGCGCACGGTGGGCCAGGTCGCCCGCCGCCAGGCGGTGCTCAACCCGGAGAACACCATCTTCTCGATCAAGCGCTTCATGGGACGCAAATACAGCGATGCTGAAGTGCAGAAGGCTGTTAAAGTCGTCCCGTATAAGGTCGGGCAGGCCCCGAACGGCGACGTGCGCGTGTATATGGGCGGCAAGGAATACTCTCCACCCGAGATCAGCGCGATGATCCTCGCCAAGATCAAAGCCGACGCCGAGGCCTATCTCGGCGAGACGGTGACGCAGGCGGTCATCACCGTCCCGGCGTACTTCAATGACTCCCAGCGGCAGGCGACCAAAGACGCGGGGCGCATCGCCGGGCTGGATGTCCTGCGCATCATCAACGAGCCGACGGCCTCCTCGCTGGCCTACGGCCTGGACAAGAAGAAAGACGAGACGATCGCTGTCTACGACCTCGGCGGCGGCACGTTCGACATCTCGGTGCTCGACGTGGGTGACGGCGTGTTCGAGGTGCGCTCGACGAACGGCGACACCTTCCTCGGCGGCGACGACTTCGACCAGCGCGTCATCAACTGGGTGGCCGACGAGTTCCGCAAGGAGCAGGGCATTGACCTGCGCAACGACCGGCAGGCCCTGCAGCGTCTGAGGGAAGCGGCGGAGAAAGCCAAGATTGAGCTCTCGACCGTCATGCAGACGGAGATCAACCTGCCGTTCATCACCGCCGACGCCTCCGGCCCCAAGCACTTGAACATGCCGCTCACCCGGGCCAAGCTGGAGCAGTTGTGCGAAGACCTGATCCAGCGCTCGATCCGGCCGGTGACGCAGGCGCTCGAAGACGCGAAGCTCAAGCCAGGCGAGATTGACGAAGTGGTGCTTGTCGGCGGCATGACGCGCATGCCGGCGGTGCAGGAAGCCGTGCGCAAGATCTTCAACAAGGAGCCGCACAAAGGCGTGAACCCGGACGAGGTCGTCGCTGTGGGTGCGGCGATCCAGGCCGGCGTGCTGGGCGGCGAGGTTAAGGATATCCTCCTCTTGGACGTGACGCCCCTCACGCTTTCCATCGAGACCCTCGGCGGGGTGGCGACTCCGCTCATCGAGCGCAACACCACCATCCCCACCCGCAAGAGTCAGATCTTCTCGACCGCAGCGGACATGCAGACCTCAGTCGAGATCAAAGTGGTGCAGGGCGAGCGCCCGATGGCCGCCGACAATAAACTGCTCGGCAATTTCATCCTCGACGGCATCCCGCCTGCGCCGCGCGGCGTGCCGCAGATTGAAGTGACGTTTGACATTGACGCCGACGGCATCCTCAAAGTCTCGGCGCAAGACAAGGCGACCGGGCGCTCCCAACATATTACGATCACCGCTTCGTCGGGCCTGGGCAAGGACGAGGTAGACCGCATGGTGAAAGACGCCGAACGCTTCGCGGCGGAGGATAAGAAGCGCAAGGAAGAGGTGGAGACGCGCAACACCGCCGACGCCGCCGTCTTCACGGCCGAGAAGGCGCTGCGCGAGGGCGGCGATAAGATCCCCGGCGACGTGAAGAGCCGCGTCGAGGAGAAGATTGCCGCCGTCAGGCAGGCGCTGGAGGGCAAAGACCTGGAAGCGATCAAGCGCGCGACGAACGATCTGTATCAGGTCGTCCAGCAAATTGGCGCGGCGATGTACGGCCAGGCCGGCCCTGGCGCGGACAGCCAACCCGGCGGCCCCGGCCCCGGCGATGGCAAGGGCGGAGACGATGTCGTCGAGGGTGAATTCAAAGAAGCGTAACAGCAGAGAGCGAATGGCCGATGGCAAATAGCGTACGGCCAAGTGCTGCAACGCGATCTGCGATTTACTATCGGCCATCTGCTATCAGCCATCAGCTAAATCATGGCGACCAAGCGCGACTACTACGAGGTCCTCGGCGTCGGGCGCAACGCGAGCGCCGACGAGATCAAGGGCGCTTTCCGCAAGCTCGCCCGGCAATACCACCCGGACGTGAACAAGGACTCCGGCGCCGAGGAAAAATTCAAAGAACTGAATGAGGCCTACGGCGTCCTCTCGGATGAGCAAAAGCGCGCCGCTTATGACCGCTACGGCCACGCGGGCGTCAGCGGCGCTGGTTTTGGCGCCGCGGATTTCTCCGGCTTCGGCATGGAGGACATCTTCGAGAGTATCTTCGGCAGCTTCGGCGGGGCGCGCTCCACCTCGCGCCGCTCTCCGCGCCGGGGCGGCGACTTGCGCTACGACCTCACCATTCCCTTTGAAGAAGCCATTTCCGGCGCACAGAAAGAGATTCAAGTCACCCGCCACGAGGTCTGCGAGACATGCCGGGGGAGCGGGGCCGAGCCAGGCACCTCTCCCACCCGCTGCGCCACATGCAAAGGCAGCGGCGAAGTGCGGCAGGTGCGCCAGACTTTCCTCGGCTCGATGGTCAACGTGACCACCTGTCCCACCTGCCGGGGGGCCGGGGAGGTCATCACTTCGCCCTGCCACACCTGCCGCGGCCGCGGACAAACTCGGCAAACGCGCCGTCTCTCGGTGAGCATCCCGCCGGGGGTGGATACCGGCACCCAGATCCGCCTTTCCGGCGAGGGCGAGCCGGGCGTCAACGGCGGGCCGCAGGGCAACCTGTACGTCGTCATCTCCGTCGCCGAGCACAAGTATTTCCGGCGGCGCGGCGACGATATCATCCTCGAAATCGCCGTCAACGTGGCGCAGGCCGCCCTGGGCGCGGATGTCAAAGTGCCGAGTGTGAACGGCGCAGAAAAAGTCGCCATCCCCCCTGGGACGCAATCCGGCACTGTCTTCACCCTGAAAGGCAAAGGTGTGCCGCACCTCCAGCGCCAGGGCCGGGGCGATATGCTCGTCGTCGTCGCCGTCACCACGCCAACCCACCTCACTGGCGAACAGAAGAAGCTCCTCAAAGACCTCAGTAAGACTCTTAAAGACGAGGCCGTCCCGCTTGAAACCGGATTGGTCGAGCGCCTGCGGAATGCGTGGGGCGAGTAGCAGATAGCCGAGAGCCGAAGGCGGATAGCAGATGGCTGATGGCGCGCTGAGGCGGCCATACCCTCTGCCATCGGCCATACGCCACGATGAACTGGCTCGAGGTCTCCCTCACCGTGAGCGGCGAGGCCGCCGAGGCGGTGGCCGACGTGTTCGCGCGGTTTGCCCCGGGCGGCGTCGTCCATGAAGCGACGCAGATCGAGGTCACGCCTGACGATAAAGGCCGCCCCGTCGGCCCGGTCATCGTCCGCGCCTATCTGCCCGCCGACGAGGGGCTCGCCGCCGCGCGCGCCCAACTGGAAGAGGCCCTCTGGCATCTCGGCCAGATCCTTCCCCTGCCCCAACCACAATACAGGCCCGTCGCCGAGGCCGATTGGTCCGAGGCATGGAAAGCCGACTTCAAACCGATCCGCATCGGCAAGCGTTTGATCATCGTCCCCGCCTGGCTCAACCCGCCGCTGGCGCCGGACGACGTGCCCATCCGCCTCGACCCCGGCATGGCTTTTGGAACCGGGACCCATCCTACCACCCAGTTGTGCCTGGCGGCGATTGAGCGGCATCTCCAGCCGGGGACGCCAGTCATCGACCTGGGGACCGGCTCCGGCATCCTTGCCATCGCCGCCGCCAAACTCGGCGCCGGCCCGCTCCTCGCCGTGGACATTGACGACGAAGCCGTGCGCGTGGCTAAGGAAAACGCCGCCGCCAACGGCGTGGCCGATCATATTCACATTGAAAAAGGCTCGCTGGCTGAGGTGCTCGCCCATCAATTCGGGATGGCGAGCGCGCCCTTTGTCGTCGCCAACATCCTCGCCCGCGTCATCGTGGATCTGCTCGGGCAGGGCCTCGCGCAGGCCGTCACTCCCGGCGGGCTGCTCGTCGTGTCCGGCATCCTCGCCTCGCAGGCGTTCGAAGTCAATGCTGCGCTCAAGACCCGGGACCTGACGATCCTCGCGCACGAGCATATCGAGGACTGGACCGCGATTATCGCGCGGCGCTGACCTCACCCCCCAACCCCTTCCCCTCTCCTGAACAAAGTTCAAGAGAGGGGGAGGAGAGTGAAGGAAACCAAAACCGCCCCATTCTCACGGGGCGGCAGTGGTTGGGCTGGCCAACCAAAATGGGGTTACGTTGCTCCGGGAACCGCCTGACCGCCGCTGGCAGCGCTGAAGCGGTAAACGATGCGCCCGCGCGTGAGGTCATACGGCGACAGCTCGACCTTGACGCGGTCGCCGAGCAGAATGCGGATGTAATACTTGCGCAAACGGCCCGACAGATAGGCCAGCACCGTGTGGCCGTTATCCAGCTTCACCCGGAACTGCGTAGCCTTCATGGCCTCGATGACCTCGCCCTCGACGACGATCTTTTCTTCTGACTTTGCCATACGTTCTTATCTATGCCTCATCCTTGCTGTCTGTGTCACCCGTCTCAGCCGCCGGAGCCTCCTGGCTCTCGTCCGGCCGAGCCGCTTCTTTCGCTTCCAATCCCAGGCTGACGCGCTGGCGTTCCGGCTCGATTCGCAGCACTTTCACCTTGACCTGGTCGCCTTCGGCCAGGGTCTGCCGGCCCCAGCGGCTGGTATGCAACAGGCCTTCGATGCCGTAGCCCACATTCACAAACGCCCCAAAGTTGACGACGCGCGTCACCCTCCCCTCCAGCACCTGCCCCACGGCAAACAATTCGGTCACCCTCGACCACGGATCTACCTGGCGGCGCTTCAGGCTCAACGCAATCCGCTTGGCCTCCCGGTCTATCTTCAAGACCTCCACTTCCACTTCCTGGCCCACTTTCAAAACCTCGCTGGGATGCTTCACCCGTTCCCAGGACAATTCTGAAATGTGAACCAGCCCATCCACGCCGCCCAAATCCACGAACGCGCCGAATTCGCGCAGGGCGGTGACCACCCCTCTGCGGACCTGCCCTTCAGCCAGTTCCGTGAGCAGGCTGGTCTGCTGCTTCTTGCGATACTCGCGCTGGGCTTTGCGCTGGGAGAGCACCAGCCGCTTGCGCCGCCGGTCAACTTCGATGACCTTGAAGCCCATCTGCTGACCCACCAGGGCGGCCAACCGCTGCGGCCGCTCGGCCTCTGGGAGGCCATGCGGGAGGTCGAAGAGCTGCGAGGCCGGGACGAAGGCCTGGATCTCGCCAAACTGGACCAGCAATCCCCCCCGGTTATAGCTGGTGACTTTGCCCTCCCAGACCTCCCCGCTCGCCATCAGTTTTTCGGCGTTGATCCAGTCCTGCTGCTGGCGGCTGTGGTCAACCGAGACGAGGACGTTGCCGTCCCGGTCCTCGGGATTGACGATGGAGACCCAGACTTCCTGGTCCTTCTGGAACTCCACGCCGCGTTGAGCCAGCTTGTCCAATTCGGCCCGGGGCACGATGGCGTCCCGCTTCAAGCCGAGGTCCACCATCATCCCCTGCGTGTCCAACGCCACCACGCGGCCTGAAAGAATCGTCCCACGCTCTAACGGCGGCGCGCTTTCCTCGCTGTCCAAAAGGGATTTGAAATCAGCCCCCGCGTCAGTCGTCATCCTCTTGTCCCGAACAAAAAAACTCGGCGCTGGGGCCAAAAAACCTCGCCGCGCGCCGAGTGCGTTGGGCCAAACTTATCCCTGAAATAAAGCCTCGTTATCAGCTCCAGCTTATCTCCGATGATAATGATGTCCCACGATCGGCGCGGCCAAACGAGCAGGACCAGCTACTGTGCGGATTATACAGCCGCTATCACCCCATGTCAATTTTTGCATGAAGATGGTTCCATCCTTTCGGGTTGAGGAGCGCGCTTCAAGTATACTCTCGCCTCACCCTCTCCGCTTCGCGGTCTCCCCCTCCTCCACTCCGCTTCGTTTCGGGGGCTATAACGCTTGGTGCGAGATGAACCGATCACCAGTCAATCAGGTCGGCGAAGGCCAAGAGCGGTCGCCCCAGCTGAGCGTTAAGCCAGAGGCAGAAGTTATGCAAGGCGACACTGGCGGCCAAGCGCGCCCGAAAGCCTTGGAGATGATGCGGGCGTTCGCGTTCCAGGCGAAACGTAATCAGCAGCTTAGCATGGACGGTTTCCACGATTTGCCGGAGGCTGGCCAGCCAGCGCCGCCAGGCTTTCGGCCAGGGGTGAGCGGTGCGGGTCTTTTGGGGCGGGCTGATGACCTGCGCGCCATAGGCCTCCGCCCAAAACTGATGACGCGCTTGCCCGCAGAAGCCGTTGTCGGTGATATACCCGCCGAGCGCCGGAGCGCCAACTTCGAGCAAGCCTGCGGGCTGAGTCGCGCGCGTAGCCAGGAAGGTCTCGGCGTAGGGCTGCTCCTTGGTACTGGCCGGGGCACAGCCAAAGCCGGTGATGACGCCTTCCGGCGTGACGCTGGTGATGACGTTCAGACCGTCGTACCAACCCATCCGATTGCAAAAGCCGCGATTGGCTTCACCTGCCAGCCAGCCACGACCCCGGCGGTGAACGTTGCGGGTGGCACAGCCCATCGTGTCCAGCGCTTCATAGACACACTGGCGCGCCTGCAATTGACGAACCAGAAAATGGCTAAACCCAATCAGCCACGGCACGACCGCCCGCAGCAACCGATTGAAGTGACTCCGGTCCGGCAAGTCGGGAAACGCCACCCGCCAATGCCGTTCCGCATAGGCATAGAACTCCCGGTCGCTGCTAAAGCGCGCCCACCGGCTCAACAGGCTGATCGTCAGCACTTCACTCACGCTCAGGGTGGGAGTGGGGCCGGGCAACACCGGCCAGTCAATCGCGTGGGCTTTGCAATAGTCGTCGGCGGTGACATATACTGTGGTCAGAAAGGTGTCTTGGTCCATGGGTGCGCTCCGGGCGTAAGTCTGGGTGACAAACGCACTCTACGACCGGGACACCTTTTGCGCAACTCGCACCAAGCGTTATACTCCCTCCCCATCGGCGCTTTGCCGATGGGGAAGGTGAGGGTAGGGTTAGTGGTTCTGCACGAAGTTTAAGAGCGTGAGGTTTCTAACACAGCTGGCGAAA
>Ga0209619_10000978_pt1 | contig 20705 bp, 19 predicted proteins | sample Rifsed16ft3_FD_184011 | JGI IMG/M metagenome (GOLD analysis project Ga0209619, IMG submission 184011) | Soil microbial communities from Rifle, Colorado, USA - sediment 16ft 3 (version 2) | ecosystem: Environmental > Terrestrial > Deep subsurface > Rock core/Sediment | place: Rifle, Colorado... | reverse complement strand
CGAAATGTTCGGGACGATGCGGTTCTTCCCCTCGGAGGTCGTTGTCAACTGCGAAACAATCATGATATCGCTGAGGGCGATCACCCCCTTGCTGTAGTCGGGGACGAGCATGTTCCTCGTCAGTTTCCCGCCTACCTTCGAATCGTGATCTCTCACCGTAAGGGAGACACGGTAATTGCCGGGAGCAACCTCAAGAGACTGGTAGACGAGGCTGGACAACTTGCGTGAAATTGTCTGGGCGAATTCCTTCGCACTGACGTCAACGCTCCATGAGCGATCCTGAAGCAGCTTCTCCTCGGGATTCTCGAGCACAAGAGTCACATCGTACCGCGCAACATACCCCTCGCCCTCTTTGACAAACCTGAGCTCTTCATACGGAACCTGGACATAGAAGTCGATCCGCGATTTGCCATTGTGTTCCGACGCATAGCTGATGGCATCGAAGAAGAACAGCGTGGCATGAGACGATCCCTGTGCGAAAGCGGAGATCGTCGGTCCGATCAGGACAAATGCGGCGCCGGCCGCAAGCACAATCCTCTTCATCAGATTCACCATATCAGTCATCCTCTCCTCATCATGACCGGAACCGTTGCGGTGACCTTTGCATACAAATCGTACTCAACTGCATCAACAATCTCAGCCGTATAAAAGTTGCCCACTTCCAACGACCCGTCGTCCTCGATATAGACTTCCTGGTCGATTTCCGGGGCATCCCATTCAGTTCTCCCGACGGCAGATGACCCTTCTTTCCTGTCGATGAGCACTTTCGCCGCTGTCCCGACAAGACCCTCGTTTCGCTCCTGTGAAATCTGGCGTTGGAGCTCCATGAGTCTTGCCACTCGTTCCTGCTTGACCTCATCAGGGACGGGGTCACCCAGCTGTTTGGCGGCCGTTCCATCCTCGCTTGAATACGCAAAAACACCGAGCCTGTGGAACTTTGTCCGCTGAACAAAGTCACACAGAAGCTGGAAGTCCTCCTCCGTCTCTTCGGGATATCCGATAATGAACGTCGTTCTGATTGCCATCGAGGGGATCTTCCCGCGAATCGTCTCCAGCAATTCCTCGGTGGCAGATTGCGTAATTCCGCGGCGCATCGATTTGAGAACACGGTCGGAGTAATGCTGAAGAGGGAGATCGATGTATCGGCATATTTTCGGATTCTCTTTGATGACATCAAGGACTTCGACGGGGAATCCGGACGGATAGGCGTACATGAGCCGTATCCATTCGAGGGAGTCGACCTCTCCAAGGGCTCTCAGCAGCTCAGCAAGGCGTCGTTTTCCGTAGAGGTCAAGACCATAATAGGTCGTGTCCTGCCCGATCAGGATCAGCTCCCTTACTCCTTTTGCCGCAAGGAATCCGGCCTCCTCGACGATCTTTTCGAACGGTTTTGTTTTATGGCTCCCGCGCATGAGAGGGATGGCACAGAAGGAACACGGCCTGTCACAGCCCTCCGAAATCTTCTGATACGCGAAATGCCGCGGAGTGGTGAGAAACCTTTCCCCCAGCAGTTCCTTGCGATAGTCGACACCCAGCTCCACAACGACATTCTGAAGCTCGTGCGAGCCAAAATACGCGTCGACCTCAGGGACTTCCTCTTTCAGCTCCTTCCGGTACCGCTCCGAGAGGCATCCCATCACGACAACTTTTTTGAGTTTCCCCCCTTTTTTCCGTTCGACGGCCTCAACGATCGCATCGATGGACTCCTGTTTTGCGGCATCAATAAACCCGCACGTGTTGATGACGGCAATTTCCGCCTCTTCAACATTGTCCACAATGTCCACACTGCTCACCTTGAGCTGCCCCAGCAGCTGCTCGCTGTCGACGATGTTCTTTGAACATCCGAGGGTAATAACGCTGATTTTTGGAACCTTGCCCAGATTCTCCTCCGTTACGATAACACCACAAAATCAACGTAAAGATACACAATAGGGGCTACAAATACCAAGCTGTCGAACCGGTCATAGACCCCTCCATGACCGGGAATCAGCGCCGAAGTGTCCTTTACTTCCGCGTCGCGCTTGAACCTCGATTCAATGAGGTCGCCCAGTTGACCGAAAACACCGACGAAGGTTCCAAGAACTACGGCGTGCGTCATGGAGAGGTAGGCGAGGAAGAAACTCCGGGCGATAACCATGGTCGCGATTGAGGCAAGGAGACCGGCAACGGCACCTTCCCATGACTTGCCCGGGCTCACGCGCGGGTAGAGCTTATGTTTCCCCCATGTGCTTCCCGCAAAATATGCGGCGGTGTCGCACATCCAGATCGACACGAGCACGGCAAGGACTGTGAATCCGCCCCAAGAGTCAATCTGCCGAAGCTGATCAACATCTGCCAACGACGAACCCATGAACTTGTGTACGGGGAACCCGTAGGGAAAAAGCTCCCGCAATCCGATGAGAAGCCCGAAACACAAGGAGATAATCATGACGCCTGCGATGGTCGTTACGATGTTCAGCGAAGGAGAACCCTTTGTTCGAAAAAGCTCCACAAGCAGTACAAGAAGGATGAAAAGGATTTCGATTACCAGCAGAAGTTGCAGCTGCGAGAACATCTTCAGCGGGAGGCCCTGATCGAGAAAAACCCGGTAGACCTCAGTGTGAAACCGCTCGTAGATGAATGTACCGTTGACGAGCAGACCCGCCACAAGTCCAGGGCCTCCGAGGGGATTGGCCCCTTTTCGCCGCATGAGACCGTAAAATTCATGCAGTGCGAATGCCGAGAAGAGCGCTATAAGACAGAAGAACCAGTACGACCCCCAAAGCGTGGCAAGGACGATAACGGGAATCGCAACAGCGGCAACCAGCACCCTCGTGAGGAGGTTCTCAAATCGTCCTGATTTATTTTCTTTGGTCATGATTCAATATCCGGCAATTGGAAAGAGATGATCACGTTTTTCGCCGACTCCCATGTGGCCCGTTCGACAAGGATGCGGACACCCAGGTGCGGCCGAAACCACAACGTGCCGGCAAAATTCCGCGGATCAGCAACGCGGATTGGAATACCCGCCTGAACAAGGTTAGTCTTGACCATGTCCGCTTCAAAAGCGTCCATTGCGAGCGTCAAGGGAACCCATGTAGCAGCAATCCGATGATGTTCGGGGACGTCGCACACGAAGACCCCATCGGCCGACGTTGTGCAGTCGCCGCAAACGGGCTTCCCGCACACGACGCAACACGCCACTGCAGGCTCTCCCGGATGATTCTCGCATGCGATTTCATCGGCCGATTTCACAACAAGGGCGCCGCACGAAGGACACAATACCTCTGCGACCTCGGCACCGCAATTACGGCATCGGCTCATGAGGCTCCTCCCGCCGATCCGTCGTGCGAAGGTATGCAAGGAAAGCGGCGACAAAAAGGAATGCGTAGACCACAAACTGCACCAGAACAATTTCGAACTGAGGATCCTGGTCCTTCTGCGCGCCGAGAATCAGTTCATCGTTCATGCTGAAATAGACCGCAACGACTGCAAGGGCGTTGTTGACAAAATGCGCGGTCATGGGAACAATAATGCTGTTCGAACGTGTACGGAGCAGTCCAAAGTACACACCAAGCCCCATCAAAGGGACCACTGCAAAGGGGTTGAAATGATAGAGCCCGAACACGATGCCGGTAATCAACGCAGCCCTCACGGGCCGCACCCGCCTCTCAAAAGAGCTCTGAATCAGGCCGCGGAAGAACATCTCCTCAACAATGGCGGGCACAAATGCAACGACCGTCATAACGAGGAGCAATTCAGGAATACTTTCGGCCATGACAATGGTTTTGAACATATCTTCGAGCGCCTGCCTGAATTGTGTCACAACCTTCTGCAGCACGTCAGGAAGGGGGATCATGTCCTGAAAGAGAAGATAGATCTGAAAAAGCTGCTGGAGGCACAGAAGCCCGACGATGGCGTAGATCGCTTCGGGGAGCGACGGAATCCGCCAGGGAAACACCTCCGAGCTTCGGCGGGTGAGAAGGCGGGCAAGAAGGACCGTGGGGACAAGAATGAAGAAGAGCTGACCGATCATGGTCAACATCCTCACAGTGGCGACGTTCTCGGGCGTCACCTTCTCCGTTCCCATGAGGAGGAACGTGATGGTGCCGGCCAGTACCTGGTAGAGAACAAAGATGATGAAGAGGCACGCGAGGGCAAAGACGGCAGGATTGATCCCGCGCCGTTCAACAAACGACAGTTCGGACTGAAGACTGTGACCCGGGTCCGGAGTGTTCATCACTTCGATCGCCCCCGGCGCATGGCAAGCTTCACCATGATTGCAAGGAGCGGGATCATGATTTCGTGATGACCGGTGAAGCTGTAACCCCTTCCGGAACCCTGGGTAGGACGTTCCACGACGTTCACGCTCGGGCGATATTGCCGAATCATGTCGAAGTTCGCCGTTGAGAATCCCCGCGCCTTGTAGCCGAGATTCCTGGCGATCGTGAGCGCCTTGAGGAACACCTCGGGCAGAATGACCGCAGATCCCACGTTCAGAACCACTCCCCCGTTTTTCAGCTCCTTGACGGAATTCGACAGAACCTTGAAATCCCTGAAACTCAATTCACCGGTTGCAGCTCCGTCCATCGTCGGCTGCTGATGGACGATGTCCGTGCCGATAGCTGCATGAACAGTGACCGGTACTTTCAATGTGCAGCAGGTGGCAAGAAGACTCAGCTTCACGTTGCGGGCCTTTACAGCCATGAGTTTTATCCCAAGCGCCTCACCGTATCCCATCGACGATTCCATGAACGCCTTCGTGAGGCCTTTGTTGATGAACTCACCTGTCTCCCTGGACATTCCAAATCGTCCATCCATCAGATTCACCGCCACGTCCTCCGAGGTGTGTCCCCACATGGCTGTCTCGACATCGTGAATGGCAGCGGCACTGTTCATCGCAAGGTGCGTCACGATCCCCTGCCGGATCAAATCGATGATGACGGGAGAGAGCCCCACTTTCACAACGTGGGCGCCGATCATCACAATGACGGGCTTCTTTTTTCTTCGGGCAGCTGCGATGTCGGCAACCAGGTCTCGAAGCTCGTTTCCCGCCAGAATCTTCGGGAGGGAATCGACGAACTCCTGCAGCCGCGCGGTTACCGGATCGTCAATCACGCGTGCAAAATCAGACGGCTTGACCTTGCTTTTTCGCGAGCCGATTGAAACTGTCTTGATCCGCGAGAGGTCGATCTGTTTGAATCGTGTCATAGAAGTTATTTCACTTTCGCTTTAATTTCGCCATTCACTCCAGAATATTCTCTCAGCTCAGTATCAATAGATCCGATCGCAACTTTCGTGCTCACCTTGACAGGAAGTCTCCTTTCGTCATTCGTCATCCAGATAATGATCCGACCTTCAGATTTGAAGAGCCCTCCCTCGGTGATCAGGGGTTCGACGATGACGCAATCGAACTTGCCTGCGTCCACATCGAGGCGTTGATATCCGAGAAACTTGATAGCCAGCGAATAGGTGGTGTCTTTGTAGAAATTCGAGAGGTAATGTTTTTGCCCGGGGCGAAATGTAGAGTAGTCCAGGGTCCTTGCAAAGTAGAACGCCGAAACAACATCGTGAACGTACGGTGGGATCGGATATTCCTTATTCTCTGCCCTCGCAATATGGTTGCGCTGATCAAAAGCAGCTTCAAAATCACGTGAATACTTTCCCTCGCGGATCCTCTGTGAAAATCGCCACGGGAACAGGCCCTCCTTGTCGAGAATCGTTTCATAGCGATCCTCGACCTTGAAGATCCATGAAAAGGTCGGCGTCGAGTTGACAGTGAAAAGAATCTGGTAGGCAGGACGGCCCGACACGGTGTCCATCCGGGGAATCGACATAACCGCCTCACCGGCAACGATGAAACTGTATCCCACATCGAACACCAGACGCTCTCCGACGGTGAATGCGGTCTGAGGAATCGAACGGAACTCCCTCACGACTGCACTGTCCCGACGAGCCGCCGACGTATCCTGTGCAAGCGAGGAAGCGACGATCGCGGGAAGAAATGACAATATCAGGATTCCCGAATTCACGCGTTTACGGGGACCGCCTGCTTATGATGCACCAGAAGAGATTCCACCGCCTTTTCGACCTCTGCGACCCGGATAAGATCCATACAATCGTTTCCCCTGCACTCTCCACCTTTGCAGACCGGGCAATCTGCCGCCGACGGTTCAAAGATCACCTTCCTGTCCGTCAGCGGGCCCCATCGCTTCGAATTGCATTGAAGGATCGGCGGATAGAAGGCCACAACGGGTGTTCCCACAGCGGCGGCAATGTGCAGAGGGCCGGTCGAGTTCGCGACAAATACATCAGCCCTTTCAATGAGTGCGGTGAGGGCCGTCAACCGGAGCGGTTTCGGCAGACTCGCTGCTTTGCCGCCGGATGCAACCACCACTTGCAGCACCAGAGACTCTTCCCCCGGGCCCCCTGTTACCAGCACGTTCCTGCCCCGATCGCGGAGCTTCTTCGCAAGTTCGCCGAACCTCTGCGGCTTCCAGTCCCTGGCCGAACCGCCACTGCCGGGGTGCAGAATGACCAAGGAAGCACGGGAATCGAGGTTGAGAGAGCGGAGAATCGCCCGAGCCGCCTTTCTCTCCTCTTCTCTAACGACAAGCGTCGGGCGAGGTGCGCCGGCTGTCGGTATTCCCAATCCTTTGAGAAGCGAAAAGTTGTACTCGGATTCATGCTTTTCGGCCGTCTTCCGATGTTCGAAGACTCTCCTATTAAAAAGAGGCGAATACCACCGGTATCCCGTTCCCACTCGAACGGGTATGCCTGAAAGATACATCAAAGACGCCAGCCGAACGGTAGGGTATGTAACAACGACGGCGTCGAACCTCTCCTTGCGGAGTTCTGCGAGCATTTGAAAGAAGGGCTTTTCAACTCCCCCAGTGTCGTACAACAGAATTTGATCAAGATGTTCCTGTCCGTCCGCGAGTTCGCGCGTGTACGACCGCAACAAGAAAGAGACCGACGAAGACGGAAGGGCGGATTTGAGGATTCCAATCATCGGGAGGGAAAGAACGACATCGCCGATTCGATCAGTCCGGACGATGAGAATCTTCTTAGGCTGGAAGCTGTTCACCTAGCGGTTTCCTGTACTCAAGAGACGAACACTTTTGCGACGTCAAGGAGAATCGAGGGCTTGTTCCAGAGAGCCGTGCGGAAGATTCCTGCCAGGGTCCTTTTCCCCTCCGGGAGCTTTAGTGCGCTTTCGGCAATCGAGTTGAGAGTCTCGTCGGAAAAATCGGCAATCGCCTCTTTGATATTGTAGAATACCTCATGCCGCCATCCCAGGCGCTTGTGCCATCGTCGCTGATACTCGGCGAGCCGAGACAGATCGTTCGCCCGGACCGCCTCGGCTGCGACCTCGCCGGCGATCATCCCCCCGATCATCCCGCTGATGATGCCTCCCCCCGAGACAGGATTCACCTGATGTGCTGCGTCTCCCACCAGCATGACATTGTTCTTCACGATCGTCTCGCACGTTTTCGCGCACGGCACCCCGCCTGCAATGTGTGTGAGGATTGCCGCACCCGGAAATCTCCGATCGACAAATTCATGCAGGTACCTGATGGCCGCCTTCTTCTTCGCATGTTCCACGCTCACACCCAATCCGACATTGGCGGCATTCTTTCCTTTTGGAAAGATCCACAGGTAGCCGCCCGGCGAGACTTCATCCCCGAAATAGAACTCCAGTACATCCTGGTCGACCTCAATCCCGGCAATGGTCATCTGAGCGCAGCTTTCCATGTCACTGATGTGACACGTCGTATCGATCCCCGCCCATTTGCCGACTCTTGTTTCAACGCCGTCAGCACCTACCACAACCTTTGCCCGAAGCTCGACCTTCTCATCTTTAATAAGCGCTTTCACTCCTTCTGCTTTGCCGTTCGGCTTGAGAAGGTCGTAGACATAGGCCTTGGTCACAACCTCCGCGCCCTCCTTTGCGGCAAGCTTGGCCAATTCGTAGTCGAAAATCCTCCGTTCGAGCACATATCCCGAACCGTCCAATAGAGGCGTTACCTCTTTCCCGTTCGGGGCAACAAGCCGGAATCGCGTAACTGTGGCGGCGATCCATTTCGGGTCGGGCTGAATGAACTGAACAACACCCTCATGGCTCACCGCTTCGCCGCATCGCACGGGATAGCCGACATCGCGGTCCTTCTCAAGGACCAGCACCGAGGCCCCTCCAGCGGCTGCGTATCGGGCCGCTGTGGATCCGGCCGGTCCTGCGCCAACAACTATGACGTCGTACGCCTGCTTCATTTCGTTGTCCCCTGGACACTATTGATGGCAGAAACCGACTTGGGGAGATCCGCGACTCCCTCACGATGGAACTCAATGACCTCCCACGGACAGGCCCAAACGCATTTGCGGCAGTTTGTGCATCGCTCCTCGATGATCGAGATGCTCGATTCCATCAGCTCAATGGCATCTTCAGGGCAGACCCCGACGCAACATCCGCAGAAGTCGCATTTGCCGGGCACAATATGGATCATGAGGGGCGAGTTGGATGGCATGGGTTAGTTCTGAGTTTCGGGGTTCGGGTTTCGGGTTATGAGTCTCAGGTTTGAAGTTTCAGGGTTCAGGTTTCAAGATAGGGAGAGACGGCTCTAAAATCAATCAGATGACTTCGGAGGGGACAGTTCGAGTTCCTTCATCGACCGGAGAAGTTCCTGGTGCCTCTGAACGAACGGCATAGTCTCCTGACCGCGCTGGGCGGCTTCGCGCATCTGCTTTTGATTCTCCTCCATCTGTTTCTGCATCGCCGCACGCCTGACTGCGATAACGGCGGCACGCGCAATCCTTTCGACGGTAGCCTCTTCGATTTGCACTTCGAGATCGCGCCAACCGGGGCTGAGCTCGTATCTGCTCAAGGTAACATCGGTAAGGATGCTCTTGAGCTCCTCGTTCTCAAGTTCATTGATGAAGGAGGTGATATCGACGCTTCCTTCAGTCTGCCAATGCTCCAGCGCCGCTTCGGCCAACGTTCGGATTCTCTCATCCGTAAGTTCTGCCGGCAAGAGATTCGCTGCTATGAAAGCGATTACGTCGGGCTGATTCTCAAAGAGAGCTTTCAGTAAATCACGCTCCGCAGCAGGGATTTCCTTGTGACTCCCCCCGCCCTGTGCAGGGGTGCTCTCGCGAGCGGGACGATTCGGCGAAACATCGAAATTCCTTTGAGGGGCCTTTGCCTTCTCGACCCACCGCTCCAGTTCACGATGCAGAACAGATTCATAGATCCCGTATCGATCTGCAACCTCTTTCACGAAGAAATTCCTCTTGAGCTCGTCTCCGATCTTTGAAATCGACTGGACAATAGACCTGACGGCCGCCGTCTTCCCCTCTGGAGTCGAAAACGCACCCTCGGTCAGAAACTGCGAGGCTTTGAATTCGATGAACGAGACCGAATTCTCGAGAAGCTGCCGAAATTCCTTTGGACCGTTTTTCCTCACAAACGAATCGGGGTCTTCCCCTTTGGGCAAAGGAACAACTTTCACATCGAATCCCTCTTCGAGGGCGAGATCGACGCCGCGCAAGGTCGCTTGTGATCCTGCCGAGTCCGCATCATATACCAGCGTCAGTGTTTTGGCGTATTTCTTTACCAGTCGGAGCTGGTCGGGAGTGAGGGCGGTCCCGCTCGAAGCGACGACATTCTGAATGCCCGCCTGGAAAAGCGAAATGGCGTCAGCGTATCCTTCGACCATCAGGGAATTGTTTTCGGTCCTGACCGCCTCTTTCGACTGAAACAACCCGAAAACCACACGGCTCTTGCTGTAGACCGGTGTTTCGGGAGAGTTGATGTATTTGCCCTGGACTGGATCATCGTCGCGCAGTTTTCGCGCCCCGAAGGCGATGACTCTCCCGCTCGTGGAGAAGATCGGGAACATCGCCCTGCCGCGAAAATAGTCATAGTGTCCGCTTCCGTCCTCCCGCGATCGAACAAGTCCTGCCTTGACAAGATGATCAACCGGAATTCCCTCCATCTGGGCCGCAACAAGCAGCCCGTCCCAGGAATTGAGGGAATATCCCAATCCGAACATTCTGATTGTATCGTCGGTGAATCCGCGGTCGTGGAAGTACTTGAAGGCGAATTTACCTTCAGGCGACTCCGTCAGGTTCTTATAGAAGTGCAGGCCCGCAAAACGGCATGCCTGAAAGAGATTTTCTGCCTCGCTTGTCTGCTCCGGGGATGTCTGCTCAAGCTGAATAGTTATTCCGGCACGTTCCGCGAGCGATTTGACAGCCTCGACAAAGGTGACCTTCTCCATTTCCATGACAAATGTATAAATGTTCCCCCCTTTGCCGCAGCCGAAACAATGATACATCTGTTTATCGGAGCTTACGGTGAAGGATGGGGTCTTCTCTTTATGAAAGGGACAAAGGCCAAGGAAATTCTTCCCCCGGCGTTTGAGCTGGACAAACGACGAGATGACCTCGACAATGTCGTTGGCCGACCGGATTTCCTCTATTTTGTAGTCCGGAATTCGCATGGGGAGAGGAAGATACGACAAAAATGGGAAAGGTGGTAGGATGGAGAGAGAATGAGGGTAAGAGGGTGGGATGGTGATGGTGGTGAGCGTTTGGGAACAAAAAAGGCCTCCCTGATATCAGGAGGCCTCCGAAGTGATTGCGGAAAATGTCACTTCATGTTTTGGATCGCCTCCTGCACGGTCGTTCCGAATTCAGCTGCCGTATCGCTGAAGATCCGGATGCTTCGCTTGACGAACTTCTTGTCGCCGTTTTGCGAAGGCTGGCTGGCCGTGATGGTCAGGTATTTGGTTTGATTCTTGGCCTCTTTCACGTCGAAGAAATACGTGATACCGCGGGCCTTGAGCATTTTGGAATAGAAGTCAGACATGACCCCCTCCTCATGTGTAGTGTGGTAGGATAGTGATTTGGTAAGCCCCCCAACAACGTGGGCAATGGCGAAGCTAAAGAATTTCCATGTTTGTGTCAAGTCGAAAGGCGTCCCTCTTGTCGCATGCGGCCGGGCGGCCCCCGAAAGGAGCTGTTGATTTCTTACGGAAGTGGCCGTATCATTCAGGCTGAAAGAAAAACCTATGAAGAGCAGACCGTCACGCATCCGATATCCTCTCCTTCCCTTCGCTCTCTTGTTCCTCTTCCTCGCAAGCTCATGTGATTGGAGACCCTACGTTCAAAAGGGCTACGAGAGCCGCATCGGCCAGAAGTCCGTCGTGCTCAAAGAAGAGGCGGTAGTAGAATACGAAACCGGGATGCTGATCAAATACGACAAGTCAAAAAGGGAAGCCGTGAGCAGAAAGCTCTATTATATGGGGGTTTCGGATTCCGCCCTCCAATTCCTTTGGCAGCGATATGACCTCTCCACCTTCTCGGAAACTACGAACAGGACACTCGAAAAGTCACCCGTAACGCTGTATTTACAGCCATTCCCGTTCACGGCCAATATTCACGGATTCAGTCTCCTGATCCACGAGGCAGACAGCAGCCACATCACCTACACACTTCTTTCCGCCGAACCGAATGATTTGCCGGATACGACGATAGTGAAAAAGCCCATTCGGTAGCTATCAGTTGTCAGCGTTCAGCTGTCAGTCCCTCCGTACAACAAAAATCCCGCTCCACGAGACTCATGAAGCGGGACGCGAAATCTCGGATTTCGGAATGTGGATTTCGGATTTATGGATACATCCGCAATCCAACTTCCGCCTTCCGCAATCTTAGTACATATCTCCGCCCATACCGCCCGGGGGCATCATGGGGGATGACTTCTTCTCTTCAGGCTTTTCGACGATGGTCGCTTCACTCGTCAGCAGCAAAGCAGCAACGCTGGCTGCATTTTCCAGGGCGATGCGGGAAACCTTCGTCGGATCAATGACACCCGCCTTTATCAGGTTCTCATAAACCTCGGTCTGCGCATTGAAGCCGTAGTCGTCCTTGCCCTCTTTCACCTTGTTCACCACGACGGAAGCTTCGAGGCCCGCGTTCGCGACGATTTGCCTGATTGGCTCCTCGAGCGCACGCCGGATGATTTCCACGCCGACTTTCTGATCGGCATTTTCGGTCTTGACTTCATCCAGCCTTTTGATTGCCCGCAGGTAAGCGACTCCGCCGCCGGGAACTATCCCTTCTTCGACTGCAGCGCGCGTTGCGTGGAGAGCATCTTCAACGCGGGCTTTCTTCTCCTTCATTTCCACTTCGGTCGAAGCGCCGATCTTGATCACGGCAACGCCGCCTGAGAGCTTCGCGAGACGTTCCTGGAGCTTCTCCTTGTCGTAGTCAGACGTGGTCTTGTCGATCTGCTGCTTGATTTCATTGATTCGCTTCTTGATATCATCTTTCTTCCCCGCCCCTTCGACAATCGTGGTGTTGTCCTTGTCGATGGTCACTTTTTTGGCGGTACCGAGAGACGAAAGCTGGGCGTTTTCGAGCTTGAAGCCCTTTTCCTCGGAGATGACCGTTCCGCCTGTCAGGGTGGCAATATCTTCAAGCATCGCTTTACGGCGGTCGCCGAAGCCCGGGGCCTTTACCGCACACACGCGCAGTGTACCGCGGAGCTTGTTTACGACCAGTGTCGCAAGGGCTTCACCTTCCACTTCCTCTGCAACGATCAGAGTGGATTTCCCCGACTGGGCAACCTTCTCGAGAATCGGCAGAAGGTCCTTCATTGCGCTGATTTTTTTGTCATGGATAAGGATGTACGGATCCTCCAGAACAGTCTCCATGGTCTCCGCATCGGTGACAAAATACGGCGAGAGATAGCCGCGGTCGAACTGCATTCCCTCGACCACATCCAGGGTCGTTTCCGTCCCTTTTGCCTCTTCTACGGTGATGACGCCGTCTTTTCCAACCTTCTCCATTGCGTCCGCAATGAGCTCACCGATGCCGCGGTCATTATTGGCGGAAACGCTTCCCACCTGGGCGATCTTTTCCTTGTCGTCGCCGACAGTCTTGCTGAGTTCCTTAAGGCCCTCGACCACCTTCTTGACGGCGAGATCGATGCCGCGCTTGAGGTCCATCGGGTTTGCGCCTGCGGTTACGTTCTTAAGGCCCTCACGCACGATCGCCTGCGCCAGGAGCGTGGCCGTTGTTGTCCCGTCGCCTGCAACATCAGAGGTCTTCGAAGCAACTTCGCGGACCATCTGGGCTCCCATGTTCTCGATCGGGTCGGAGAGTTCGATTTCCTTTGCTACTGTGACGCCGTCTTTGGTGATGGTAGGGGCGCCAAACTTCTTGTCGATAACCACGTTGCGGCCCTTGGGACCGAGAGTTACTTTCACGGCGTCTGCCAGCTGGTCAACACCCCGCTTCAGGGCAGCCCGCGCGTCTGTGTTATAACTTATGAGTTTTGCAGCCATGTTCCTTTAATCCTCCATTCTTCAATTACTTTTTGGGCATGAGCGCAAAAATATCACTTTCGCGCATGATCAAGTACTCTTCACCGTCCAGCGTGATTTCGGTGCCCGAGTATTTGCCGTACAGAACTTTGTCTCCCACCTTCACTTCCATTGCAATGTGTTTTCCTTCATCGGTCGTCCGACCGGGACCTGCGGCAATGATCTCGCCCCAGACCGGTTTTTCTTTCGCCGTATCCGGAACGATGATTCCACCCTTGGTTTTCTCCTCGGCGACAGACGGCTTCACGACCACACGGTCTGCCAGCGGCTTGAGAGAAATCATAGCAGTCACTCCTTGATTAAGTAGTTTATTTTAAAGGACTTAGGAATTTGATCGAGCACTGATTAGCACTCTGGTAAACTGAGTGCTAACAATATAAGGGTAGGAGAGGAAATTGTCAAGAGGGGACAAACGAGTGGAATAATGGAATTTTGGAATGACGGAATGGTGGATGGGGGCGATTTCGAAGTTCACGATCCGTGTCTTTTCCGTTTGTTTCGGTGGAGATCCGTGGCCCGTTTCTTAACACGGAAACAGCACGGAAAAAGGAGAGAAAAAGCCCGGATTGGGGACCGCAAACGAAATCCGCGCTAACATCTCCAGCGTCAGGCCCAGGGATATGGTGGATAGAAAGGAAAGCAGAATTGAAGGATTTGCAGGGCTTCAAGCCAGAACAACATCCCGGTCAATGGTTCATGTTGCCGGAGTCGAAGAGTTTCGCAACGTCCGATCCGTTTGACCCGAGATCACAAGAACATATTCTCCTCGTGGAGCCTTTGAGGTAAGGGTTTTCAGGACAGAAGCCAGGGGGCCTCGGACGATCTCTTCGAACTTCTTGGTCAATTCCCTGGCCACCACGACCTGCCGGTTTCCCCAAGCGGCGTGGATCTCCGTAAGGGTCTTGAGAACGCGGTGGGGCGATTCATAGAGGACAATCGTGCGAGATTCCGATTTCAATGCCTCGATCTTGGTCTTTCTCCCCTTTTTGATGGGAAGAAACCCTTCAAAAACAAAATGGTCCATCGGGAGTCCGCTAACGATGAGAGCCGAGAGGAATGCCGATGCACCCGGAATGGGGATAACAGGAATGGAGTTCTCGACTGCCGCCGCGACGATCCGATGGGCCGGATCAGAAATTCCCGGCGTGCCGGCATCAGAGACAAGGGCGATCGATTTTCCGTCAAGCAGATGCTGGATGAGCTCCGGCGTGCGGCGCTTCTCATTGTAGCTGAAATAACTCAGCATCGGCTTGGAGATTTGGTAATGGTCCAGCAAAACTTTGGTCGTGCGGGTGTCTTCTGCGGCGATGAGGTCGACGGAGGAGAGCACCTTCACGGCCCGGTAGGTGAGGTCCTCGAGGTTACCAATAGGTGTGGCGACGATATAGAGGATTCCGGACAAGAATGGTTTCGAGTTAAGAGTTTCGGGTTACAGGTTGAGGAGAAGCTGTTTGGTTTCAAGTTTCGCGCTTCAAGTTTCAGGTATGAAACCTCGGTTCGCGACTTGAAACCTGCAACTTGAAACCTGAAACCAACCCGCGCTTTTGAACCTCGTCATGTCCCCCAGTCTCGCGCGTACCGAAAATCCACATTGACCGTCCGATACGAAACCTTCGCAATAACCGGGGGGCGGCGCTTGAACTGATTCTTCCGGACCATGATCCGCACTTTCTTGATGAACCTTCGGTCGAAACCGCGACGCTGCAGTTCTTCATCCGAACGCCGTTCATCGATCATATAGTACAACAGCCGGTCAGCCTTTCGATACTCAAGGCCCATTTCCCCTTCGTCTGTCTGACCAATCCAAAGGTCAGCGCTCGGTGCTTTCTTTACTATCCGGTCGGGAATCTTCAATGCTTCGGCAAGCTGCCAGATTTGCGTCTTGTACAGATCTCCGAGAGGATTCAGTGCACATGCCGTGTCGCCAAAGAGCGTCCCATAACCAAGCATGATCTCCGTCTTGTTGCTCGTACCCACGACAAGCGCGCGTTCCTTCACCGAGACATCATACAGCACGATCATGCGCATGCGGGCCATGATGTTCCCTTTCCGCATGCGGTCCTTGACCTTGTGGGCTTCGCAGTAAACATCGACCATCTCGCTGATGGACACCGTCACCGTGCGAATACCCAGCTTTTTCGCGACAAGCATCGCGTCCTTCAAGCTTTGCGGATTGCTCGATTTGTAAGGAAGCAGGACTCCCACGACATTCCGCTTGCCGAGGGCGCGCGCAGCAAGGGTCGCTGAGACCGCAGAATCCACGCCACCAGATAACCCAACAACAGCTTTCGTGAAACCCGCCTTTTGGATTTCATCGCGGAGGAACCGAACAAGCAGCTCCTCCACGATTTTCATGTTGAGTTTCAGCGGATCAGAACCCTGCTTTTGCGCGGATTCCACGGTTATTCACCCACCTCGAGTTCTTTCAGTGCTTTTCGAATGATCGTGACACCCTCGTCCACCTCTTCCGTCCTCAGATTCAACGGCGGCCTGAACCGAATGGTCCTGTCGCCGCACCCGATCAGAATCAACCCTGCTTCATACGCCTTGCTTCTGAGCTGATCCCGATTCTGGGCGGTGTCAAGGTCCATGGCACAGAAGAGTCCGCGGCCCCGCGAATTACTCAGCAGTTTCGGGAACTCCTTCGCCAATTGATCGATCTGCTTCAAGAGATGCTCTCCGACCACACGGGAATTCTCGACAAGATTCTCCTCCTGGATGACCTCGAGGACCCGGGTGAACCGCACCATGTCCGTCAGGTTCCCGCCGAAGGTCGAATTGAGCCGGCTTGACTTGTGAAACACATTGTCCATCACGTCGTCAATCCGGTTGGTCGAAGCAAACCCGCATATCTGGGTCTTTTTGCCAAATGCCATCAGGTCGGGCTGGACGAAGTACTCATGCGCCCACATCTTCCCAGTTATCCCTATTCCCGTCTGGACTTCGTCGAAGATCAGGAGGATCTCGCTCTCGTCACAAATCGTCCGCAGTTCCTGAAAGAACTCCTTCCGAAAGTGGTTGTCGCCCCCTTCGGCCTGGATCGGCTCGATGATCAGAGCAGCGATATCATCGGGATTGTTGACGATCGCCTGTTTGATTTGCTGGATCGCCAGAACTTCTTCCTTCCTCACCTCTTCCAGATGAGCCGCATTCAGCGGAAACTTGATTGCCGGATTGTGGATGCGGGGCCATTTGAACTTCGGGAAGTAATTCGTCTTTGTTGGGTCGGTGTTCGTCATGGAGAGCGTGTAGCCGCTCCGTCCGTGGAACGCCCGCCGGAAATGAATTACCTGCCAACCGCGCTCATCCGTGTATCCTTTCGTAAAGTTCTTCCGGACCTTCCAGTCAAACGCCGTTTTCAGAGCGTTCTCAACCGCCAGAGCACCTCCGTCGACAAAGAAGACATACGGAAAATACTCGGGCATTGCGATCCGCCCGAACGTTTCGACAAATTCCGCCATTTCGACCGTGTACGCGTCAGAGTTGGACGGTTTGTTGACCGAGACCGTTGCCAGCTTTTCCAGGAATTCAGGAGTCGTCAGCTTCGGGTGGTTCATACCAACAGCGCCGGATGCAAAGAACGTGAAGAAGTCAAGATACTTCTTGTTGTATCTCGAATCGTAGACTCTCGCGCCTTGCGATCGCTTCAGGTCGACAACAAGATCGAAGCCGTCGACAAGCATGTGCTTTGCCAGCGTCGAATGCACTTCGGTTGGAAGTACTTTAACAGAATTCTTGGTGGTAGGACGGGGAAGATTGACCGAACCGTTCTTCCTGTTCGGTGTTTCAGCAGACACCTTCAAAGGCTTCTGCGTTTTGGTTTCGATACCTTTTTCAGACATGGGACACCTCCAATTCGTCTAAGGGTTCATCGCTGATTTGATGAAAAAGCCCGTACGGGGGCGGCGGGGTCCTTAGAAGAACTCCTGGTGCTCAAAGAACTGGAGTATGAAGAAGGTGCGGTGGGACATGAGACGGTTTACAGTTCAAAGTTTAAAGTTCAAAGTTGTCAGTTTACAGTTGTCAGTTTTCAGCTGCTAGCGGTCAGTTTTCAGGGTCTTCGCAAACATGACCTCTGTCAGAAGTCCGACTTCTGTCTTGGCCGAAGGTTACCTTCAGCAAAGGGTCAGCTTAGCAGAAGGTAACCTCCTTCTAAACCAGCTGTTTCTCGTCAACTCGGAACCTGGAACTCGGAACTCGAAACGAACCTGTTATTCCTTGGTATCTATTTGCGCCCGTTGGAGCTTACCGCTATAGTCCACGTACACCGTCTTCCATTCGGAGAAGAACTCGTAGACGGTCCAGCCGCCTTCTCGATGGCCGTTGCCGGTCTCCTTGACGCCGCCAAAGGGCATGTGCGCTTCCGCGCCGATGGTCGGTGCATTAATATACGTAATACCGGCACGAATATCCCGTATGGCCTGATAGGCGTTGTTCAGGTCCTGCGTATAAACCGATGAAGAGAGGCCGTAATTCGTTCCATTTGCGACATCGATGGCCTCGGTGATATTCCTCACCTTGATGACAGAGAGTACCGGCCCGAAGATCTCCTCCCGCGCAACTCTCATCGAAGGAGTAACGCCGCCTAAAATTGTCGGCTCATAGAACCAACCCTTCGAGAGTTCTTTTCCGTCTGGCCTCTTACCGCCCGTGAGGATTTTTGCTCCCTCGTCGGCGCCGATACGAACGTATTTCTCCACCGTTTCGACCTGACCCTGATTCACCAAAGGTCCGACATCGGTGGTCTCTTTGAGTCCGTCGCCTAATCGGAGTTTCTTCGTGTGATCCACAAGCATGGAAAGGAACTTGTCGTACACTTTTTCGTGCACAATCAGACGGCTCGTTGCGGTGCAACGCTGACCCGTCGTGCCGAATGCACCCCACAAGACCCCTTCAAGCGCGAGGTCGAGCCTGGCATCGTCCATGACGATTTGCGCATTCTTTCCGCCGAGCTCCAATGACACTCGTTTGAGCGTCTTGGAGGCAACTTCCGAGATCTTCTTCCCTACGACGCTCGAACCGGTGAAGCTGATGAGGTCGATAGAAGGATGATCCACGATGGCCATACCCACGGAGCCGCCGCCCCCATGGACGATATTAACAACTCCTTCCGGGACTCCAGTTTCAATCAGTATCTCGACCAGCTTTGCCGCGGTTTCCGGCGTATCCGATGCCGGTTTGAAGACGACGGAATTGCCACACACCAGGGCCGGGAATATCTTCCATGTCGGAATCGCCATGGGAAAATTCCAGGGCGTAATGATTCCCGCTACACCAATCGGCATTCGCATCGCCATGTTGAATTTGTTCGGAAGCTCCGACGGAACCGTGTGACCGAAGAGACGCCTGGCTTCCGACGCAGCGTAGTATGCGGTGTCGATCCCCTCTTGCACATCTCCCCGCGTTTCCAGAAGGACCTTCCCCATTTCCTTCGTCATCGTTCTTGCAAGGTCCTCTTTGCGGGCAGTCAGCAGATCCCCGACCTTTTTCAGAATATTCCCGCGGCTCGGGGCAGGGACGAGCCGCCAGGTTTCGAAGGCCTTCCGCGCCGCATTCACTGCATCATCAACGTCCTCCTTGCCCGAAAGCGGAAAGGTGCTGAGGACCTCGTCCCAGTTGGCCGGATTTCGATTCTCGAACGTCTTGCCGGATTTTGCGTCAACATGTTTTCCGTTTATGAAATTCTGGTATTTCTTTGACATGGTTGTCAGTTCTTGGTTATCAGTTGTTAGTTACGGCAGCCACTGAATGCTGACCGCTGAAAGCTGACAGCTATCAGCGTTCAGGTGTCAGAGTCTTCATCTATTTCAATCCTAATCTCTCGAACACGTAGTCGACGTGCTTAACACTCTTCGTCCCATCAAATGCATCATCAAGTTCTTTTCCGTTCAGAAACTTCTTCACTTCGGGATCGGCTTCCAACACCGTTCGAAAACTCTTCCCATCCTGCCATACGTTCATCGCATGGCTCTGAACAATCCGATAGGCATCCTCCCTCTTCATCCCCTTCTTGGTTAGCGCAAGGAGTACGGATTGCGAGAAGACCAGGCCATGTGTCTTGTCGATGTTCTTCCTCATGTTCTCAGGATAGACGATCAGCTTGTCGACCACCTTCGTAAACTGATCGAGCATGTAGTCGAGGAGAATGCAGCTGTCGGGGACAATGACGCGTTCTACGGACGAATGGGTGATATCGCGTTCATGCCACAGGGCAACGTTCTCCATCGCCGCGACGGCATTACCCCGCACTACTCTCGACAGCCCCGCAATCCGCTCACAAGTAATGGGATTGCGTTTGTGGGGCATGGCCGATGATCCCTTCTGCCCTTTGGAGAAGTACTCTTCGGCCTCAAGAACTTCCGTCTTCTGAAGATGACGGATTTCCGTGGCAAATTTCTCCAGGGAACTGCCGATCACCGCGAGCGTACTCATGAATTCGGCATGGCGGTCTCTTTGCAGAACCTGCGTTGAGATCGGCGCCGCCTGGAGATCCAGTTTTTCACAGACGTACCGTTCGACCGAAGGATCGATGTAGGCATACGTACCCACAGCACCCGAAATCTGACCCACCGAGATGGTCTTTGCGGCATTGCGCAACCGATCGATGTTTCGCAAGGTTTCCGCGTACCACAGTGCAAACTTCAGTCCCAATGTGACAGGTTCGGCATGGATCCCGTGTGTCCGGCCGACCATGACGGTGAGCTTATGTTCCTTTGCCCTCCGCGCGAGCACGGCCTTGAGCTCTTCCAGATCTTTGAGGAGAAGTTCGGCAGACTGCTTCATCTGAACGGCAAGGGCAGTGTCCAACACATCCGAGGAGGTCATTCCGAGATGAATAAACCGCGATTCAGGCCCGACATACTCTCCCACGTTCGTCAGGAAGGCAATGACATCGTGTTTGACCTCTTCCTCGATCTCGAGGATCCTCTGGACATTAAACGACGCCTTCTTCCGAATTGTGGGAACAGCTTCTTTCGGAATGACTCCGAGAGCGGCCTGCTGTTCACATGCCAGCAATTCGATCTCAAGCCAGATTCGATACTTGTTTTCGTCTTCCCAGATCTTCCCCATTGCGGGGCGGGTATAGCGCTGGATCACTGGCGCTCTCCTTGTGAACGCCGGCCCATGGTGAGGGTCAGCGACGTGGTCTTCTTTTCCCTGTAGATATCGATCGTAAGGACCTCCCCCGGCCGCGAATCGCTGAGGAGGACAAACAGATCGTCTTCGGAGATGATCTTGTGGCCGTTGACCTGAAGTATGATGTCCCCCACCTTCAGTCCGGCTTTGTCTCCCGGGCCGTTTCTCTGAATCTCGCTCACGATGACGCCTTCTGCTTTTGAA
>Ga0209619_10000975_pt1 | contig 20722 bp, 17 predicted proteins | sample Rifsed16ft3_FD_184011 | JGI IMG/M metagenome (GOLD analysis project Ga0209619, IMG submission 184011) | Soil microbial communities from Rifle, Colorado, USA - sediment 16ft 3 (version 2) | ecosystem: Environmental > Terrestrial > Deep subsurface > Rock core/Sediment | place: Rifle, Colorado... | reverse complement strand
ATGGGGTCATGGGGCCATGAGAGCCATATAGCATCATGCCTCTCCCATTCAGCAGGCATGTAATAACCTAATTTTGCAGGTGCATCATTAAAAGTAACCATACTATTTCTCAAAGTATAAAGTAAAAAATTTTATACCTTTATGAACTTCATCTGTGTATATCTGCGGCTTCAATAAATTTTCATTTTTCCTTGTAAGACGAAGACTCATGTATTTTTCATTTCTCAATTTTCTTACAAATGGATTGATATGAATCAGGTCTCCTGTTATTAAAGAAGCCCCACCCCTCGCGGATTCTCCTGTTTAGACTCAAATCTACCTTTACAATTAGCGTCTCTTCTCTGCTATTGCTTGCTTTTTTAAGTATCTTTCCAAAGGCATCTGAGACAAAAGAACCTCCCCAGAAACTCAGTCTTTCTTCCTTCCCAATCCTGTTCACAGCAGCGACATGAAGACCATTTGCTATTGCGTGTCCGCGCTGGACAGTCTCCCATGCATTATGCCAGTCTCCATCCTGAGAATGATGCCCTTCTATCCAGCCTATGGCAGTGGGGTAGAATATTATATCAGCACCCATTAGCGCATTTATCCTCGCAGCCTCAGGAAACCACTGGTCGTAGCAGATGAGAATCCCTATTGAAGCAAATCTTGTCTTGAAGACCCTGTATCCAAGGTCACCCTCCTTAAAATAGTTTTTTTCATAAAAGAGGGGGTCAAAAGGTATATGGAGCTTACGATATACACCAAGTATGCTCCCGTCTGCATCTATTGTAACAGCAGAGTTGTAATAATCGCCATCTGAAGCCTTCTCAAAGATGGGGACTATTATTACAATACCCAATTCCTTTGCCAGTTTTGAGAAGAGGTCTGTTGTATTGCCGGGGATTGTTTCTGCAAACCTATCGGACTCACATTTTTCGTATTGTGGAAAATAGACTGTATTAAACAACTCCTGAAGGCACACGATCTGAGCCCCCTTATTTGCAGCCATTCTTACCTCTTTTATGGTTTTGTGGAGATTCTCTGAGATGTTATCGGCAACAGCAGTCTGGACGAGGCATATTGTAACTTCACTTTTCTTAGGGCTCATAGATTTTTTTATTGTAACAGAAAGAGAGTTTTTTTCAATAAATTTCCCTCTTGTATGGGTTATAATAATATTAGAATAAAAACTTAATAAAACCACAGATTGACACAGATTAACACAGATTTTTTTAAAAAATATTTTGTTTTAATCTGCGGTAATCTGCGAAATCTGCGGATATATAATTTCCTACAATGAAAAAAACTGAATTAACCAATAATGCCCTGATAGTCTTAAATAGAAGGTATCTCAAAAAAGATAAGAAAGGGAATGTAATTGAGACACCGGAGGAGATGTTCCGTAGGGTAGCAGAAAATATAGCATCGGCAGATAGGCTCTATGCTCCATCCAGCAATATAAAGAAGACTACAGATGATTTTTATGAAATGATGGCATCCCTTGTATTCTTACCCAATTCACCTGCACTCATGAATGCAGGGAGGGAACTCCAGCAGCTTGCAGCATGTTTTGTCCTCCCTGTGGAGGACTCACTTAAATCTATATTTGAGGCTGTAAAGAATACAGCAATTATACATCAAACAGGAGGGGGGACGGGATTCTCATTTAGCCACTTAAGACCAAAAAATGATATTGTCTCCACCACAAGCGGGATAGCCAGTGGGCCATTATCATTTATGAGGGTTTTTAATATGGCAACAGAAGTAATTAAACAGGGGGGGGCAAGGAGAGGTGCAAATATGGGTGTTTTAAGAGTTGACCACCCTGATATTATTGAGTTCATAGATGCAAAGACAATATCCCATGAGCTAACCAATTTCAACCTCTCCGTTGGAATCACAGATGATTTTATGAACTGTGTTGAGATAGATTCTGAATATGATTTAATTAATCCAAGGAACGGAGAAAAAACAGGAAAACTAAAGGCAAAGGATGTATTTGAAAGAATAGTTCAATCGGCATGGAAGAATGGTGAACCCGGTGTCCTTTTTCTTGACTGCATAAACAGGGATAATCCCACACCACACCTTGGCGAGATGGAGAGCACAAACCCATGTGGCGAACAGCCGTTACTGCCTTATGAAGCCTGCAACTTAGGCTCAATAAATTTGATAAAGATGGTAAAGTCAGTCGGCAGTCGGCAGTCGGCAGCCAGCAGTCAATATGAAATAGACTGGAATAAATTAAAGAATACGGTTTACAAGGCTGTGCATTTTCTTGATAATGTAATTGATGTTACCGCCTATCCATTACCTCAGATTGAAAAAATGTCAAAGGGAAATAGAAAGATCGGGCTTGGTGTAATGGGTTTTGCAGACCTCCTGATTATGCTCTCAATATCTTACAATTCAGAGGAGGCATTGAAGATTGCTGAGGAGATTATAAAATTCATAAGAGAAAGGGCAGAAGAGAAATCAAATGAACTTGCAAAAGAGAGAGGGGCGTATCCGAATTCCGAATTCCAAATTCCAAATTCCGAATTTCAAAGAAGAAATGCCACATTGATTACAATTGCCCCAACAGGAACATTATCAATTATAGCCGGCTGCTCAAGTGGTATTGAGCCATTATATGCCATCAGTTATATCCGCAGAGCACTTGAAGATGTAAAGTTATTACAAATAAATCCATTATTTATTGAAATTGCTAAAACAAGAGGTTTCTATAACAAAGAATTGATAAAAGAATTACAGAACGGTTTAAATCTTACTTCAACAAAAGGAATACCTGATGATGTAAGGAGATTATTCGTAACATCCTTTGATATATCGCCTGAATGGCATGTGAAGATGCAGGCAGTATTTCAGAAATACGCCGACAATGCAGTATCAAAGACTATAAACTTTCCCCCTGATGCTGAAATTTCTGATGTGAGAAATGCCTTTTTACTTGCACATAAATTGGGATGTAAAGGACTGACTATTTACCGCAGCGGCACAAGGGAGAATCAAGTGCTGACATGCAGGGACATACATTATTGCTAATAACAAAGACCTGATTAATCCGCAGATAATAGCTGTGTTAGTATCAGTGATTAGTGTTAGCAATAAATTCCTTAACTGACACTAAAAACTAACACTTACCAAAAATCTGCGGTTGCTTTTATAATTTTCAGAGATTTTATTTTGATTTGCTTCTGCGAGGCTTACCCTTAATCCTTTGCTTCTTCTCTTTATCAAACAAAAGTGCATTTTTTACAACATCATCCATCTCTTTTGCAAGGATGAATTTCATGTCTTTCATTATGTTTGAAGGTATTTCCTCCAAATCCTTATTATTATCCTTTGGTATTATGATTGTCATTATACCTGCCCTCTTTGCCGCAAGCGATTTCTCCTTTAGCCCTCCGATTGGAAGAACCCTTCCAGTCAGGGTTATCTCACCTGTCATTGCTACATCCTTTCTCACAGGTATTCCTGTAAGTTTTGATATAAGTGCAGTTGCCATAGTTATACCTGCCGAAGGACCGTCCTTTGGAATGGCGCCGGCAGGGACATGAATATGAACATCTATCTTCTGATAGAAATCTTCCTTCAATCCATAATTTTTTGACTTTGACCTTGCATAGCTCATTGCAGCCTGTGCAGACTCCTTCATTACATCGCCAAGTTGTCCTGTAAGCGTAAGGGCACCCCTTCCCTTCATAGTCGTTACCTCAATATGCATAATCTCACCGCCTGCCTGTGTCCATGCAAGCCCTGTCGCCACACCCACCTGATTCCTCTCCGCCTCAGTCTCAGGGAGAAACTTTCTTATACCAAGAAACTTATTAAGATTTGCTGCACTTATACGATGGAGTCTCCCATTCCCCTGTGCAACATCTTTTGCAACCTTTCTGCATATAGTTGCTATCTCCCTCTCAAGATTCCTTAAGCCTGCCTCTCTCGTATACTGAGAGATAATCTTAAGCACTGCCTCATCAGATATATGAATCTGCTTGGCCTTTATGCCATGTTCCTCCATCTGTCTCGGTATGAGATATTTTTTCGCTATTCCCAGTTTCTCTTCCTCTGTATATCCTGAGAGGCTTATTATCTCCATCCTGTCTTTCAATGCCGAAGGTATGGGGTCCGTAAGATTTGCTGTCGTAATAAACATTACATTTGAGAGGTCAAATGGGACACCGAGATAATGGTCACTGAACGAATAGTTCTGCTCAGGGTCAAGAACCTCTAAAAGGGCGGCAGATGGGTCGCCTCTGAAATCCGCACCAATCTTATCCACCTCGTCCATCATAAAGACAGGATTATTTGAGCCTGCCTGCTTTATCCCCTGAATAATCCTTCCGGGAAGAGAGCCTATATATGTCCTCCTATGCCCTCTTATCTCCGCTTCATCTCTCACGCCGCCGAGAGAAATCCTTACAAATTGTCTTCCCAATGCCCTTGCTATAGACTTGCCAAGAGATGTCTTACCAACCCCCGGAGGTCCTACAAAGCATAATATAGGCCCCTTCATCTTTGCCTTTAGTTTCCTTACAGCGAGATATTCAAGAATCCTCTCTTTAACCTTCTCTAAATCATAGTGGTCTTCTTCAAGAACCTTTGCAGCTCCCTTTATATTCAAATTATCTGCAGTTGCCTTACTCCACGGAAGCTCTACCATCCACTCAAGGTATGTCCTGACAGTAGTAGCCTCTGCCGCCTCCGGGTGCATCTTTGCCAGCCTGTCAAGCTGCTTTAATGCCTCTTTCTCAACCTCCTTGGGCATCTTTACATCGGCTATCTTTTTCTTAAATTCATTAATCTCCTCAGTCTTCTCATCAATATCGCCAAGCTCCTTTTGTATAGCCTTTAACTGTTCCCTTAAAAAATATTCCTTCTGGGTCTTTGTCATCTCCTCCTGTGCGGCAGACTGAATCTTCTGCTGCATGGTAAGCACCTCTACCTCCTTGCCCAAAAACTCCCCTACCTTATTTAATCTCTCTTCATGGTCAAGTATCTCTAAAATCTGCTGTGCCTCTTCTACCTTAAGCCCAAGATTGGATGCTGCTAAATCTGCTAATTTTCCCGGAGAGTCAAGATTATCGGCAATGACAAGGAGGTCGGGGGGCAGCATCTTCCCAAGGGAGATAGCCTTCTCTAATTGGTCCCTTACATTCCTCATGAGCGCCTCTGTCTTTAGCGATTTTTCCTTAGGCTCTGAAGGTTCTTTAATCCTCTCAACCTTTACCTTGTAAAACGGTTTATCTGCAGCATAGCTGATAATCTTTGCCTTAGATAACCCCTGCACGAGTATCTTCACCCTCCCGTCAGGGAGCTTTAGCATCCTTATGACCATGACAACAGTGCCGACATTATATAAATCCTCAGGCTTTGGTTCATTATTTCCTGCATCCTTTTGTGCAACCAGAAGGATCATCCTGTCAGATGCGAGGGCTTCATTTACAGCATTTATAGAAGATTCCCTCCCCACAAATAGAGGAAGTATCATGTAGGGAAATATAACGATATCCCTTACAGGAAGCAGGGGGAGTTCATCAGGGATTTTGAACTCTGTCTGCAAATCCTGAGATGCATCAACCGTCGCCACCACCTTTTCTTCGTTATTATTTTCTTCCATTAATAATTGCCTCCTTGTTGTTATTCACCGCTTTTCTCAATTTCAATCCACCTTGTCTTTTCCCTTCTTTCCTTGCTCTTTGGAATCTGCACAATCAATATACCCTTTGAATAGGCTGCCTTTATACGGCTCTTGTCTGTTGCCGAACCAATGCTGACCGTCCTCTTAAAGGGGCCAAAAGACCTCTCCATGCACAGAAAATTTACCTTCCCTTCACCTTCAATCCGTTCGTACTTATTCCCTTCAATAACCAGATTATCTCCGCTTGTATAAACTTTTATATCGTCTTCTGAAACTCCCGGCATTTCAGCCTCTACAACTAAATGGTCTGCGGTTTCATATAAATCCAGCATTATGAAACTTGTCTCTCCTAAGGCATATCTTTCTGCAGACACCTCTAAGTATGTATAATTAGTATGGTTCTTAACCTCATCCCTTTTAATAGGTATTTCTGTAGATGAATCTTTCTTCTTTTTGACTGCCATAATTTAAAATCAGAATACAGAAACCAGAATACAGAATAATAATTTTTTTCTTCTTCTGACTTCTGTCTTCTGACTTCTGTATTCTTAATTCAAAGTTCCAATCCTTTCAGATACTCCCTGAATTTATCTCCAAGGTCGGGTCTTCTCAATGCAAACTCAACAGTAGCTTTAAGAAAACCAAGCTTATTCCCTGCATCGTATCTCTTGCCTTCAAACTGATAGGCATACACAACCTGATTTTTCAAGAGATGCCTCAATCCATAGGTCAGTTGTATCTCGCCTGATTTATCAGGAACAGTCTTTTCCAATGCTGTAAATATCTCAGGGGTTAAGATATATCTGCCAATTATCGCCAGATCTGAAGGTGCATCTTGAGGGGATGGTTTTTCCACCATGTCCATTATCTGATATACCCTCTCATCAAGCTTTTTAGGCTCAATCACGCCATAGCCTGAAATATCTTTTTTATCAACTTTCTCTACTGCAATAACCGAGGCATTATATTTTTCATGTATATTCATTAATTGCTTTATTGTAGGCACATTTGAATGGATTATATCATCTCCAAGTAAAACGGCAAAAGGCTCATTGCCAATAAGGTCTTTAGTTCTTAAAATCGCATGTCCCAGTCCGAGAGGCTCCTTCTGCCTTATATACCAGAAATCTACAAGGTTTGAAATCCTCTGAACCTCCTCCAGCATCTTATTATTGTTCTTGCCCTTAAGCGCATGCTCCAGTTCAAAAGATATATCAAAATGGTCTTCAATGGCATTCTTCCCCCTCCCTGTTATCATGATGACCTCTTCTATACCGGCATCTATCGCCTCTTCAACAACATACTGTATTAGAGGTTTGTCAACAAGAGGCATCATCTCCTTCGGAGATGCCTTCGTAGCAGGGAGAAACCTTGTCCCGAGTCCTGCAACAGGAAAAACAGCCTTTTTAATTTTCAATGTGTCCCTCCTTCTCTCCCTCTCTCTATAATCTTCTTGACTGTATCCATTAAAACAGGCAAATCATCCTTAATAACCTTCCACACGATTTCAAGGTCAACTCCAAAATACTCATGTATCAGTAAGTTTCTGAAATCCTTTATATCTTGCCATTCTACATCAGAGTAACTTATTTTTAATTCGTCAGGAAGTTTTCCTGCTGCCTCACCAATAATTTCAAATTCTCTGATAACTGCTGAATGTGTTTTCCTGTCATTACAAAATTCTTCAAAAGATAAGCCCTTAACAAATTCCATTATGGCAATACCGGAATCCAATATATCCGCAAGATAAAGATGGAAATCTCTTTCAGGCATAAATGATTTGTTTTTTGACCTTTTCTCTTATTATGGGTTTTAAAGAATGCTCAAATCCCAGGTCTATTTTTTTCCCCAACTCCTCCTCTAAAAATCTCTTTATCTGCAGGAAATTGTGAATACTTTTTCTGTCTTTTTCTATCTCTATAACCATATCAATATCACTTGAAGGGGTTTGCTCACTCCGTGCAAAACTTCCAAAAATCCCGATACGGGTTATGCCAAACCTTTCATAAAAAAGGCTTTTATTTCTTTTTAAATAGGCTATTATTTCATCTGCTGAATAATTTTCCATTTTAAAAATCCTTATGCCTTGTTTTTTTCAATCCTCTCGTATATCACACCCTTAATCTTATCTATATCAGCAGGCAACTGGACAGGGAGATTTGCGTATCTTGACTGGACCCCCTCTATCTTGCCTTCATGATAGTCCTTCTTAAAATCTGTAAATTTAAGCCCATGTGCAGTTGATATTACTACCACCTTTTCTTTTGAGTCAATCTCGCCGCTCTTTAATAATTTAAAAAGCACCGCAAGTGCAACACCTGTATGGGGACAGTTAAACATACCGTATTTATCCCCCTTTGCTGCAGCATTTGCCAGCTCATCTTCTGTAGCCTGCTCTACAATACCGTTAAATATCTTGAGTGTCTTAATAGCCTTTTCGTAACTTACAGGATTCCCAATCTGTATTGCATTAGCGAGGGTCTGTCTTGCAACAATAGGTTTAAATTCCTTAAACCCTGTCTTATAGCTTAAATACAGGGGATTTGCCCTTTCTGCCTGTGCAACAACTATCCTTGGCAGTTTATCTATAATCCCCAAATCCTTCAACATTAAAAAACCCTTACCGAGGGCACTCACATTACCGAGATTGCCGCCGGGAATTATAATTACATCAGGGACATTCCAGTCAAACTGCTGGGCAATCTCTATACTGACTGTTTTCTGCCCTTCCACTCTGAGGGAGTTCATGGAATTGGCAAGATATATATTATGGTCACTGCATATCTTCTGGACAATTTCCATACATCCATCAAAATCTGTCTCAAGTGATAATACGAGTGAGCCGTTTGCTATAGGCTGTATCAACTGTGCTATTGAGACCTTCCCCTTCGGCAGGAATACGATAGACTGGATGCCTGCAGCCGCACAGTATGTGGCAAGTGCCGCAGAGGTATCTCCGGTTGATGCACAGGCAACTGCATTTATCTTTTTGCCATTGGCTATCATCTGCTTGACCATTGATACGAGGACTGTCATGCCAAGGTCTTTGAATGAACCGCTGTGGCTGTTGCCGCACATCTTTATCCATAAATTCTCCAAACCTATATCTTTTCCAAACCTCTCAGCCCAGAAGAGGTTTGTGTTGCCTTCATAAAGAGATACTACATTTTCATTATCAATATTGGGGCATATCCACTCCTTCTTTCCCCATACACCGCTCCCATAGGGCCAGAGGTTTTTATGTATCCTGTCATCAAAGGTATCCATCCACTCTCTTGCACTCTTCTTTTTTAACTCCCCCATGTCATGCACTACTTCCAATAATGCACCGCAATTCCTGCACTGATAAATTACATCATCAAGCGGATATTTTTCACTACACCCTTTTATACACTGAAACCACGCACTATATCCCATCTAACCCTCAGATTATGAACAAAAGAAAAAGACTTATTTGCCACTGACTTTCACTGACCATTATAAGAAGATAAGAAATTATGAAGTTAAGAGGTTTAGAAGCTTAACTTCTTATCCTCTTATCCTCTTATCCTCTAAACTTCTTGCCTTTTCTTAAGTCTGTGTAAATCTGTGGCTAATTATTTTTTGTAACTTCGCGTCTTTGCGGTTTATGATTTATTATATACCCTGTAAAAACAATACAATAAAGGATTGGTTTTGTCAATTATTTGTAAAAACAATAGACATCCCAAAATGGCAGTTAAAAGTTTATAATTTTATGTTATAATAACAATCAGTTTCAAATTATGGAGGTCGCATGTCTGACGCAATAAGATATTTAAACAATGCAAAGGAGATTTTAAGCAAGTTAAAAATTGAAGACAATAGCTATGCTGATGATAAGTATGTTAAGTCTGCTTTTGGTGTTGCTTATCTGGGAATTTTGAAAGCTATTGATGAGTATTTATTGAAGAAGGGGCTAACTGCAAAAGAACTTCCAAAATCTATTGATGCTTATAGAGCAGCATTACAGAAACATTTAGCAATTCATAACGGAAAACTTTTACGAGAATTTGACAGACTTTATAATGAAGTTCACATTGCAGGGTATTACAGAGGGCTTTTAACTCATGTGGATATTGTAAAAGGAGCCTTAAAGGCAACTAAGTCTTTTATTGAAAAGGTAAAATAATCGCAATAACCTCTTAAAAGACTGTCCATTCAAAATAAATTCAGCTCATCTATATTGAGCTAATCTTCTATGAATCTCATGCCCTTTGCATAATCTCTTACCTTGTAATTTCCTCTCCCTATCTTCTCAACATCGTTTCACCTTCTTTTGAGTATGCCATAACACAAATACATTGAAAAGTAGTTTGCTCTCGTTCTATAATTAAGCTGTAATTAATGAAAATTCAGGGGGTGATAAATATGAGAGCAACAGTGGGGATTGAAGAGGCTGAAATCAGAAAGGTAGGATTGTAAAATCAAAAGCACTGGAGATTATGGAAGGCATAAAACCATTTATCAGCAGCGAAGAATACAAAATAGCAAGATTTTATTTGGAAGAAAAACCATGAAGGCAAAAGCATTAAGGCTGCCGGATAACCTGCTGGATGCCGTTAAATTCGCCGAAAAGAAAGAAAAGATTGATGAGCCGACCACACTAAGAAAGTTTCTGAGACTTGGTGCAGAGAAATATATTGCGGACAGCTACGCTCGTGGCGAAATCTCTCTCAGGGAAGCGGCGGAAGTATTAGATATTACTGTAAGAGAGACCCTTGAACTTCTTTGGGATATGGGAATAACCGGAAATGTCGGTGCAGATGAGATATTAAAATCAATTTCTATAATTGAAAAGAATGCAGCAACATCAAAAAGCAAGACCTAACCCCAATTCCACTACCACTTATGTCTTTACTGTCAGATTACTTAATCTTTTCTATAAATGTCTTTGCAGATTTGAAAACTGCTTTAACAACATCTGTATGCACAAGGTCGCCTCTGTAATACCCTGCTATATGCAGCTCGCTATATAATGACTCAAATTCTTTAGTAAGTTTACCGTTATGAACAGATAGATATTTTTTTAACATATCCCTATAGCCGTCAACTGATTTAGGCAGTTCCTTTTTGCTCAATCCCTTATTAATAAGATATTCATCTATAGCCTTCAGGATTGCAAGATAGGCAGTCCCGCAAGCCTCCTGAACATATTTAATGTCCGCATATCTGCTATCTTCGATTTGAGCCTTGCTCAAAATCTCCTTTGCATTTTGTAAATATCTTAAAGCTTCTTTTGGCATTGTTTATTCCTCATAATCATCGGTTAGATTTTTAGCTATTATCATACTATTTTATCAGTGCTGTCAATAAAATTGTCTCTCAGAAAAATCTTTTGATATAAGCACCTTGAATAATCCCGCAATATTATATTAGAATGAATCTATGAACAAAGATTATGCAAAGAGGCTTGATGATTTAAGGGAAAAACTGAGCGGGTTCGGAAAGGAGAATCTCCACGACATACTCCACTTCATAGGCGTTGGCATGGAGGAGATATTCGGTTTTAAGAGATGCAGGATATATCTGGAGGATTTAACAGAGGGGCTTTTAATCTGTGCCTATGCAGTTGGAGAGATGAAATCTGAACTTCAGGGGACATCTATCTTTATTCTGCCCCAGACATCTTTAGTTGCAAGGGCATTTGTTGACAGGAGATTATACTGGACATGGAGAAATCCTGAGGCAAAAAAGATGTTCAACAAAGAGCTGGCATCAAAGTTTAATATAAAGGAGATGGCTGCAATTCCTATTATACATAATGGAAAATCCATCGGTGTTATAACTGTTGACAGTAGTAAAGAGGGGGAGATAGCGGATAAAGAGACTTTTGAGACTGTAAAGGATTTTATTGTTAGTGTATCCCACAGTATTGACAGGGCGAAGAGGTTTCACCAGCATCTCAAGTTTTCAAAAAAGGTGGATGAGGCAAAGATTGGCGAGGCTGCATCACAGATGATGAGGTCTGCAGTAAAGATTGTGGGCAAGCTTACACTCGCTTCAGTCCTCATACCAAATGAGGAAAAATCCCCCCTTCCCCCCTTTAATAAAGGGGGAGATAACAGGGGGGATTATATGAAGATTCTCGCTACATACTCTTCAAGATTTGAGGATAAGGATATCTATGAAGACAGACACCGTGTTGACATAATAAAGGGTGAGAGCCTTATAGAGAGGATTGTGGACGATGACCCTGAGAGGGGTATAATCTATAAGCATGATACAGTTACTCCCCTGTATATCCCCGATGTAAAGACAGAGAGTTTCAAGAGAAAACCTATTGCGGAAAAGATAGGACTGACCTCTCTCTATATGGTGCCGAGGTTTGACCCACTTACAAAAAAAATAATCTGTGTGGTGAATTATTATACGCGTGAGAAATATAAATTTACACAATTTGAAGAAGAGCTTTTGTGCAGTCATGCAGAGATGGTTGAGAAGGTCATAAGAGATGTAGGCAGAGAGCATATTGAAATAGAGGTATTGAATGAGATTGCTGAACTCTTATCCGAGAAATCTGAGGATTTGAGTGTATTTGCGACAAAGGTGCTTTCAAAGGCTAATGAATTAATAGATGCAGATACAGGCTCTATTGCTATTGTAAGGAATATAGATGGTGTTAGATGGCTTGTAGTGGAAAATGAGGATGGCATATTAATCGGGGCAAAGTCCAGAGGATGGAGAAAAAAAGCTATACCGCCGCTAAAAGTAGGCGGGGAAGATTTAGAAAGGCGGGAGAGGTCTCTCACAGGATATGTAGCACATACAAAAATGCCCTATCTCTGCAACGATGTCAAATTAGAGGTTTCAGGCAAAGGTTTTTACAGAGAGGTATCAGAAGATGTGGGTTCTGAGCTTGCAATCCCTATACTTTATGGAGACGAGGTAATCGGGATTATAAATCTTGACAGCTTTAAAAAAGGGTTCTTTACGGAGGAGCACAAGAGGATACTCACCATTATAACTGGTCTTGTAAGCAGTCATATACATGATTTATTAAAAATTCAGGAATTGCAGAAAGAGGTTCACCAACTAAAAGAGGATATAGGCTACAGGGCTCCAAATGTATCTTCATACAGCCTTGGCAACATCATTGGCAAGAGCCTTAAGATAAAAGACACAATAAATGTGCTCAATAAGATTGTTACCCCTGTTTTTAACCGCATTGTCTCATGGAGAGAAAAAATCAACAGGGAAGAGAGAATCGGGCTTTCATCACTCCTTATCATGGGAGAAACAGGTTCGGGAAAGGAGATGCTCTTTAACAATATATATTCAAGGCTGAATGAGATGTATAAGAAGGAACTCAAATCCAATAACGACCTCCCATTAAAAAAGACAAATATAGCCGCTTACAGCGGAGAGCTTACATACAGCGAGCTTTTCGGGCATAAGAAGGGTTCGTTTACAGGTGCAGATTCTGACAGAAAGGGGATACTTGAAGAGGCAGACGGCGGTGTGGTATTTCTTGATGAGATAGGTGATGCAGACCCGAAGACTCAGGTGCAGTTATTGAGATTCCTTGATAACGGCGGGTTTTACCGTCTTGGTGAAAACAGGATTAGATATTCCCGCGTATTCCTTATCGCCGCAACAAATAAGGATTTGAATAATGAGATATGGCAGGGGAGATTCAGGGAGGACCTCTATTACAGGCTGAGTGAACTCTCCATTGTGATACCTCCTTTACGAGAGAGGAGAGAAGATATACCCGACCTGTCAGTTCATTTCCTGAGCGAAATAAATTCTGTTTATGGAAAGGGGGATGAGATACCTCTGTTAAACAAAAAGGCTGTAGATTTTCTCCTCGGATATGAATTTAAGGGAAATGTCAGAGAGTTGAGGAGCATTCTCCTAAGGGCATATTTCCTTAAAAAGGGAAGGGAGATTAATAGGAATGACCTTATCACTGCTATAGGGATTGAATCTACCTATCTTACAAAGAGCAAGGTATTTTCAAGTAAAGATACTGTATCGGGGATATATGAAAGTATAGTAGCAGATGATAAAGATTTCTGGAGTGCCATCTATGAACCGCTTATAAACAGGGAGATTTCAAGAGAAACGGTAAAACTTGTATTGAATAAGGCAAGGCTCAATGGGGACGACTCTCTGCCAAAACTTGCTGTAAGACTCAAGGCATGTAAAAAAGACTTCAACAAATTGCCTGCTGAAAAAAAGAAATTCATATCCTTCAGGAATTTCCTCTACAAAACAGTCAAGATAACTGCATAGTTTCTTTTCTTTAAGATAACAGTATAACATCCTTGATTCTATGCTATCATATATGATATCATTTATATCAGATGAGAAATCAAAAACTCTTTTATAAGGTTAATAATAATCCTTATGATGTTAGATTTAATGAGATTTGTAAATTGGTAGAGGCTTTTGGTTTTACACATAAGGGTGGAAAGGGAAGCCACAGAGTCTATAGTCAAATAGGTATCAGGGAGATATTAAATTTTCAAAATGTTAAAGGCAAGGTAAAACCTTATCAAATAAAACAGTTTTTAAAGCTTATTCAGGAATACAATTTAAAATTAAAGGAGGAATAACTATGCACTATCCGATAAAAGTATTTTATAGTGAAGAAGATAAAGGCTTTATAGCTGTTATCCCAGATTTAGCAGGATGCTCTGCATTTGGAGAGACAGAGGAAGAAACTATAAAAGAGGTAAAGATTGCTCAAGAACTATGGCTCAAAACTGCAAAGAAAGAGGGAAGAAAAATTCCACAGCCAACATCTGAAGATATGTACAGCGGCAAGATACTTACAAGGACACCTAAATCTTTACACAAAGCACTTATTGACAAAGCAAAGGAAGAAGGGGTCAGTCTCAATCAGCTTGTGGTTTATCTTCTTTCTATGGGGTTAGGAAAAAGAAGGGCAGCTTAGTTGAAAAAATAAAGGAATAATAATAATTTTTGAAAATTTATTATTTATGGTATCATCAGGCAAATTAAAGGAGGTGACTATATGTTTGAATTATTAAGAAAGGCTGCTATTTTAGGATTAGGGGCAATTGATTTATCTGAAAAAAAGATAAAGGAACTGGTAAATGATTTGGTGAAGAGGGGTGAGATTAAAAAGAGTGAGGGGGCAAAATTATTAGATGAGATTCTGAAAAAGGCAGAAAAATCCAGAACTGAGATAGAGAAGAAGATACAGGAGGGGATAAGAACCGCCCTTCAAAAGATAGATATTGTTCAAAAGAAAGACCTTGATGCAAAGGTCAAGAGTCTGGAAAAAAAGATTGAACAGTTAAAGAAAAAGGTTGAAAAGGAATAATACATAGAATCCAGAATATAGAAGTCAGGAGTCAGAAGTATTTGTTCTGTCTTCTGTATTCTGTCTTCTGTATTCTGATTTTCTATGCCATTTCCCAAGGTTAAAAAGACCTATCAGAATATCCAGCGTCTAAGGAATGTAACCAATGTCTTAATCAAACATGGTTTTGGGTCTTTAGTTGACCAGCTAAATCTCCAGCATTACATATCCCTCGGCAAAAGAATTATAACATTCAAGAAATATGAATCAGAAAAAGAGGTTCATACTATCCCTGAGAGGCTGAGGCTCGCTTTTGAAGAACTTGGTCCTACATTTATCAAATTAGGACAAATTTTATCCTCAAGGCCTGATTTAATCCCACAGAATTTTGCTGAAGAATTTAAGAAGCTTCAGGATAAAGTCCCCCCATTTTCTGCATCGGAGTCAAAAAAGCATATTGAAGAAGAACTAAATGTTAAAACAGATGAGATATTCTCTTCCTTTAACGAGACTCCAACAGCAGCAGCATCAATTGCACAGGTTCATAATGCAACCCTCATTACAGGAGAGAGGGTAATTGTAAAGGTTCAGCGTCCGGGCTTAAGGCAGATGCTGGAATCTGATATAAGCATACTCTTCTATCTGGCAAATCTCATTGAGAGATACCTTCCCCACGGCAAGCTCTACAATCCTACGGGGATAGTTGAGGAGTTTTCAAGGACAATCAGGAGAGAACTAAATTTTAATCTTGAGGGGAGCAATGCAGTAAAGTTTAAAAATAATTTTGAGGGGGATGATACTGTTTACATACCAAAGATTTACTGGGATTACACAACAAAGGATATTTTAACCATGGAGAGGATAGAGGGGATTCCAATCCATGAGATAAAAAAATTAGAAGAGGCCGGGTATAACAAAAAGCTCATAGCAAAGAATGGTGCCAACGCATTTTTAAGGCAGATACTTGAATTCGGCATATTCCATGCCGACCCCCATCCGGGGAATTTTCTGATAATGGAAAACAATAAAATAGGGATTGTGGATTTCGGCATAGTGGGGAAGATTGATGATGATATCATGGAGAGTCTCGCAAACACATTTTTATCCATGGTTGAACTTGATTACGACAAACTTATTCATGAATACATCAGGCTTGGGCTATTGACTGAGGATGTAGATACAAAGGCATTCAAGAGTGACCTGCAGGATTTGATAGACCCTTATTACGGCAAGGCACTGAGACAGATACAGGTAGGGAAAATCTTAACCGATGTGCTACAGCTTGCAATAAATTATAAGGCAAGGGTGCCTAATGACCTAATACTCCTCGGCAAGACACTTATCACTATTGAGGGGCTTGCAAGGGCACTTGACCCTGATATTCTTATCTTAGAGGAGGCAAAACCCTTCGCAATGGAATTGATAAAAAAGAGATTAAGCCCATCATATCAGATTACAAAGGCATACAGAACCATAAGTGATTTAGGCGATATAGTAAAAGACATACCTGGGCAGTTAAGCTATGTTTTAAAAAAGGTTATTAAAGACAAACTTAAGATTGAATTTGTCCACAGCGGACTTGATAGGCTCATAAGGGATATGGATAAATCAAGCAACCGCCTCTCCTTTGCTCTTATCATATCTGCTATTGTAATCGGCTCATCAGTCATAATGCTGTCAGGTAAAGAACCACTCCTCTTCGGATTCCCAATGCTCGGTGTAATAGGCTATATCGTGGCAGGACTTTTAGGACTCTGGCTTGCAATATCAATCTTGAGATCTGGGAGATTATAAATAGCATTTATTGATTTCATTTAAGCCGATGATGGGAATTGAACCCATGACCTGCTGATTACGAATCAGCTGCTCTGCCCCTGAGCTACATCGGCATAGAGATTTGCCACAGAGTTCACAGAAGACACAGAGACAAAAATTAAACTTTTATGCTTTTCTCCGTGACCTGGGGCTGATTGAATCTTTGTTTTTATAATGGGCCCACCTGGGTTCGAACCAGGGACCTACCGGTTATGAGCCGGTAGCTCTTCCAGCTGAGCTATGGGCCCCATGAAAAAAAACTCAGATATCAAAATGCAAAAATCGTAACAACATATCAGATTTTAAAAATGATTTCCATAATTTTAATATCTGATTTCGAATTTATTTGCTGCTTACCCTTCAATAAAACTCTTCAGCAATTTACTCCTGCTGGGATGTCTCAGCTTTCTCAGCGCCTTTGACTCTATCTGTCTTATCCTCTCCCTTGTAACATCAAAATCCTGTCCTACCTCTTCAAGCGTATGTTCGCTGTCCACCCCAATTCCAAATCTCTTTCTCAATACCTTCTCTTCCCTTGAAGCCAATGTCTGAAGAACCTTCAATGTCTGCTCCTTCAGATTCATCTTTACTACTGATTCAACAGGAGAAATAACCTTTTTATCTTCTATAAAATCACCTAAATGACTGTCTTCCTCTTCACCAATAGGCGTTTCCAAAGAGATGGGTTCCTTTGCAATCTTTAGAACCTTCCTTACCTTCTCTACAGGGAGACTCATCCTCTCCGCAATCTCCTCTGATGTCGGCTCTCTTCCTATCTCCTGCACAAGCTGCCTTGATGTCCTTATCAGCTTATTTATTGTCTCAATCATGTGGACTGGAATACGGATTGTCCTCGCCTGGTCTGCAATCGCCCTGGTGATAGCCTGTCTTATCCACCATGTCGCATAGGTGCTGAATTTATACCCCCGCCGATATTCAAACTTATCAACTGCCTTCATGAGTCCTATGTTCCCCTCCTGAATGAGATCAAGGAACTGAAGCCCCCTATTAGTATATTTCTTTGCAATACTGACAACCAGTCTTAAATTTGCCTCAGCCAGTTCCCTCTTTGCCAGCTTATCTTTTATCCTGCCACTCTCTATCGCCCTTATTGTCTCAACAAGTTCATTTCTCGTCATTCCGGCTTCATGCTCTATCCTCTGTATTCTCCTGTGTATGTTTTTTACATTCTTTCCCAATTCAATGATCACCTTTTTGGGAATACCCCTCCTGTTCCCCGCTTTGACCAGATTACCGCTTTTCTTCACATTTTTCAGAAGAAACCTATAATCTTCAGGGGTTATCTTTAGCTCCTTAAAATGCTTCAATATTATATCCTCAGTTTTCTGTATCCGCTCTACAAAACCTGCTATCTTCTGTATTATCCTATCCATCTGAATATGGTCAAGGTTTATATCTTTTATAATCTTTGTAACATGACCTTTTACTGCCTTCTCATTTTCTAAGAGCTTTCCCCTTTTTTTATCATTCAGTTTGCCCTTAAGCTTCACCCTGAGACTGTTCAGTTTATTGCTTACAGTCTTTAACCCCTTAATCAGCTTCAATACCCTCTTTGTCTCCTCTCTTATTCTGCTCCCATCTGCCTCATCTACATCTCCCCAGTTAACAACCTCTTGAACCGGTATCTTTCCCCCCTTCAATTTCTCGCCAAGAGAGGCTATTTCCCTTATTGTAATAGGGCAATTCACAACTGCATAGATAACCTCATTCTGCCCCTCTTCAATTCTCTTGGCAATCTCTACCTCACCTTCCCTCGTCAGTAGAGGCACTGTACCCATCTCTTTAAGATATAGTCTCACAGGGTCATCTGAGGATATCAATGCATCTTCTTCAATTTTAAATTCTTCCTCTATCCTCTCTTTTACATCCATTGCCAGTGCAATCTTCTGCTTTTTTTGACCTGCCTCAACAAGCTCTATATCCATCTCACCAAAGAGCATCATTATGTCATCAATCTGCTCTGCCGATACAATATCCGGAGGCAATACATCATTGACCTCTTCATAGGTAAGATACCCTTTCTCTTTTCCCATAGAGATAAGACGATTTACTTCCGCCATCTTTGGCCTTCTTCCCATAATTTATTTTTCCTCCAAACTATGCATATATATTAAATCAATATACAAAATTAAATTCACTTTACGCTATTTATTTTATACTATGAATCACGTATTATTGCATTCTGTTTTATTTTTAAAATCTGCCCCTGCAACTCCTTAAACTGCTGATGATTTCCTTCAGATACTGCAGTTTTTAACTGTTTTACAAGCTCATTTATATCTATCCTGTTTTTCTTTATATATCTTATACAGTCTCCTATATTTTTATCCACCTCCTGATACTCTATATCTTCAAACACCATTTCAGATACCAGTTTCTTTAACCTCTCACCTGACAGCATATCCATAATATGAGAAATGGTTATATTATCATTACTATTAGAAAGAGTAAATAGGACAGATGCTATCTCTGTCAAGTCATTATCTTTAAAATCATCAATTGAAATATGCCTCTTAATCTTTTCTATATTTTTATTATCCAAAAGCATCAACTGAACAAGTATTCTTTCAGCCTTGTTATGAGAGTGCGGAGTGCGGAGTGCGGAGTGAGAAGTTGAGGATTTTTTAGTTCCGTATTCTGTATTCTGCATTCTGTATTCCTTTTTACTCATCTCATCCATTATCGCCTTTTCAGAAACACCTGTCTTCTCGGCAAGGAGTGATAAATATATACTTCTTTCTACAGAGTTATTTATAATAGATAAAAACGGAATGATACTATTAATGCATCTTATCTTCTCATCCAAACTCTTTAAATCTGATTCAGCTATTGCCTTATTTATTATATATTCCATGAAGGTCTTTGATTCTCTGGCGATATTTAAAAAACCCTCTCCCCTTTTTTCTCTAATAAAATTGTCAGGGTCATTTCCATGAGGAAGCGAAATTACCTTAACCTTGACTCCTCCATTCAGAAGAACTATCCCACCCCTGTCAGACGCATTCCTCCCCGCCTCATCCCCATCAAAAACAAGTGTAACGGTATCTGTATATCTTCTTAAAATCCTCGCATGGTCTTCTGTCAATGCCGTTCCTGATGTGGCAATAATATTCTTTATGCCATGCTGATACACGGTTATGAGGTCAAAATACCCTTCTACTAAAAATGCCTCTTTACTCTTCCTTATAGAATCTTTTGTAATATTAAGCCCATAAAGAATATTCCCTTTTTTGTAAACGAGCGTTTCAGGTGAATTTAAGTATTTTGGCCTTGAATCTGTATCGTTTAATACCCTCCCGCCAAAACCAACAACCCTGCCTTCTGAATCCGATATTGTAAATATAATCCTTTCCCTGAATCTGTCAACATATCCACCGCCATTTTCCCTTTCTTTTATTAACCCCGCACTGTTTTGAATATCAGTGGAAATCCCTTTTTTCTTTAAAAATTGATGGACTCCATCCCATGAAGTGGATGCATACCCTATTTTAAAAGATTCAATAATATTATCGGTTATCCCTCTTTTCCTCAAATACTCCCTTGCTGTCTTTCCCTGAGGCAAATCTGACAACTGTCTCTGGAAAAACTCAGCGGCCATAGCATTTACATCATAAAGAGTATTTTTTTGACTGCTGTTTACACCCTTTATCTTCTGGTCGGTTATATTGATGCCGTATTTTCTTGCAAGTAATAAGACCGAGTCAGGAAAAGAAATATTCTCTATCTTCATTACAAATTGATATACATTGCCCCCCTCATTACAGCCAAAACAATGAAATATCTGTTTCGCAGGACTTACAATAAATGAAGGGGTCTTTTCAGAATGAAAAGGACAAAGCCCCTTATAATTGGCTCCGCTCTTTTTCAATAGAATGCGGTCCGATATTACCTCAACTATATCGCTGCGAGCCCTTATCTCTTCTACCAATTCATCAGGGCTGTAACCGCCCACAGTCACCCTCCATAAA
>Ga0209619_10000974_pt1 | contig 20730 bp, 15 predicted proteins | sample Rifsed16ft3_FD_184011 | JGI IMG/M metagenome (GOLD analysis project Ga0209619, IMG submission 184011) | Soil microbial communities from Rifle, Colorado, USA - sediment 16ft 3 (version 2) | ecosystem: Environmental > Terrestrial > Deep subsurface > Rock core/Sediment | place: Rifle, Colorado... | reverse complement strand
CCGTCGCTTCAACCCCCGTAACTGTGAAGTCCCGACAGGACCAGGTTGACGCCCAGGTAGCACATGACGGTTGCGAGGAACCCCGCGATCGACAGGATGGCCGCCCGCGTCCCGTGCCACCCGCGGGTGATCCGGGCGTGGAGGAACGCCGCGTATACGAGCCAGACGATGAGCGACCACGTCTCCTTCGGGTCCCACGACCAGTACGTCCCCCACGCGTAGTTCGCCCACGCCGCTCCGGTGATGATCCCCGCCGTCAGGAACGGGAAGCCCCAGATGATCGCCCGGTAAACGAGGTCGTCGAGGACTTTGGAGGAGGGAAAGCGGGCGACGATGCCATCCCTCGCCTTGGCCTTTTCCTGCCCGGCTTTGAGGAGATACATGACGGCCACACCGGCGGAGACGGCGAACGCCGCGTAGCCGACGAAGCAGGTGATCACGTGGGCATGGAGCCAGTACGACTGGAGCGCGGGGACCAGCGGCTGGATGCCGCTCTCGTTCGTGAAGGCGAACAGCATTGTGGCGAAGGCGATCGGGATCACGAAGGCGCCGAAGGAGCGGTTCTTGTACTTCCATTCGACGAACAGGTAGAAGAGGTTGACCGACCAGGCGAAGAAGACCAGGGACTCGTACAGGTTCGTGACCGGAATCCTGCCGATCCCCATCTTGTACGATTCGACCCACCGGACACCGAGGGCGGCCGTGGAGACGATCGCCGCGGCAATGCAGATCCACGTCCCGATGCGGGCGAGGGTCTCCTTCTTTCCGTACATGGCGGCGATATAGGTTCCTGACGCTCCGCCGAACAGAAGCGTCGTCAGATCGAAGAGCTGAACGTTTAACGTATTCATGCGGGGTTCTCCTTATCCGTGTTGGATGGATCTTTCCGGACTTCGGCCAGGATGGAAGCGAACGTCTTCTCGAAGGCAGGACGGTTCCGGTTGGCGCTCCCGGCCGCCGTGACCTCCACCTTCCCGTGGGGCCCCTCGGCCAGCCGGATCCAGATACGCCGATGGGAGACGAAGAAGGAGACCATCATCCCCGCCGTCAGCAGCAGGCATCCCAGCCACACCACGTTCACTCCGGGGTCCTTTGCGACCTGCAGGCCGGTATACATCTTTGCGGTCAATCCTCCGAAGGAGAACACCAGCGAATCGTTGCGCCCGCGATCCAGGTCCGGTCGTCCCTGGAGAATCCAGAGATCGGATGCGGGCCGGCCGGGCTTCTCGATGACCACCTGGAGGGCGGGACCCTTCCCCTGGAAATCCTGCTCGTAGTTCACCCCGCGGACGACGCCGTATCCGTCGATCCGGACGGGTTCGTTCGGGGCGAGGAAGAGGTTGCCCACAGAGGTGCCGTCCTGCCGGTTGACCGCGACCTGCGCCGTCGCGCCGCCTTCCTGCCCGTAACTGGACTGGTAGAACCAGACCCCCTTGTAGACGAGCGGATCGTTGACCGTGATCGTCTTGCGCAGGACCTCGCGGCCGTTTTCCATGACGCTCAAGTCCGAGGCGTATTTTTTGGGCTGTCCGCCCGGATAGGTCTCCAGCCAGAACCGGTTGTTCCGGACGGAGAAGGGCAGGTCGATGTGCTGCTTGCCCCCCCTCGCGTCCAGATGGGACGCTTCCTTTCCCTCCGGGATATTCACGTACGATTTGAACCCGAAGACGTTCCCGATGATCGCTCCGATGAAGACGATGACGATGCCGGCATGGGTGGCGTACGCGCCGAACCGGGAGGAAACGCCCTTCTCCGCGTAAAGGTGTACCACCCCGTCCGCTTCGGTGACCCTGGGCGCCGCGAACACCCGGGCGAGAGTGGCTTTGTACTCTTCCGTCCGGCGCGGGATATCGCCCTTGCTCTTCCAACGCTCCGTCAGGGGAAGGGATTTTTCCATCGCGTCGTCGAGGACCAACCTGGGCTTGCGGACCGTCCGGATCACCCGGGGAAGGCGGTCGATCGTGCAGCAGGTGAGGTTCAAGGTAAAGAGGCAAAGCAGGAGGAGGAACCACCAGGAGTGGTACATGTCGAACAGGTTGATCCGGTCCATCAGGTTGTACGCCCAGTCCTCGTACACCTGGCGGTAATTCTCCGGGGGTTGGTTCTGCTCGATGACCGTACCCAGGATGGAGGTGACGGCCAGCAGGATGATGATCCAGATCGCGAGTTTTATCGAAATCAGGAAATTCCAGACTACGGTCGCAAACGGCTTTGCATGCATCCGCTCAGCGGGTGCGGAGGCAGGGGCATGTTCGGTGCGAACCTCGGAAACGGTTTCCATCGGAACTCCTCCCGTCGGCATAACGTGAATATCCGTCTCGGCGAACGATGACATCCGTGCCGGCTTCCGCGGAAACCGGCGACCAATGGATGGAGAAGAACGGGGTTAACTTCTGGGAGGGCGGAGGAAAGAGAACGAAGGGGCTTCGTAGTGCGTTGCGTATTCCGGAAGTGCGAAGCGCTGCGCTCCGTCGCCAAGGGAAACGATCGCCGGAGACGACTCGATGCACGGGGACAGGCAGAAGGAACAAAGGGTGCAGGAGCGATCTTCCCCTGCATGGCTTGACGGAGTGGAGGAAGCGCCCCGATCTCCGGGGAAGCCGGAGGAAACCGATGCCGTTTCACAGGAAGACGGACTGGCTGCCTCGGCTTTCGTCGAGCAGGGATTGCATTCGGCCGCTTCCGAAATGGAAACGAACAGGAAGAGCCCGAGGAGCGCGAGGGCTATTTTCGGGAGATTTGAACGCAGGAACATTCTTCGAATTATACCCTGAAGGCCGGGGACCGGCAATAATTATCGTTTCAACCGCGGGTCACTCCTGCGCCTTCAGCGCCCTCCTTTTCAATTCATCCGACGACTCGTCCCATGGGATCGCCCGCGTGTTGTTGCACCGGCACTGGAAGAGGACGAAGCATCTTCGCCCCTCCGCATCCTCCAAAGCTCCGATCGCCTCCACGCTGTCCATGTCGGTTTCGATCCGGCCGCAACATGGGCACGCCCGGGACCGATTCGGGGAAGAAGGGGACACCTGCACGGTTTTCTCCTTCCGGCGGCCTGGACCGACCCCCAAAGTATTACGATTTATCTGTAGGACAAATCGTCCTGCGTGTCAATCGCATTCAGTCCGCATTGTCCGATTGCTCCGCCGCGAACAAACTACCTATCATTTAATGGATGTTCCATCGTTACCGGGAAAACATACTGGAGGCCCTGAAAACGAGGGGATGGACCCGCGCGGACCTCGCTCGAACGATCAAGATCGATTTTTCCTACCTCGACAGGCTCCTGAAAGGGAAAGCCCGGTTCAACGAAGATCACATCGAGGCGATCGCCAAGACGCTGGGAGTCGCTCCCTCCGGCGCCCCGGCCACGATCCCGGTCCGCATCACCTATTCGAGGAAGTTCGAAGACCCGCTTCTCCCGCAAAAGAGGGAACTCGATTATCTTCCGGTCCCGATCGTCGAGCCGAGGGTCGCGGCCGGGAACCCGGAAGTCGTCTCGAGCGAGCAGGTCCTCGACATCGTCTTCATCCACCGGCGGGCCTTCAAGCGCCGAAGCGCGCAAGGCCACATCTGCACCGTCGTGAAGGGCGACAGCATGGCGCCGGTCATCCGGGACGGGGCCACCGTCTGCATCGACAGCCGGGCCAGGCCGGAGAAAAAGGTCCCGAAGGACTCGATCTGGGCCATCCGGAAAGCGGAAGGAGCCGTCATCAAGCATATCCAGATAAAAGACGGCCTGATCCTCCTGATCTCGGAAAATCCCGCATACGAGATCGAGACGACGAGCGACCCCGCGGCCATCATCGGGCGCGTGGTGGGGGTGTGGCAGAACCTGGCGTGAGGCGTACGACGGGAGGGAGCAGGAACTCTGACGATCTAATGGTCGAGCCGGTTGAAGGGAAGAACAGCTCGGCCGGTCTTTGCGCGATGGATCGCCCTCTTCACCTCGGGCCCGGCGTTGGCGGGAACGATCCGGACCTCCGGGTGCTGAAGGGAATATACCCGAAAAATCTCGTCGGCGAACGCCTGTCCGATCTCGTCGATCCCCGCAAAATCGAGGATCACGACCTTGAACCGTTCGAACCGGGCCAGCAGACGCTTCGCCTGGGACCGGGAGACGAGCTGCTCGGCGCCGTGTTTCGCCAATCGAACGGGAACGATCGTCCGGTTGAAACCGAAATCCTTCGGGGACGCCGTGAATTTCTCGAATACCTGCTTTACGGTACGGTCGCTCCGGTTCCGGAGGGACATGACGACGGTCGTCCCTTCCCCCACGCGTTCGCGCTCCAGGATCCAGTCTTCTTCTTCCCCCGTCTTGTGGGAGAAGTACACGCCTCCGGAAAGGATCACGTAATCGTCGAACATCCGGGAGGTGAAAAAGATCCCCTCCCCGGTGTGGCGCTTCGGATCGGTCGTCAATTTCCCTTTCGCAAGCTCGAGAATGGCGTGGCGCTCATCCTCGAGTCCCAGCTCCGCCTGGATCTTGCGGAAAATTCCGACTCCATCGTCGGCGATCCACAGGGTGGTCGTGGAGGCCGTCGTCTCCACCGTCACCGTCACACGGGTTCCACCGGAGTGGTCGATGGCGTTGTTCACCATCTCCGTGAACCCGTACTGCCAGATCCTGAAAACATTTTCGCGTAGCCCGGTGACCAGCGGGCCGATCTCCTGCCGCCAGAACCGGTCTTCTTCCAGACCGGGAAGCGGTGCCGTTACCGTCTTCGAGGTCAACGTCACGAGCCCGTAAGAACACCGCCGGGTATTCCCTTGGGCGGAGACGAGCCCTTCCTTGACCAGGCCTTGCATATGGTGATTCACGGCTTGACGGGTAATGTCGAACCGTTCGCAGGCATATGCGACCACATCTTTCGGATGGAGAGGAATCGAATCGAGCAGAAACTCCCGGATTTCCGATGCCCGCCTTGTCAATTTCACCGCATACCACCTAAACTTTCGAGGTGATTGTCAAACACCACGATCCATATTGTCAAATTATTGGATTATCATTGTCAAGCAATTTCCTCCATCCCCCGGAAACGCCTCCACAGGAACGGTCCATGCCCACGATTGTCAGGTCATGCGTGGCCCGAAACCTTCCGCGATCGCGCGCAGGGGCATGGCTTCGACCTTATCCGCGAGCGGAAACCGGATCGCTCCGGGATAGAGTACGACGAGACGATCGAGCCGTAGATCCTTGATGGCGATCCGCATCGACGGGGTCATCGCCGGCGCATCGGTTCGCTTGATCTCGATGCCGAGACGCTTCCCGTTTTTCAGTAGGAGCAGATCCAGCTCCGCCCCCTGGTGGGTGGCCCAGAAGTACGCTTCCTCCGGTTGTACCGCCGCCAGTACCTCCTCGACCGCATACCCTTCCCAGGAAGCGCCGCATTTCGGGTGCCCCAGAAGATCCTTTTCGGAACGGATCCCCAGGAGCGAATGCAGGATCCCGCTGTCCCGAAGAAAGATTTTCGGTGATTTCACCTGCCGCTTCCCGAGGTTCTCGTGCCAGGGCCTCAACTGCCGAACCATGAACAGGGAGGTCAACAGATCGAGGTACCGCCGCACCGTGGGCTCGGAAACGCCCAGCGATCGTGCCGGATCCGTCGCTTTCCAGATCTGCCCGTGATAATGGGCGAGCATCGTCCAGAAGCGGAACAACGCGGGGGCCGGGATCGTGATGCCAAGCTGCGGCAGGTCCCGTTCCAGGAACGTCCCGATGAAACTCCGCCTCCATGTCCGGCTATCCTCGTTCGAGCGGGCCAGGAACGACCTGGGAAATCCTCCCCGTTCCCAGTGGCGGGTCAGCGCCTTCGCGCCCAGTTCGGGGAGACGGAACCCGGAAACAAGAAGGGTCTCCAATCGTCCCGCGAGCGATTCGGAAGACTGCCGGAGAAGATCGGGCGAAGCGCTCCCAAGAACGAGGAAGCGCGCTCGCAACGGCCTGCGGTCGGCGAGGACGCGCAGGATCGGAAACAGATCCGGCCTGCGCTGCACTTCGTCGATGACCACGACCCCGCGCAGGGAAGACAGCGCGGTCATCGGATCGGCGATGCGGGCAAGGCTCGACGGATCTTCCAGGTCGAAATAATTCAGGGAATCGGCCGCGACGATCCGCCGCGCGAGCGTGGTCTTGCCGCACTGCCGGGGGCCGATCAGCGCGACGACGCGGCTGCGGGACAGGGCCCGACGAATCCTCGCGAGGAGCTCCCGGCGCTCGACCATGTCCCGATGCTACCATGAAAAACGAATATTTACTGCTCGTTTTTCATGGTATGAAAACCGGTGCCTATCTCCTCAGATATCCAGCGACGAGACGTTCAGCGCGTTCTGTTCGATGAATTCCCGGCGCGGCTCGACCTGGTCCCCCATCAGGCGGGAGAAGATCTCGTCGGCGTCGGTCTCGTCGCCGAGCTCGACGCGCAACAGCTCCCGCGACTCCGGGTTCATCGCCGTCTCCCAGAGCTGATCGGGGTTCATCTCCCCCAGGCCCTTGTACCGCTGGATCGTCTGCCCCTTCTTCGCGGCGTCCAGCACCTGGCCCAGCAGACACAGGGGGCCGTCGGCCTCGGGGAAGCTCCCCTCCCCTTCCAGCCGGTACGGCGGCGGCAGCGTCTCCCGGATCTGCGCGGAGAGCGTCCCCGCCTCCCGCAGGTCGGCCGACTCCATCAGGTGCCGGCCGACGAGGCAGTCCATCGGCAGACCTCCCCGCTTCCACGTGAGGCGCGCCCGCACGCCCTCGCCGTCCGAATCGGGATCCGGATCGAACGAGAACGCAGCGTTCGTCACGTCGGGCCGCGTCGTCTTCCATTCCGCGATCAGCGACTTGAAGAATTTCTGCGCGGCCTTCTCCCCGGAGAGCGCCTCCGCCCCTTCCGCCCCCCGCGAGGCCAGCGACAGGAAGACGAACGCGGGAAGCCCGCGCCGCTCCGCGCGCGCAGCCACCTGCTCCAGCCGGGAGATCTTCGTGAGCCACCCCGCGAGCCGTTGCCCCGTGAGAGGCCCCGCGCCGTTCTCCCCCGTCACCCGCCGTCCGGTGATCCCCAACTCGATGAGGTACTTGCGGAACGCCGCGTCGTCCTTCAGGTACGTCATCTCCTTGCCGCGCCGGACGCCGTATAGCGGCGGCTGGGCGATGAAGATGTTCCCCCGCTCGAGCAGCTCCCGCATATGGCGGAAGAAGAAGGTGAGCAGCAGCGTGCGGATGTGCGCCCCGTCCACGTCCGCGTCGGTCATGATGATGACCTTGCCGTAACGCAACTTGTCCGCCTCGTAATTCTCCTTGCCGATCCCGGTCCCCAGCGCCGTCACCATCGTCCGGATCTCGGTCGAGGCGAGCATCCTGTCGATGCGCGCCTTTTCGACGTTCAGGATCTTCCCCTTGAGCGGCAGGATCGCCTGGTACCTCCGGTCGCGCGCCTGCTTCGCCGAGCCGCCCGCCGAGTCGCCTTCCACGATGAACAGCTCGCACCGCGCCGGGTCCTTCTCCTGGCAGTCGGCCAGCTTCCCGGGCAGCCCGGCCGCGTCCATCGGCCCCTTGCGCACCAGCTCCTTCGCCTTGCGCGCCGCCTCGCGCGCCCGCGCCGCCTCGAGCCCCTTCTCGATGATCTTCTTCGGGACCGACGGGTTCTCCTCGAAGCACGTCATCAGCTTCTCGTAGACCATCGAGTCGACCAGCCCCTTCACCTCGCTGTTCCCGAGGCGGTTCTTCGTCTGCCCCTCGAACTGCGGCTCGGGGACCTTCACCGACACCACCGCCGTCAGCCCCTCGTTCAGGTCGTCCCCGCGCAGGTTCTCCTTGAAACCTTTGAGCAGGTTCCCCTGGTTGGCGTACTGGTTGATGGCGCGCGTGAGGGCCTGCCGGAAGCCGGTCAGGTGGGTCCCGCCGTCGTGGGTATTGATGTTGTTCACGAAGGAGAAGACCGTCTCCTGGTACGAGTCGTTGTACTGCAGCGCCACCTCGACCTGGACGCCGTCCTTCTCCCCGTCGATCAACACGGGCTTCGGGTGGAGCGGCGTCTTGTTCCGGTTCAGGTGCTGCACGAAGGAGACGATGCCCCCCTTGTACTGGAAGTCGTGGGACTTGTCGTTGCGCTCGTCGAGGATGGAGATCTTGAGGCCCGCGTTCAGGAAGGATTGCTCGCGCAGGCGCTGGGACAGGACGTCGAAGGAGTAATCGGTCTCCGTGAAGATCTCCGCGTCCGGCCGGAAGGTGATCTTCGTCCCCGTCTTGCGGGACTTGCCCGTCACTTTCAACGGAGAGGAGGTTTCTCCCCGCGCGAAGCCGATCTGGTACACCGACCCGTCGCGCCGGATCTCGGCGGTCAGCGTTTCGGAGAGGGCGTTCACCACCGAGACGCCGACCCCGTGCAGGCCGCCAGACACCTTGTACGTGTCGCGGTCGAACTTCCCCCCCGCGTGCAGGGTGGTCAGGACCACCTCGGCGGCGGGCTTCCCTTCCTCCGGCATGATGTCCACCGGGATCCCGCGCCCGTTGTCTTCCACCGTGACCGAGTTGTCGGTATGGATGGTGACGACGATGGTGTCGCAATGCCCCGCCATCGCCTCGTCGATCGAGTTGTCGACCACCTCGTAGACCAGGTGGTGCAACCCGTGGGTGTCCGTGCTCCCGATGTACATCGCCGGGCGCTTGCGGACCGCCTCCAGACCCTTCAATACCTGAATGTTATCGCCGGTGTAGTCGGTTCCGTTCCCGTTGCGCGGCCGCTCGTCCGTCCCGTTCGCCATGCGCTCCCCATCGGTTGTGGATTAACTGAATAATTATACTACGGAAGGACGACGCGGATTTACCTTAGTGCTGCCCTTTCGGCTGCGTCGCCTCGGAGGGCGGGGCTCCGTTCGTGGCTCGCCGTGCGGTGGACCTGCACGGCTGCGCTTTACCTCACTGCGCCCCTCCCTCCTGCGGCGACTCCACCGGACTCTTGAGTTTACAAGCCTAATAGATCCTCATCGGCATCACGATCGCAAGGAAGCTCGTCTCCTTCTCCGGCCGAATGATCACCTGGGAGACATCGTCTTTCAACTGCAGGATGACCTTCTCCTCCGAAACGCCCGCGACCGCGTCCTGCAGGTACCGTCCGTTGAACCCGATCTTCATCGGCGGGCCTTCGTACTCCGCCTCCAGCAGGTCCCTCGCCTCTCCCTGGTCCGGGCTGGTCGAGGAGACTTCCAGTTGCTTGCCGGAGAAGGAGAGACGGACGCTGTGCACCTTGTCGGGCGCCATCACCGCGACGCGACGCAGCACCTCGGCGAAGTCGTCCCGGCCCACGATGGCCGTCAGCAGGTTCTCCTTCGGAATGACCTGGAGGTAGTCCGGGAAATCCGCGTCGAGCAGCCGTACCCACACCTCCGTGTCCCCCTTCGCGGCGAAGAGGAACTTCTCCGACGCGGACAGGTCGATCGACCCCGGTCCGGTCTCCGCAAGCTTGCGGATCTCGAGGATCCCCTTCTTCGGGACCAGGATCTTTCGCGACGCGAGGAGGTCCCCGATGTTTCCGACCTCTCCGTCCGCCATCGCCAGCCGGTGACCGTCCGTGGCCACCATCCGCAGCATCGACCCATCCTTCTTCCCCGCCTGCTCGAGCAGGATTCCGGCGAGGTTGTACCGCGTTTCGTCCGAGGAGGCGAACGGCACCACGCGCTCGGAAAGTTTCCGGAAGACGCTACCGTCGATCGATACCGCCTTTCCCGCCGGCTTCTCCGGCATTTCGGGAAACTCCTGCGCCGGGAGTCCAGCGAGCCGGAAATGGGAACGGCCGGAAGATATTTCGACGTAGTTCCCCTCCTTCCCCGCCACCGTCACGGGAGATTCCTTCGGCAGCACCTTGGCGATGTCGAGCAGCTTGCGCGCCGGAAGGGCGATGGAGCCCGGTTCGCCGGCGGCGACCGGCTGCTGGCAACGGACCACGATCTCGAGATCCGAAGAGACCACCGTGAGGATCCCGCCGCCGATGGTCATCAACGCGTGGGAGAGAACAGGCATCGTGTGCCGTCGTTCCGCGACTCCCTGGATTCCGGTCAGCACGTCGATCAGCAGGTCTCGGTCCACAGTAAAGTTCATCTTCTTCCTCTTCTTGTCTTAAGAATTGAAAAGACCGTAGTCGAAGCAGGGGCTGTGCATGCTGTGGAAAACGCCGAGACGATGCCGCCCGCCGGGATGCGCGGCTGTGGGGAAACCTGTGCAGAACGCGGCGATGGGAAGACGCGGACTGTGGACAGCAAGGCCCCCTTCTCTTTCTCCACAGGTTATCCCTCGATTTTCTTCCGGAGGGTGTCCACCGTGTTCCTTAAAGATACATCGTCTGCGAGGTTCTTCTCAATTTTTTTTACGGCGTACATCACCGTCGTGTGATCCCGTCCGCCGAATCGCTGCCCGATGTCGGGAAACGAACAGCGCGTCATCTCGCGCATCAGGTACATCGCCACCTGGCGCGGCATGGCGATCACCTTGTGCTTCCGGTCGGAACGCAGTTCCGAGAGCTTCACGCCGAAATGGTCCGCTACCGCCTTCTGGATCATGTCGGGCGAGATCTCCCGGCCGGCGTTGCCGAGGATGGGGGCAAGGATCGCCTTCGCCAGGTCGAGATTGATCTCCTTGCGCGTCAGCGAGGCGTGCGCGCCGATGCGGATGAGGCACCCTTCCAGCTCGCGGATGTTGTTCTTCACCGCGGTGGCGAGGAACAGCGCGACGTCCTCCGGGAGGGTGATGTTCTCCAGTTCCGCCTTCCGGTTGAGGATCGCCACCCGCGTCTCGATGTCGGGCGCCTGGATATCGGCGACCAGTCCCCATTCGAACCGCGACTGGATCCGCTCCTCGAGGTCCGGGATCTCCTTGGGGAACTTGTCGCTGGTGACCACGACCTGCCGGCGGGTGGAGTACAGCTCGTTGAAGGTGTGGAAGAACTCCTCCTGGGTGCTGCGCTTCCCGGCGATGAACTGGACGTCGTCCATGAGCAGGAGGTCGACGTTCCGGTATCGCTCCTTGAAGTCGGACATCTTGCCGGAACGCAGGGAGGCGATGAGGTCGTTGGTGAACTTCTCGGCGGGGATGTAGCACACCATGAGGCGCGGGGATTTCTCGAGCGCGGCGTTCCCGATGGCGTGCAGGAGGTGCGTCTTTCCCAGGCCGACCCCGCCGTAGATGAAGAGCGGATTGTAGCTGTTCCCCGGATCGTTGGCCACGGCGACGGAGGCCGCGTGGGCGAACTGGTTTCCCGTCCCGATGACGAAGCGGTCGAACGTGTACCGGTTGTTCAGCAGGCCGAACACGGTGCGGGCGCGCGTGGCGGACTCCTCCGGAAGCATCAGGCGGGACGATACGGACCCCGGGGAAGGAGGCTCCTCCTCCTCGCTGCCGACCATGATCTCGACGGTCACCTCCTCGGCCAGTTCCTTCCGGGCGATCTCCTCGATCCGCGCGAGGTGGTTGTCCTCGATCCACTGCTTGAAGAACTTGTGCGGCGTGGCGACGAAGAGGACCGGGCCTTCCCGCGTGACGTATCGCAGCGGACGCAGCCACGTCTCGAACACCTGCTCGCTCACCTCGCCCCGCAGTTGGGCGAGGATCTTTTCCCAGGCCTTCGAGGTCACGGGGCGATCCCCCGGCGGAGGTGTTTCATCGACGGAAAAGTGGCGGAAAAACGATCAGTTCCCGGGCGGTTCGCCCAGAGAAAGCGGAAAAGTTGCCAACATGTTATTCCACAGGTGTGGATAACCCTAAATCCCCTTTGATACCGAATTGTTATGACGTCTTTCGACGCGGATTTCCCACCATTGTTCCAGCGACTCGATCGGATGGGTTCCCGCCTCCCGGCAACGGTGAGGATCCAGATGAGGGATGGAAGGGTATCACACGCGAAAAACGGGACGCAAGGATATTATTATGAAGATGCGCGGCCGGAGATCTTCTCCCGGTAAAGATCCCAGTTGACAATCACGCGATGATCTGCCAACGCCCGGTTTCTGGCCTCCCGATAGGATGGGGAACGAAGAAAGCGACGCAACGGTCCACGCACCGCCATCACCTGCTCGGCGACCGGCCACGGCATCGGGGCCCCCGTGTTGCGGTCGACCAGGCACCCTTCCCGGATCGCGTCGGAGGCCAGCGCCAGTGGTACGCCGGACAGATCCCGCGCGATCGCCTGGAACCGCCCTTCCGCTTCCGGGTCGAGGTACCGAAAGGCGCGGGAATAGAAGAGCGCGGTGTGGTAATGGTCCGGGACGTCGAGCACGCCGTCGACGGACAGCTCCCGGGAGAACGCCTTGAGGAGGGAAATCGTCTGGTTCAGAAGCCCCAGCCCCGGCTTCTCCTGCCCGGGAAGCCGCGGCCGGTCCACGGTGAACGCCCCCTCGGGGGAGGAAAGGACGAGCCAGTGGATCACCAACATCCGGAAGGAGGACTCCTCCGTGAAGGGGCCGATGGGACGCCGCGGATGGAAGGGGGAAAGCTGCAGCCGGGCTTCGAGAAGGAGGCGGTCCCGGGTTTCCTCTCCGGCGTAGAGGCAGATCCGCTGATCGGAGGGATCGGCGCAGGAGAGGCGCAGGATCGGATCCGGATACCCGCGCTCGGACAGACCGGCCAGAAGCCCCGCCGCGTCGATCCGATCCCGGAGCTCCCCCGGGTCGTACCGGCCGAAGAGCCGGTTCTCGGGGTTCTCCCCGGTCAGGTCGAAGAGGAGCTCGCTCTCCCGGGGGGCGGACGGACCGCCGCCCTCCCCCGCCGACAGGAGGGGGAAACGGAACAGCCTGCGAAGTTCGAACCGCGGGATCATGGCGGGGGACACTCCTGGTATTCTCGGCGAAAAAACAAGGAGTGTCCCCCCTCATCCCGGTCAGGTGGTGCCGGAAAACCGGTTGACACGGCGATCCGGAAGGAAATAGATTATATGTTTCCCGTCAATTGAGCGAGTCGTGTCGACGGAAGGAGCGATATTCCCATGAAGCGCACATACCAGCCGCACAACCTGCGGCGGAAAAGAACCCACGGCTTCCGCGAGCGGATGTCGACCCCCGGCGGCCGGAAGGTTCTTGCGCGACGCCGCGCCAAGGGGCGCAAGCGTCTCTCCGTAACGGTCAGCGGCAAGAAGTGATCGTCCCCCCGGGGGAACGTCCGCGAGGCTTCCCCGCGAACGAGCGCCTTCGCACCGACCGGGAGTTCCGGGAGGTGGTGCGGAAGGGCGAACGGTTGCACACGGCGCATTATACGGTGTACCGGGACTCCCTGGGCGGGGAAAAACGGCAGGTGGGCATCTCCGCGGGAAAGCGCGCGGGGGGCGCCGTCGCCCGCAACCGCGCCAAGCGCCTCCTGCGGGAATTCTACCGGCTGCACAAAGGCGCATTCCCCAAGGGGACCCGGACGGCGATCGTGGTCCGGAAGCCCCCCGAGGGTGCGGTCCTTTCCTCCGTGTGCGCCGAACTGCTCCCCGCCCTTCGACGGCGGTGGGGAGGGAACGAGGAAAACGCCCCGTGCGGCCCCGACATCTCCTCATCGGCCTCCTGAGGCTGTACCAGGCAGCGGTTTCCCCTTATATCGGCAACTGCTGCAGGTTCCACCCCAGTTGCTCCGCGTACATGATCGAGTCGATCCGCCTGAACGGGTCGATTCTCGGAGTGCTGGACGGGATCCGGCGGATCGGCAAGTGCCACCCCTTCCACCCGGGAGGCGTCGACCTGCCGCGTCGGATCCAACTTTTCGGAACGAGGGCACGATGGAAAAACGGATGATCCTGGCGATCGCCTTGTCGCTCGCCGTCCTTCTCGGATACCAGTACTTCACCTCCGCTCCGCCGCCCCCTCCGGGCGCGGTGCCGGGAAAGGAAAACGCGGCGCCGGTTCCCGCGACCCCGGGGAAAAGCGGCGCCCCTGCCGCGACGGCGCCCGCCGCCGGCGGGCTTGCGCCGAAGATCGCGGCGTCGGTCCGGACCATCTCCGTCAAGACGCCGTTGTACACCGCGATCCTCACCACCGAAGGGGGCGCGGTCTCCTCCTTCCTCCTGAACGCATACAAGGACGCCCCCGGCCCCGGCGGGAAGCCGCTGGATATCGTCGGCGGCAAGAAGCCGTCCTTGTCGCCGCTGTCGTTGTACCTCGACGAGGACCGCCCTCCCCTCCCCTCCCCTCCGGTGTTCGCCTCGGATGCGCCCGCCGTGATCGCCGTGAAGGCGGGCGAGAACCGCAGCGTCCTGCTGATGTGGGAATCGACGGCCGGCGTCCGGCTGACGCGGGAGTACGTGTTCCACGGGGACAAGTACGAATTCGAGGTGCGCGTCCAGGCGGCCAACGGATCGAGGGAGGCGGTCGCGGTGCGCCCGGGGCTCGAGCTGGCGCAGGTCTACGAGGGGGAGCTCGCCGGCGACTCCTACACCTTCGCCGGCGTCGTGGTGGATCCCGGGAAGGGCGGCCTCAAGCGGTACGACCTGAAGGACATCTCCAAGGGGAAGGTCGAGAAGGGGCCGGCGAAATGGGTCGCGGCGGACGCGAAATATTTCAGCTGGATCGTCCTGCCCGAGCGGGAGTGGACGGTGACGCGCGCGGCGATGATCGGGGAGACCGGGGCCCGCGTGGCGCTGGCCGACACGGCGGCGACGCTGCAGCCGGGCGACATGGTGCGCAGCGGCGCCAAGGTATTCGCCGGCCCCAAGCGGACCGGCCTGCTGGAATCCGCCGGGAAGGGAACGGAAGAGCTGATCGACTACGGCTGGTTCGCCATCGTCGCCAAGCCGCTCGTGTTCCTGATGAAGGCGAGCAACCGGGTGACGGGGAACTACGGAATCGACATCATCCTGCTCACCATCCTGATCAAGATCCTCTTCTACCCCCTCACCCAGAAGTCGATGTCCTCCATGCGGAAGATGCAGGAACTGGGGCCGATCCTCAAGACGCTGAAGGAGAAGTACAAGGGGGACGCACAGCGCCTGAACCAGGAGACGATGAACCTGTACAAGACGTACAAGATCAATCCCCTCTCCGGCTGCCTGCCGATGCTGGCGCAGATCCCGGTATTCATCGCCCTCTACAAGGCGCTGCTGGTCACCATCGAGCTGCGGCACGCGCCGTTCTTCCTCTGGATCAACGATCTGTCGGCGCCCGAGCAACTCTGGGACATCGCAGTCGCGGGGTACACCGTGCCGATCCGCCTGTTGCCGCTCTTGATGGGCGTTTCGATGTTCGTGCAGCAGAAGATGACGCCCTCGGCGGGGATGGAGCCGATGCAGCAGAAGATGATGCTCTTCATGCCGGTCATTTTCACCTTCATGTTCTGGAGCTTCCCGAACGGGCTGGTCATCTACTGGCTGGTGAACAATATCCTGAGCATCGGGCAGCAGATGATGTACAACCGCAAGGCGGAGGCGGCAAAAGCCGTAACGGCGTAGTGCAGCAAAGAGATATGGCAACATTCCGGCTGCGCCGCCTGGGAGGGGGACTCCGTTCGTGGCTCGCCGTGCGGTGAACCTGCACGGCTGCGCTTTACCTCACTGCGCCCCCCTCCTGCGGCGACTCCGCCGGACCCTCGCAGTAATATAAGCAGATGTTTCGCGAAGACGCGACGATCGTCGCACCCGCCACGCCGGGCGGGACCGGGGCCGTCTCCGTCGTGCGCCTTTCCGGTCCGGATGCGTTTCCCATCGCCGTCCGGCTCACCGGCCTCTCCCCTTCCGACGCCCCCCCGAGGACCTTGCGCCGGTGTCCCGTGCGCAACGCGGGCGGCGAGATCCTCGACACCGCGCTGGCCGTCTTCTTCCCCGGACCGCACAGTTTCACCGGCGAGGATGTCGCGGAGATCCATCTCCACGGGAATCCCGTCGTGGTCGAGACGGTCGTCCGGGCGGCGTGCGCGGCGGGCGCCGTGCCGGCGGAACCCGGGGAGTTCTCCCGGCGGGCGTTCGACCGGGGCAAGATGGACCTGACCCAGGCCGAGGGGCTATGCGACCTCATCGCGGCCCGGACGGAGGAGGCGGCCCGCTCGGCGCTGCGGCAGATGCGGGGCGGGATCCGGGAGGAGATCGTCCCTTTGCGGGAGCGGCTCCTCTCCCTCCTCGTACTCCAGGAGGCGGCCATCGACTTCGCGGAGGAGGACGGCGTCCCCGCGGTCACGCACGGACAAATTATCGAACGGGTATCTGAAATATCATTGCGATTAGAGGAACTCCTGCGGTCGTACGAGGCGGGGCGCCGGTTCCGGGACGGCGCGACGGTGGCGATCGCAGGGGTTGCGAACGTCGGGAAATCGCGGCTGCTCAACCGGATGGCGGGGGAGGATCGCGCCATCGTGACGGAGATCCCGGGGACCACGAGGGATTATCTGCACGCGGACATCGTCATGGGCGGGGTGCCGGTGGCCTTGATCGACACGGCGGGGCTTCGGGAGACCCCGGACCCGGTGGAGCGGGAGGGGGTGCGGCGCAGCCGGGAGATCGTCGCTTCGGCGGACTTCGTCCTCTTCGTGCTGGATGGAAGCCGTCCGGCGGGGGAGGAAGACCGGGCGGCGTACGGAGAGATCGCTTTGCTTCCGCATCTGGTCCTCTTGAACAAGTCGGACCTGGCGGGGGAGGAGGCGGGGAGCCGGTTCACCGGCGCGGGGAAGAGGGGAGTCGTGCGCCTGTCCGCGAAAACGGGAGAGGGGATCGATGACCTCGTGGCGGCCGTGGCCCTGGAGCTGGCGCCGGCGGACGGCGCGATCCGGGCACAGGCGCCGCTGACCCGCGCGCGGCACCGGCGGGCGGTCGAAACGGCCCTGTCGGCCTTGTCCCGCGCTTCGTCGGCGGCGGGGGAGGGGTTGCCGCTCGAGTTCCCGGCGGCGGATGTCCGGGAGGCGGCCGGGGCCCTCGGGGAATTGCTGGGGGAGGTCGCCCCGGAAGAGGTCCTCGATGCGATCTTCGGGACGTTTTGTATAGGTAAATAGTTGATGTTAATGACATTTATTCAAATGTTCCACGTGGAACATTGAGCGGGGCGCGATGAGCGGATCGTCGTACGAATACCCGAAAGAGTACGACGTCATCGTCATCGGGGGCGGGCACGCCGGCTGCGAGGCGGCGCTCGCGGCGACGCGGATGGGATGCTTCACCCTCCTCCTGACGATCAATGCGGACGCCATCGGTCTCATGTCGTGCAACCCGGCGATCGGCGGGCTGGCGAAGGGGCACCTGGTGCGGGAGATCGACGCGCTGGGCGGAGAGATGGGGCGCAACATCGACGCCACCGGGATCCAGTTCCGGCAACTGAACACCAGCAAGGGGCCGGCGGTGCGCTCCTCGCGCGCCCAGGCGGACAAGCAACTCTACCGTCTCCGGATGAAGAAGGCGCTGGAGGCCGCGTACGGCCTGGATGTAAAGCAGGCGATCGCCGATGCGGTCGTGGTGGACGGTGGGGCGGCGGTGGGGGTGGACACGAATCTGGACGTCCGGTTCCGCGGAAAGACCGTGGTCCTTTGCACCGGTACTTTCCTGAAAGGATTGGTCCACGTGGGCCTGGTCCACTATCCGGCCGGAAGGGCAGGGGATTTCCCGGCGATGCACCTGTCGGATTCGTTACGGCGGCTCGGTTTCTCCGTCGGGCGCCTGAAAACGGGGACCACCCCCCGGCTCGACGGCAAGACGATCGACTTCTCGAAAACCGTCCGTCAGGAGGGGGACGACCGCCCCGTGCCTTTTTCGTTCGACACCGCGGAGATCCGCCGCCCGCAGCTTCCTTGCTACCTGACGTACACGAATCCGGCGACCCACGACGCGATCCGGTCCGGCCTTTCCCGGTCGCCGCTCTATTCCGGGGTCATCAAGGGGATCGGTCCCCGGTACTGTCCTTCCATCGAGGACAAGGTCGTCCGCTTCGAAGGGAAGGAGCGGCACCAGGTTTTCCTCGAGCCGGAGGGGCTGAAAACCGCCGAGTATTATCCCAACGGGGTTTCCACGAGTTTGCCGTACGACATCCAGCTCAAGATGCTCCGCACGATTCCCGGGCTGGAATCCGTGGAGATCGTCCGCCCCGGCTACGCCATCGAGTACGACTTCGTCGATCCGGTGCAGTTGCACCCGTCCCTGGAAACGAAACCGGTGAGAAACCTCTTTCATGCCGGGCAGATCAACGGGACCAGCGGATACGAGGAGGCGGCGGCGCAAGGAATCGTCGCCGGGATCAACGCCGCGCTGCGGGTGAAGGGGGAGCCGCCGATGGTGCTGTCCCGGGCGGACGCCTACATCGGGGTCCTGATCGACGACCTGACGACGAAGGGGGCGCAGGAGCCGTACCGGATGTTCACCTCCCGGGCGGAGTATCGGCTGCTGTTGCGGGAGGACAACGCGGACCTGCGCCTGTCGGAGACGGGACGGCGGGTCGGGCTGCTCCCGGAAGACAGGTATCGCCGGTTCCTTGCGAAGCGGGAGGGGATCGAGGCGTTCCGGAAGCGGCTGGAGGAAACCCGCGTGACCGCCGGCCATCCGCTGCTCGCCGCGGTGGAGGAGACGGGAGACTCGCCCCTGCGTCCGGGCGTGACGTACGCGGAAGCGCTCCGCCGGCCCGGGGTGACGGGCGCGTTCCTCCTTGCCTCCGACCCGGGTCTGCGGGGGGCGACCCGGGAGGCGATCGAGCAGGCGGAGCTTGCCATCAAGTACGACGGATACATCCGGAGGCAGGAAGCGGAGGCGAAAAAACTCAGAAAATATGAAGAGATGCGTTTTCCGCCCGCGTTCCCGTTCGAAACCGTTCCCAACCTGTCCGCCGAGGTTCGAGACAAGCTCGTCCGGGTCCGGCCCGACTCGATCGGGCAGGCGCAACGGATCCCCGGGGTGACGCCGGCGGCCGTCGCCCTCCTGCTGGTCGTCTTGCGGCGGGGAGTCTAAGTGCTCCAATCTATAGATACGGCAACGAATCCAAAGCGCGATCCCGGAAGGCGCTGCGCCTCCAGGACTCACCCTTCGGCTGCGGCGCCTCGGAGGGGGACTCCGTTCGTGGCTTCTATGACTGACCGGCCCGTCAAGAGGGAGGATGAGAAGGCGGTCACTTTTACGACGGTTCATCAGCCTTCTATGCGCGGGTTGGTTACCGCTATCGTAATCGTGCACCACCGGGGGAGCTGCATCCATCTCGCCACGGGGATTTTTCGCGTTTGCGAATACCCCAAAGCCACGAATCGAGGATTCTCCCCAAGCCGCGACCGCCTCCCTCTCCCTCTTGATCCTGGCGTCCCCTCCTTCTCCGAGCGTAAATTTCGAACGGTTAACCTATGCTGCTGCGTCTGCAGTCTCGGGGAGCGTCATCATGGCCCACACGAAGCCGGCCAGCTCCCGGGCCAGCGCGACCTTGACCTTTCCCCCCGCAACTCCCCGCCGGGTAAGTTTCCAGAACTTGTGATGCAGCCGGGTCAGACACCGCAAGGCCACCTCGCGCAGAGGTCCCGACACGCAGGCCATCCGTTTAAGCAGGTCCCTCCCCATGTGTGCATTTCTTGTCCCTCGCTGGACCGCTTCCACGAGGACGCACCGCAGGTGACTGTTCCCCGCCTTGGTGATCCGCCCGCGCCGGATCCGGTCCGAGGAGGAGTATTCCGAAGGAACCAGTCCCGTGAACTTCATGAACGCCGCGGCTCTGGGGAACCGGCGAAAATCCATCACCTCGGCGATCACCCGCATCGCGGCCAGTGGGGAAAACCCCTTGAAGGCCCGCAACCGGGTCACCCGCTCCCGGTAGGGGGCCGTCTCGGCCAACGCGACGACCTGCTGCTCGATCTGCTTGAGCCGCTCGGCCAGCAGGTGCAGCACGTCCAGGTAGTGGTCCAGCACGGTCCGGTCCAGCGGGGAAAGTTCCAGGTCCCGCATCCATCGCCAGTGGGCCTGCGTCCAGCCCTTGACGCCCTTGGGAGGCCGTTGCTCATGGATCAGCAGCCAGTGGGCGATGACATGCTTGATCCGCCGCACCTCCTTGGCGATGTCCTCCCGGCACCGGATCAGCCCGCGGACCTCTTCTTCCTCCCGGGACGGGATCCGGACGAAGGAGAGCGTATTGGCCCGAAACGCCAAGGCCAACTCCCGGGCATCCCGCCCGTCGGTCTTGATCCGGTCCCCCGGGCGGCGAGGGATCAGGGAAGGAGCGGCCACCCGGCATTCCACCCCGGCCTGGAGCAGGGTCCGGGTGAGACCGTATCCGCAGGGACCCGCCTCATAGCAAGCCTCAACCCGATGGCTCTTCGCGAGTTGCCGCAACCGCTTGACCAACCGGGAGAGATCGTTGCCCCCGAACTCCTCGCGCATCACGGGATGGTTCCCTTCTTCCGGCAACCCCACAGCCACGATCTTCTCCTTGTGCACGTCCATGCCAACGAATACCCTGTTCATGACCGGCCCCCTTTGCGTTGTGGTATGCCATCTCAGCGGACGGCTAATCCACGGTATCGCAATCAGTGGGGCCGGTCAGTCATATCATCTCGCCGTGCGATAAACCTGCACGGCTGCGCTTTACCTCACTTCGCCCCCCTCCTGCGGCGACTCCGCCGGACCCTCCCATTGCGGGCGCCTTCCGTGCTGTCTTCCCGGTACGTTACCGTGTTTATGATGGGGAGCACTTACACCGGGATCGCCATTGCAGTATGGGGAAACGACGGGCAGATACGAGTATCTTCCCGTCGTGTAACAGTATTTCCGGAATGTTCCACGTGGAACATTCCGGGGGAACGGCCATGGTGAGGCCCGCGGGAGCGGGGGGGCCTTCCCCGGACCT
>Ga0209619_10000970_pt1 | contig 20755 bp, 22 predicted proteins | sample Rifsed16ft3_FD_184011 | JGI IMG/M metagenome (GOLD analysis project Ga0209619, IMG submission 184011) | Soil microbial communities from Rifle, Colorado, USA - sediment 16ft 3 (version 2) | ecosystem: Environmental > Terrestrial > Deep subsurface > Rock core/Sediment | place: Rifle, Colorado... | reverse complement strand
TATAATAGAAGCAGCAGTCGAAGAATTCGGAAAGGTACCTTCATGCATCATGCCATGTTTTTCATTTTCCTGGCCGCCATCATTCCTCAAGACCGGCCGGAAATGAGGTCTCTGGTAGAGGCCGAGCGGGCATTCGCCGCGGCAAGCATCGAATAAGGAGCGAGGGAAGCATTCACCGCGAATTTTGCCGACGACGGGATCGCTTTCCAGCCGCATCCGGTTGTATACAAGGAAGCAATGAAGAACCGACCCCTTCCCGCGAATCCCAAAGCATTCACGCTCGACTGGAAGCCTGTCTTTGGTGATGTCTCGGAAAGCGGCGACCTCGGATACACAACAGGACCTTATTCGTTGGTCGACAATTCAGGGAAGCAGCCGACCCGGTATGGTTTTTATTTTTCGGTATGGAAGAAAGTGTCAGGTCAATGGCAGGTCGCACTCGATATTGGAATAAGAACACCAACAGACTATGAGGGCGGCCTCGATTTCCGACAGGCACAGTCATGGGGGAAGACGGGCAAAAGTGCTGAGCCCGCGAAAAATGAACTGAAGCAGGCAGAAGAGGATTTTCTTTTCCTTGTGCTTACGAAAGGCTCTGTGGCAGCATACAAGGAGAACATTGCAGCCGACTGCAGATTGCACCTCGACGGCAGACAACCGATTCTGGGTAAGACAGAGATTGTTGCGTTTCTCGGTGTCAGGTCAACATTTGACAAGGGGAAGCTGCTTCACGCGGGTGTTTCGCGCTCCAATGATCTTGGTTTCAGTTATGGAAGCTACGAAAGCGGCAAAGGGAAACCGGCAAAGGAAAACGGTTACTTCGGCCATGTATGGAAACGAAATGAAGGCGGCAAGTGGAAACTCGTCGCAGAGATCCTCAGCCCGATTCCGCCAGAAAACCCCTAACCATTCGAGGACTCCTTATGAAGAAATCTCCCCTCATCCTTTTCTTCCTCCTGCTTGGTCTTGCTCCAGGCGAGGTTTCTCTTGGTCAAGAGCAGCCGCAATCGCGCGCAGACAGTATTCAGGCCGAGAACAATCAATACCTGCAAGCCTTGAGGTCATCGATTGCCGGAAAGGAAAACCTGCCGGCATCAGAGGTTTTTGAGAATATTCGCATCATGACCAGGTCAACCGCAGGGCGGTTGTTGGGTGTCATGAACATGGGATTCAGCCAATCGCTTGGTGTTTCCTGTACTCATTGCCACGTTCCCGATCGTTGGGAAATCGACGAGAAGCCGGCGAAACGGACGGCAAGGGCCATGTCGCAAATGGTCACGACCATCAACAAGGACCTCCTTCGTTCCATTGCGGATCTCAAGAGCGAGAATCCCATCGTCAACTGCACAACATGCCACCGGGGGCAATTGAAACCTGCCCTCGACCTCACACGTTGACCTTGTTTCTCTCTTCTCACTTCGATAGCTTATTGTTGTCGTTACGGAGGTACCTGCTATGGAAGAGAAAAGAAAAAAGATTCTCATCATCGATGACGAAGAGACTGTTCTCTTTATCTTTAAAACCCACCTGAACGCTGCCGGATACGACGTGGTTACCGCCTCGTCGGGCAAGGCGGGGCTGGCGACAATGGAAAAAGAGAATCCCGATCTGGTCTTCTTGGATGTCATGATGCCCGAAATGAACGGGTTCGCGGTTTGCCGGGCAATTCGGGCGAATCCTGCGTGGAAGAAGCTTCCAGTCATCATGGTCACGGGACTTCACGGGGAAACGGATGCGCAGGAGGGAAGAATAAGCGGAGCGACGGATTTTCTAACGAAACCCGTTAACCACGACGAGCTGAGGAAACGGGTGACGAATCTCATCGGCTCGCCGTTTAAGTAGAACAGTTCCGGGTTTCGAGTTTCAGGTTCCAAGTCGACAAAAGTCCGACTTCTGGCTGAGGTATCGCTGCCGCGGGAAGTCGGACTTCCTGCTTCGTTGACTCATCGACTCGTTGTTTCGTCCCTGTTCATCTCCCCTTTCCTCTCCTCCCTACCACCAACGAAACTGCTCCGAACACAATCAGAAGAGCCGTAACGATGACAGCCCACCAATTGATCGCCCTCGAGGCAACCCGCATTTCGTGATCCATAATGTAGGCAATCTGCTTGAAGTCGTCGAATCGGACCGTGTTTCCCTCGATTTCTTTCGCATTTGTCTCCGTGATGATCCCCGGCATCTCGATGCTGACTTTGTAGGAGTTGGCGGAGATTGCTCCCTTGAAGTCCAGTTGTTCGTCAAAGAGGCTGAATCCCTCCTTGTTGGCCGCCATGGCCCTTGAAGCAATCCGTGTTTTCAGGACCCTGTTGAGGATCACCGTCAGAGTATCAAACTTTCCCTCTTGAAGCGGGATCTGCATTGCATTGAAGAGGTCTTCTTTACGGGAAACCATGGTCTCCTGCTTCAGCGCGGGATCATTGAGATTCCGAACTCCCTCAAGAACTACCAAAAAGTAGGATTCAAAAATATTCCGTGCGTCCCATTTCTCAAACCGTTCTCCCGCATCCGTCAGGGCAAGACTGTCGCCCTTCGTGTTGTACGGCTCGTCTTCCATTTCATGCCTTATCGCAAGTTCGAGCTCGGCAGGCGAGATAAAGTCCGTCAGAGGAACATTATCAAACGGGTTCCATCGCTTGTAGGTCTCCTTGTAGTGGTAATCCGTCACAAACCACCAGAAGCTCTCTTCAAGTTCCACCCGCACGGGGAGAGTCTTGTAGGGAACATTCTTGATTGCCTCGTTCAGCGCCTCGGCATCTGCAAACGTCCGCGAAGCAGAGTATTCGAATTTCTTGTCATCCACTTTCCGTATCGATGTAGACCAGAGAGAGTCGATCGTCAGCGGAAAGTCTCCGCGATACACTCTGGCGGAATCGCCGGTGAAGGTGATCGTGCGGGCCAGTGTTCCGTCCCGATTCACCGTCGTCTTTGTCTCCACATCCAGACAGCCCGAGAACGCCAGGCCCGCGAGCATCATCAGTGTGACACTCAGAATATTCGGATGGTTCTTCATGATCGCTCCTTTGAACGGATTGTGACTCGTGCCGATACCGAACGTTGAATGGTTTCAGCGAGGGCCTCAAGTTTTTTTCGGCTCACATCATCTGAGAAGGCATCGGTGGAACGGAATATGACACTCCCCACCACGTCGACGGCCCTCGAAAGGCTCCTCCCGTCGATGACAAAGAGTCCATCCCGCTCCCCGGCATCTGCCGTCCCGAGATACGAGAGTATCTGTTTTGATTTCGGTAAACGGTTGACAAGGTTCGAAGGCACCGAATACATCACCTGAATCCCGGCCTTTCCGCCCCGTCTCTGTGCCAATTTCTCCTCGAGCGATTGGACGTCCGTCGCCACAGCGAGTTGCTGAGCCAGGAACAGCCCGACCGAGCCAAGGACGAAGGTTCCATAAAGAATTCGCATGGTGCGATACGACAGAATTTGAAACACGCGGCCGGAGCTCGAGGCAGCGGCCTGAGTTGCACCGCGTCGTGCGCTTTCCACCGCATTCAGAATATCAGACGTCAGGTCTTGCGCGTTCTTCAGAACCGGTTCAAATGCACGAAGGGCCTCCATTCTGCGCATCGCGTCCTTGTTCTCCTGCAAATACGCCGCACAGTCTGCGCAGGTCTTGAAATGACCGCGCAGCTGGTTTTCCTGCTCCCTCGTCAACTCGCTTTTCCTCATCAACATCAGATCTCTCGATTCGGCACATGTCATCGCGATGGCTCCTTCAGATATTCGTACCTGACAAGCAGTTCCCGGATGCGCTTCCGCGCCAGATGCAGGTTTGTCTTGACGCTCGCCTCCGACAATCTGCTTGCTTTCACAACCTCGCCGACTGACAGATCCTGAAGATCCCGCAGGACAAAAACGAGCCTTTGAGTGGGCGGGAGTTGCCCGGTGAGGTTTTGCACGATGGACGCGAGTTCGGCATTAGAGTGAATTGTCTCAAACTCCACGGGATCAACGGGTTCTTCCTCCGAGTTCGAGACAAACAATCCCAGCCGCCGCTTTCTTGACCGAATGTGATCCATGCTGAGGTTGCTGACGATGGTATAGAGCCAGGTTGTGAATTTTCTCGACTTGTCGTACTCGCCCAGATGCTGCCACACTCTCACAAATGCCTCCTGAACAATATCCCGCGCATCGGGCTCGCTGCACAGAAACCTGAACGCAAGCGAGTAGGCATACGATTGCGTGGCCCGCACGAGCGCCCCGAAAGCAGTGGAATCACCGCCCGATGCAGCCGCGGCAAGTCGTGCAATCTCTGTATCTGACAGATCCTTCGGTCGCCTGTTCATGGGGCTTGGTAACAATGATACGACTGAAACAGAAAGAGGTTAAAAACAGATCAAGATGAAGGTCGATGGAAATTGGCGAAAAAAGAGAGGAAAAGGAGAAAAGGAAAGGGGGGGCGGTCCGGAAGAATCGTCGACGTACCCCGCCAAATTCGAACTTTCTGGGGTTTTATTTGATCAGGACGAGTTTTCGCGTGGTCACAACGGTGCCCGTTTCAAACCGAAGGAAATAGATTCCGCTTGGACGCGATGCAGCGTTCCATTTGAGCGCATGCCACCCGGAAGATGTTCTACCGGCTGCCAACACGTCCAGTTCTTCGCCAAGAATGGAGAAAATACTAAGGCGAACGTTGGATTCCGACGGAACATAATATCGGATGTCGGTCGATGGATTGAATGGGTTCGGATAATTCTGGTCAAGCATGGGAGTGAGCGGCAAGGGGCGATCCCTCTCGACTGAGACAACACCTGAAGATGTCACATATTGAATTGGACCGTCCAGCAAAACGTTCCCCGTGTCCGCTTGAGTGTTGTCGGATCCGACGACAAGCAATCCCCCCGTTTCTGTGACATACTTGAATTCTTTGTACTGGTACGGCAGCTCTTCGACGAAACGAAAGCGGAGACAATTGACCGTGACGCTGCCCGGAAGCTTCAGTGTTCCCCATCCATCAACAACGACCGTCGATGTAATGCTATTCGAGCCTGTGTTGAAAGGGCTCCCCGACGCATAAGCCGTATCCGTTATCGTGCTTGTTTGTCTAGTCGAATCGCCGAACGTTATGGGAAACTTCACAAAGAGCTCGTGAGGATTGGAGTGTGAAACTTCAACGGTATCGCCGACAAAGTAATTGTAATGACCGCCCTGGGTCATTGAGGAATTCTCGAAGTAGATGATCGGTTGCTCATATCCCGAACCCTGTTTGGGAAGCTTGAATGTCATTCCCCCCGCCGCATATCGCGATGCAAGGTAGGGATAGTATGAGATATTTCTCACCGTATCGTTAGTCAAATCAGCGAATTGAAGATTGCTGAAGTCGTACGTATTCGATCCCCCCTTTTTCCCGACGTTGATCATCGTTCGCGTCGACAGAGTGTCAATCTGAAACTTCATGATCCTCCCAGCATCGAGAGTCTGCTGAAACGTAGCCTGACTGACTGTAATCTGCGCTTCAACGCGCGCCGCAAAGAGAGCCAAGAAGAAGACTGCCGTAGCAAACCGCAAGATTCTCATGAGAAGACCTTTCAAAGATTGAAAATGGTTCCCGCCATGCACAGGAAGAATGTATTAAATTACTTCTTGTCTTTCGTTTCCGCAATATCGTGAAATGATGATTTTTTCGCAGTCATTCAGTTCCATATGATTTGGGCGAAATCCGGGCCTTTCGTTTCTTCCGGAGAATGACTAAGTTGTGCTGTCTGTCACTTTGTTTGCCCTTCATCCTTCGCGGTCACATCATGAAGTCCACATCCTTCCTTTTCAAGACTCTTGCAGCCTCCATTGTTCTTCATCTGCTTGTCCATGCTCAGACACAGGTTCAACTCTCGCGGTTTGTCGGGTCGTTCGAGTACCGCTCATTGCGTACAGAGGGAACTCTTGAATCACGAGAGTCCGAACTTGCAGCCGACTCAGGCTCCATCGTCGTGGCCGAGAACAGGAACAATCCTTCAGCGCGCGGGATCAGAATTCCCATCGTACGAATCCTGTCGCCGGACACAACTGCCACTGTTCCCGTCTTCTGGCTCTCGGGCGGACCGGGCCAGTCGAATCTCCATTCCTTTGCCTACGATTATTTTCTCTCAAGGCATGATCACGTCATGGTCGGTTACCGCGGCGTGGACGGGGAGGTTTCGCTGGATTGTCCCGAGGTCGTGGAATTCCTTGAGCGGAGCGGGGACATCCTCTCCGAAGATGCAACCGTGGGGCTTGGCAACGCCTTCGGCGAGTGCGCAGGACGGCTGATGTCGAGCGGCATCGATTTGAGCGGATATACGCCTGTCGAAGTGGCTGACGACATCGAGGATGCAAGGAAGGCCCTCGGTTACGAAACCATCGATATCATTTCCGAAAGCTACGGAACAAGGGTGGCCTATCTCTATGCACTGAGATACCCTGAACGCATTCATCGGCTCATCATGATTGGCGGCAATCCTCCCGGCGGCATGGTCTGGGATTCATACCAGTACGATTCCTTGCTCACTCGGTACGGCGAATTGTGGAAACAAGATTCCGATGCCGGCGCCCGCCATCCTGATCTTGTCGGGGCCTTTCGTGCAGTCAATCGCGAATTTCCAAAACGGTGGCTCATTTTCCCCATCCGCGAGGGGACGGTAAAGGCATCGGTGAACGCATTTCTTTTCCATCGGGAAACAGCCGCTCAGGCGTTTGATGCATACACCGCTGCCGCTAACGGCGACGCGAGCGGCCTTTGGCTCTTTTCATTCATTGGCGGCCGGATCTTTCCTGACATTGTCAATTGGGGCGACAACGCAGCCAAGGCGACGAGTCTCGATTTTGATTCGACACGCGACTACGTTCATGAGCTGACGCCGCCGAATGCAGTGTTCGGTGCCCCGCTCGGAGCCTTTCTCTGGTCTCCCGCTCAATCGGGAAAGTGGCCCGTGTCTTTGGTCGACGCTCCCATGCGTACGCTTCAGCGCTGTACCGTCTCTACCCTCTTCCTCAGCGGATCATTGGACTTTTCGACTCCCGCTGAAAACGTCGAGCGCCACTTTGTTCCCAATTTTCCCAATGGCCATCATATTGTCTTCTCCGAGGCGGGACACGTATTGGACCTCTGGCGCTCACAGCCTGCGGCAACCCACAGGCTTCTCACGGCGTTTCTTGAGAATGGAGACATCGATACGTCCCTTGTTCGATACACACCCGTCTCATTCGAGGTAAGCTGGGGATTTCCCGTCTTGGCAAAGCTCCTGGTTGGAGGTATCGTTGTGGTTGTTTTCGGAGTCGGATGGGGCGGATGGAAGATATTTGCGGGAATAAGGAGAAGACGGAGGGCAGAACAAGAAGCTGGACGACAGGAGCTAGAATTTAGGAGTTAGAATCTAGAATCCAGAAGTCATCCCCGCGTACGAGGGGACAGAGGTCAGCGGAATTGCCCACAGCTTTAGCTGTAGGTAGAAGAGCAAGAAAATATCAAAAACCGTTTTAACGGTTTCAACAACATGGTCCAAAAAATAAAACCTGCCCTGAACTTTGAACCTTGAACCTCGAACCCTCATATCTTCATCCCGTAACCCGAAACTCGGAACCCGTAACTGCATCTTCAACTACAAACAGGAGGTTATTATGAGATCGTTCATTCGAATTGTCAGCTTCACTCTTCCATTCCTGCTCCTTTCCTGCGCCCCGAAGACCGACATTGAGGGCCTCAAGAAGGCGGTCGATGACTTCAATACGGCATCGATCGAAGCAATGAAAACAAATGACTTCGAGAAATCCCTGGTGTACTATGCCGACGATGCGCTGGAAATGCCACCCAACCAGCCGGCGATAAGAGGGAAAGAGAATATCAAGGCCTGGATGGAGAAGAGTGCACAGGCAGGGATCAAAATGATATCTGGTAAGTTCACATCGATTGAAGTCAATGCAGCCGGCGACATCGGTTACGAGATCGGGGAGTTTGACATGACATTCGAGGTCCCTCCGATCGGTGAAATGAGGGACACAGGAAAGTACATTGCACTCTTCAGGAAACACCAGGATGGTTCATGGAAGGTTTACGCGGAAACCTGGAACAGCGATTTGCCGGTCCCCGCACCGGAGCCGCCCAAAAAGAAGTGATTGCAGCTTCTGATCGCGTTCAAATCCCCATTTGCTCCTCGGCAGATGGGGATTGTTTTTGTGAAAAATTGTCGCCAATCTGCTCTTCCCGTTTGAGGAACTCATGATGAAACGATTTGCACTTCCGTTCTTCTTGCTGCTAGCCACCATTGCGGACTCTCCAGGCCAGAATGGTCCCGTGACGGCACAAGATGTGAAAGCCGAGTTCCTTCATGCATGGAATGCGTACAAACAATACGCGTGGGGGCACGATGCGCTGAAGCCCCTGACGAAGAAACCCCACGACTGGCATTCTGTCTCCTTCCTGATGACTCCTGTCGACGCCTACGACACCATGATCCTGATGGGACTTTCCGACGAGGCAAGAGAGACAAAACAGCTGATTCTGGAGAAGCTTTCCTTTGACCATAATATTGAAGTGCAGGCATTCGAAATCATTATCCGACTGCTCGGCGGGCTTCTCTCGGCATACCAGATGGATGGGGATCCGAAGTTCCTTGCTCTTGCAGAGGACCTCGGAAAACGGCTCCTGCCGATCTACGACTCCCCCACCGGCATGCCTTATCGTTATATCAATCTCCGCACAGGTGCGAAGCGCGACTCCGTAAACAATCCTGCCGAAATCGGAACCGCACTGCTCGAGTTCGGCACCCTGAGCAAGCTGACAGGTAACCCTGTCTATTACCAAAGGGCGAAACTCGCTGCCATTCAGGTCTTCAACCGGCGCTCTTCGATCGGGCTGGTGGGAACGTGGATCAACGTCAATACAGGCGAATGGACAAACACGTCAAGCCACATCAGCGGGGCGATCGATTCGTACTACGAGTACCTGATCAAGTCCTGGCTCCTCTTCGGGGACAAGGACTGCAAGGCGATGTGGGATGAGAGCATCAAAGCCATACACGCCTCTCTTGCAGACACAACAAAGGGGTCGCTGTGGTACGGCCGATCGGACATGAATACCGGAAAGAGGACGGCTACGCGGTATGGCTCACTCGACGCTTTTTTCCCGGCGGTACTCTGTCTTTCGGGTGACTTGGCCCGCGCGCGGGAGCTGCAGGAATCCGGCTTTCGGATGTGGAACCTCTACGGCATAGAACCCGAGGAACTTGACTATGGAACGATGGAACCTGCGTCAAAGGAATACTATCTGAGGCCCGAGATCATTGAATCCGCTTACTATTTGTTGCAGTTCACCGGTGATGAGCGCTACAGAGAAATGGGCAACACATTCTTCCGGAATCTGGTCAAGTACTGCCGCACCGATGCAGGATACGCCGCTTTAAAGGACGTCACAACGAAGGAAAAGGCTGATGCAATGGAGAGCTTCTTTTTTGCCGAAACTTTGAAATATCTCTATCTCATCTTTGCGCCCAAAGAGACTCTGGATCTCAACAAAGTCATTCTTAACACAGAAGCTCATCCGTTGCAAAGGACATGGTAGGTTGTAGGCGGGTGATTTTGGGCGTAAAGAAGATATGCTCGAAAACGTCCCGGATTCCCTCAGAATATTCTTGACACAAGATATGAGAATATATATTTTAGCACATCATCCCTTTGGGACCTCGTGTCTCATTGGCCCCGGGTCGCCTGTGCGCCCGGGATTCTTTTTTTATAGGGGGGGGCCTTCCATGAAAAACCGACTAGTCGTCCTCATCGATGGATTCAATCTGTATCAAAAGCATTTCAGAACCAGCATGTTTCCCGACGAAATTGACCTGGGAAATGGTCACAAAGTGAAAAGGCCCACGAAATGGGCGTAGTATGGATGTCATTGCGTCCCCGTAAGTATTTCAGATACCCTTCTGACCCTTCCCCTTTTCCTCCTTTTCTCCCTACATTAAACCGGCTCCCCCATCCTTGAAAGGAAACGTCATATGCTTCGATCATTTGTTGTCTTTGGTCTTCTTCTTCTCTTTTCTCTCAGCGTGTTTGGTCAGAAGAGCGAGACGCCATTCTACAAAGTCAAATATGATCCGAAGGCTGACCCGGCCGTTGAGCTTCAAAAAACTGTAGCTGTCGCAAAGGAATCGGGCAAGAACATTCTTCTCGATGTCGGCGGCGAATGGTGCAGCTGGTGCCACAAGCTGGACGCTTTTTTTGAAACGAATGAAGACGTCTCCGCGTTCCTGCTCGCAAATTACGTGCCCCTCAAGATCAACATGAGCAAGGAAAACAAAAACGAGGAATTCCTCTCCAAACTTCCGAAGATCGAAGGGTATCCCCACCTCTTTGTTCTGGATCCGAACGGAAAGCTCCTTCATTCGCAAGAGACCGGCGCATTGGAAGAGGGAAAAGGACACAGTCACGATAAGGTCCTTGCTTTTTTGAAAGAGTGGGCGCCAAAGAAACAGATTCAGTAAAGAGGGAGAATGGATTCTGGCATCTGCTAATCCCTGTGTGCACCAAACAGACGTCCACCTTTACCAAAGAGGGAAAAATGTACCGCGAACTACCAAAGACCTGAATTCCAATCATATGGCGAAGTCCAACCTCCGCTCGGCTCGACTGAGCTCGCCGAAGTCTTCCATCGCCACACTCCCTGACTCGCCGGGAGTGTACCTCTTCTACGGCCCGGCCGATCAACTCCTCTATGTCGGAAAAAGCAAGGCCCTCCGAAGCCGCATCCGTGCCCATTTCTCTTCATCCGAGGAACGATGGCTTTGCCGCAGAATTAAACGCATCGAGGTGAGACAGACGCCGGGCGAGCTTGGAGCACTCCTCCTTGAATCGAGGCTCATCAAGGAGCTGCGGCCGCTCCACAATGTTGCGGCAAAGAGACGAAGGAGGATCGTCATTGCACGGCGGATTGAATTGCGGGGCGGATACACGGGAGTCGCCCTCGAATCTGTCGACCACCTCACTCCTTCCGATGCCGAACTCATCCTCGGGATCTTCAAGCACACCACCCAGGCAAAAGAATACCTTGCGGGAATTGCGCGAACAAATCGCCTGTGCCCGAAACTCTTGCGGATTGAACAATCCCGCGGGCACTGCTTCTCCTATCACTTGGGCCGCTGCGACGGGGCCTGCGGGGGTGAAGAGGATCCGGCACGGTACAACAAGCGACTCGAGGCGGCCTTTGAAGAACGAAGGGTCAGGGCATGGCCCTTCGAAGGGAGTGTCATCGTCGAGGAACGATCCGAGTCGGGGGTCGACCGGGAATCGTTCTTCATCGACAACTGGTGTCTCCTGGCAAGTTCCCGTTTTCGCGAGAACGAGCGTATTGACAACGTGTACGACGCTCACCGATTTGACTACGACAGCTACAAGATCCTCTATTCCTATTTGTCCGACCCGCTGCATTCAACCGGCTTACGAACACTTGCCAGGCATTCAGGATCCCTGCGTCTCTTTCTGGAACGAGAGGGCAGGAATTGATGCGAACCCATTGGTTGCATTTCCATTGCGATTCCTCTATATTGCCCGCGATTTTTCAAATGAGGAAACAGCATGCCGCGAACACTCGATAGCAAGTCAAACTTCCTGGGACTCGACAAAGAATTCTCTTCGTTTGAAAAATCGAAGGTTGTCATCCTCCCCGCCCCCTACGAATCTACAGTAAGTTACGGCCGCGGCACGAAAAAGGGCCCGGCGGCAATACTCGAAGCCTCCCGTTATGTGGAATTCTTCGACGAAGAGACCAAGAGGGAGATTCACAGGGAACGGGGAATCGCAACGCTCGCTCCGCTGGACTTCTCCAAAAAGAAGGACGCCGCCGCCGTCCAACTTCTCCACGACGTTGTTGCGGACCTTCTCGCCGGGGATAAGTTCATTGTTACCATCGGGGGAGAGCACACAGTCTCCATCGGTTCCATTGCAGCCTACGCAAAGAAATACTCCGACCTTTCTGTCCTTCAGTTCGATGCTCATTCCGACCTGCGCCCTGAATACGGCGGAAACAAGTTCAGCCATGCGACCGTGATGGCCCGCGTATGCGAATTCCTTGATCCTAAGCGTCTTGTCCAGGTCGGAATCCGCTCGCAGGCGAGAGAAGAGGCGGAATTCACCCGCGAGAACGGCGTCCACACGTACTATGCTCATGAAATTCGCGGCGGCAAGTACACGAGACTTCTCCGCTATTGGGATGATGCGGCAATCGAGAACCTGACGGACCACGTCTATGTCACGTTCGACGTTGACGGTCTCGATCCCTCCATCATGCCTTCGACAGGCACCCCTGAGCCGAACGGCCTCCTTTGGTCCGAAGTGACGCAGTGCCTCCGCAAACTGTCCCAGAGAAGGAAGATTGTCGGATTCGACATCGTAGAACTGGCTCCGATCGCCGGCCTGCATCACCCCGACTTCACGGCGGCCAAACTGATCTCCAGGATTCTCAACTACGCCCTTTGAGATACCTATGCCCTCCCATGCGGATCCTGACCCGCAACTCTCCAGGCGAACGTTCCTTCGTCAATCGGTTTTCGGCTCACTGTTTCTGACCGTCGGCGGGCTGGGACGCCCATTCCAGGAACAGCCGGGCACCTCCAGGCCGCTTCTTTTCTTTTCAGATCATGAATTCGAGATCATGAAAGCCGCAGCAACGCGCATCATCGACCTTGATTCTTCCAGCCCATTGACCCCGGAAGAGGTTACCCTTCGGGCCGACCAGTTTCTCGCAGGCGAGCCGCCGGAAATCCAGGATCAGTTTCATACTCTGTTGTATGCCTTCAACGCACCGTTGTTCACATTCCTGTTTGACCTGCGGTTCTCGAGTTTCATCGGAATGTCGGCGGAAGACCAGAGAAGTTATCTTGAGGACTGGATGACGAGCACCTTCGCATTCAGAAGAACGGGGTTCCAGGCCCTGAAAAGAGTGAGTTTGAGCATGTACTACACCGATTCCCGCTCCTGGCCGGGGATTGGGTACGATGGAATGTTTCTGCCGTGGGAAAGGTCATAAAGAGAGGCGTTATAGTTTCGGGTTACGAGTTCCGAGTTACGGGTTATGAGTTTCGAGCTTGCCTGTCGAGGCGCAGGTGTAAGCAGGTGTCGGGTTTCAGGTTACAGGTTTCAGGGTTCAAGCTCTAATCTCTGATCTCTGACCTCTGACTTCTGTCTTCTTGATTCTGCACTGACTTGATCTACCAATCTTCCGATATCACCTCACCTCTCCGCGAATCCGCCGATGTGTGCATCATCGGCTCGGGATGCGGAGGCGGGCCGACCGCAAAGATCCTCGCCCAGGCGGGCAAGAAGGTCATTCTCGTCGAAGAGGGCGGTTACTACACTTCAAAGGATTTCGATTCCACGGAAGCAACCGCATACCAGAATCTCTACCAGCGGCGTGCGGGGCAGGGAACAGATGACCTGTCAGTAACAATTCTTCAGGGACGCTCAGTCGGCGGAAGTTCCACGGTGAATTGGACGACGACCCTTCGAACTCCAGACTTTGTGCTGGATGCTTGGAAGAAAAGGGGAATTCAGGGGCTCTCCATGAAGGACCTCGACCCGTATTTTGCACGCATTGAACGCTACCTGAACGTTCACACGGAGCCGGAAGAATTTCACAATCCAAACAACAGGATTATTCTTGACGGCGGGCGCGCCCTCGGATATCACGTTCAATCGAACGGCCGAAACACCAAGGATTGCGTGCGATCCGGCGCATGCGGACTCGGATGTCCGTTCGACGCGAAGATGTCCGTCGATATCACCTATATCCCCGATGCCGAAAAAGCCGGCGCAACCGTGTTCTCGGATTGCCGCGCAGAGCGAATTTCCCTCCACGGATCGCTGAAGCGTGTGTCAGGGCTTGTCCTTGACCGGACGTCTGGCAAAACAAAAACCGACTTCGTTATTGAAGCTCCCGTCGTCGTCGTTTCAGGAAGTGCCATCAATTCGCCCGTTCTTCTTCTGAAATCGGAGCTTGCGAACTCCAGTGGTGAGGTTGGTCGAAATCTTACACTCCATCCCACTTCGGCCGTCGTAGGGATCTTCGACAGGATGATCTATCCCGGGGGCGGAATTCCGCAATCGGCCATGTGTGACGAATTCATCAACAAGAACAACGATGAGGGCGGATTCTGGATAGAGGCCGTTCCCGTCCATCCGGTTCTTGCAGCACTCGCACTTCCCGGATTCGGAAAAGCACACCGGGAGACGATGGCGCAGTATCCGCATTTGGGAGCATCCATTGTCCTTGTCAAAGAGAGAGATTCCGAGGGTCGAGTCACGGTGAATGACAACGGAAGGCCTTCGGTATATTATGATCTCGGCGACAGCGACCGCCAGTACCTGAAGCAGGCTCTTCGAGTCGCAGCAGAGATACATTTTGCCGCGGGAGCCCGGCAAGTTATGACGCTCCATGCTTTCCGGACTGAGATGAGGAATTCAACAGAGATTGGCCAGGCTCTTGAGAACGCCGACTGGTCGACCAACGAATTCAGCCTCTACAGTGCTCATCCTTTGGGAAGTTGCCGGATTGGGGAAGACCCGGCCGCCTCTGTCGTCGACTCGCATTGTCAGACTCACGACGTTAAAGGCCTCTTCGTCATCGACGGAAGCGTCATGCCCACTTCCCTCGGCGTCAATCCTCAATTGACCATCCTCGCCATCGCCGAGAAAAGCGCGGAATGGATCGCCGACAATTTCGCGAGCCTTGTGTAGTCCATCCCCCTCTTCCGCGCTGTCGGTTCGCTTGCATCTCCTCTCCGTTTCCCGTACCTTTGGTGAGGCTATCTGCGCCGATCTCACCGTTTGCACAGGATTCTCTCATGAAAACGACTCTTTGTACCGCTCTTCTTCTCCTGTTGCTTGTCAGTTGTCAAAAGGATTCTATGGACCGAAAGTACTCGCTTGAACGGGTTGGCCCTGCGCGTGTCGTGCAGTTGTACGCCGACGGTTTTGACCAGCTCTCAACCCGCGAAAAGATCTTCGCCTACTACCTTTCCCGCGCAGCGCTTGCCGCCCGGGACATCGCCATCGACCAGCATCATCGCTGGGCGCTTGAGATACGATCCCTCCTCGAAGGAATTGTGACCCACAACAGCGGCATTGATCAGAAGGTGTACGAGAAGATTCTGATGTACACGAAGCTTTTCTGGCTCAACAACGGCCCCTACGACAATATTACGTCGCGGAAATATATCATCGAATGTTCCCAAGCCGACTTCCTATCGGCTGCCGACCATGCTCGGAAGAACGGTGCGGATCTTGGACTGGGGAACGAAACGCTCGATGCCAAACTTGCCCGTATCGGCTCATTCCTCTTCGATCCAAATGTCGAACCGATGATGACGAACAAGACGCCGGGGAAGGATTGGATCAATGAAAGCGGAGTCAATTTCTACGGAAAGGGCCTGACGCAGAAGGACGTGGAGAAATTCGTGCAGTCGGGAAGACAGAAGAATGATCTGAATTCCAGGATTGTGAAGGCCGAAGGGAGGATTTCGGAAGAAATCTGGCGTGCCGGCGGCAACGGCATTGAGCCCGGCCGGTACGCCGCGGACCTCGAGGCGACAATCTTCTACCTGGAAAAGGCGATTCCTTATGCTTCAGGTCCCGCACAACAGGAAACACTCCGAAGATTGATCAGGCATTTTCGCACGGGAAGTCTCGAAGACTTCCGTCAGTTCAATATCCAATGGGTGGGAGATACCTCAGCCATTGATCTCATCCACGGGTTTATTGAGGTGTACCTCGATCCCATGGGAATGAAGGCCGAATTCGAGTCGTCGATCTACTGGTCGGATCAGCAACTTTCAAAAAGTATTCAGGATATCGGGGCGAATGCGCAGTATTTCGAAGACCGGATGCCGTGGGAAGACAAATACAAGAAGCAGGGTGTCAAGCCGCTTGCGGCAAGCTTCGTGAATATCGTTCTCTCCTCAGGCGGTACGGGCCCCGTAAGTCCCATCGGAATCAACCTTCCCAACGAGCAATTGGTGAGGGAACAGTATGGAAGCAAGAGCGTCGTTCTCAACAACGTCATCGACGCGGGCAACAAATCGAGCGGACAGGTGCTGATGGAGGAGTTCGCATATGATCAGGCCGAAAAGGATCTCGCACTCAAACACGGGACATTGTCCGACAACATGATGACGGCGCTGCACGAGGTTCTTGGACATGCCTCGGGAAAAACGATGGTAGCCGGCGATCCCTCGAATTACCTGCCCGGATATTATTCGACTCTCGAGGAAGGCCGTGCCGACCTCGTCGCGCTCTGGCACATCTGGGACGACAAGCTCATCGAGCTTGGTGCAATTCCGAGCAACGATGTGGCGCGGGAAATGTACGATGCCTACATGAGGAACGCTCTTCTCCTTCAGCTTCGAAGGATCACACACGGCGATCAGATTGAAGAAGATCATATGAAGAACCGCCAGATGGTGGGGATGTATATCTTCAGGAATTCGGATGCCGTGAAGATGGAGAAGAGGGACGGAAAAACATATGTCAAGGTTGTCGACTACGATAAGATGCGCGAGACCGTCGGAAAGCTCCTTGCGGAAGTCATGCGCATCAAAGCGGAGGGAGATCTCCAGGGCGCAAAGAACCTTATCGATACGTACGGATTGAAAATCGACACGGCCCTGCGAGACGAAGTTCTGGAACGCATCAAGCATCTCGATGTGGCATCGTATAGCGGTTTTGTCATGCCGGAGTACGAGCCGGTCACCGATGCCTCAGGAACAATTACGGATGTGAAGGTAAGCTATCCGATGGATCTGACAAAGCAGATGCTTTCGTTCTCGAAGTTCACGAGGGAAGCCAAAGAAGAAACACGAAAGGCGATGGCGGCAAAATAGCTGTCAGCTTTCAGCAGTCGGTTGTCGATGTTTTTGATTCTGACCTCTGACTTCCCGTCCCGCTGTGCGGGACGAGGCTCGTCCTGACTTTGTCAGGACGGCTGGATTCTGTATTCTAAATTCTAGATTCTCGCTCCTCACTACAAACGTTTTACATATCCCGCATGAGAGAATACCTCGACCTCGTCCAACGCGTCCTCGATAAGGGGACCCTCAAGCACAACCGAACCGGAGTCGACACGTTGTCCGTCTTCTCCGAACATTACAAGGTTGATCTCAGTGAGGGTTTTCCGCTCCTGACGACGAAGAAGATGAACTTCAAGTCACTGCTTCATGAGGTCCTCTGGTATCTCACCGGCGAAGATCATATCCGGAACCTTCGCAAGGTCACAAAGATTTGGGACGCATGGGCGGATGCAGACGGCAATCTTGAGACGGCCTACGGCCGCTATTGGCGCCGCTTCCCCAGTGCCCAGATCAACAAAGCGACGGGTCAGTACGAGGTAAAGGAGATCGACCAGATCGCCGAGGTCATCAAGCTTCTCAAGACCAATCCCAATTCCCGCCGCATGGTGGTCTCAGCGTGGGAACCGGGAAACGCTCTTTGGAGCAAACTCCCTCCTTGTCATTATACGTTTGCGTTCAACGTGCAGGGGAACAAGCTCAACTGTCATCTCACGCAGCGGTCCGGCGATATCGCTCTCGGCATTCCGTTCAACGTCGCCGCATATTCTCTTCTTACCCAGGCCATCGCTCAGGACGCGGGAATGGAGCTCGGGTTCTTCAGCCATACCATCGTCGATGCGCATATTTATGTCAACCACATCGACGGGCTCAAGGAACAGCTCAAACGGAGGCCCAGGCGTCTCCCAAAACTGGAAATCGCGCACAAGCCGATCGATGAGTTGAAGTTCGAGGATTTTCAGCTGATCGGATACGAGTGCGACGAGCCGATCAAGTTTGAGGTGGCCGTGTGAAGCTGATCATTCTTGCTGCGCTCAACCGCAAGCGCGTGATCGGCAAAGACGGCAAGCTTCCCTGGCATATCTCCGAAGATCTGAAACGCGTCAAGCGGCTCACCACCGGTCATGTACTTCTGATGGGCCGAAGAACATTTGAATCGCTCGGCAAACCTCTTCCCAACCGCCGCAACGTTGTTCTCACTTCAAAGAAGATTGACGGAGTTGAAACATTCGAATCGATCCCGGAAGCATTCGAGGCTCTTAAGAATGAGGAGAAGGTTTTTGTCTTTGGAGGAGGCGAATTATTTGGACAGTTATTGGAGAAAGCAGACGAATGGCATTTGACGCTTGTCGATCAGGATATTGAAGGCGACACATTCTTCCCCCCCTACGAACATCTAATCGGAAATGTCTTTCTCTTGGTAGGAAAAGAAGAACACGAGGGATTCACGTTTTTGGATTACAGGAAGGTAGTCTAGAAGGTCGAAGTGCGAAGTAAGAAGTACAAAGTGAAGGCTAGAAATTTCTCCCCTCTGCTAGACCTTAACACCCCTCTCCGCGAGCCCCTTCTTCACGATATCCAGCACCTGTTTATCATCCAGAGTCGTCCTGGCTCCGGCGGCACGAATTGCCTCTTCCAACGTCCCTTTACGCTCCTTTAACCAGATCCAGACGTTGTATCCGAGACGATTTCGGTCGTTGGGCTCGCGGGCCTCAACCGCAGCCGCGGCGGAATAGGCGATCTTCTCAAGTGTTTCAGGCGCGAAATCTTCGATCGAGGGAGGCGGCTTCGTGGACATAGGATTCCTTATTGTGCTTGGACAATTTAGGGAAAAAGTCGAAGGAAAACAAAGCGGGGCTAAACATCTGTCATTGGAAATTGAGTATTGAACATTGACCATTGGATATTGCCGTTTAATCATACAAAACAATATCCAATGTCCAACACTCAACTTCCAATTCTCAATGTTGCTCCTCTGCTAATCTACTTTCACCACAACCATCGTCAGATCGTCGTGCCGCTCTGCCTCACCGACAAACTCCTCAACCGCGGTCGTGATGGATTGCTGGAGTTCGACGGCGGAAAGGTGTCGTTTTGACTGCACCAGCGAGAGTACCGCCTCCTCCCCCAGCTGGACTTGCTGTGTGTTCATTGCCTCGGTCAAACCGTCAGTATAGAAGAAGAACACCGAGCCGGGGTGAAGCGGTTTGTGGACGGCTTTGAGGGTGCTCTCGAATACCGGACCCCTCTCCAGGCCCAGTCCGATTCCTTCCGCATCGAGATATTCGAGCTTCCCATTTGTGCCGATGAGCGCCTTATTGTGCCCGGCGCGGCAAATGGTGACCTCCTTCTTTTCCATATCAAAGAGGATTTGAGTTAACGTTATCGCCGTCCAGTCTTCACCGGTGCCATTGTCATGTACCTGAATATCGTGTCCCTCACAAATCAATTCTGCCAGATCCTCAAGCGTGACATAGCATTTAGCCTCCGTATCGTAAAGCTTTCGGTTCGTATAACGCTTAATCATTCGCATGAAACCGCTCCAGGCAAACTGGCGGTATCTCAGGATTGGGACTTTTTCAAATCGTCGATCTTCTTGGATAGGGCCGTGATCTTTGCGCTTAATGCCTCGATATCGTCTTTGGTAGGAACATTCATTTGCTCGATAGCCTCTTCGACGCGCCGGTTAAAGCCAGCCTTTATCTCCCGCCGTCTTTCTTTGCGCTTCTCCACCATCTCGCGCATCAGCTCTTTCCCTTCCTGCTCGGCGATTTCGCCACGCTCCACCAGCCGATCAACGAAGTCCTGGGCCTCTTCCTGAGCCAGCGCCATTACGCCGATACTGGCCAGCAAAATCTTCCTGGCACCTTCGAAAAACAAACTGCGCTCTCTTTCTTCATCTACAGGTTTTGCTTTTGTAGCCATGGTTAATCTCCTGGTGTCTAACTCATAAGCTTAATCCGTTACGACGCACTGCGTCATAAAAATATATCACGCGGATGAATGCATGTCAAGTATCGGGCAAAATTCACATAGTGCCAGGCAATTCTTGGAAGGCCCCTTCTACCACCAGCGCCAGCTGCTGCAAACCCTGTCTCAGCGGCGGGATATTGATATACTCATCGACGGTGTGAGCTCCGCCACCGCTCGTTAGACCCAGGCAAACGGCAGGGTATCCCAGGCTCAGCGGAATGTTGGCATCGGTGGATCCGATGTTAAGACAAGGTTGAATGCCAAGACTCTTCAGGCTGCGTTGGGCCAGCCTGACGAGGGGGTGGCCTGGCGGAATCTGCCCCGAAGGACGGTGACCGATCAGTTCAATCTCAAACTGCATCTTTGAGCGATTAAAAGCGCGCACCAGCTCTTCCACTTGGCTGACCAACTCTTCTAATTTGGGCAATTCCTCCGAGCGCAGATCCAATTCAAGGCAAGCTTGGGCGGCGATTGTATTAACCGAAGTGCCGCCCGAGATCACTCCCACGTTCAAAGTCGTGCGAGGAAATTTGGGCAGCTCCAATGCTGTTAGGTGGTTGATAAAGGCTGAGAGGGAATGAATGGCAGATGGATTGCCATAATCCACCCAGGAATGCCCGCCCTTCGTCCGGGCAGTAATTCGGAACCGGCGGACCGCTAAAGCGCGGTGGTATATCTGTCCAAGCGCCATGCCTTCAACGACAATATAAGCCAGGGGATCGCCCGCAAAGCGGTCGACAACTGCACGCATGCCAGCTAAATCGCCCAGCCCTTCCTCACCCACGTTTGCTACCAGCCACAGGTCTCCAGGCATCGACGCCGCTCCAACTACTCGATCGCCGGAACCGTCTTTGTTGTCTTTCACCGGGTTCAAGCTCCATAGCAGTCCAAACAAACCAGCTACTCCCAACGAATTATCGCCAATGCCCGGACCCGATACTTTGTCCGCTAACTGCCTCACTTTC
>Ga0209619_10000957_pt1 | contig 20856 bp, 36 predicted proteins | sample Rifsed16ft3_FD_184011 | JGI IMG/M metagenome (GOLD analysis project Ga0209619, IMG submission 184011) | Soil microbial communities from Rifle, Colorado, USA - sediment 16ft 3 (version 2) | ecosystem: Environmental > Terrestrial > Deep subsurface > Rock core/Sediment | place: Rifle, Colorado... | reverse complement strand
GACCGGCCAGCGCTTCGCCATCCGCGAGGGCGGCCACACCGTCGGCGCCGGGGCCATCACCGGCATCGTGGAGTAACCAGGGATACTCTGGTGGCGAAGCAGCGCATCCGCATCCGCCTCAAGGCCTACGATCACCGCCTTCTCGACCAGTCTGCGGTCCAGATCGTGGAGACGGCCCAGCGCACCGGCGCCGATGTCGCCGGGCCCGTGCCGCTGCCTACCCGGATCGAGAAGTTCACCGTGCTGCGCTCGCCCTTCATCGACAAGGACAGTCGCGAGCAGTTCGAGATCCGCACCCATGCGCGGCTCATCGACATCGTCGACCCCTCGTCCAAGACGATCGACGCGCTGATGCGGCTCTCGCTTGCCGCCGGCGTGGACATCGAGATCAAGATGTGATGACAGCAACGAACGACCGACACTCGCTCACCGAGGTCGCAGGCGGAGCTCCGTCGACGCCATGCGCCCGAGGTTCGCAGTCATGAGCATCGGCGTCATCGGCCGCAAGGTCGGCATGACCCAGGTCTTCCTCCCGGACGGCTCGATGGTCCCCGTATCGGTCGTGGCCGTCGAACCGAACCGCATCACCGCTGTGCGCACGCCGGAGCGCGATGGCTACGCCGCGGTGCAGCTCGGGACCGAGGAGCGGAAGCGCCTCTCCAAGCCCCGTCTCGGGCAGCTCAAGGGGCTGCCGCCTCTCGGGACGCTCCGCGAGTTCCGCGTCGAGGACGTCTCCGACTTTGAGGTCGGGCAGGTCCTCGACGTCGGACTGTTCGAGACCGGCGATCTCGTCCACGTCACCGGGGTGAGCAAGGGCAAGGGCTTCGCCGGCACGATCAAGCGCCACGGCTTCGGCAGGGGACCCGAGACCCACGGCTCCGATTCGCATCGCCAGCCCGGTTCGATCGGCCAGGGGACCACGCCGGGGCGCGTCTGGAAAGGCAAGCCCATGGCCGGCCACATGGGCGTCGAGCGCACGACCATCCGGAAGCTCGAGGTCGTGAAGAGCGACCCCGAGCGCAATGTCCTGCTCATCCGCGGCTCGCTGCCCGGCGCGTCGAACGGGCTGGTGCTCGTGAAGAAGGCATAGCCATGCCGGTTACCACGCTCTTCCGCAAGGACGGCACGGACGCGGGCACCATCGAGTTGCCCGATGAACTGTTCGCCGCGCCCGTGAACGCCGCGGTGATCCACCAGGCCGTGACGGCCCAGCTTGCCGCTCGCCGCCTGGGTACGCACAAGACCAAGAAGCGCGGTGAGGTCTCCGGTACCGGGCGCAAGCCGTGGCGGCAGAAGGGCACCGGGCGCGCCCGGGCCGGGTCTCGCCGCTCCCCGCAGTTCGCCGGCGGCGGGGTGGTCTTCGGCCCGCAGCCGCGCTCGCACGCCCAGCGCCTTCCCAGGCAGATGAAGCGGCTCGCCCTCCGCGGCGCGCTCACAGGCAAGTTCGGTGACGGAGCGGTCAAGGTGGTCGAGGACCTCGCAATGGACGAGATCAAGACCAAGGTCCTGATCGAACACCTCGGCGCGCTCGGGGTCGCGGGCGGCCACGTCCTGGTGGTCGCGCCTTCCCGGGACGAGTCTCTCGAGCTCTCGGCTCGCAACGTGCCCGGCGTGGACGTGATCCTGGCCGACTCGCTCAACGTCGTGGACGTCCTGCGCGCCGACACCCTGCTCTTCACCCGGGCCGCCGTCGAGGCCATGCGGGCACTGCCCGCCGCGACCGAGGCCGAGGAGGTGCCGGCATGACCCTCCTCGCCTCCCAGGTCATCATCCGGCCGGTGGTCAGCGAGAAGTCGCTCGATCTCACGAAGAGCGGCAACAAGTACACCTTCGCCGTCCACAGCAGCGCGAACAAGCACCAGATCGCGGCCGCTGTCGAGGAGCTCTTCAAGGTCACGGTGCTGGACGTCAACGTGCTGACCACCAAGTCCAAGGCCAAGCAGGGCCGCTGGCGCCGACGAACTCGCGTCCTGGGCCGCACGACGCCCTGGCGCAAAGCCATCGTCACCCTCCGGGCGGGCGACAAGATCGAGTTCTTCGAGGGGGTCTGAGGTGCCGCTGCGCGACTACAAGCCCACCTCCCCCGGCCGGCGCTTCGTGACGCGTTCGACCTTCGAGGAGATCACCACGAGCCAGCCGCACCGGCCGCTCCTGGAGCCGCTCGCGTCCAACGCCGGGCGCAACTCGCAGGGTCGTCTCACGGTGCGTCACCGCGGGGGCGGCGAGAAGCGCTTCTACCGGCGCATCGACTTCAAGCGCGACAAGTGGGGCGTGCCGGCCCGCCTGGCGACCGTCGAGTACGACCCCAACCGCTCGGCCCGCATCGGGCTGCTCGCCTACCGCGACGGAGAGAAGCGCTACGTGCTCCTGCCCCACGGGTTGCGGGTCGGTGACGTCGTGGTCGCGGGGCCGGATGCGGAGGCCCGCGTGGGCAACGCGCTGCCCCTGGCCAACATCCCGCTCGGGACGACCATCCACAACATCGAGCTGGTGGCCGGCAAGGGCGGGCAGATCGTCCGCTCGGCGGGCTCGTCGGCCCAGCTCCTGGCCAAGGAGGGGGACTTCGCCACCGTCCGCCTGCCGTCCGGCGAGGTCCGCCGCGTGGACGCGCGATGTATGGCGACGGTCGGCCAGGTCTCCAACCTGGAACACGAGAACCAGAGCATCGGCAAGGCCGGCCGGGCGCGGCACATGGGTCTCCGGCCCGAGGTCCGCGGCGTGGTCATGAACCCGCGCGACCATCCGCACGGGGGCGGGGAGGGCAAGAGCCCGACGGGCATGCCTCCCAAGACCCCGTGGGGCAAGCCGGCCATGGGTCTCGTGACCCGCCGACGCAAGACCGGCGGCGGCCTCATCGTCCGCTCGCGACGGCGCAAGAGCTAGGGAGGGAAGAGCGAATGTCGCGCTCGGTCAAGAAGGGACCGTACTGCGAGCCGCGCCTCCTGGGCCGCGTCCAGGAGATGAACCGGCGCAACGAGAAGCAGGTGCTCAAGACCTGGTCGCGCGCGAGCGTCGTGTTCCCGGACTTCATCGGCCACACCATCGCGGTCTACAACGGCAGGCGCCACATCCCGGTGTTCGTGAACAAGGACATGGTCGGTCATCGCCTCGGCGAATTCGCCCCGACGCGCTCGTTCCGCGGCCACGGCAAGCACACCGAGCGTTCGGTGGCGCTGAAGTAGGGACGATGAGAGTCTCTGCCACCACTCGCTACGTGCGCCGCTCCACGCGCAAGACGCGCCTCGTCACGGACGCCATCAAGGGCCGCTCCGTCGAGGAGGCGCGCGACCTGCTGCGCTTCATGCCCCAGGGCGCTGCCCGGGAAGTGGCCCTCACGCTCCAGAGCGCGGCCGCCAACGCGGAGAGCAACCACAACCTCTCGATCGACGACCTCGTGGTCGCCGAGGCGCGTGCCGATGAGGGCCCGACCCTCAAGCGTTTCCGCGCCCGGGCGCAGGGTCGTGCCTTCGCCATCCACAAGCCGATGACCCATATCACCGTCGTCCTCGAGAGCCGGGAGGCATAAGTGGGGCACAAGGTCCATCCGTACGGGTTCCGCCTCGGCATCTCGCGCACATGGAGCGCGCGCTGGTACGAGGAGGGGCGGGAGTACACCGATCTCGTCAAGGAGGACATCGGGATCCGCGCGCTCATCGGACGGATGCTCGCCAACGCGAGCGTCAGCCAGGTCGACATCGAACGCGGCAAGAACTACGTGTCCGTGACCGTCCATACGGCCAAGCCGGGCATCGTCATCGGCAAGGGTGGGGTCAACGTGGCGGCCCTCCGCCAGCAGCTCGAGAAGACCACCGGGCGCAAGGTCCAGCTGGAGATCAAGGAGATCCGCCAGCCCGAGCTGGACGCCCACCTCGTGGCCACCAGCATCGCCCAGCAGCTGGCCCGCCGCATCGCCTTCAAGAAGGCCATGAAGCAGGCCGTCCAGCGAACCATGAAAGCGGGCGCCAAGGGGGTCAAGGTCGCCGTCGCCGGCCGCCTCGGCGGGTCCGAGATGGCTCGCCGGGAGTGGGACAAGGAGGGACGGATCCCGCTCGGCACCCTGCGCGCCGACGTGAGCTACGCGCAGATCCACGCCCACACCACCTACGGGCGGATCGGCGTCAAGGTGTGGATCTACCGCGGCGACATCATCCCCGAGCGCCAGACGCCGCACGAGCCGGCGGCGGCGGGAGCCGCCTGAGCCATGCTCCAACCGCGACGCGTCAAGCACCGCAAGATCATGCGCGGGCGCATGACCGGCATGGCCAAGGGCGGCACCACGGTCAGCTTCGGCGACTACGGCCTGATGACCCAGGAGCCCGCGTGGATCACGAGCCGGCAGATCGAGGCCGCGCGACGGGCCATGACCCGCTCTGTCAAGCGGGGCGGCAAGATCTGGATCCGCGTCTTCCCGGACAAGCCGGTCACCAAGAAACCGGCCGAGACGCGCATGGGCTCGGGCAAGGGCGCGCCGGACCACTGGGTCGCCGTGGTCAGGCCGGGTCGCATCCTCTTCGAGATGGGCGGCGTGCCGCGCGAGGAGGCCATCGAGGCGATGCGCCTGGCCGGCAACAAACTGCCCGTGGCCGTCCGGTTCGTGGAGCGCGAGGGAGTCGGCGATGGACATCGATAAGGTCCGCGGCCTCACCGACGCGGAGATCGAGGAGGCTCTCGTCGAGGCGCGCCGCGAGCTGTGGCAGCTCCGCTTCGACCTGACCACCCGCCAGCTCACTGACTACAGCAAGATCCGCCAGGCCCGGCGGAAGATCGCCCGGCTGATGACGGTGCAGACCGAGCGGCAGCGCGCGGGGAGCCGAGCATGACCGTGTCGCAACGTGCGGGCACGCGCAAGACCAAGGTCGGGCGGGTCGTCTCGGACAAGATGGACAAGACGATCGTCGTGGCCGTCGAGCGGCTCGCGCGTCACCGCGTCTACAAGCGGGTCATCCGCCTGACCACCAAGTTCAAGGCCCACGACGAGGACAACGCGGCGCGCGTCGGCGACCGGGTCCTCATCGAGGAGTGGCGCCCGCTCTCGCGCGAGAAGCGCTGGCGCCTGGTGGACATCGTCGCGCGCGCCGGGGCACCCGTCGAGCTCGTGTTCGAGGAGCCCGAGACGACCGAGGCGATCACCATGGCCGCCCATCCTGGCAAGCGCCGCGCCGCCGAGGCCGCGAGTGAGGAGGCCGCCGCCGGCGACCCCGCGGTCGGCGCCGCCGAGAGCGAGACCATGGTCGACGCCGCCGCGACGGGCGGCGCTGGCGCAGCTGCCGGGAGCGAGGCGACCACAGCAGCGGAGCCAGCGATCGTCCGAGCGCCTGCGGCGTCGGGGAAGGTCCGCCGATGATCCAGCAGTACTCGCGCCTTCGCGTGGCCGACAACTCGGGGGCCCGGGTGATCCAGGTCATCCGCGTCCTCGGGCGGGCCCAGGCCAGCACCGGCGGCGTGGGCGACGTCGTCGTCGCCTCTGTCAAGCAGGCCGTGCCCAACGCCGCGGTCAAGAAGGGCGAGGTCGTGCGCGCCGTGATCGTCCGGACCAACAAGGAGTTCGGGCGCCCCGACGGCAGCTACATCCGTTTCGATGAGAACGCCGCGGTGCTCATCACGCCGCAGGGCAACCCACGCGGCACGCGCATCTTTGGCCCCGTCGCCCGCGAGCTTCGCGACCGCAACTACATGAAGATCGTCTCGCTCGCGGCGGAGGTGCTGTGATGGCTCTCGCCCATCGCCACGTCCGCCCCGCCGACATCCGCAAGGGCGACACCGTGCTTGTGCTCACGGGCAAGGATGCCGGCAAGAGCGGCACGGTCGAACGCGTCGTCCGCGCCGGCGTGCCGGGGCGGGGCGCCCCCTCGCGCGGGGACACGGTCGTCGTCCAGGGCGTGAACATGGCCCAGCGGCACACCAAGCCGCGCCCCCGCCAGGGGCGGACCGAGCGGAGCCCGCGCATCCAGCAGGGCGGCATCGTCGAGAAACCGATGCCCATCCAGGTCTCCAATGTGATGGTCGTCTGTCCCGAGTGCAGCCAGCCCACGCGCATCCGACACGGCCGCGTGGGCGACGATTCGGTCCGCCTGTGTGCGCGCTGCGGCTCGCCCCTCACGAAGACCGCGAAGCCATGAACCGGCTGCACGAGCGTTACCGCAACGAGGTGGCCCCGGCCCTGCGCCGCGACTTCGGGTACGGCAACCTCTTCGAGGTCCCGCGGGTCGAGAAGATCGTCGTCAACGTCGGCCTCGGCGAGGCCCTGAAGAATGCCAAGGCGATCGACGCGGCGACCGGCGACCTGGCCACGATCACGGGCCAGAAGCCCGTGGTCACGCGTGCCCGCCGCTCGATCGCGCAGTTCCGCCTCCGCGCGGGCAATCCGATCGGCGCCTTCGTCACCCTGCGTGGGGAGCGCATGTGGGACTTCCTCGACCGCCTCGTCTCGATCGCCCTGCCTCGCATCCGCGACTTCCGCGGCCTGCCCGGCAAGAGCTTCGACGGGCGCGGCAATTTCACCATCGGCCTCCGCGAGCAGCTCGTCTTCCCGGAGGTCGACTACGACAAGATCGACCGACTTCGCGGCCTCGAGATCACGATCGTGACCTCAGCCCGGAGTGACGAGGAGGGCCGTCGCCTCCTCGAGTACCTCGGCATGCCCATCACCGGCTGAACGGAGCAAGGGAACGAATGGCCAAGAAATCCATGATCGCCAAGGCGAAGCGCACGCCGCGCTTCCCGGTCCGCGCCTACCACCGCTGCTTCGTGTGCGGTCGACCCCGGGGCTTCATCCGGCGCTTCGGCCTGTGCCGCATCTGCTTCCGCGAGCGCGCCCTCGCCGGCGAGATCCCCGGCGTGACCAAGTCGAGCTGGTGAGCCGATGAACGTCTCCGATCCCATCGCCGACATGCTCACCCGCCTGCGCAACGCCAGCCGGGCCCGTCACAGCGAGGTCGTCCTGCCCGCCTCCAAGTCGAAGCGCGAGATCGCACGGATCCTCAAGGACGAGGGCTTCGTGGCCGATGTGCGCGAAGACCGCGAAGACTCGCGTCTCGTCCTGCGCATCACCCTCAAGTACGTCGACGGCAGGGCTCCGGTCCTTACCGGCCTGAAGCGGATCAGCAAGCCGGGGCTCCGCGTGTACGCCGGCAAGACCGAGATCCCGCGCGTCCTCGGCGGCCTCGGGCTGGTCATCGTGAGCACGAGTCGAGGGATCATGTCCGGCGTGCAGGCCCGCAAGGCCCAGCTCGGCGGCGAGATCCTGGCGTATATCTGGTAGAGGCGATGTCCCGCATCGGCCGCCGCCCCATCGCCATCCCCGCCGGGGTCACGATCGACCTGGACGGGCCGCGCATCACCGTGCGCGGTCCGAAGGGCGAGCTCCAGCGCACCCTGCCGGCCGCCATCCGGGTGCGGGTCGACGACGGCCACGTCGTGGTCGAGCGGCCCTCGGAAGCGAAGCCCCACCGCGAGCTTCACGGCCTCACCCGCACCCTCGTCGCCAACATGGTCGAAGGCGTCACCAGCGGCTACCGCAAGACGCTCGAGATCTCGGGCGTCGGCTACCGTGCCCAGAAGATCGGGGAGAAGCTTCAGCTCAGCCTCGGCTACTCGCATCCCGTGGACGTCGAGGCGCCCGATGGGATCACCTTCGAGCTGGAGACGCCCACCCGCCTGGCCGTCGTGGGCATCGACAAGGAGCTCGTCGGCCAGATCGCCGCCGAGGTCCGCGCAAAGCGCAAGCCCGAGCCGTACAAGGGCAAGGGCGTGCGCTACCTCGGCGAGCAGATCCGGCGCAAGGCAGGCAAGACCGGCAAGATCGGCGGAAAGAAGTAGGCCCCGCGATGCCCACCGAACGGACCCGTGGAGCGGCGCGTGGCAAGCGCCACGAGCGCATCCGGCTGCACCTGGCCGGTACCCGCGCGCGCCCGCGCCTGGCCATCTTCCGCAGCGCCAGGCACATCTACGCGCAGATCATCGACGATGCGGCTGGTCGCACCCTCGCCGCCGCATCCTCCGTCGAGAAGGAGCTCAGCGCGGCTGAGCCGCAGACCAAGACGCAGCGCGCCGGCGCCGTCGGCGGGCTCGTCGGGCGCCGTGCCCGTGAAGCGGGGGTCCGGCAGGTCGTCTTCGATCGGGCCGGCTACAGGTACCACGGTCGCGTGAAGTCGCTCGCCGAAGCGGCCCGCGAGACCGGCCTCGAGTTCTGAACCGGAGGAATCACGAGTGCCCCGCATCGATCCGAACAAGCTGCAGCTCGAAGAGCGCGTGGTGCGCATCAACCGGGTGGCCAAGGTGGTCAAGGGCGGTCGGCGCTTCAGCTTCAGCGCGGTCGTCGTGGTCGGCGACGGGAGCGGCCATGTGGGCATCGGCCTCGGCAAGGCCGGCGAGGTCCCGGAGGCCATCCGCAAGGGCGTCGAGGACGCGAAGAAGAAGCTCATCCGCGTGCCTCTCTTCGGGACGACGATCCCGCACGAGGTGCGCCAGGACTTCGGGGCCACGACGGTCGTGCTCCGCCCGGCGTCGCAGGGCACCGGCGTCGTCGCCGGCGGTTCGGTGCGCGCGGTCGTCAAGGCCGCAGGCGTGCGCGACATCCTCTCCAAGACGCTCGGCTCGACCAACCCGGTCAATGTCGTGAGCGCGACGTACCAGGCCCTCCACAGCCTCCGCGGGGTCGAGGAGTTGAGCCAGCAGCGGGGGCGCCAGGTCCGCGCGTTCATCCCGGGGCAGCAGTCGGGGGCCGGCGATGGCCGGTAGCCTCCGGGTGACGCAGCGCAAGAGCACCATCGGCCACACCGCGGCGACGCGCGCCACGGTCCGCGCCCTCGGGCTGCGCCGCGTCGGTCACACCGTCGTCGTGCCTGACAACGCCGCGATCAGGGGGATGCTGCGCGCCGTTCGGTTCCTGGTCGTCGTGGAAGAGGAAGGCCAGGTGAAGGCGGAGTGAAGTTGCACGACCTGCGCCCTGCCGCCGGATCGCGCCGAGAGCGGACCCGTGTGGGACGGGGCATCGCCGCCGGCCGGGGCAAGACCGCGGGACGCGGGACGAAGGGCCAGCGCTCGCGGACGGGCAGCTCGATCCCGGCCTGGTTCGAGGGTGGCCAGACACCCGTCCACATGCGCGTACCCAAGCTGCGCGGCTTCAAGAATCGCTTCCGGGTCGAGTACGCGGTGGTGAATGTCGGGCGGGTCGAATCCGCCCTTGCGGACGGGCGTCTCGAGCCGGGGCCGCGCGGCGCGCCGGCCACCGTGAACGCGGAGCTCCTCTTCGCGGCCGGCCTCGTCGGGCGGCTCGATCGGCCGCTCAAGATCCTCGGCGGCGGCGAGCTCACGCACAAGATCCTGGCCGTGGCCGACGCCTTCTCGACGGGGGCGCGGCAGAAGATCGAAGCGGTCGGCGGTACGGCCATGACCCTGGAGGCGCCGGAGGCTGCTCAGCCGAAGCAGCGACGGCCCTCGCCCGAGACAGCGGTCAGCGGCCCGACGGAGGTTTCCGCTCAGACTCCCGACGTGGGGCCGGTTGCCGCGGAGGCACCCGAAGCGCCGAAGGAGGGTCCGGGGGCCAGCGTCCCCGAGGGCCCGGCGGAAGCCGAGCCGAAGCCGCGCCGGGCGACCCGCGCGGCCAAGGCCACCACGAGCAAGAGCGACCGCGAGCCCGCATCCCCCGAATCCCCCGAGACGCCGGCCTGACCCGTGCTCGAATCGCTCCTCAACGCCTTCCGCGCGCCGGACGTCAGGCGACGCATCTTCTTCGTCCTCTTCATCCTCGTCATCTTCCGGGCGCTGGCCCACGTCCCGGTGCCGGGCGTCGACATCACCGCCCTGCGCCAGTTCCTCGGGGAGAACCCGCTCCTCAACCTCCTCGACCTCTTCTCGGGGGGAGGGCTCTCGTCGTTCTCGGTCGTCGGGATGGGCGTCAACCCGTACATCAACGCCTCGATCATCATGCAGCTGATGACGGGGGTCGTGCCCTCGCTCCAGGCCCTCTCGCGCGAGGGCGAGTACGGCCGCACGCGGATCAACCAGATCACCCGTTATCTGACCGTTCCGCTGTCGATCGGGCAGGCCTACGCCTTCCTCGCCCTCCTCTTCTCGCGCGGCGTGATCAGCAGCTTCGACCTCTTCTCGCTCGAGACGTTCACCCAGATCATCACGCTTGCGGCGGGCACGGTCCTGCTCATGTGGCTGGGCGAGCTGATCACGGAGAGGGGGATCGGCAACGGGATCAGCTTCATCATCTTTGCCGGGATCGTCGGTCGCATCCCCGGCGCCGTGGGCAACTTCCTGGCCGCACCGAACGTGATCGCCGGCGTGCTCCTCGTGGCGATCGGCGTGGTCACCGTGGCCGTCATCATCTACATCCAGGAGGGCCAGCGCCGGATCCCCATCCAGTACGCCAGCCGGGTGCGCGGACGGCGGATGTACCAGGGCGGTCAAACGTTCCTGCCGCTGCGCGTCAACCACGCGGGCGTCATCCCCATCATCTTCGCGGTCAGCATCCTGCTCTTCCCGACCCAGATCGCCCAGTACTTCACGACCTCGGCGGTCGGCGTGGTCCGCGACGTCGCCAACGGGGTGGTCTCGTTCTTCGCCAACCAGGTCGTCTATGCCGCCCTGTACTTCCTGCTGACGATGGGATTCACCTACTTCTACACGGCCTTCACGTTCAAGCCGGACGAGACCGCCGACCAGTTGCGCAAGAACGGCGGCTTCATCCCCGGCATCCGGCCCGGCGCCCCCACGCGCGACTACCTCCAGAGCGTCGTCTATCACATCACGCTGGCGGGCGCGATCTTCCTGGCCACGGTGGCCGTGATGCCGGTCGCGCTCGGGATCTTCTTTCCCGCGCTTGGCGGCCTATCCATCGGCGGCACCGCGGTCCTCATCGTGGTCGGCGTGGTCGTCGAGACCATGAAACAGCTCGAGGCGCAGCTCCTGATGCGCAGCTACGAGGGCTTCATCCGTTGAGAGTGCTCGTGCTGCTCGGCCCGCCCGGCGCGGGCAAGGGGACGCAGGCCGCGATCCTGGCGCGGGAGCTCGGGATCCTGCACCTCGCTTCCGGGGACCTGTTCCGGGCCGAGAGCCGGACCGGCTCGGCCCTCGGGCGCGAAGCGAAGTCGTTTCTCGACCGCGGAGCGCTCGTGCCCGACGATCTGACCGTGCGCATGATCATGGGCCGCCTCGGCCAGCCGGACGCGCAGGGTGGCGTGGTCCTCGACGGTTTCCCGCGCACGCGCCCGCAGGCCGAGGCGCTCGACGAGGCGCTCGCCGCGCGGGGCGCTCGCGTGGAGCACGCCGTCTACCTCGACGTCCCCAACGACGCGCTCGTCCGGCGCCTCGCCGGCCGGTGGATCTGTCCGCAGGGCCACGTCTACAACGCACTGGCCAACCCGCCGCGGCTCGAGGGCGTGTGCGACGTCGACGGCACCCGCCTCGTCCAGCGCGAGGACGACCGGCCGGAGACGGTGCGCGAGCGCCTGACCAGGCAGCTGGCACCCCTCTACGAGGTGGTCGATCACTACCGCGACCGGGGGATCCTGTCGGTCATCGACGCCACCCGCTCGATCCACGAGGTCAGCCACGAGATCCTGCGCCTCCTGCGCGTCGGGGATCGCGCGGCATGACCGTCCTGACCCGTCGCATCGTGACCCGCAAGTCGGAGCGCGAGATCGCGGCCATGCGCGTGGCCGGCCGGATCGTGGCCGAGGTGCTGGCCCGGCTCGAAGCCGAGGTCCGTCCAGGGGCGGTGACCGGCGACCTCGACCGCATGGCCGAGGAGATGATCCGCGCCGCCGGGGCGGAGCCGTCCTTCAAGGGCTACCGCGGCTACCCCGCGAGCATCTGCGTCTCCATCGACGAGGAGGTCGTGCACGGGATACCCGGCCAGCGGCGAATCCGGGAGGGCGATCTCGTTTCGGTCGACGCCGGGGCGATCTGGGGCGGCTACCACGGCGACGGCGCGCGTACGTTCGTGGTGGGGGACGTGCCGCGGCGGGTCCGGGAACTGGTGGATGCGACGCGCCGGGCTCTCGAGGCGGGGATCGCCGCCGCGCAGCCGGGAAGGCGCATCGGCGACATCTCGGCCGCCATCGAGGATGTCGCCCTGGCGGGCGGGTTCGGGGTGGTCCGCCAGTACGTCGGCCATGGGATCGGCCAGGAGATGCACGAGGAACCACAGGTGCACAACTTCCGCGGCCCCGCGCGCGGGATCGCCCTGGCACCCGGGCTGTGCCTCGCCATCGAGCCGATGCTCACCCTCGGTTCGGCGGAGGTTGTTCTGCGTGCCGATGGGTGGACCGTCGCGACGAGGGATCGCTCCCTGGCCGCCCATTTCGAGGACACCATCGCGATCACCGACCATGGGCCGGAGGTCCTGACCCGCCGATGAACCCTCATCGCCTTCCGCCCGCTGTCTGGTACACTTATCGTTCGTGTGCCGGGCCGGGTGCCCGGCGCATGCTGACGTTCGGGGCAATGGAAATCGCCGGGTGAGTAAGAAGGACGCGATCGAGGTCGAGGGGACCGTGATCGAGCCGCTCGCGAACGCGATGTTCTCGATCGAGCTGGAGAACGGTCACCGGGTCCTTGCCCACATCAGCGGCAAGCTGCGGATGAACTTCATCCGCATCCTGCCGGGCGACCGCGTCCGGGTCGAGCTCTCACCCTACGACCTGTCCCGCGGCCGCATCACCTATCGCTTGAAGTGAGTCGAGGATGAAGGTCCAGGCATCGGTCAAACCGCGCTGCGAGCGGTGCAAGGTGATCCGGCGTCACGGCGCCGTGATCGTCATCTGCACCAACCCCAAGCACAAGCAGCGCCAGGGCTGAGCAGAAGATGGCACGCATCGCCGGCGTGGACATCCCGCGCGAGAAGCGGGTCGAGGCCGCCCTCACCTACATCTACGGGATCGGGCTCTCGACTTCGAAGAAGCTCCTCGCTCAGGCGAACATCAATCCGGACACCCGGGTGGCCGCTCTCACCGAGGACCAGGTCACCCGCCTGCGCGAGCTCGTCGACCGGCGCTACAAGGTCGAGGGCGACCTGCGCCGCGAATTGGCCATGAACATCAAGCGCCTGATCGAGATCGGGACCTATCGCGGTCTGCGCCACCGGCGCAACCTGCCGGTCCGGGGTCAGCGCACCAAGACCAACGCACGACAGCGTCGCGGTCCGAAGCGGACCGTCGGCGTGCGCCGGGGCAAGTAACAGGGGAGCCGATCACACAGCATGGCTGAGAAGAAGCGGGCGACGAAGGCCCGCCGTCGCGAACGGAAGAACGTTCCCGTGGGACACGTCCACGTGCAGGCGTCCTTCAACAACACGATCGTCACGATCACCGACCTCAGCGGGGCCGTGCTCGCGTGGGGGAGCGCCGGGGTGGCCGGCTTCAAGGGTTCGCGCAAGAGCACGCCGTACGCTGCGGCGCTGAGCGCCGACGGCGCCGCGCGCCGAGCGATGGAGCACGGCGTCCGCCAGGTCGAGGTGTTCGTAAAGGGCCCCGGCGCCGGCCGCGAGCAGGCCATCCGCTCACTCCAGGCCGCGGGCCTGGAGGTGACGGCCATCACCGACGTGACGCCGATCCCCCACAACGGCACCCGCCCGCCCAAGCGGCGGCGGGTCTGACGGCGGACGATGGCTCGCTACACCGGCCCGGTCTGCCGCATGTGCCGTCGCGAGGGCATGAAGCTCTTCTTCAAGGGCGCGCGCTGCTACACGAAGAAATGCGCCTTCGAGCGGCGTCCCTCGCCCCCCGGTCAGCACGGTATCCGCCGCCGCAAGGTCTCGGAGTTCGGGATGCAGCTCCGCGAGAAGCAGAAGATGCGGCGCGTCTACGGCGTGCTCGAGCGGCAGTTCAAGAACTACTTCGCGGAGGCGGAGAGTCGGCCCGGGGTGACCGGGGAGAACCTGCTCCGCCTGCTCGAGACCCGGCTCGACAACACGGTCTACCGGATGGGTTTCGCCTCGTCGCGCTCGCAGGGCCGCCAGATGGTGCTCCACGGGCACTTCCAGGTGAACGGCCGCCCCGTCAACGTGCCCTCCTACCAGGTACGACCCGACGATGTCGTCGAGGTCCGCGAGAGCCGGCGCAAGCGGACGCCCTTCCAGAACGCGGCCGAGACCCTTGCCGCCGCGCAGGTCCCCGATTGGGTGCATGTCGAACCGGACAAGCTGCGCGGCACGATCGCTTACCCGCCCCGTCGTGACCAGATGCCGGCCGAGCTGAACGAACAGCTCGTCGTCGAGTTCTACTCGAGGTAAAGCTCTTCATGATCGAGATCGAGAACCCTCAGATCGAGCCTGTCGAACGGCTCGGTACGTTCGCCAAGTACGAGATCAGCCCGCTCCCTGCTGGTTACGGCGTGACCCTCGGCAACACGCTGCGCCGCGTCCTGCTCTCCTCGCTCGAGGGGGCGGCCGTCACGTCGATCCAGATCCGTGATATCTACCACGAGTTCTCGACCATCCCGGGGGTCAAGGAGGACGTCACGCAGATCGTCCTCAACGTCAAGCGCCTGCGCCTCAAGAGCTTCGCCGCCCATCCGGTCCAGCTGAAGCTCGTCCGCAGCGGCGCCGGTCCGGTCACCGCCGCCGACATCGCCGAATCGGCCGACGTGGAGATCATCAATCCCGAGCAGCACCTCATGACCCTCGACTCCGGCGACGTGACGGTCGAGATCGACCTCACCGTGGAGCGCGGCGTCGGCTACCTCCCCGCCGAGCGAGCGGAGTCGCTGCCCATCGGGGTCATCCCCGTCGACGCGATCTTCAGTCCCGTGCGCAAGGTCAACTACGCGATCGAGAACACGCGCGTGGGCCAGATGACGAACTACGAGAAGCTCACCGTCGAGATCGAGACCGACGGCTCTCTCTCGCCCGAGGAGGCGATCTCGCGCGCATCGGAGATCCTCGTCCGCCAGTTCGGTCTTTTCGCCAACGTCGGCCGCGTCCCCGGCCCCGGCGAGCGGGCGGCCGGCGGCCCGGCGCTTCCGCCCAACATGCTCGACATGCCGATCGAGGAGCTCGATCTCCCGATGCGGGCCTACAACTCGCTCAAGCGCAACAACATCGTCAAGGTGGGTCAGCTCCTCCAGCTCGGCGACGACGACCTGCTGCGCATGCGCAACTTCGGCAAGAAGTCGCTCGACGAGATGAAGGAACGCCTGCGCATGCGCGGCTTCCTGCCGCCCGAGCCCGAGGAGTCCGCCGCGGAGGAGGACCTCGAGGAGACCCCCGAAGAGGAGTTCCCGCCGGCGGGCATGGGGAGCGAGGAAGAGTAGGTGGCCCACGGTGTCGATGGCCGCAAGCTCGGCCGCAAGCAGGGCCACCGTCTCGCGCTGTACGGGAACCTCATCGTGTCCGTCCTGCGCTACGAGAGCGTGCACACGACCGAGGCGAAGGCCAAGGAAGTCCGGCCACAGGTGGAGCGGATCATCACGCTGGCCAAGCGCGGGACGCTGGCCGACCGTCGCCGGATCGTGGCCAGCCTGCCCGACGAGCCGCTCGTCGTCGACAAGCTCTTCCGCGAGATCGCCCCGAAGTACGCCGACCGTACCTCGGGGTATACGCGCATCGTCAGGCTCGGCGATCGACCGGGCGACCGCGCCCCGATGGTCCAGCTGGAGCTGGTGTAACGCTTGGAGGACGTCGCCGCTTCACGTGAGCAGCGGCGTCGCAAGTTCGCCCGAGAGGGCGGCCCCGTGCGGTACCGCGCGCGGGTCGAATACGACGGCACGACCTTCGCCGGGTTCCAGCAGCAGCCGGGGACCCGGACGGTCCAGGGAGAGCTGGAGACGGCGCTCGCCCACGTGTCCGGTGGGCGGCGTGTGCGCGTCACGGCGGCGGGTCGGACCGACGCCGGCGTCCACGCACTCGGTCAGGTGATCGCCTTCGACTACGGGGGCAGCCTTGCGCGCGCTGACCTCCAGAGCGCTCTCGACGCCTTGCTCCCCCGGGACGTCGCGGTCCGTGACCTCCGTGCAGCCGTGCGAGGTTTCCAGCCGCGGTGGGCCGTCCGGCGCGAGTACCGCTACTCGATCTGGAACGGTCAGCGCAGCCCGCTTCGGGAGCGGACCGCTCTGGGGATCCGCCAGCAGCTCGACGAGGCAGCCATGGCCCGAGCCGCGGCGGTCCTCGTGGGCCGCCACGACTTCCGGGCTTTCGGAGGAGCGGTCGGTCGCCACGGCGTTCGGACGGTCCACTGGATCCGTGTCCGGCGGGCCGGGTCCGCGGTGACGATCGACATCGCCGCAGACGCCTTCCTGCGACAGATGGCGCGGGCCATCGCCGCGGCCCTCATCCGGGTCGGCCGGGGAGCGGCGCAGAGCGAGGATATTGCTGCCGCGCTCGGCCGCGCAGGCGGCCGGGCGTTCGAAGGTGAAGTGGCCCCGGCGAAGGGGCTGTGCCTCCGGAGGGTCGTCTACGGCCCCCGGCGACGAGACGACAGGCGAGACGACGGAGAACGATGACGACAACGAAGACATTCACGCCTCGGGCGGACGAGATCGAGCGACGCTGGTACGTGGTCGATGCCACCGGCCAGACGCTCGGGCGTCTCGCCTCGCGCATCGCGGCCGTCCTCGAGGGCAAGCACAAGCCGACCTACCAGCCCAATCTCGACACCGGCGACCACGTCATCGTCGTCAACGCCGCGCGCATCGCGGTCAGCGGCGACAAGCGCGAGAGCAAGATCTACTACCGCCACAGCGGCCATCCGGGCGGCTTGCGCGCGGAATCGCTCGGCCGTCTTCTCGATCGGCGGCCCGAAGAGGTCATCCGCCGGGCGGTACGCGGGATGCTCCCCCATAATCGCCTGGGGGCAGAACAGCTTCGTCATCTGAAGGTCTACGCGGGGAGCGAGCATCCCCACCAGTCGCAGCGGCCCGAACCGCTCGTCATCGAGGAGGCGCGCGAGGCATGAGCATCCCGGCATTCACCATGGGCACCGGGCGCCGCAAGACCGCCGTCGCACGCGTCCGGCTGACGAAGGGTGAGGGCACCATCGTCGTCAACGGCCGCACCCTCGTGGAGCATTTCGGGAACGCGGTCGACGAGACCGAGATCCTGCTGCCCTTCCGGGTGACGGGCACCGAGGGACGCTACAACGCGATGGTGAAGATCGAGGGTGGCGGCTACCACGGGCAGGCGGGCGCGATCAGGCACGGGATCGCCCGCGCGCTCCTGGCCATCGATCCGGACAACTTCCGCCGTCCGTTGCGTGAGGCCGGCCTCCTGACGCGGGATCCGCGCATGAAGGAGCGCAAGAAGTTCGGCCTCAAGCGGGCCCGCAAGGCGCCGCAGTACACGAAGCGCTGATCGGGCGGGCCTCGGTCGCGCGATGAGCCGGCTCGGCTCGCTCCGCGGGCGCAGCTTCGTCTCGGCCGCCGACCTCAGCGCGGACGAAGCGCTCGCGCTCTTCGAGCGGGCGGGCGAGCTGAAGTCCGAGCTCGCCGCGCACCGCCGCCATGCGGCGCCGCCGCTCGTCGGTCGGACGCTGGCGATGATCTTCGAGAAGCCGTCGCTGCGCACCCGGGTCACGTTCGAGACGGGGATGACCCAGCTCGGCGGGCACGCCGTCTACCTGGCCCCGGCCGATGTCAGGCTCGGCCAGCGCGAATCTGTCGGCGACGTGGCGGCCAACCTCGGCCGCTGGGTCGACGGCATCGTTGCGCGCACGTTCAGCCACGCGGTCATCGAGGAGCTCGCCGCCGCGGCCGGCGTCCCGGTGGTCAACGCGCTTTCCGATCACGAGCACCCCTGCCAGGCTCTCGCTGATTACCTGACCATCCTCGAGCGGCGCGGCCGTCTGGACGGGGTTCAGCTCGTGTTCGTGGGCGACGGCAACAACGTGTGGCATTCGCTGGCCCTCATGGGGGCGACGTTGGGAGTCCGCGTGCGGCTGGCGTGCCCGCCCGGGTTCGAAGGCGACCCTTCCGTCCTACGCCACGCCGAGGAGCTCGCCACCCTGACCGGAAGCCGGGTCGAGGTGACCCACGATCCGCGCGCGGCCGTCGCGGATGCCGACGTCATCTACACGGACGTGTGGGCGTCGATGGGCCAGGAGGAGGAGGCGGCCCAGCGGGCCGCGGTGTTCGCCGCATTCCAGGTGAACGAGGACCTCGTGGCCGCGGCTCCGCCGAACGTCCTCGTGATGCACTGCCTGCCCGCCCACCGCGGCGAGGAGATCACCTCGGCGGTCCTCGACGGACCCCGCTCCATCGTCCTCGACCAGGCCGAGAACCGGTTGCACGCCCAGAAGGCGCTCCTCGAGGCCGCCATCGCCTGAGCGTTGCGGGCGCCTGCGGTCGGATCGGGGACCGTTGGCCCCAGTACTTGCGGTGCCGTGGGCCGTACGAGTTTCCCATTGAGCCTTAGCCGGAAGGTCCCTACGGTGGATCTCCCCGCTGGGGGAGTACCGGGAACGACGCCTCATCGGAGGGAACACAGCGTGAAAGACCGACTGCAGCGTGCCGTGCTCGCCATCGCGACGCTCGCCGCGCTCGTCCTGGCTCTGGGCGCGCCGACGCGCTGGGGCCACTAGCCAACTGATCCTTCTCGGGTTCCTCGCCCTCGGTCTCGCGGGCGGCCTCCTCTTCGAGGGGCGTGTCGCGGCCCTGGGCGAGGTTCGATTCCGCTGGTGGGCCCTCGCCATCGGGGGCCTGCTCTTCCAGTTCGTCCTGTTCAGTGGTCCGGTCGCTCGTGTCGTCGGTCCGCTCGGGCCGCTCCTCTACGTGGGCTCGACGCTCGCGGTCCTGGCCGCGCTCCTGCGCAACCTCGAGCAGCCCTGGTTCCGTCTGGTCGCGCTCGGAGCCGCGCTCAACCTGGTCGCCATCATGGCCAACGGCGGGGTCATGCCGGCCGACCCCGCGGCCCTGGCAGCGGCCGGCCTGCTCGATCGTGAGGGTGCCGGCTTCGTCAACACGGCGCCCCTTTCGGGCGCGCCGTTCGCGTTCCTCGGGGACAACTGGGCCACGCCCGGGTGGCTGCCCTTCGCCAACGTCGTGTCGCTTGGTGACCTGCTCATCGGGACCGGCGCTGCCGCCTGGCTCATGACCACGATGCGCCGGCCGCGCGCCCTCCGGTTCGAAGCGCGAAGGGCACCCGCCTAGGGAGTGGCCGACAGCGACTCGCCGCTCTCCAGGTCGAAGAGGTGGAGCTTCGAGAGCGGCAGTCGAAGCGGGACTTCGGTGCCCGCCTGGACCATTGCCGCGGCGTTCACCACGGCGACGACGTCCTCCTCTCCGAGCCGCAGGTGGAGGAGCTCCTCGTTGCCCAGGTACTCCACGACGTCGCAGGTGGCCGAGAAGCCGGCCTCCCCGCTACCCCGCGGTTCACCGACGTCGAGGTGCTCGGGGCGGAAGCCGGCCACGAGCGGGCGGCCATCCCCGACTGCGCTGCGCACCGTCGGCGGCATCGGCAGGCGCAGGCCGTCGTAGGAGAGGACGGCGCCGTCTTCCGAGCGCTCGACCCTCATCTCCAGGAAGTTCATGGCCGGGCTGCCGATGAAGCCGGCGACGAACCGGTTCACTGGCGAGTCGTAGAGCACCTGCGGAGTGCCGACCTGCTGGAGCAACCCGAAGTTCATGACCGCGATCCGGTTCCCCATCGTCATCGCCTCCACCTGGTCGTGGGTGACGTACACGAAGGTGGTGCGCAGGCGCTGGTGCAACCGGGCGATCTCGGCGCGGGTCTGGACGCGCAGCTTGGCGTCGAGGTTGGAGAGCGGCTCGTCCATGAGGAAGACCTTCGGCTCGCGCACGATCGCACGACCCAGCGCCACGCGCTGCCGCTGACCGCCGGAGAGCTGCTTCGGCTTGCGGTCGAGGAGGGTATTGAGCTCCAGGAGCTTGCCCGTCTCGTTGACTCGCCGCTCTATCTCCGGCCTGGGCACCTTGCGCAACTTCAGGCCGAAGGCGAGGTTGTCGCGTACGCTCATGTGCGGGTAGAGGGCGTAGCTCTGGAAGACCATCGCGACGTCGCGATCCTTCGGCGCGAGGTCGTTCACGACCCGGTCGCCGATCCTCAGCGTGCCCGAGGTGATCTCCTCGAGGCCGGCGATCATGCGCAGGGCCGTCGACTTCCCGCACCCTGACGGGCCGACGAGGACCAGGAACTCGCCGTCGGCGACCTCGAGGCTGAGGTCGTTGACGGCGGTGACATCGCCGAAGCGCTTGGTTACGTGCTCGAAACTGACGTTCGCCATCGGTCAGGCTCCCCGATCGGACTCGCACCGACGCGTGGATGTGGGCTGATGCTAGCAGACGAAACAGGGCGGATGACCCCCGTGCTGTCGTCTGCTGCCGCGCCGGCGCTGCAAGTGCGCTGGCTGCTCCCGCGCCGCGGCGGGCCGACGCAGTACCATCGGTGCCCTCGCCGCCCGGGTCAGCACGGGCGGTTGACGAGGCGTCGCACATTGCCCTTGCCCTGGAGGGGACGCATGCGCGTTGCGGTGATCGGAGCCGGTCGGATCGGCCAGCTCCATGCCCGCGCCCTGGCCGACCAGCCGGAAGTGGCCGCCCTCGTGATCGCGGACGCGGACGCCGAGCGAGCGCGCACCGCGGCAGCCGCGGTGGACGGGACGGTGGCGGAATCAGCAGAGAAAGCGATGGACGCCGTCGACGCCGTCATCATCGCTGCCTCGACAGACGCGCACGCCGCCCTCGTGCAGGCGGCCGTCGACCGTGGCTTACCGACGTTCTGCGAGAAACCTCTCGCCCTCGACCTCGCGATGACGCGGCAGCTGGTGGACCACGTCGAGCGGTCCAAAGGGGTCGTCCAGGTCGGCTTCCAGCGCCGCTTCGATCCCGCCTACCGGCAGGCCAAGCAGCTGTTGGACAGTGGCGCACTGGGCACCCTCTACCTTGTGCGCCTCATCG
>Ga0209619_10000956_pt1 | contig 20882 bp, 20 predicted proteins | sample Rifsed16ft3_FD_184011 | JGI IMG/M metagenome (GOLD analysis project Ga0209619, IMG submission 184011) | Soil microbial communities from Rifle, Colorado, USA - sediment 16ft 3 (version 2) | ecosystem: Environmental > Terrestrial > Deep subsurface > Rock core/Sediment | place: Rifle, Colorado... | reverse complement strand
CGATTGGAGGGAATACGTGTGGAGGGGCATGAACACGTTCGGCGCCCAGGTCGCTCCCGCGTCCGTGGAGTAGGAGACGGAGACGCGCTGGCCGCCGCCGCTGTGCGTGAACGCCTCCTTCCACCCGACGAAGAGCCGACCTTGGGAGTTGATCGCCATCGTGGGCTCGACCTGCTGCTGGTACGTGGAATTCCCGGAGTTCACGCGGATGTTCGGGGTGAACGGAACGAACGCGGGGGACGGCGGCGGGGGTTCTCCCGCCAGGGAGGGCGCTGGATCGGCGGCGGCGACGAGAGGGAGCGCTGCCAATACAACGACCAGCGCGAGTGCGACGAAGCGACGGACCCCCCGTCTCACGAAGATACCCCGAGCCGGCAGCCTCGCAAGGTCTATAAACGTTGTTCCAAACGCGTGGTCAGACGGCGGGTTCGAAGTACGCGGAGGGGGTCCCATCCACGGCCACGGACACCGGCCCACCGGTCTGATAGAAGAAGAGGACGCGCCCGTCGCGGGAGAGGAACGTGAGGACCACCTCGACGAGACCCAGTCCCTCGAGGAGGTGAATTCGGTTCCACGTGTCCGCGATCGGCATCCCGTAGATGCGCGAGAGCATCTGCGGCGTCTTCGGTGTATTCGACAGCGCCTTCAGGATTCTCCAGCACCTGTCGTCGAGCTGCAGGGGTTCCAAGACCACATTCTCCGGCTATGAAGCCGTTCCCGGAGCGGCCTACGTAGCTTCCGTCCGGAATATCCGACGTGATTGCCATCCGTGAGAACACAGCGCGATCGGAACCGCCGCGCGCTCAGCCGAATGGTTTCAGCACGAGGACGAGCGCGACGACGACCACGACGACCACGACGACCGCGATCGCCGCGTACCGTCCCGTCTTCTTTTTCTTCCGTCCGCTGGAGAGACCGAGGACGCCCAGGTCGTACGACATGATTACTCGGGGCACCGACACCGGGTTGCGACTTAATGGTTTTGTTGTCTCCCCTACGACAACCGCAGGGGAGCGACCGCCTCCCGTCCCGCGCTCAGAGGGCGCAGAATCAGGAGGAACGTTGCGGTCTGGCCGCCCATCCACTCGGCTTCGATCCGCGCGGTGAGTTCCGCTCGGGACTCCAGGAGGCCGTGGAATTCCGGGCGGGGGATCTCGAGGACCTCGCGTCCGCCGCGCTCACGGAACAGATGGTCCACGGCCGTCGGCGGCGCGTGGATCGCGACGTTGAACCGGGTGGGTTCGTCGGGAGTTCGTTCCGCGTCCTCCGCAGCGAGGAACACGAGGCGGCGGTCCGACGCGTGCGCGGTCCCGCTCGTGGGACGAAGGAGCAGGTGGGATTTCGGCGTCTGCACGAACATCGCCGCCTCGACGGACACGCCGCCTCCCACGGTTTCCCCGAGTTCCGCGTGCCAGGCGCCGTCCACGTCCCACAGGCGCCTCTTCAGGGTGCCGAACGTGAGGTCGTACGTCCGTCCTTGGCCGTCGAGGAAGCCCAGCAGCATGTCACGCCTTGGCTGCGTCGAAGTTCCGCCGGTACTGCTCCGCGATTTCCGCGATCTCCTCCCGAACGTAATCCGGCTTTTCCGGGGCCTCGCAGAACTCGTCGAGCTGTGCGGCGTCCTGGGTTTCCACGAGCACCGAGGGGACCGTCTCTTCCCAGAGATAGACCTTGAGGGCGGCCTGCCCCATCGTCAGCGTCCCGTCCTTCCGGATCCACTCGAGCGCGCGGCGTTTCCCGAGCGCCCCCTGAACCCACCCGAGCGTCCGGACGGGGAAGTAGCCGCCCGACTTCACGTCCCCGGGTGCGGAGACGGTGTCGTCGAGCACCCCGTTCGCGTGTGGGTTGCGCACGAGGATGCCCGTCATGGACTCCAGAGCGACCGTGAAGAACTTGCGGCCCGGGTCCTGTTCCAGGAGGTTGTACTCGGTGGAGAGCGCGGTGGCCCCGCGTTTCCGCATCGCCAGCACTCCTTCATCGTGATGCCCCAGCCCGGGCCCAAGGGCTGCGCCGAAGTAGCGGATCCGGCCCTCGTCCCGCAGCGCGTTCAGGGTCTGCCAAAGCCCCTCGTCGTTGACGGTCTCCAGGGTCGGGTGGTGGACCTGCAACAGGTCGATGTAGTTCGTGCCGAGCCGCGTCAGGCTCTGGTCGACCGCGTATCGGACGTAGTCGCCGTCGAACCTCCGGCTCCCCCCGCCTCCCGTGGCCGACGCATCGGTGTAGAAGTCGTACCCGACCTTCGTGGCGAGCACGACCATCTCCCGGTTCCCAGCGAACGCCGTCCCGAGGAGTTCTTCCCCCTTTCCGCGGGCGTCGACGTCCGCCGTGTCGTAGAAGTTGATGCCAAGGTCATAGGCCCGGCGCAGGAGGGCGAGCGCGTCCTCGTCGGAGCCTCGCCAAGCGTCCGTGCTCAGCGGCCAGACCGCGAAGCCGATCTCGGAGACCTCGAGCTCCGTGTCGCCGAACCGCCGGTATTTCATGGCCCCCGCCGCCGAAGGCCGGCCCGGGTATAAAGGAGACGTGCGCCGACCCGACGGAGAGGGTGCACCGTTGACCGCGTTCCGCACGTCAGATGGCGACGGTCTTCCATGCGCCACTCCTGAATCGCCTCATGATGATGACGGACCGCAGGTAGTATTCGATCGGGAGCGACACCCAGATCCCGATCAGGCCCCACTGGAACGTGAACCCGAACAGGGCCGACAACGGGAGGCGGATTGCGTAGGTCCCGAGGACGGATGCGTAGAGCGGCCACTTCGTGTCGCCCGCCCCCCGGAGGGAGCCGGAAAGGGTGAAAAAGAGTCCGACCGCCGGAATCGACAGCGCGTGAATCCGGATGAACAGCACCGCCAGGTCGACCGCGGTGCCGGGTTCCGAGAACGCGAGTGCGATCCACGGTGCGAATACGAAGTTGAAGGCGGCGATGACGCCCATGACGGCGATGGAGAGCTTCGTGGCCTCCCGGGCGCTCCGCTCCGCCCATTCGGGATGTCTCGCCCCCAGGTTCTGGCCGACGAGTGCCGCGGAGGCGATGCTCAACCCAAGGCCGGGCATGAAGGCGAACGACTGGACGCGGAGGCCGACCTGGTGCGCCGCCACCGCAGCGGTGCCGAACGAGACGATGAAAACGATCCAGATCATGATGCCCACCTGGAATGCGAACTGCTCCGCGCACGCGGGCAGGCCGATCCGGAGGATCCGCTTGACCGTGGCCCGGTTTACTAGCGGCTTCTCCCGCCGGACGCCCACGCGAACGCGGTGGTCCGCGAACAGGCCGAGGAACAGCATCGCGCCGACGAAGTATGAGATGGCGGTGCCGATTGCGGCTCCCCGGACCCCGAGCGCGGGGAAGCCGAAGTTGCCGAAGATGAGGGTGTAGTTGATCCCGAAGTTGACGAGGTTCTCGATCACGCCGATCACGAGTGGCGTCCTCGAGTCCCCCGCGGCGCGGAGGGCCGCGGTCCCGATGAAGATCGTGAACAGGGCGGGCACCGAGACGAAGATGATCGCCACGTAGTCCGCAGCGAGCGGCAGGACGTCGGGCGGAGAGAACGGGGCGACAATGGCCTGCGAGAAGAACGTCCCGACGACGAGGAGGGGGATTGAGAGAATCCCGCCGACGAGGAGGCTCTGGAACAAGATGTGGTCCGCATGCTGAGGCCGCTTTTCCCCGAACGAACGCGCGACGAGGGCGACCGTTCCCGAGGTGACGCCGATCATGAGCGTGAACGTGAAGAAGACGAGGTTCCCGCCGACTCCGACGGCGGCGATCTCCGCCTCCCCGATCCGGCCGACCATGACGAGGTCGATCGTCGTCGCGAGCACCTGCAGGAAGTTCGCGATGATCACGGGCCATGCGAGGTCCCAGATCGCACGGCGGAGCTTCCGAGGGTCCGGGGACGGTTCGGCCACCGCGCGTGAATTCGAGGGCCCGCCATGAACGTTGCGCCGCGCTGCGACCAGGAACGTGCGATCACTGCCAAGAGATCCACAGCAGGGTCGCGAACCCCGACAGTTCTGCGACGTTGAGCGCGAGCATCGGCATCGCCACCCCAAGGCCGTAGTTCTGGGCGGCCATGGACATGTACAGGGCGACGGCGGCGATGTTCTGGATCAGGAAGAGCACCGCGAACAGAACGAGGCCCACGGAGAACGTGCTCTTGATCGCGCGGAAATTCCGCGAATAGACGATCAGCAGGACCGCGAGTACGACGATGCTCACGACGCTGATGACCATGTTGGCGATCCAGAAGCTAATGTGCAGGCTCATCGGTACGCACCTCGCGAATCTCTTTCATCTCCTCTTGAACCTTCGCCCATATCTCCTCAAAATCCTCGAAGTGGACCTGAAGCCGGGGCGTCAGGAAGTACAGGGTGCCGTAGGTCTGGTGATGAGACGCCATGACGATGTTGTTCTCGATGAGCACGCGCAAGTGGTGGCGCACGGTCTTGTAGTCCAACTTGAGGGCGGTCGCCAAGGCGTTCGCGTTGTAGGGACGCTCGCGGATCAGGTGGATGATCTTTGCGCGGTTCAACCCCCCCCGCGTGCCTACAATCAGATGCCAAAGGCGCCTGTCCACTGGACCGCGCGCCGATTGGGCATGCCCCATATGTACGTTTCCGGCAAGCGTCAAGGGTCCGTGGGCAAACGCTCAAGAGGCCCGAGGGTGTCGAAACGACGTGAAGTCCCGGCGAGCGCTCGGCGTGTTCCTCGAGTTCCGTCTCATCCCGGTGCTCCTCTGGTCCTACACCGCCGTGACGCTCGGCACGGCCCTCGCGAGCTTCGAGCGCGGCGTGCTCGACTGGCGGTGGTACCTCCTCACGCTCGGGATCGCGACCCTCGTGCAGGGGTTCGAGACCCACGCCGTGAACGAAATCTACGACTGGCGGAGCGGGACCGACCGGGCCTCGGTGCCCCGCGTCCTCTCGGGTGGGAGCAAGGTGTTGAACCGGGGGCTCCTCTCGACTCGGGAACTGTGGGGCGTCTTCGGCGTCTCTGCCGCGCTCATCGCCGTCCTCACCGCCATCCTCGCGATCGCGCGCTCGTGGGCGATCCTCCTGTTCGTGATCCCGGGGTTCGTGTCGGGGCTGTTCTACACCCTGCCGCCCGTGCGCACCGCCTACCGGCCCTTCGCCGGGGAGCTGCTCGGCGGATTCCTGGGCGTGCATCTCTGCGTGCTCGGCGGCTACTACGTCCAGGCGCTCACGATCTCCCCCGCCGTGGTCGTGGCGGCCGTCGGGTACGCGTGCGTGTGCGTGTCGATGCTCCTGATGCATCACTACCTTGATGTGGAGGCGGACTTGGCGGCAACCCCCCCGAAGCGGACGACGATCGCGTATCTCGGGCGGGAGGCGGGGAAGGCGTATACGCTCATGTACGCGGTGGGAGCCCTCTTCGTTTTCGCCGTCCTCGGCTTCTGGTCCCTTCCGGTCCTCGTGGCCGTCCCATTCGCCGCCCTTGCGCTCGTTGCCCACCTGCGGACGCGGCCCGGCGACCCGGGGAGCGTCACGAAGAACGAGTTGGCGGTGATCCAGCTCGGGATCGCGGGAGGGCTCGCCGCCTCCGTGGCGCTCGCGCCAGCGCTCATCGGGGTCCTCGTGGTCGCGCTCGCGGGCTACGTGATTCACCTGCGGCTGGCGTGAGCGACACAGCCTGCCCAGCGGCCATCGCGTTCCGCACCCGACGGGCATATACCGAGGGCCGGCTATCGGTCGACGTGCATCGCATCGGGTTCCTCGTGAATCCCGTGGCGGGCATGGGCGGACGGGTCGCCCTCAAAGGGACGGACGGGGTCGTCGGGGAAGCGATCCGGCTCGGGGCCACGCCGGTCGCCCCCGTCAAGGCGGCGGAGATGCTCAGGGCCTTGGGAACGAAACCCCAGGTCCGGCTGATCCGCTGGCTCACCGCGAGCGGCCCCATGGGCGAGGACTCCCTCCGCGCCCACGGCCTTTCGGCAGAGGTGGCGCACGCGTGCGGTGCGGAGACCACCGCCGGGGACACAATCCATGCGTGCCGGGAGTTCCTCGCGCGGGAGGTCGACCTCATCGTCTTCGTCGGGGGAGACGGAACCGCGCGGGACGTCGCCTCCGCCGTCGGGACCGCCGTGCCCATCGTGGGCGTTCCGAGCGGCGTGAAGATGCACAGCGCGGTCTTCGGCATGACGCCGTCGGCCGTGGCCGCGGTCCTCGCGGACTTCGTGGACGGCGCGACGGCCACCGTGGAGGCGGAAGTCCTCGACGTCGACGAGGAGAGGTATCGCCAGGGGGATTGGGTCGTGCGTTTGTACGCGACCGCCAAGACCCTTCACGAACCCACGCTGGTCCAGACCGGAAAGATGGTGTTCGAGGAGCTGCCGGAGGCCGACGCTCGGGACGCGATTGCGGACCACGTGCTCGAGGAGATGGAGGCGCACGGGGACACCCTCTTCCTGCTCGGCCCCGGGGGGACGATGGATCATATCAAGCGGAAGGCGGGCGTCCGCGGGTCCCTCCTTGGGATTGACGCGGTACGAGGAAGGACGCTCGTGGCGGCGAACCTCGACGAGGCGGGGCTCCTGCGCCTCCTGGACGCGCACCCCGCCGCCAAACTCGTGCTGAGCCCGATCGGGGCCCAGGGGTTCCTCCTCGGCCGCGGCAACCTAGAGGTGTCGCCCGAGGTCGTCCGCCGCATCGGGATCGCCAACATCGTGGTCGTCGCGACCCCCGGCAAGCTGCGGCACACCCCCGTGCTCCGCGTCGACTCGGGAGACGCGGACCTCGACGGGCAGTTCGCGGCGCGGGAGTACCTGTTCGTGGTGCAGGGTTACCATGAGACGCGGGTCCATCCCGTGAGCGCCTGAGGGCTTATCCCACGCCGAACGAGATCTGGACCACCCGTTGGTCCACGACGAACTCGTCCAGCCCGTGAATCGAGACGACGGCAACCCCCGGCGCCAGTCCGACGGTCACGGTCGCGCCCGCGGCCGTCATCGTGTCTTCGAACCAGTCCGCCCAGCCCTCGGCCCCGGGGGAGGCGAGCGTGATCGTGATGCCGTCGTACCAGTTCCCCCACTGGTCGAGCCGGCACGCCTCGACGAGCACCTCGTCCTTGACCTTGTCCCCGAGCCAGGATTGCACCTGGTTCAAGGCCACCTGGGCTTCCACCACGAGGATCGTCTCCGCGAGGAGCCCTTGGGCCTGATCGACGTCGGTCTTCGCGCCCACGATGTCACCCGCCGTCACCTTCGCGTGCGCCTCCAGGACCTCCGCCTGAGCGCTCTCCAAGGGGGCGCGGACCGCGGCGGCCCCGCCCGGGGTGGCGGCTCCCTGATCGGCCCAGTACTGCAGGTCCGTGGAGATGTTCCCCATCTCGTCGGCTTCCACGTCGAGCGCGACGTTCGCGATGGACTGCTCCACGAGGTCCTGGGAGACGAGGCGCGCGGTCACCACCTCATAGCCTGAGCCTGCGGAGGACGTCTTCGAGCCCAGGAACGTGAGGGTCGTCATCGAGAGGGCGCCCCCGCCCAAGCTCGACGGTCGGTAGTCGATTGGGAGCCCTTCCCGGATGACGGAACGGGTACCCTGGAGGACGGCAATCCCGCCCGACTCGAGGCGGAACGTCTGCCGCGGATACTCCTGGAAGCTCAGGTCGAGGGACAGGATGCCGACGGACTGGTCGATGGTCACGTATTCGCTGCACTGGAATGAGCTCGTGTACTTGCGGCTGATGTCGAAGTAGATCCACCGAATGGACTCCGCGGTGGGCGCGGCGTAGTAGGAGCCGCCGGTGACGTTTGCGATCTCCATCAGTAGGGGTTCGTTGAGGTCCTCTCCGAGGCCGATTGTGAAGATCGTGATTCCGAGGGCCCTCGCGCGGCGGGCCTCCCGCTGGGCCATCGTGTCCTGCCAAGGTTGGTTGTTCTGCCCATCCGTGAGCAGGATCATGACGTAGACGTGGTCCAGGTCCCCGTACTGGTTGAACTCGTCGTTCGCGATTCGGATCGCGTCGCCGAAGTTCGTCCATCCCGAGTTGCCATATCTTTGATTGCACGGGGCGATCGTCCCGAGATCGGTCCGTGGGTCGGCGAAGTCCGGGCGGCCGTCGTGGCCCGCATTGTTCAGGTGGTGATTGGTTCGGACGAGTCGTGCGGTCCCGTCGAAGTCAATGATGGCGACCCGGTCCGGGTACCGTAGGTTTGCGACGTATTCCTGAGCACCGCAGATGCGAAGACCCCAGGGGTCGTTGCAGTTGCTGCTCCCCGGTGTGCAGCTCGACGAGCCCATGGAGCCAGAGCTGTCGATGAGGAGGATGACGTCCTGGTTGAGCTTCGTCACCTCCGCCTGCAGGAAGCTCGGGACGAACTTGAAGGACATCGTGGGCCCGGTGGCGGCCGCGTCGAAGGCAAGGCGTCCCCCGCTCGGCGAGGCAAGGGGCGATACCGCGGGGGTTCCCGACGGGAAGCGCACGGAGATCGAGCCACCCGTGGGCATGGGACCCGTCAGGGTGGATCGGAGGAAGCCGTATGCCTCGAGCGCCTCCTGGGACGTCTTCCATTCGGCCTCGTAGAGCTGTCGAGGGATGGGCGCGAGGACCGCAAGCTGGATGAACAGAAGTGCGACGAGCAGGGACAGCATGGTCCCTACGGTCGAGGCGACGCCTCGTTGGTCCTTGCGCAAGACGCGCATTCCGGAATAAGACAGTCGCACGGGATATGGCATCGACGATGCGAGTATCACCCGTGATTACCACACGTCGGACCCACACGTCGGACCGGGGGCCACGCCACATTCTATGAGCGCAAGCCTAAATACGCACGGCCGATGTCGCGCCGCATTCGGGGGTTCCTTGTGAAAGCCACGATGCGCGCGGCCGTCAAGACCAAACCGGCATTCGGATCCATCGAAATCAAGCGCGTGAACGTCCCCAGAATCGCGTCGGACGAGGTGCTCGTGGAGCTCCGAATCGCCTCGATTTGCGGCACGGACATGCACATCTACGAATGGGACGCGTGGTCCCAGAAACGGATCAAGACGCCCCTCGTACAGGGCCACGAGTGGGCGGGCGAGGTCGCGGAGGTGGGGAGCGCGTGCACGTGGGCGAAGAAGGGGGACTACGTGAGCGGGGAGGGCCACATCGCCTGCGGCCACTGCTACCAGTGCCGCACCGGGAACCCCCATGTGTGCAACAACGTCACGATCCTCGGCATCGACCGGCCGGGCTCGTTCGCGGAGTACATGGCGGTGCCGGAGAAGAATCTGATCCGGAACGAATCGGACCTGCCGCCGGAGTATGCGACGATCCAGGACCCGCTCGGGAACGCCGTGTACACGGTCTTCAATGGGGACTGCGTCGCGAAGGACGTCGCAATCTTCGGTCTCGGGCCGATCGGCCTCATGGCCGTGGCGGTGTGCCGGCACATCGGGGCGAAGCGGGTGTTCGCCGTCGGCCACAAGAACGAGTACCGCATCCGGCTGGCGAAGAAGCTCGGGGCGGACCGCGTGATCAAGTCGAGCGAGGACGATCCCGTCGAGGTCATCCTGGACGAGACCGGCGGCCTGGGCGTGGACGAAGTGCTCGAGATGTCCGGGAGCGAGCAGGCGCTCGGGCAAGCGCTCCGGTCGCTGAAGCCCGCGGGCAACATGCAGATCCTCGGCATCTACGCGAAGCCCGTCACCTTCGACCTCTCGACGTTCGTGACGAAGGGCGCGGCGATGTACGGCATCCACGGGCGGCGCATGTACGAGGACTGGTACCGGATGCAGGGCCTGTTCCGTTCGGGAATCAACCTGATGCCCGTGATCACGCACAAGTTCCCGCTCGATGACGTCACGGAGGCGATGGAGTTGATGCGCTCCGGTGATTGCGGCAAGGTCGCACTACTACCGTCCTGAGGGGGTTGCCATGCAGAAGCGAGACCCAGAATCGTTCATGCGGGAGGAGTACGAGAATCTCGTAGCGGCGGACCTGGACTGGAAACTGCGGACGTTGCAGGGTCCGACGGGGCCGCGAGCGGTCGTGGACGGGAAGCGTTCGATCGTCTTGTGCTCGAACAACTATCTGAACCTGTCAGCCCACCCGCGGGTCCGGGAGGCGGGGAAGAGGGCGATGGACACGCACGGCGCAGGGAGCGGGTCCGTCCGGCCAATCGCGGGCAACATGGACCTCCACGAGGAGCTGGAGCGGCGGATCGCGCGATTCAAGCACCGCCAGGCGGCATTGTACTACATGAGCGGGTTCGCTGGCAACGCCGGACTCATCCCGCAGTTGGCGGGGGAGGGCGACGCGCTCCTGACGGACGAGCTGAACCACGGGTCGATCATCGACGGGGTCCGGCTCACGAAGGCCCAGCGGTTCATCTACAAGCACAACGACGTCGCGGACCTGGAGCGGTGCCTCACGGAAGCGGACCCGAAGTTCAAGAAACTCCTGATCATCAGCGACGGAGTGTTTTCGATGGACGGCGACATCGCCCCGGTCGGTGACATCGCGAACCTCGCGGAGGAGTACGGAGCCATGGTCTACATCGACGACGCGCACGGCGAGGGCGTGCTGGGCGACGGGGGCCGCGGCGTGGCGTCGCACTTCCATGTGGAGGACAAGATCCACGTCGAGCTCGGGACGTTCTCGAAGGCGCTGGGCGTCGTTGGCGGGTACGTGGCGGGCTCGAACGACCTCCGGAACTACGCGCTGAACAAGTCGCGGACGTGGCTCCTGAGCGGGACGCCCACGCCGTCCACGACCGCGTCGTGCATCGCCGCGATCGACGTCCTCGAGACGGAGCCGCAGCACGTGGAGCGGCTGTGGGAGAACACGCGGTACTTCAAGAAGGAGCTCGTCTCGATGGGCTTCGACATCGGGAGGAGCGAGACGCCGATCACGCCGGTGATGTGCGGCGACCCGACGGTCGCCAAAAAGCTGAGCCAGCGGCTGTTCGAGCTTGGGGTGTTCGCGCTCCCGATCGTGTACCCGATGGTCGCGAAGGACAGGGCGCGCATCCGGACGATCATGAACGCGGGGCTCACCCGGCAGGACCTTGACGAGGCGTTGGTCGCGTTCGGGAAGGCGGGGACGGACGTCGGCCTCGTGCACTGAGTCGCGTGCGCACGGTACGTGCGGAACGTTCATGGCTCCGGTGGGTCGTGCGAACGCCGGGGGCGCACGGATGGCGGCGATCAAAGTCGAGAGACGCAAGCCGGTGAAACTGGCGTACATCGAGCACGTCGGCGGCTATGACGAGATCCCATTCCAGACGTATGTGGAGCGGCTGTACGGCTGGGCGAAGAAAGCGCGCGTCCGGCCCGGGTTCTACCCGTTGGGTGTCTTCTACGACTCGCCGGACCAGACGCCGCCGGAGGAGTGCCGGTCGGAAATCGGGATCCCGATCACGGGCGAGGCCGCGCCCGAGGGGGACGTTCGGATCCGGGAGATGCCCGCCATGGATGTGGCGGCGCTCTCCTTTAAAGGCCCTTCGGGCGAGTACCGGGACGCGTATCGCGAGCTGAGCTCGTGGGTCTCGGAGAACGGGTACGAATGGGCGGGTCCCTCCATCGAGGCGTACACGAAGAAGCCCGAGCGCGTGCGCGGGAAGACCGTGATGTACGCGAAGATCATGGCCCCCGTGCGGCGGAAGTAGTCACACGCCCTGGCGCGTCTTCTTCCGCGCATACCACAGCTTCCCCACGTCGTATCCGAGGCTCCGGAACAGCGCGATGGACTCCCGGTTTGGCGCATCGATCAACGCGGCGAACATCTCCATCCCGCGCTGCCGGAGGCGGCGCTCGCACTCCGTCACGAGCCGAGAGCCGATTCCATGGCGGCGGAAATCCGGGTGAACCGCCAATCGGTTGATCCACGCCTTCCGAGCGTCGTGGGTCCCGAAACACGCAGCCCACGAGGCGATCCCCGTCGAACGCTCCGAGGTATGTCGTCGGATGCGCTGTCAACTGGCGGCGGAACGCCGCGGGGCTGTCTCGGCCTCGCGTGTGCGGGGTCATGTCGCACGTCGCCAGAAGGCGGATGACGGCGCCGTGGTCCCGAAGGCGCAGCGGCCGGACCTGGGCCCTACGCGACTCGCGCGCCAAGCTCGCCCTCCTCATCCGGCCTCAGGAGGATCACGCGGCCGTCCGACTGGACCGCTCCGAGCACGAGGACCTCCGAGTGAAAGTTCGCGATCTGCTTCGGCGGGAAGTTTACGACGGCGACGACCGAGCGACCGACGAGTTCCTCTCTGGCGTACCACGGCCGGATGGCGGCGGATGTGCGCTTCACGCCGAGAGGGCCGAAGTCGACCGTGAGCTTGTACGAAGGCGTTCTCGCCTCGGGGAAGTCCTCGGCGGCAAGGATGCGGCCGACCCGAATGTCGACCTTCCGGAACTCGTCCCACGTCAGGGCCATCGGATCAGGTCCGTCGGGTTGGCGGCGATTGCCCGCAGCCGTCCATGCCGAGGCGGCGGGTCCTCTTGTCGATGCGTATCTCCCCCTCAGTGCGACCGCGATATTTGAGGAGGCTGCCCGTGGGAGAGTACGTGGAACCGTCTGCGAGATCCTCCCCAGGACGAGCGGGCACCACGAGGACTTCCGCCCTCGCGACTTGGCTCACGCGAACAGATCGTGGTGCCCGCAGGGGCATTTGCCGACCGCGTTCGGGTTGTTGAGGGCGAATCCGGACGAAAACTCGGCCTGGACGAAGTCGAGCTCGATGCCCCGGACGAGTCGCGCGCTCTCCGGATCGACGAGGAAGGTCACGCCGCGGGACTCGGCCCGGATGTCCTGTTCAAAGCGGTCCTCGGCGACCCGGAGGTCGTACGCGTGCCCCCGGCCCCCCATGCAATGCGTCCGCACGACGCGCAGGCGCAGGGGCGGCATCTCCGGTCGATCCGCGAGGAAGGACCTGACATGGTCGGCCGCTCGTTCCGTGAGCTGGATGAGCGCGGGCTCGGACATGCCGGCAGGGACGGGTCGGGGGGGATATGGTCGTTCCGGATGTATCGTTCGCTCGGGCGGACTCACATCGGTTCGCGGCCGGCGCGGAACCAATGCACGAGGTCCTTCCGATTGCGCGCGAGCCACTTCCCGTTGACCCGGATCTTCTCCACGACCTGCCTCACGGTCCTCTGGACCTCCCGGGCGGGGTGGGCCCGGAAGAACGACTCGACGTCCCGCGCCCGTTCGGGGGACGTGAACGCCTCCTGGAGCTGGACGAGGCGCCGGATCAGGAAGCCCGAGGGGGCGTATCGCCGATGCAGCTCGTCCCAGTTCTTCCGGACGAACGACCACGCAAGGTCCCTCCCCGGGTTCGGCCAGTTCGCCGCCACGCCGCTGATGACGAGGACGGCGTCCTGAGACCGGACCTCGCTGGTCAGGGACCGCTCGAGGGTGGCCTGGAGGAGGTCCTTCCGTCTCGTCTTGGTCAGCGCGCCCAGGAGCCGCACCTTCTCTTCGTTGAGGGCCGCCTTCCTCTGGAGGTCCCACAGGGTCTCGTAGGTCTTCTCATCCGCCCCCTGCGCCACGAGGCCATAGACGGTGGCCCGCACGTCCGGATGGAGGGTCGCGGGGTCCTTCAGGTACCGTCGGAACCGCGCGTGGGCCTCGTCGAGGACCTTCGGTTCGCCGTAGTGGCCGAGGCGGGCGAGGACGGTCGCCCGGCGCATGGCGTCCAGGTGCCCCTCTCCGGTCCTCGGTTCCCATCCGCTCCGCGCGGCGACGGGGCCGAACAGGTGTCGCCCGTACTCGAAGAAGCGTTCGAGGTACGGCTCGTCCGCCACGAGGGCCTCGAAGCCCTGGAGGGACTCGCCGATCATCCGCCAGACGGTGGTGTCGTCCTGTCCCGCGCACGCGGACGTGACCTCGAGGAACGTGGACGCCGGGAGGTAACCCGCCCGTGTCAGCGCGTACGCGTCGTTCTGGAGCCCGAGCTGGTCTCGAGCGCCGATCTGTCCGGCGACGATTGCGCGCCGGAGACGCTCCCATTCCTCCGGCGGGTAGTTCACCCGGCAGAAGCCCGACTGGCCGGCGTTCACCTTTATCCAGTCGTCCGCTGCGGGGCGACGGCCGCCGCCGAGAGAGTGGGTTTTCGTCTTCCGGTCCAGGAGGAGGCGCGTGGTCTCCTTGTCCCCCGCCCTCAGGATCGAGACCGGCACCCGCCACCGCGTCTTCGGATCGGAAGCCCCGAGGATGTGCTCGAACAGGAACCGGGACTGCGTGATCGTCGCCGTGGCCTCGCGCCCCCGCCGATCGATCCGGACGTCCAGGAGCGGGAAGCCCGTCTGCGTCACCCACGTTCTCATGAGGGCGCGGACGGGCTGGCCGGAGGCCTCCTCGAGCGCCTTCCAGAGGTCGGCCGTCCGCGCGTTCCCGTAGCTGTGGGCGTTCAGGTAGGCTCGCAGCCCCTTTCGAAACGGGGCCTCACCCAGGAACTGCTCGAGCATCCGGAGGACCGAGGCGCCCTTGCTGTAGCTGATCTCGTCGAAGATCTCGCGGACCTCGGCGGGATCGTGGACCGCGACCTCGATCGGGTGGGAGTTCCGGAGGCCGTCGAGCGCGAGCCCCCGGACCGTGTCGAGGTACAGGAACTGGGTCCACATCTGCCAGTCGGGGTGGAGCGCGTCGACTGCTTTCGTGCCCATCCAGGACGCGAAGCTCTCGTTGAGCCACAGGTCGTCCCACCACGCCATCGTGACGAGGTCCCCGAACCACATGTGCGCGGTCTCGTGCGCGACCACGTCGACGATCGACTGGCGAGTCTGCATGTCCGAGGTCTCGGGGTCCAGGAGCAGGATCCGCTCCCGGTACGTGATCGCACCCCAGTTCTCCATCGCCCCCGCGGCAAAGTCCGAGAGCGCGATGTGGTCGAGCTTGGGCAGCGGGTACGGGATACCGTAGTAGTCGTTCAGGTAGTCCAGGATCCCGGTCGCGTTCTCCAGCGCCCAGCCCCCGTAGCGAACCTTGTCTGGCGTGGCCCACACGCCGACTCGCGTCCCGTTATCCGCATTCCTGGTGAGGGCCTCCAGGGGCCCGACGACGAAGGAGACGAGGTACGTGGACATCCGGGGCGTTTCCGCGAACCGGACGAGCCTCGTCCCGTCGCCGAGGTCCTTCTCCGCGACGATCGGGGTGTTTGACACCGCCGCCATCCCCTCCGGCACGACGAGCGAGACCTCGAACGTCGACTTGGCCTCCGGTTCGTCCCAGCAGGGGAACGCGCACCGAGCGTCCGTGGCCTCGAACTGCGTCGCGGCCATCCACCCCTCCTTCCCGTCCGAGGTCGCGAACCGGCTTCGGTAGAAGCCCCTGAGCCGGTCGTTGAGGATCCCCGTGAACTTCATGGAAAGGGTCGCGGCCCCGCGTGGGACCCCCTGACGGAAGGTGAGCCGGAGCCGCTGGGACGCTTCGTCGTGATCGATTTTCGCGGCGCGAACGATCGCGCCCCTCCGTGGCCTCACGCTCGCCTCGGAAACCTGCAGCTCGCTCGCGTGGAGGAGGATCGTCTTCGCGGGTGCGGACACGCGGATTGCGATCTCCTCCTCCCCCTCGAAGGTGAACGCTCCGAGATCGGGCCGCAACGTGATGACGTACTTCTCCGGTCGGACCGTCTTCGGCAACCGGTGGCTGCTTGTGTTCGCCATGGATCTACCCCCCCCGTGGCTCCGACGCGTCTCGTAGAGGCCCAAGCCGGATGCGCTCTGGGCGGCGCGGCGCAAGCTGGGGCCTACACTTAAGCTTTAGGCCGACGCGCGCCATCGCCCTGGCGGGGGAGAAGCGTGGCCCGGGCGCGGAGCGGCACATGGGCGTCGGTGGCGAGACAGATCCTCCGGGCGCGGTGGGACTTCCATCCCACGGCCGGGGCGGGCGCGGGCCTGCATGCGTACGACGGGAAATTGCCGACGTACACGAGAGCGTCGCTGAGTCGTCGCGTGGCCCAGGTGGACCGTCAGCTCTCCGCCCTCGACCGCGTTCGGATGGGCGTGCGCCCTCGGGGCCTCGCCCGGGTCGAGCTGGGGGTGCTCGAGGGCATGCTGCGCAACGAGAGGCTCGACATCGCGGACCTCCGCGAGCCGTCCGCGTTCCCTCCCTACCACTTGTTCCGCCTGAGCGTCATAAACTACCTCCTCCGGAACTACGCCCCGCTCGACCGCAGGCTCCGGGCGATCGCAAAGCTGCAGTCCCAGGTCCCGCGATTCCTGCGGGAATTCCGTGCGACGACGGACCGTCGCCTCGCGGGGACGTTCTACGAGATGGCGGAGATGGCGGCGCGGGGCATCGCGGACCAGTATGAGCGGGAGGTGCCGCCCGTCCTCGCGGGTGCGTCCCCGGCCGTCCGGCGCCTCGTCGAGAGGACGAACACGGCCGCGGTCAACGAGCTTAAGATCCTCGCGAACGAACTGGAGACGAAGTTCAAGCCACGCGTGAAGACGGAGTTCGCGACCGGGCGGCGGAGGTACGAGCGGATGATCCGGGCGGAGCACCTCGCGGACCTCTCGATCGAACGGCTCCTCGAGGTCGGGATCGCGGACTTGGCGGCGAACAAGAAGCAGTTCGTGGGGACCGCGCGGAAGATCGACGCCGCGAGGACGCCGAACCAGGTCGTCGAGGCGATCTCGAAGGATCACTCGACGGCGGATTCCTTGATTCCGGACACACAACGGATGCTCGAAGAGCTCCGCCAGTTCTGCATCGACCGCGACATCGTCACGGTGCCCTCCGAGGAGCGCGCGCGGGTCATGGAGACGCCGCGGTTCTACCGGTTCGCGACGGCGGCGATGAACTCCCCCGGGAGCTTCGAGAAGGTCGCGAAGGAGGCGTTCTACTACGTGACCCCCGTGGAGGAGTCCTGGCCGCCGGAGAAGCAGGAGGAGTGGCTCCGCCACCTCAACTACACGAGCCTCCGGAACATCTCCGTGCACGAGTGCTACCCCGGCCACTACGTCCACTTCCTCCACCGAAAGGGCGTGAGGTCCACGGTCTTGAAGTCGTACTTCTCGTACGCGTTCACGGAAGGATGGGCCCACTACTGCGAGGAGATGATGGTCGAGCAGGGGCTCGGCGGCGGGGACCCGCGGCTCCGGGTCGCGATGCTGCAGGACGCGCTCCTCCGCGACTGCCGCTACCTCGCCTCGATCCGGATGCACACGCAGGGATGGACGTGGGAGGACGCGACGCGTTTCTTCATGGAGAACGCCTTCCTGGATCGCCTTCCCGCCGAGCGCGAGGCGAAGCGCGGCACGTGGGACCCCGGGTATCTGAACTACACCCTCGGGAAGCTGATGATCAAGAAGCTTCGGTCGGACTACCTCCGCACCCATCCGGAGGCGACGCTGATGGGGTTCCACGACGCCCTGCTCGCCCTCGGAGCCCCGCCGCTCGGCCTCGCCCGCGAGCACCTGCTTGGTGCGGACGCGGGGCCCCCTTTGTAACACGCAGACCACGCTGCGTTAACTTCGGTACCACGGTTGCCGATCCTCTGAAAGCCAGAGGACGGCTCCAACGACAAAAAGGCCCAGCCCGCCAATCAGCAGCGCGACGACGGCAGGAGCGCTAAGGGGGGCGAAGAAGACCACGAGCAGGAGGACGAGGCCCATGCCGCGGGCCCATGCCCCAAGCCGGTTTCGCCGTGCTGATCTCGCTTCGGAGACCACGGCGGCGTATGGGTGCTCGGCCTAAGTCCTTCGCTCCGAGGGGTGTGACCGCTATATAGACGCGAACGCCTACCCAGGTGCGTCGAACCCGGAGGCAAGGGCGCGTGCTGGAGGAACTCATCAAGCGCCTTCGGACGCTGTTAGGGCATGCCGGCGCTCCTTTCGCCGCCTCCCTCCCTGTGTTCCTGGGCCTGACATGGTTCACACTCTCCATCTCGACGGGAGTCGTGTTCGCGGCCCAGCTGAATTCCCTCGCGAATTTCCCGACATCGACGATCGGACGAGGCCTCCAGTCCGGGGCGGCGGCGTTCGGATTCGGGCTGGCGATGGTCACGGCGACGACAGCGTTGCTGCTGATGCTCGTCGACCGCCCGCGAGTTCGCATCCTCGGGGGATTCCTCGCGTTCCTGGAACTCCTCGTCTCCCTCTTCTTCGCGGTGTCGGACGTCACGACGGGGTTCCGTGCCGCCATGTATGTCCGAATCGCCTGGGACGGTGTCCTCCTCTGGCTCGCCACGTACGAGCGAGCCCCCCTCCGGTTGCCGCGCTTGAATCGAGATCTTCTCGTCGTCGTGTACGCCATCGCAGCCACGGTTGTCGGCCTCGGGGCCGTGTACGGCGTCGGGATCTTCCAATTCCTCATCAACGGACTCGTTGTGGGGAGCATCTACGTCCTGGGGGCAGCCGGACTATCCCTCATCTATGGCATCCGTAAGTTCGCCAACTTCGCACACGGGGAGACCATCACCTTCGGCGCCTACATGGTCCTCTGGATCAACCTCGGCTTCCAAGCCGAGATCCTGTACGGGGTCGTCTTCGCAGTGGCCATGACCGCGGCCCTCTCGATGGTTCTTGAGTTCGTCGTCTTTCGCCAGCTCGCAGGACGCGGTCCGGTGTCACTCCTCGTTGCATCAATCGGGGTCACGATCTTCCTCAACAATCTTATCAGCGCCTCCTTCGGCACGAGCATCCAGAGCTACGACGTTCGGGTCGCGGTCAGCTGGGTCCTCCTCGACATCGACGGCGTGCCGGTCCTCACGCTGAATCCCGTTAAGGGTGTGGCCACGCTCGTGGCGTGCGTGCTGCTGATCCTGTTCCTGCACCTCCTGTTGAGCCGGACGACACTTGGAAAGGCCATGCGGGCGACCGCCGACAATCCGGATCTGGCGCGAGCATCCGGCATCAACACGAGGAATGTGATCCTGTGGACCTGGGCCATCGCGGGTGCGATGGCCGCTGTCGCGGGGGCGATGCTCGGAATCGTAAACGACGTGCGGCCAGGGATGGGGTTCAATGTCCTCTTGTTCGTGTTTGCCGCGGTCATCGTGGGAGGGTTGGGTTCTCCCTATGGGGCGATGCTCGGAGGGTTTCTCGTCGGCATCGCTCAGGAGCTTTCCGTTGCCCTCCTCTTCTGGCTGGGCAGGCCTGAGGTCCTAGGCCTCGAGCAGGCAGTTGCGTACAAGCCCGTAGCCGCCTTCCTCATCATGATTCTCGTCTTGCTCCTTAAGCCGGAGGGTCTGGTCTCTTCGAAAAGGGCAGCGGGTTCACGGCCGTGGGTTCGTTGGTTCCGCCAGCTCGGGAGGGGGGACGGAGCTTGAGTGCGGTCCCCGCATACCTGGTGGAGCTCGCTAACTTTCTCATCCCTGCCGCCATCTTCGCCCTCCTTGCGCTCGGTTTGAACATTCAGTGGGGCCATACCGGCTTGTTCAATGGTGGCGTGGCGGCGTTCTTCGGAATCGGGGCATACACAGCGGCCATTCTGATGTCCCCTTTCTCCCCCGCCACGAGGTTCTATCCGGGGCACCTTGGAGGCTTTTCACAGTCGTTCCCGGTGGCAGCGATCGGCGCGATGGTCGTCGCAGGGCTTGCGGGCCTTCTCATCGCGATTCCCGTCCTTCGCCTAAGGGCCGATTACTTTGCCATTTCGACCCTCGCCCTTGCCGAGATTGTCCGACTCACATTGACGAATGCGAGGTCGTGGACGGGTGGTGCGCAGGGCGTTATCTTGATCCCCCGGCCGTTCGTGGTGCCGGGGGACTACCCCCTGTCCACGGTCTACCTTGCCGGGCTCGTCGCCCTCATTCTCTTGCTCGCGCTCTGGTTGCTCGAGTTCCTCGGAAGCGCGCCGTGGGGTCGGGTCCTTCGCGGGATTCGCGAGGACGAAGAGGCGACCCTGGCGCTGGGAAAGAACGTGTACTCTTTCCGCCTTCAGGCGTTTGTAATCGGGTGCGTCCTCATGGGCCTGGCGGGCGCCGTGTTCGCGACGTACCGAGGGTTTGTGGCGCCGACGCAGTTCGATCCTGCGGCGACCTTCACGATTTACGTCATGGTCATTCTTGGCGGGAGCGGGAACAACAAGGGAGTCATCATCGGCTCGTTCCTCTTCTACGCGTTCGATTGGATTTCGGTGCGGGTCGACGACAAGCTGCCCGACGAGCTGGCCCTACGGATGCCATATATCCGGCTCATGCTCATAGGCGCCCTCCTTGTCGCGCTTGTCGTGTACCGGCCGGAAGGGCTCTTTCGCGAACGGAAGCGGACCTTCCGGGCTGTGAGGAGATCATGAGGGCGAACGGAGAGCCGATCCTCAGGGCAGAGGGTGTCGTGAAGCGATTCGGTGGAATCCGGGCTCTGGACGGATGTAGCGTCGAGGTCCGTCGCGGAACGATCACGGGCCTGATTGGGCCGAATGGTGCGGGGAAGTCGACACTCTTCAACGTGGTCTCGGGATTGTACGTACCCGATCGCGGGTCCGTGTTCTTCGAAGGCAGGCGGGTTGACGGCCTCCCACCATACGCGCTCGTACGCATGGGCCTCGTGAAGACATTCCAGATTCCGCGGGAGTTGCGGAACCTGACCGTCATGGAGAATCTCCTACTGTCCGCGAAGTCGATCCCCGGGGAGAGCTTGCCGAGGTTCGTGTTCCAGTACAGCGCCGGTCGTCGGCGGGAGCGTGAGATTCAGGCCAAGGCAGAGGAACTTCTCGAGTTCGTGGGACTCCATGGTCTGCGCGACGAGTATGCGAAGAATCTGTCCGCGGGACAGAAGAAGCTTCTGGAACTCACTCGTGCGTTGATGAGCGAACCCAGCTTGATCTTGCTCGACGAGCCCGTCGCCGGGGTCAACCCGACGTTGGCGGCGCGGATCCTGGATCTCGTCTCGACCCTAAGGGACCAAGGCAGGACGATCTTTCTGATCGAACACGACATGGACGTCGTGATGAACCGTTGTGACTGGATCGTCGTCCTGCACCAGGGGAAGCGCCTCGC